>Ga0315284_10003997_pt1 | contig 20942 bp, 14 predicted proteins | sample YL17G09_16_MG_FD_203696 | JGI IMG/M metagenome (GOLD analysis project Ga0315284, IMG submission 203696) | Sediment microbial communities from Yellowstone Lake, YNP, Wyoming, USA - YL17G09_16 | ecosystem: Environmental > Aquatic > Freshwater > Lake > Sediment | place: USA: Wyoming | collected...
AGCGAAAAAGGAGCTAGTTGTTCCTTTCCGCCGCTCTTCTTCTTCCTCGAGGCGAAAGCCTTGGTTCCTTTTTGTTTTGTAAAGGAAAAGAGAAGGATCAAGGACCCCGCCTCGCCGTCGGGGGTCATTTCGGAAAAAAAAAGGAAAGAAGAAAAGCTTTTTTGGTCTCTCTTCGAGTTTCGTTTTTTACATTCCGTTGTCGGTTTCTCTTTTTTAAATCGTCCCTTTGCTATTCTTTCAACGCCTCGACGAAGGGGGCTGATACCAGCCTTCCTCCCTCCCCGAGGCCGCGCCGCCCCGCTGTTGCTGGGAGCGCTGCCTGCCCCCGCGCTGCTGCTGCTGCTGCTGCTGTTTGGCACCACCGCCGCCACCAGAAGAGGAGCTCCCGCCCCCTCGCTGCTGCTGTCCCTGCTGCTGCCGCTGCTGCCCCTGCTGCTGCCGCTGCTGCCTCGGCTCGCCGCGCTCCTTCAGCCCCCTCTCCTCCCACACCTCCCCGGCGGCCTCCGCCGCCTCCCTCTTCGCCGCCGCCCACGCCGCCTGCCTCTTCGCCTGAGCGGCCCGCCGCGCGGCGGCCCCCTCGTCCTCCAGCACGAACGAGCCCGTCGACGGCACCGCGGAAGTCACGCGGAAGCGCTGCAGCGCGCCGATGCGCGCGCCCGTCGAGGGCGCGGCGGCCGAAAAGGGAAGGAACCCGACGACGCCGGCGACGCCGACCGCGTAGCCCCCTCCGGTCGGCAGCGCGTTGAGCACGCGGCCGTGCACTATCCTGCCCGCGCTGCTGCCGGCATCGGCAGCAGCGGCAGAAGAGGGAGACGGAGAGGCGGAAGAGGAAGCGGAGGAGGAGGAGGCGGAGGAGGCGCGGGTCCGCTCCGCGCCGGCGGCGGCGAGCACGGCGCTCCATGCCGCGGCCCTCGCCGCCGCGGGCCGCGGCCTCGGCTCGGCCGAGAGGCTCGCGTCGCCGTACGGTCCGGTCAGGTGCGCGACGTGGAAGCGGAGGACGTCGCCGACGCGGACGTCGCCGGGTCCGGTGCGGAGCAGGGGCGGGGGAGAGGCTTCCGCGCCGCCCCTCCCGACCGCCGACGCCCCCGGCCTCCTCGAGGGCGAGGGCAGCGAGCTCGCGACCAGCTGCCCCTCGCGGAGCTCGGTCCTCGCGAGGCGCACGGGCCGCTTGAGGCACCCGCCGTCGACCGTGACGAAGTCTCGCTCGACCCGGAGGACTTTCGCGAGCGTCGTCGAGCCGGCGATGGACGGCAGGGAGGAGTTGTGGGCGCGGAAGGCGTCGAGGGCGAGAGAGGACGGGGAAGAAGAGGTCGAAGATCTTGCTTCTCCGGCGACGACGGCGGCCGACGACGACGACGGGCGATGCGGGTTGAAATGGGAAGAGACGGACGGATTCGCCGCTGCTCGCACAGCGTTCATCTTCGTGGCCGCCTCTGTGCCTGCTCTACGGCACGTCGACGCGAGGAGCAGGCGCGAGGAGGCGGAAAGCGCCATTTCTTTGGGTAAAAGAGAGAGAGCAATCGAGGAGAGTTTTGCTCGAGCGATCGAGTCATAAAAAAATATGCGAGGCTCAGAGCCTCGGTTTCCTCTCAAGACTTGCAGTCCATTTTCCTCGTCGAAATTCCGATGCTCTCTTCTGCTTCCGCGACTACTTCTCAGGCGGCGGCGCGGCCGCCCTTGCTCTTCGCCCGCCGCCGTCCCGCCGGCATACTGCGTGACACTGTCGCAGTGTCAGCAGTAGGCCCAGCAAAAAACCTCGCCTCCTCCTCTCCGTCTCCGTCTCCGTCTTCCTCTTCGCCGCTGCCGATGCGACTAAGCTGTCGCCGCCGCCGCCGCCTTCGCCCCGCCTTCGCCCCTTCTGCCGTGCCCGCAGCGTACCTCGATGGAGACGACGACGACGAGGACTTCTCCCTCAACGTCGACGACCTCGACGCGCTCACGGACGACGAGCTCGCAGACTTGCTCGCGGACCGGAATCCGAAGGGATACACCGAGGAGACGCTGCTGCGCAAGGTGAGAAAGGCTAAGCATTGGTCTTTTCCCCCGACTTTTCTTCTTCTTTCGGAGCCCTCTTTTTTTCCCCTTCTCTCTCTCTCTCTCACACACCACCCTTCCGGCGCTCCTTTCCTCCTCCTCCCCCCCCCTTCTCTTCCCTTCTCCAGGTCCGAGGCCGCCAGGAGGCCAAGAGGGCCTCCATCGCCGCCCAGTACGGCGACTCGGTCCTCAAGGTCGAGCTCGCCGACGCGCTCGACCCCTTCGACTGCTGGCTCTGGTTCGAGGCCGGCGGCGACCCGTCGGCCAAGACCAGCAACTGGACGCAGGACGACGCCGAGCTGCTCGACGGCGTGCTCACCGCGTGGTTCATGCTGGGAAGGCTCGGGGGGTTCAACTCCGGGAACCTGCAGCTGTCGCAGCAGGGGCGCGGGAGGGCCGCGGGGGCGGCGAAGGAGTACGACACGACGCAGCTCGTCTCCGCCTCGACGTCCGTCTTCCACGACTTCTCGCCACGCTCCGACCTCGACGACGGCGGGGGCGGGAACGCCTCCGTGCCCGACGACGCCGGCGCGCTCGAGGTCCAGGGCCGCTGGGCCCGCGCGTGGGTCAATTGCGGCACCGCCGACGAGCTCGCCTTCGACGTCCTCCTGAACGCGCTCTCGGTGCTCGCGTCCGAGGACGTGCCCGCGCTGAGCAAGGTGGTGGTGGGAGGGGAGCTACCTTGGTGGCCCGTGCCCAAGAGGTTCAAGGGGGCCGGTGGGGCTGGTGCTCCGGTGGGGCCGGAGCTCGAGGGGTTGCTGGAGGGGGACTACTGATCCATGTTTAAAAAGAAAGGGGAAGAAAAGAACGAAATCGGAAGCTAAAAAAAGTCATTTTTGAGGTATCTTGAATTACTCTCATTTTTTTTCTCCCCCTCGCCACGCCCGTGCTTGCATAAATCATCTCGTTATTTTCTCTCTCTTTCTCTCTCTTCTCTTTTTCTCTGTCTCTCTCTCTCTCAAACTCGCCCCTTAAAAAGAAGCACAAGAAGCACACAAAAAGGACAAGACAAGGAAGAGCGAAAAAAGAGGAATTCTTTTTTCAGTGGCACGCCCTGCTCAGCTCGTCGACCGCCTTGGCGACGCTCTCCGCCGTCTCCCCCGCCCCCATTTCCTCCGCCACGCCCCTCGCGTCCTCGGCCCCGAGCTCCAGGAACTGCTCGACCAGGTCCCCATCGACCACCCCTCGAGAGGGGCTCGACACGCGCTCGTTGGCGAACGCGCGCCACTCGGCGTGGTCGAGCCCGCCGACGCCGCGCACGCGCCGGCGCATCGCGCGTTGGAGGCGGTCGAACCAGTCGAACTGCTTCTTCGTCAGGGGGAGGAGCACGCCGATGACGCCGCCGATGGTGCCAAAGAGAAGGGTGTCCTGATTGGGCCTGGAAGAAGAGAGGGAGAGGGAGGCGGAGGGCGGCGGGGGAGCGGCGGCGGGGGCGGCGGCAGAGGGAGGTGCCGCCGCCGCGTCTGCGTCGGCGGCGCCTCTGTCCCCTCCTCCTGCCCCTCCGCTCCCCCCGCGCTCCGGGGCCCTCATCACCAGGCTCCCGGCCACGAACTTGTTGATGAACTCTCCCACGTGCACCTCCCCTGTCGTCTCCAGCCGCGCGCGGTCCTCGTCGCAGAGCGGAGAGCCCCCGGCGGCAAGGGCAGCCTCCGAGGCCTTTTTCAGCACAAAGAGGTTGTACGAGTTTTCGGCGCCGACAAACGTGTCGCCGTCGACCGCGGCCACCGCCGTCATCCACGCCGCGTGATAGTCCCGCGCCACCGGCTCGATCGCCCTGCGCGCGGGCCTCCACGCCAGCACCTGCACCGACCGCATAAGGTCCCCGACGACGATCAGATCGCCGCGGACGGCGGTGTAGAGCGCGAGAATGTGCCCCGAGTGCGACGCGACGTGCTCGAGGGTCGGGCTCCCGGTCCCCGCCGCCGCCGCCTCCTCCTCCTCCTCCCTGCCGCGGCGCCTCCACCCGTAGAGCGACACGCGCGCATTCACGCCGGCCAGCAGCATCCCCCTGAATCCCTGGACGTTGTAGGCCGCGCCGCGGACGGTGCGCTGCGCGACGAGCTCGAGCGTCCGCGTCGCCCCGGCGGAGGCGACGCGCAGCACGAGCAGCCGCCCGCTGGTCGGCTCGGGCTCGTTGGGCCTCGAGAGCGCCGTGCCCACGACGAAGAACGGGCCGTCGGCGGCAGAGGAGGCAGAGGAAGAAGCTTCGGCGCTCGCGTCGGCCATCGCGACGTCGCCTCCTCCGCCTCGGCGACCGGCCCCGCCCTTCCTCTTGCCGCCGCCGCCGTCGTCCCCGCCTCCCAGCTCGACGCTCGCGATCGAGCACGCCACCTCGTTGCGCTCCAGCAGGAAACGGTCCAGGGGCTCGAACGTCGCGTCGTCGAGGAGGCGGACGCAGTCCGGGGGCACGGAGTCGGCGCTCGAGGAAAAGGCGCCGCCGCCGGAGCCGTCGACCGTCACCGCGAGCGTGCCAGTCTCGGCCTGGTGCGCGAGCCTCCGCGGCTGCTCGCCCAGGGGCACCGAGCGCACGTGGAGCCTCTGGATCGAGTCGACCGTGCCGACGGAGAGGCACTGCGGGCGGGCGATGGCCAGGGCCCCGCCCCCGGGGAACGCGCGGGAGTTGAAACGGGAGAAGTGCGTCACGTCGGCGCTGGCTGGTGCCGCCGCGGCTTTTCCCCCGCCGCCGCCGCCGCCTTCCCCTCCTGCTCCGGTCCCGGCGGCGGCGGAAGCGGCGGAAGCCAGGGGCGCGTTGACGTTGGAGAAGACCAGCTTGCGGTTGGAGCAGTGGATGACCGCGGGCCTGTCGCAGGCGGCGAGGACGGCCGTCGAGGCCCCCGCGGGAGCAGAAGCGGGAGGAGAAGAAGAAGAGTCGCCGCGGCTGCCACCTCCGTCGCCGCCCGCTGCCGCGCTCGCGCCTGCTCCTCCTCCTCCTCCTCCTCCGCGGCGGAACGGCGCGAGCAGCGCCGCGCGCGAGCCAAGCGCCACGGACCTCCTCTCGGCCAGCTCGATCGGTCTGCCTCCTCCGCTCCCTTCGACGAGGCGCCAGGCGAGGACGCGGCCGTCTCCCAGCGACATGAGCGCGTGCGCGCCCAGGGCAGAGAGAGAGGGTTTCTCCTTCGCGCCGCCGCCGTCCGCCGCCCTCTTCCCGCCCCTGGATGCCCCTGCCTCGTTCCGGCCACCTCCTCCTCCTCCTCCCCCCCCCGACCCGCCGCCAGACTCCATCGCGGCCAGAGCCGCCGACCGTGGCACCGCATCCCCTCCCAGCGCCTCCTCAGCGACCACGCTCAGCGAGGGAAGCGCCAGCAGCCTCGCCCTGACGTCCCAGGAGCCCACGAGCGCGACCTCGGCCCTCGCGTCGCGGTTGCGGGCCTCCTCCTGCGGGGTCGCGCCCGCGGGCGTCAGCGGGCTGACGTCGAGGCACGACACCTGGCAGCCCGCGGGAGCCGGCGCCTCGGAGACCGCCGAGAGCCCCTCGCCCCCCCCCTGCAGCAAGGCCAGCCTGCCGTCGGAGGTCGCGACCAGCGCCTGCAGCGCGTCGTTGGCCGCGGCGGCGACGACGTGCGCGCCCGCGCGAGGCCGCCAGGGCGAGCCGGCGACGGCCGCCCGCGCGGGCCCGGAGACGCAGCGCGCGCCCGACGGGGTGACCTGCAGGAGGCACATCGGAGAAGGAGGCGCGTTTCCCGCTCCCCTGCCGGCGGCGGCGGCGAGCGTCGGCTCGCTTGACTCGAGCCCGCCGGTCGTCGCGGCCTCGCCGAGCGCGCCGTCCGCGGCGTCGACCTCGAGCAGCCTCGTCTCCCCGACGAACGACAGCAGCAGCAGCGTATCTTCTTCCTCCTCGTCGACGGCATCAGCAGCAGCCTCAGCAGCAGAAGGGGAGGGGACCGAGGGGGGGCGGGGCCCGCGGAGGCCCCAGACGCGGGTTACCCCGGGGAGGTCCCACGCCGAGGCCTGCTCGGCGACGCCGACGCCGTTGCGCACGAGGCGCAGCGAGCCGTCGCGGCCGACGCCCGAGGCCGTGACGAGCGCCGAGGCGGCTCCGCCGCGGTCGACGTCGAGCACGGCCATGTCGACGATGGGCCCGATGTTGGGGAAGGTCTCGAGGACCTCGACGAACGACTCCTCGGACTCGTCCGCCTTCGCTCGGTGCTGCCGCTTTCCCCCCGCCGCCGCCGCCGTCGTCGCTTCGACCGCGGCGACGGGCTCCGAGCAGAGCCGCACGAGCTGCGAGTCCCCTCCGGCTGACCCCACGAAGACGACGCCGTTGTCGAGGTAGCAGAGGCAGCTCGGCAGCGAGACCCGCCCCAGCCTCTCCAGGCGCAGCGCCGTCACCCTGCCGGCGCCGTCGTGCGCGAGCAGCAGCAGGCTCAGCCCGCCGCCGCCGTCGCCGAGCAGCCAGCGCGCGCCGTCGTCGTCGACGGGCGCGACCGCGGTCACCGCGAACCCGCGCGTAGCGGAGAACGAGGGCACGGTCAGGTGGCAGGTGCCGGCGTTGACGTAGGCCACACTGCCGCCGCCGACGACGAGCGCGCCGCCGCCCAGCGCGGACGGCACGGCCGCGAGCGTCGTCGCGCCGGGGTCGCAGCCCTGCAGCGACCAGGGCCCGTCGGCCAGGTCGCGCTCCCTGCAGTCGACCTCGTAGGTGCGGACGTGGCGCTGCCCGCTGGCGTCCTCGTGGAGGAGGGCGATCACGGGCTTGGAGGAGGAGGCCGAAGAGGGACCGGCGCCGGAGGAGGAGGAAGGCGACGAAGAAGGAGGATGCAGGAAGACGACGTCGATGACGCCCTGCTCCTCGAGCCTGACGTTGAAGGCCTCCCTCAGCTCCCCGCGCGCCCCCTCGCAGGGGATGATCTTGAGAAGCCCGTCATAGAGGTGCAGCGCGATGGCGCGGCAGCGCGGGTCGACGGCCCCGAGCTGCCCGGCGTCCGCGGGCCGGCCGACGCGGTCCGACGCGTCGCCCGCCGCGCGCGTGACGAGCGCGCTGGCGGCCTCGTCGAAGGCCAGCAGGAAGAACTTGTGCCGCTCGGTGCAAACAAAGAGGAGATCCTTGCGCTCTCCTGGGGGCCGCATGAGGCGGAGGGTGGCGACGCGACCGTAGATGGGGACGTCGACGACTCCCTGGGAGGTTTTTTTGATTTTTTTTTGTCGAGAGGGACGGAGGTTGAGGGAGAGAGCGAAGACGGAAAGCGCCGTCACGTTGGCCGGCATCGTCGGCGGAATAGCCTCTCTTCTCTCTTTCCTCTCTCTCTCCGCTCCTTACCTGGAGTCCGTCCGGAGTAAGGCGGTGCACTTCGATGCGCGTGCCTCGGCTGCGTGAATGAGTGAATGGTTGACAGGAAGAGGGATAAAGAAGGGTGAGGAAAAGAAGACGGAGAGAGAAGAGAAGACACTCGATCATTCGTCTGCCTCTCTCTCGACCTCCTCCCCGCCTCTCTCTCTCTCTCTCGAAGAAAAAACCGACACAGACTCACGAGACCACCAAGTTGACGTCATGGGGGCCCGTGAACGCGCCCACAGCCGCGGCGGTGACCGCCGTGGGCCTGTGCGCGGAGACAAGGTAGTGGTAGGAGGCCGGCGGGCCCTCGTCGAGCGCCGCTGCTGCTGCGGCAGCGGTTGCTGTTTCCGCCCCTGCTGCTGTCGCTGCGGGAGGGTCGACGGTCATCTCATCGGCCATCGCTTCTTCGGAGGGAGGAAAAAAGAGTGGCTGAAAAGCTCCTCTGTCCTCCCCCTCGTCGGGCCAGCCGAGGTGCTCGAGGCGCGCGAGAGAGGAGAGAGCTCTCGACCCTCGAGGTAGCAGAGAGCGCTGGGGACGAGAAGCGAGGGGGCGCGAAAGGAAAAGGGCCGCTTCCTTCGCTCTCTCGAAGCTCTCTCTTGAGCTGCAGAGAGAAAGGGGAGAGAGCGAAATGTGAGTGCAGAGTTGTCGGACCGAGCGAAAAGAGAAAACGAAATGCTTCGTCTTCACTGAGCTCTCTCTGCGCACGCAACGCAAGCTGCATCTCTCCACTCTTCCCGCTAACCTCTGATTCACGCGGTAAGCCTGCCTCTTTACACACGCACGCACGCGCGAGAAGAAGAGAGGTAAGAGGTTGCTTCGAGCGCGCTTTCTGCGAGATGAAGGAGTCGATTCCCGAGATCGATTGGTCATCGGTCGTTTCTCTCCTCGCATTTCCCCCTCCCTTCTCCGCTCTTTCTCTGCTCGCCATCTCCTCGCGAGCGCTGCTGCATGCGATGTTCTCACCGAGTGACCGGAAGGCAGCCTTTGAAGCACCCCGATGAGCAGCAGGAAACTCACGTCGAAAGAAAAAAACCACCGAGAATCTCCAGGGTGACATCTTCCTGCTTTCGATCTCGACCTCCTCGTCCCCCCTCGTTTTCTCCGCCATGGCCGCCCCCTCCTCCTCGTCCTCGTCTTCGGCCTGGGACGCCGCCCGCAGGGACGCCAGGCGCGTCGAGTCCGAGCTCGACGCCGAGCTCGCGTCCCTCTCCAAGCTCGTGGCGGCGAGCGGAGCTGACGACCTCTTCTCGAGCTCCGCTCCTTTTTCTTCAGCGGCAGCAGGCGCAAGAGCGGCGGGGAGGGGCGTCGGCGGAGGAGAGGCCGGCCTGGCCGCGGACGCGCTCGCGGCCTCCAAGGCCGCGACGGTCGAGAGGCTGCTGCAGGGGCTCGCCGCGGCGAACGACGCCCTGGACCGGGCGGCGGCGGCGGCGGCGGCGGCGGCGGAAGGAGGTCCCGCCCGCGCGGGCGGCGGCGGGGCGGAGGCGCGTGCCGCGGGCGGCCCCGCCTCCGCCCCGCCCCCTCCGGCGGCGGCCCCGCCGGGCGAGGCCCGGCGACACACCGCCGCCAGGCACCGCGCCGTGCTCCGCGACTCCCGGGCAGAGTTCCGGAGGCTCTCCGGGGCGCTGGCGGCCGCCCGGGAGCGCGCGGGCCTCCTCGCCGGCTTTGGCGGCGGCGGCGGCGGCGGGAGCTTTGGCGGCGGCGGCGGCCTGGGCGCCCCCGCCGACGCCGCCACCTCGCTCCTGAGGGAGCGCTCGGCCCTCTCCTCGGCCCACGCGGCCCTCGACGCGCTGCTGGGAACGGCCTCCGCGGCCGGCACCGCGCTCTTCGACCAGCGCGGCAGGCTCGGCGGCGCGGCGGGCAGGCTCGCGGCGGTCGGGGACCGGTTCCCGGTCGTGGGGGGCCTGCTCGCGGCGATCGGCCGGAGGAAGGAGAGGGACACGATCATCGTCTCGGCGGTCGCGGGCGGGTGCGCGTTCTTCACGTTCCTGTACTGGCTGAGGAAGTGAACTGCGAGGGGGAGAGGGCGCGGGAGTGTAACAGAGAGACAGAGTTTTTTTCCCCTTCTTCAAAAAGTCATCTTCAATGCTGCTCTCCGCTCGTCGGCTTTTGCTCTCTTCTTCTTCCTCCTCTCCTCTCTTCCTCGCGCGTGCGCGCTTCCAGCATCCGTTCCTCTCTCGTAGAGCTTCTTTTCCCCTAGTTCGGGCCATGGCGAGCGCAGAGGAGCTTGCCGCGAGGCGCGCGGCCGCGGCAGAGTGAGTTTTTTTTGGAATCGTTCGATGGTGGAGGCGACGAATTCAAGCCCTGTCGCTCGGCAACTCTCAACCCCGACCTCGACCTCGACCTCGAGAAAAAAACAAAAAAAACTCATCACAACACCAAACAGCGCCGCGAAGAGCGCCGACGCCGGAAACCCCACGCTCTTCGACAAGATCGTCGCGAAGGAGATCCCGGCTGACGTCATCTTCGAGGACGACAAGTGCCTGGGTGAGAAAGACAGGAGCCCCCCCACCCTCCCTCTTTTTTCTCGACCCCGATAAGAAAAAACTCTCACACTCTCTAAAAAAAAACTCCAGCCTTCCGCGACATCTCGCCGCAGGCCCCCGTCCACTTCCTCGTCATCCCCAAGAGCCGCGACGGGCTCAGCAGGCTCTCCAAGGCCTCCAGCGACGGGCACAAGGCGACCCTGGGGCACCTGCTCTTCGTCGCGCAGCGGGTGGCCAAGGAGCAGGGCCTGGGCGACGACGGCTTCCGCGTCGTCGTCAACGACGGCGTGAGCGGCTCGCAGTCCGTGTACCACCTACATCTCCACGTCCTCGGGGGGAGGCAGATGGCGTGGCCTCCCGGATGAAAGATAGTTTTCGTTGAGGTTCGCTGTCCGCGCCCGTCGAGGCTCCTTTGGCTCTAGAACAGAAGAACATCCAAAACAGAAAATGCGGCGATTCCGACTTGGTTGAGGGACAGACGAACCAGGACAGAGAGGAAATCGGGGCGATCGTTCCAATTCAAAGGGAGTTTGTTTTGGTTTTATGGGTTTACTTTTTTTTGTTTTTTTGAAAACGACGAGATGGAAAATGAAATTTGGGGAAAGAAAACAAAAAGAAGACGAAAAAGAGGGGCGATTTTTATAAGCATTAAGCAGCCCTCATCTCTCTCTCTCTCGTGGGGAATCACGCGTTGTTGTTGTTGTTGTGTATTGCTGCCAATCAAAGAAAAAGAGGAGAAGGAAGGAAGAGAAAAGGAAGAAAAAAGGAAGAAAAAGACAAAGGGAGAAAATATCTTCTTGCTTCGTTCTTCTTTTTCTTTTCTCTTTAACTTTTCTTCCTCTCTAGACCTTGCCCGCCGCCGGGGCGGTGAACGCGCCCGAGGGCACGTTGCTCTCCTCCTCGCCGACGGCCTCTGACGTGGCGACGGCGTCGCGCGCGAAGCCCAGGCCCAGCATGGCCCCGATCTCCCCGATGGCGAGCAGGAGGAGGCCGGCGAACACAAACATGTTGCTCCTGCGCCAGCCACCAGGCGAGTAGAACGCCTCGACATCGTTGGCGGCGAACGCGGCCGCGGTGGCGAGCATTCCCACGGCGCCCATGCGGGCCCTGCGCAGCCAGGGCGTCCTGGCGGCGATGGACGCGGCGTAGCCGAGGGCGAAGATGTGGATGAAGAGGCGCATGTAGGGAGCTATTGTGCGGAAAGTTTTTTTGAGTTTGAGGGTTGAGACAAGATTCGAAAGAACAAAATGAAAGAAACCAAACGAAAGAAAAATAAAAGTAAAAAAACTTCGTCCCCAAACTCACCGGCTTTCTGGTCGTTGGTCTTGGTCAGGAACGAGTTGATCCTCTTCTCTGACTGCTGGTGTGCTCCTGCGAGGGCCGTGCCCAGGCCGGCAACGGCAACGGCGAGGCCGGCGCCTCCCGCGGCGCGGGCGAGGATCGAGGCGCGCGACGACGCCCTCGCCGGAGCGCCCGCAGCCTCGCCGCCCTTGGCAGGCCCCGCCGCTGCCGCGCTGTCACCGCCGCCGCCGGTCACGTAAGCGTACCCCTCCCTCCACCCCAGGGTCGCCATCACGCACATGTTTCCTGCGGCAGCGAACGAGGACCCGGCCCTCAGCGCTCCCACCGCGTCGTTGAGGTAAGGGGGCTGCGCGTTGCGCAGCATCGAGACGGTCGAGGCCGCCATGAGGCCGATCGCGGCGAGCTCGCTGCGGTGGCCGCCGACCCACTTCGAGGGCAGCAGGGCGGCGAAGGAGGACACGACGGCGGAGCCCTGGAGGAGTATGTCCTGTCATTTGTTCAAAGTCGAGGTTTGCATTTTTTGGGTTCGAAAAAGAGGGAGGAGGAAGGGAAAGGGAAGGGAGGAAGGAGGCAGGGGGGGGGGAGGGTAAAGGGTGAGTTTCTCAGTTTCTTCTTCTTCTTTCTCCTCCACTTCCCTCCTCGCTCTCCCCCTCTCCCCCCAAGCCACAACGACACAGAGCCAAAAAGACTCACCCAGAGTAGGAACGTCACCGTCTTGTTGCGCACGGCCATCGCCGTCGAGGCGCCCATCGCAATCAGCAGGCCGCCGCCAGCGAGCAGCGTCGACAGCAGGGCCAGAAACCACCGCCACGTCAGCACAAAGCCCACGCCGCCGTCGCGCTGCTTCTTCGTCCCGAGCGCCATGATGGCGAGGTAGTCGCCGATGGCGGCCATGATGAAGCCGACGCCGGCGGCGGTGGTGGCCGTCGAGGGCGTCCCCCCGAGGATCGCGTCCTGCGCGCGGTTGGACAGGGGGTAGGAGGCGAAGGCCAGGGCCGCGACCGCGGGGGCGCGGGGGAGCCTCGGGTTTGCGGTGATCGCGGCGGCGACGGCGACGCCGGCGAGCTGCAGCCCGACGGCCCACCAGGTCGGCGGCACCGCGGGAGCGAACAGCGTGCCCGCGCGCTGCTGGTGCGCGACGGCGCCGAGCGAGACGACGCCCCCCAGCGCGGCGAGCGCGAGGGCGGCGAGCGCAGGGACGTCGTGCTTCTTGGGAGCTGCGGTCATTTTAGGTCTATCTTTTTTTTTTTGCTGTGGTTTGTGGTTTGCTTGTTTGTTTGTGTATTTTCTTTGCAAAAGGAAAAAAGGAAGTGAGAAGGACGCGGGAAGAGAAAGCCAAAAGAGAAAGCAGAAGAGGAGAGGTCGAGAGAGGTCGAGAGGAGGTTTCGCCAAAAGGCTGTCGTTTTGCTGCTCTCTCTCGTCAGGGCGCGTTGTCGATGGGTGGAGTCGCCCCCCCCACCTCGTGCTTCTTCCCACCACCGATTCCAATTTCTACTCCTGTTTGAAGGAAACCTCGATCCAGGGCCTTTCTCGTGCGACAGGAGAACAACAGAGGGCCACAGCTCGAGCGGAGACGGGCGCAAAGTTTCGGGGATCGATTCTGGGCAGCGCCGCCAGCTCGCGGCCGACAAACACCGCTGAAGGAGAAAAAACCTCGTCGCCGGCCTCGCACAAGACTTTCGCCCTCGCACAAGACTTTCGACAGGCGCTCAGCAAGTAAGAACCCATTCCGCGTCCGCTCGAGGTGAAGCTACGCGAAAAGAAAGGCTGTATTCCCACGGCGAGAGCACTCGATGACGGTGCCAGGAATTTGATGCTTCGATGCCGGTCGAGAGGAGGTGCGCCTTCGTTTCGCATCTCCTCCCTTGCCTAGTTCCCGCCGCTCAATTGACCTGCGACACGCCGGGGCGTGCTCTGCGATATCGCTCATACTCACCTGAAAAGAAAGGGCTCGACGAAAGGACGAAGAGCGGGGGGAAGGAGCGTGCAGAAGAAGCCAGAAAGAGGGACGACGACTGGCCCTGAGAGCTAGTCGAAAGCGGAAAGAGTGGAAAAAGTTTCTGTTTTTTTCCAGGAAAATTTCCTTTTTTTTCCTCTCTTCCTCTTTTCCTTTTTTTCCCCTTCTTCCCCCTTCGATTAGAAATTCTCTATGATTCCAGAGACGCCCATCGCTCGCGGCCCCGCCGTTGACTCATCGATCGCCCTGATCCTCTCCTCTTAGCGGTCCTGCCGCGAGAGAGGGCGCCGCGAGCAGCGAAGAGAAGGGCGAGGCGCGAAGCAGCGATGCGCGAGGGAGAGTCCGAGCCCGGCGGCAACGTCGTCGACGATGCCTCGGCGGCCGCCGCCGCCGCCACCGCCAAACGCCGCCGGGCTCGCCGCCCCCTCCTCCTCCCGACGCTCTGGCCTCGCACCCCCGTGGAGACCCGCCCGCCCTTGGCCCCGTCCCTGGAAGAGTTCATCTTCCCGGACGTGCTCGAGGCCGCGAGGAAAGGGAAGCTGCTGCTTTCGAGCAGCAGCGGCGCGGAGGAGAGGGAGGGGGAGAGCGAGAGGGCTGCTGCCTCTCAAGGGGCGGGAGGAGCGGGGGCGGCAGAGGCGCAGCTCGCTTCGGAGCCTCGCCCCCCCCCTCCTCCTCCTCCTCCTCCTCCTCCTCTTCGTCGCGCTCCTCCTTTCGCAGCAGCAGCGGCGGGCCCTCCCCCGATCTCGACGCTGCTGCTCACGGCTTCCTCCTCGAGAGCGGCAGCAAGGGCGGCGCCCGCGCCCGCGGCCGTGCCGGCTGCAGCGAAAAAAAGGAAACAAGACGCGCCTCCTTCTGCCGCTCTCTCGACGCCGCAGGGCAGCACCAACACCAAGAAGCAAAAGCTAAAGAAGAAGGACACGAGGAAGAACAAAGAGACAACGCCGGCAGCAGCAGCAGCAGCAGCCGCAGCAGCCGCAGCGGCGCGAACGCAGCAGCAGCCCCCTCCGACCGAGCCGAGGTGCCCCGCTCCTCCTCGTCCCCCCTCAGAGACCTGCTCCTTCTTCATGCAGGGCCGCTGCCTCCGCGGCGCCGCCTGCACGTTCGCCCACGACAGGGTCCCGGCCACCAGGCTGCTGCGGTGCCGGTTCCACGCGCGCGGGGAGTGCATGAAGGGAGCCGAGGCCTGCGAGTTCTCGCACGACCTCTCTCGCGAGCCGTGCGCGCGCCTCCTGCTTCTGGGGACCTGCTCCCTTTCGGCGACGGGGAGGCGCTGCGACCGCTTGCACGATCTGAGTGGCCTCTCGGGCGAGGAGGTGACGGCTCTGAGGGAGAGGTTCAGGCACGGGCAGGAGCAGCGGGAGAAGCTGGGGCAGAGGACGATCGAAGGGTGGAGGGGAGGAGGAAGCGGAGCAGCAGCACCGGCAGCGGCAGCGGGAGCGGGCGCCGGAGAAGGAGACGCTCTCCTTCCTCTCTCGCCTCCTCCCGCCGCTGCTGCTTCTGCACGCGCCCTTCCTCCTTCGGTCGATTCGACGGCCTGGCTCCCGCTCGAGGAGGTGCGCAAGCTGGTCTCCTCGGGCGGCGGCGGCGGCGGCGGCGGCGGCGGTGCTGGCGCTGCTGCTGGCACGGCGACGTCAGCGGAGCGAGACGCCGCCGCGGGCGCCGCCGCTTCCGCCAACGTCGTCAAATCCAAAGAGGCCGCCTCGCAGCAGCTTGCCGGCCTGCTCGCCGCTTCCGGGACTTGAAACTTTCTGTATTTGATGTGTAAATTGAAATGCCCTTTTATTTCTGAAAGGAACAAAATTGAATCACTTTGTTTTTTGTTGTATTTTTTTGGTTTCTTAAAGAGAGAGCACACAAAGCATCTCTTAACTTTTTTTGTCGCCCCACGAAAAGAGGCCACCAAGGATCCCGCCTCCTCCTTTCTTTTCGCCCTCCGCCGCCTCCGCCGTCTTCTTCGCCTCAGGCTTGGAGGGATCGACAGGAGACGAACGACGGAGAGAAGAGGGAGAAGCAGCAGCAGCGGCGGCGCCTCCTCCGCTGCGAGGAGCGTGCCTCCTCTCCGGTGAAGAAGAGGAGGAAGGAGGGGGGCGCCGGCTGCCGCCGTCGCGGTCGCCACCGCGGTCGCCGCCGCCGGTGCTCTTCCCGCCGCTCCTCTCGCCGCTCCTCCTGCTGCTTCCAGTGCCTCCGCTTCCACTGCTCCTCGTCCTCCTGCTGCCGCTGAAGTCGCCGAAGTTGCCGGACCGCCGCGGGATCGCAGGAGGCGAGAGAGGAGGAGGAGGAGGAGAGGAAGAGAACGGCGTCGCCGTCGGCCTCATCGCCGCCGCCGCTGGCGCTCCCCCGGGCAGCAGCGCCCGCCGCGAAACCTGCACCAGCCCGCGCGCGTCCCTCCCCGTGCACAGCACGTCGATCTCCTGCCCCGCGCTCAGCTCTTCGGCCACGCTGTGAATCCGCGCGTGTGCCACCTCGGAGATGTGCAGCAGCGCCTGGAAGCCGCCGTCGAACTCCACGAACGCGCCGTACTCGGCGAGGCCGACGACCCTGACTTTGTAGCTCTCGCCGGCGACGACGTTTGAGCCCGTCAGGTTGCCGACGGCGGCCTCCATGGCAACCGCCACGTCACCGTCGGGGGCGTAGTACCGTGCCTCTGCGGAGGCGGGAGGGGAAGAAGAGGGGGAGGAAGAGGACGAAGAGCTGCCGCTGCCGCGGCGGCCGGTGGCGTTCCTGCCCCCTCCTCCCGCGTCGCCCTCGACGTCGACGACGGCGAGCAGCCCGCCCGTCCGCGCCTCCAGCGCCCGGGAGACCCCGCCGCCGACGCCGATCACCTTCCCGACCTGATCCTTGGGCAGCCCGACGGCGCCGAAGCGCCCCCTGGCCCTCGGCGCGAGCAGGGCGCGCGCGTCTGCGGCCGCGGCCCTCGCCGCGGCGGCGGCCCCTGCGGCGCGCAGGCCGTCTGCCACGACCGAGGCCGGGGCTCCCAGGGACCCGGGGCTCCAGGCCTCGAGCCTCCCCGCCGTCCATCCCTTGGAAGTCGACGATACGGCGAAGGAGGCCGCGGCTGAGGAGGCTTCGATGGCGTCCGGGTCGACAAGGATCTCCCACGAGTCGCTTTCGCCTTCTTTTCCTCCTCCCGGCGACGACGACGACGACGACGGTCCGCCGCCGCCGCCGCTTCCGCCTCCGCCCCCGCCTCCTCCTCCTCGCACCCGGAGCGCCGCGGCCGCCGCGGACCCGACCTCTCTCGGCATCGGCGCGCCGGCGCTCGCCATCGCCCTGCAGGCGGCCGCCAGGGCCGCCCCCGAAGGGTCGCCGTCGGAGGAGAGGACGTCGAGCGACAGGCGCAGCGCGAAGGGCGGCCGCACGCCCGGGGGCATGCGCGCGCCGCCCCCGGCGGCGGCGGAGGGGGCGCCGCCCCCCGCGCCCGAGAGCGCGCCCGCCAGCGAGCGCTCGACCCAGGAGGCGAGCCTCCGGTCCGGCCACCACGCCCCCGGCGGGCCCCCGCCCCCCCCCCCGCCGCCTCCGCCGCCGCCCGCGGCCCTCGAGGCCAGCGACGAGGGGGCCCCGAAAAAGGCGGCGGCGGGCGCGAGCGCGGGGCTGCCGCCCAGGGCCGAGCCCCCGCCGGCCGCGGAAAACGCGGGGACGGCGCCGAAGGGCGGGCGCGCGACGGCGGCCCGCAGGCGCGGGGTCGTCACGGGGATGCCGGTGGGGCCGATCGCGGAGGCGAGCGAGGAGATAGAAGAGGGATCGGAAGAGCCGCCGCCCCCGCCGCTCCCGCCCGCGCCGGCGAACCCGGAGGCCCTCCAGTCGACGGCGACGGTCGCCACCGCGGCCACCCTCGTCCCCTCCCCGACCCCGCCGACGGCGGAGCCGTGCGCGGCGGGAAGCGGCGGCTCGGCGCTGACGCCCAGGTCCCTCGCGTCCCTGCTGCCCCGCGGGGCCCACGCGCCCGCGAGCGCCCCCTCGCCGTCCGCCGCCCCGCCGCCGCCGCTGCTCCCGGCCCGCGGCAGGCCCCTCGAGGCGCGCAGCGCCACGGCCTCGGCCACGAGGGCCGGGAACCCCGCCTCGACGTCGGCGGGGCAGACGCAGCCGGAGCCGGCGGTCCGCATCGGGTTGAGCCTCCAGGCGCCCCGCGCGCGCAGGTCCGCCAGGGCGGCGGCCCTGGCGCCGGAGAGGGCGGCCGCGCGCGCCGCGAAGGGGAGCGCGAGGGGGCCCTCCAGGGCCCTGGCGATGAGGGGCCCGGCGGCGGCGGAGAGCGCGGCCATCGCCGCCGGGTCGGGCACGGGGGGCGGCGGCCCCGCCCTCGCCGCCGCCGGCGACGCCGCCTCGAAGCGGGCCGCCGCGTCCGCCAGCGCCGCCTCCAGCCCCGGCAGCGCCTCCTCGGCGGCGCGCGTCGCCGCGGCTGTGGCCTCGGCGACGGCCTGCGGCGACGCCTCACAGGCGCGGAGGTCGAGGAGCGCGATCCTCGGCTCGGAGGCCGAGGGCCGCGAAGAGGAGGACGCCGAGGAGGCCGAACGAGCGCCGGAGGAGGTGAGCGCGACGAGGACGTCGGCCTCCGCCGCGGTCCGCTGCCTCGCGTCCGGGGCGGCCACCGTCTCGAAGGCGGCGCCGCCGGTGCCGCCGCCGGCAGGGGAAGCGACGGCGACGGCCCTCCCCGGGGCCAGGGGCGCCAGCACGCGCGCGCCGGCCGCCGCCGCCGCGACGGGCGCCGCCGCGAGCGCCAGCGAGATCGGGTCAACGTTCGGGTCGCCGCTCAAGAGGGTGCACGAGACGTGCAGCGCCGAGGCCGCGGCGTCCTCCGGGAGCAGCACGCAGCGCAGGGCGGCGGACAGGGCGGCCCCGGCGTCGGCCTCGGCGGCGGAGAAGCCGCCGCCGCCAGAGGCGGCAAAGCCCGCGCCGCCGCCGCCGCCGCCAAGGCTGCCGCCCTCGGCGTGTCCCGCGGCGTATGGCCGCTCCTTGTAGTCCACGACGCACCCGCCCTGTCGCGCGCTGGGCATCGGCGTCGCGGACCGGCCCTCTCCCGGGGTCGCGTCCCTGCGGATCGCGGACGCGAGGAGCCGCGCCGACCCTTGGCTGGCGAGGGCCGCGGCGCCCGCGGCCGGCGCGAGCGCGGCTCCCGCGGAGAGGCTTATTGTCATGGTAACCGGCTTGTTACCGTTTCCGTTCGATTTCAGAGTGATGACGTGGTCCGAGGGGCACCCGCGGAGGGACTCGGAGAGGTCAAAGATCGGGCGCGGGAAGGTAGCCGAAGAGGAAGAGGTCGAAGCGGCCGTCGTCGAGGTTGCCGTCGCCAAGTTTGCCGCCGTCGTCGTCGATGGAGGGGGAGCCGCCGTCGATGAATTCCTCGACCCACATCGCGTCCCGCCTCCGAGCGCTCCGGGGCTCGACGCGCACCACGATGCTGCTCCGAGAGCATGGCAACGAGCACTTTCTACAGTGCTAGCAGGATGATGCTCCAGTAGCGCTCTTGGCGAGCTCCCACGGAGGAGCACACCGAGGAGACGGCGCCGCATGCTTTGGCGAGATTTTTTGAAGCGGAAAATGACATCGGTTTCGCCTTCTCCCACTTTTACCTGCCTTGCGCCTCTTTGCACTCCGACAGAAGGAAGAGAAACACGCGAGAAGCTCATCTCCACGCTAACTGTCCCAGTCTTCTTTGAATACGGCATGCAGCTGCCCCAGGCGACTCGAGTCGTGGCGCAGCGCGGCGGACCGCTCGCCCCAAGGGCATTGCCGCAAAAGCCGACGCGTGGCGTCGCCGCCGCTCGCTCGATGTCGGCGACGGCTTCAGATGTCGGTCCCGCCACGGCCTCTCTGGTCGCTAGTGGCACACCGAAACCGCTCAAGAAGGTGGCCATGATCTCTCTTGGGTGCCCCAAGAACACAGTCGACGGTGAGGTTGTTCTTTGGTTGTTCAACTTGAACGGAAAAGTGCTGAAAGTCAGTCGATGCCCGACGACGACGCCAGCACGCTTCCATCGTTCTAGCCGCCGAACAAAAAGAAGATTCTTGCCGCGCACACGCGTCTGCGCCTCTCCCCTTGCCTTCGCGCTCTCTGTTCCGATTGCGACATAAGAGAATCACAGGCATCCTTGGTCACATAGAGCGAAACAGAAACTTTTCAGAGACAAGCGCGAAACAAGGCCCTCGAAGAAAGAGAGAGAGAGCAGCATGGCATCGGTTTTCTTTCTTTCCTCTCTCTCTCGACCTCCTCACTTCCTCCTCCTCTCCAACTCACCGCCGCCGTTCGCTCCCCTCCAACCAACCCTAAAACCCTCCCCAAACCATCCCAACCAACCACAGGCGAGGTCCTCCTCGGCGACCTCGCCCGCGCCGGATTCCAGCTCGTGCAGGACCCGAGCGAGGCTGACGCCGTCGTCGTCAACACCTGCGCGTTCGTCGAGGACGCCAAGGCCGAGAGCCTCGACGCTATCATGGCCGCCGCGGCGCTGCGCGACGCCGCGAAGGCAGTCCCGGAGAGTGAGAAGGGCGGGAAGAACGGCTCGGGGAAGAAGCGAGGCGGGGGAAAGTCTGGCGGAGGGGGGAAAGGGTTCGGCAAGGCCGCCACTGCCGCCGCCGCTTCGGCCTCTGCGGCCACTTCTGCTCCCGCTTCGGGCCCTGCCAAGGTCATCGTCACCGGCTGCCTCGCGCAGCGCTACGGCGCCGAGCTCGCCGCGAGCCTCCCCGAGGCCGACCTCGTCGTGGGATTCGAGCACTACGGAGGGCTGCCCGCGGCCCTGGCCGCCGCGCTGGGCACCGAGCTGCCGGCCTCCTCGGCAGCGCGCTCGCTCGCGCCGCCGGGCATCGACGGCGAAGATCGAGAAACCTCTTCGTCCTCCTCCTCTCCGACCTCTTCTCGCGTCCGCGTCGGCGAGGCCACCGTGCCCTTCAGGCCCGAGGCCGACCGCGTGCGCCTGACTCCGAGGCACTCTGCCTACCTGCGTGTGGCGGAAGGGTGCTCGCACGCCTGCACCTTCTGCGCGATCCCTGGGTTCCGGTGAGTTGAAAAAGTTGCTTTTTCTTCGTTTTCGGGTTTTTTCTTCTTCTTCGCCGGCGGCGACCCTGTTTCGTCTCCGTTTTCTCCACCAGACCCCCTCTCCCCTCCCATCAATGAGAACAAAAAATCATGATTACATCTTTGTTTTGGTTCGTGGTGTGTGCGTGTGCGTGGCGTTGCTTTTGCGTGCGTGGAATGCTCTCTTTCCTTGTCCCTTTGTTTGGCGTTTCCCCCCCTCGCCCTCTCGCGTTTCTTTTCCTCCTCCTTGCTTTTTTCGCCTAGTACTCGTCGTCCCCCCCTAGTTTTTCCCCTAGTACTCGTCGTCCTCCCCGCCCTCGGCCGTCGAGAAGATCCCCTGGCGCGTCAGGATCACCATCGAGGCGTGCTCCCCGCCGCCTCCAGGCGTCCCGGCGAGGGCGCCCGGGGTGCCCCTCGCTGCCGCCGCGGGGGTGCCGCCGCGACGGCCGCCGCCCAGCGTCGGCGTCGAGAGCCCGCCCCCGGGGGTCCGCCCCTCTCCTCCGCCCCTCGCCGGCGTGCCCCCGCCGCTCCCTCCCGTGGCGAACCTATCGTGCATCAGCACCGAGTCGACGACCGACTCCCCCTTCGACAGGAGGTACGTCGGCGGGACGGTCGTCAGCCCGCCCGCGGAGCTGAGCCCTCCGCCGCCGCGGCCGCCGAGCGTCGCCGTCGGACCCCCTCCGCCGTCCCCGCTGGCGCCGCCGCCTCTCTCCCCGCCGGCCCGCGCCCTCTTGACCGCGTCGAACGACCACAGCACTGTGTGCGTCCCGCAGCTGGCCGCGATCCACCCCTCCTTCGGCGCGTCGGGCGTCGCGACCCACGTGAACTTCCCCTTCGACAGCGGCGCGCCCCCCGTGGCGGCGACGTCCTCGGGCCGCAGCTTGA
>Ga0315284_10003998_pt1 | contig 20938 bp, 17 predicted proteins | sample YL17G09_16_MG_FD_203696 | JGI IMG/M metagenome (GOLD analysis project Ga0315284, IMG submission 203696) | Sediment microbial communities from Yellowstone Lake, YNP, Wyoming, USA - YL17G09_16 | ecosystem: Environmental > Aquatic > Freshwater > Lake > Sediment | place: USA: Wyoming | collected...
GCCCGCCCCCCCCCCCCCCCCCCCCGCGCGGCGCCCCCCCCCCCCGCCGCGCCCGCCCCCGCCCCGGGGGGGGCCGCCCGCGGGCGCACGGGACGAGGGGTGTTTTTTTGTCCCTTTTTTCCGACCTGCCGCCCACCTTGCCCACCCCCCACCCCCCTCGTCCCTTCCCAGGTCGACACCACCAACATCTTGTTCATCGCGGGCGGCGCCTTTGTCGGCCTGGACGCCGCGGTCGCGGAACGCACGGCGTCCGCGTCGATCGGGTTTGGCGCCCCGGTCCGCGCGCGCGCCCGCGCGGCCGGCCCGCCCCCGTCCGGCGCCACCCGCACGCCCGCCGACGACGCGGCCGCGGCCGAGAGGGCGGCCGCGCTCGCGGGGGTGGAGCACTCGGACCTCGTCTCGTACGGCCTCATCCCCGAGTTTGTCGGCCGCTTCCCCGTCGTCGCCGCCCTGCGCGAGCTGGGGGCCGCCGATTTGGCGCACGTCCTCACCGTGCCCCAATCGTGCCTCAAAGCGCAGTACACGGTCCTGCTCGCCGCGGCGGGCGCGCGGCTCGCGCTCGCGCCGTCGGCCGTGGCCGCCATCGCGGCCCAGGCCGCCGACCGGGGCACGGGGGCGCGCGGGTTGCGGGCGACGATGGAGCGCGTGCTGCGGGACGCCATGTTTGCGGCGCCGGACGCGGTCAAGGGAGGCGGTTTTGCGGGCGTCTTGGTCGACGCGGGCGGCGACAAAGGCGCCCCTCGCGCCCGCCTGTTCTCCGACCGGGGCGAGTGGGCGGCCGCGCTGGCCGAGGTCGGGGAGGTCGACCCGGCCGCGGGCGACGAGGCGGCCGACGAGGGCGGCGCGCCGCTCGCGGCCGCGGTCGGCGGCTGAAGAAGTGAGGAAGGAGGTGGGGGCTGCCGCCGCCACCTCCCGGCCCCGCCCCGCCGCACCCAGCCATCCAAGCACTTGACAGAGGGTAGACCCGGCGCGCGCCGGGCCCTGGCGCACGCACATTTTTCGGTTCCTGTTGGGTGGTGCCTCCTCTGCCCTCCCCCCCCCCCCCGCGGGCGCCGCGAGTCGGTGCCCGCGGATGTGACACTATAGACCATACGGCCGGCGAGCGTGTGTGCCGGGGTCGACAGGTGTGGGCAATGAAGAAGGACGCCCTCTCCCACCACCCCTCTTCCCTCTCCCTCTCTCCCTCACTGGTCCCACCGCCCGCGCCGCCGCCCGCCGCCCCCGCCCGGACCCGGTGCGGCCGGCGCGAACTCGAGCGCGGCGCGCCCCGGCGCGCAGCGCGCCGCTCGCGCGGCACCGAGCGCGGCGTCGAGCGCGTCGGCGGTGTCGTCGGCGGGCACGGGGCCCGCGTCCCAGGCGGGCGGGGCGATCATGGAGGCGTGAGGGTCGAGGCCATAGTGCGCCACCGCCTTGGCAAGAAAGTCGGGGTTGCGGTACGCACGGCGCCCGCGCAGCTCGGACCCCATGCTGCGCCCGGCCGCGACGGCGGCCAGCATGGCGGCGACGCGGGCGGCGAGGGCGGGCGGGACGGGGGCGGCAGGAGGAGGGGGGAAGCCCGGTGGCAGGTCGAGCGCCGCAGGCGGCGCCGCGGGGCTCGCCTCCTCCTCCCGCTCCTCCTCGCACGCCCTTCCCGGCGTCGCACTGCGCGCGGGCGACGCGGGCGCGCCGCCCGCGGCCGAGCCGCCCGCGCCCGCGTCCGCCGCGCCGCCCTCGGCCTCGCCGCCGTCTGAACCGCTGTCGCTGTAGGCCAGCAGGTCACCCAGGTCGGCCATGGCGGCGGCGGCGGCCCCGCCGGGAGTGAGGGAGCAGCAGCGCCGGCAGCCGATTCACTCCCGGCCGCCCCTCCCCTCCCCCCATGTTCCCGCCGCCCCGCCGCGCCGACCCCGCGGACGCGACCCGCGCCCTGCGCAACCACCTGGGCGCGCTCGCCGCCTTTTGCCTGGCCGCGCGCGCGGCGCCGTACGTGCTGCAGGCGCTCGCGACCCGCCGCGCGGGCGCCGCCTGAGTCGTGCGTGGGCCGCCTCGGACGCCGCATCGGACATCGGCATGGCGCGGGTGAAGCTGCGGCCGACGCGGCGCGTGTGCGCCGCAGCGCGCGGGGGCGGGAGCGGACGCCCAGGTTGGCCGACGCGGCGCGCGGGATTGCGCTGTGGCTTGTGGCCGCGGCGGGCGGGCGAGGCGGGCGCCCGAGGCCGGTTCCAGGGCGGCAGTCAACCCCCCTCCTTCCCTTCTCTCCAGCCGCCGCCGCCGCCCACGCCGCAGCCGCCGCCGCCCCGCCCGACATCACGACATGGTTCCCCGGCGACGGTCCGTACGTCGCCCCCCCCGTGCGCATCGTGGCGCGGTGGGGCCGGTCGCCGCTGCGCGCGCAGTCGCGCGCGCGGTCGCGGTCGCCGCCCCCGATCGACCTGTCGACGGGCGGCTTTGGCGGGGACGCCAAGTTTGTGGACGAAGGCTTTGACGGCGGCGACGCCGGCGACGCAGGCGCGTTCGACGCGCCGCGCCCGCTCGTGCTCGGCGCGGCCCCGGGCCGCCCCGGCTGGCTGCGCGTGCTGGACGTCCCCTCGCGCGCCGTCTACCAGTGGCACGAAGACACGGACGCGGTCGAGTGGGAGGCGGCGTCGCCGCCAAAGGCCGCGAGCCCGCTGCGCGGCGCGGCTGTGCGGGCGCAAGAAGGCGCCGGTGGCGGGGGCGGCTTGGCCGCGCTCATCGCCGCGACCGAGCAGCCGTCGCCGCCCGACCCGGGCGTCGGGTGGGTCTACGCGGGCGCGGAGCCGGCGGCGCCTGCGCCGCCGCTGCCGCCCCCCTCTTCCGCCCTCGCCGACGCGGCCGACGCCCTGGCCGCCGCTGCAGCAGCGGCCGGCGACAACGGCGCCGCGGCCTTTGCGGCCGACTGGCGCGCCGTCGCCGCCGCCGGCCGCGCGGTCGGCCCGACCTGGGCCGCCGTCGCGGCGCCCGTCGCGGCCGCCGCCGCCCGCCTGGCGGCCGCGGTCGCGGCCGGCGTGACCGTCGCCCTGCGCGTGGACGCGGCGACGGGCGCGGTCGCGGTGTCGCTCAAACGCCGCCGCGAGGTCGAGGGCGAGGGCGTCGCGCCCCTGCCCCCGCCCGCCAAGCGCCCCAGAGTCGCGCTCGCGCCCCTGGAGCCGGACGCGCCCCGGGCGGAGCGCGCGCTGGCGCTCCCGGCGGGGGCTGGTGGGGGGGCAGAGAACGAGCCGGTGCGCGCAGGTGCGGCGCCGCCGTTCCCCGCGCCCGCTGCGCCCTCGCCCGGGTGGCGCCCCCGGTGAACGGAGCCCCAGTTTTGCAGCGCACCCAACAACCGCATGAGAACGGGAGGACGGCAGGCGCGACCCTCTCCACGCTCCCTCAACCCTTTCTCTCTCCTGTCACCCGCCAGCCAGCCGCGCCACCCCTTTCACAACCCCCCGCGCCTTAGCTGCGACGTAGAGACCAAACGCGACGGCGACGCAGAAGAGGGCGAGGTAGATCATGTGCCGCGACTTTCCCCTCCGAAACGCGCGCTCGAGCCGTTTCGCGCCCGCTTTCAGCGCCGCCCGCGCCTCGTCCAGCGTGGCCTCCAAAGATTCCGCCAGGCTGGCGTTTTCCCGGGCTTCATCGCCGACCGCCAGGGACAGGGCCTTCAACCGGCCGACGCCCGCGCGCAGGTCGGCGAGCTCGGACTCGGCGTCGTACCCCGACACCGAGATGGAGACCGAGTCGGCGCCGGAGCGGGAGGCGAGGCCGTCGCTGGGGAGGAGAGGGAGGGAGGAGGGCATGGGGACGGCGCGTCTCGCTGCTCGCGCCGACTCTCAACGACGCCGCCGGCGCGCCAGTGGCGCGCTCTCATCGCGCCACACGTCGTGCGCGGGCCCCGCGTCGCGCATACCGGCTGTGCCACCCGTACGGTTGCGCCATCGCGCCCTCCGCCCCGCGCTCCCGCTGTGGGCGCGCCGGCGGGCGGCCGCCGGGCGGGTGACGCGCGGCGCGACCGCGGGCGAGGCGGGCGGGCGCCCGATTGGTGGTGTGGCGAGACGCGCGCCGCGCCCGCCGACACTCCCCGCGTTTGCCCAGGCCCCCGCCGCCGCCCGCAGAGCTCGGCCGGCGTCCCGGCCCCATGGCCGCGCTCGCCGGCGCGCCCGCGGCGGCCGCGCCGACGCGCTCGCTCGCCGCCGCGCTGGCCCGGCGCGCGGCGGCCGCCGTGAGCGAAGGCTTGCTGTGGATGGGTGAGGCGGTCGAGGAGATCAAGAGAGGAAGGCGGCGGCGGGAGGCGCGGCGGCGGCCGACGCCTCCCTGCCGTCCCACCCCGCGCCCTCTTTCTCCCCAGGCCGCCGCGACCCGCGCACCCGCCGCGGCAAGGTCTTCCGCGGCTCCAACGGCAACGCGCGCCCCCAGCCGCGGCGGGACACGGGCTGGTGGTCGGGCGTCGAGGGGGTGGAGGGCGTGCCGCCCGTGCCGCGGCCGCCGCCGGCGGGGTCCAAAACCGCGCCGCCGCCCGCGTGATGGAGCGACCCTTCCGTTGTGTGTGATTGCACCGCCACCGCCTCATCATCCTCACTCGGGCGCGACCACGCCCGCGTCCGGCGCGACCACCGCCTCCGGCGCGACGACCGCCCCCGCGGCCACGGTCTTGCCGTCCTTGGCGCCGCGCTCGACGCCTTCCCCAAAGACCGACCCCGCGATCGACGCCAGCGCGCGCGCCTCCCGCTCCTCGATCAGCAGGTCCACCACGGCCTCGAGCGGGTGCTGGCCGTACACTTTTTGGTCGCGCGTGCGCACGTTGACCGTGCCCTCGGCTTCTTCCTCGCCGCCGACGACCAGGATGTAGTTTGCTTGCGCGAGTTGCGCCTTGCGCACCTTTTTCTGCATTTTCTCGTCCGCTTCATCCACCTCGACATGGAAACGAGCCGCGCGCAGCTTGGCCCGCACGCGCGCGGCGTACGCGGCGGACGCAGAGGTGATCGGCACGACAACCACTTGGCGGGGGGAAAGCCACAGGGGCCACTTGCCGGCGTAGTGTTCGACGAGGATGGCGAGCATGCGCTCGACCGACCCCAGAATCGCACGGTGCACGATCACGGGGCGGACGGGGGCGTCGTCCGCGGCCTTGAAATTGAGGCCGAACCGGATGGGGAGCTGGAAGTCGAGCTGGATCGTCGCGCACTGGAAGCGGCGCCGCAGCGCGTCCATGACCGTGATGTCGATTTTGGGGCCGTAGAACGCGCCGTCGCCCTCGTTGAGCTCCCACGCGCGGCCCGAGTCGGCGAGCGCGCCCTTGAGCGCGCCCTCGGCGGCTTCCCACTGCGCCGTCTCCCCCATCGAGCTCTCGGGCCGCGTCGAGAGCGCGATCTTGTAGTCCAGCCCCAGCACGCCGTACGCCTGGTCGAGCATGCGCAGGCAGAGGGCGACTTCAGCGGCCACTTGGTCGGGGCGGCAAAAGATGTGCGCGTCGTCCTGCACGAACCGGCGCACGCGCGTCAAACCCGACAGCGCGCCGCTGTACTCGTTCCGGTGCAGCACGCCAAAGTCGGCCATGCGCAGGGGGAGGTCGCGGTACGACCTCGACCGCGCGCCGAACAAGAGGCAGTGCCCGGGGCAGTTCATGGGTTTGAGGCCAAACTCTTGCTTTTCGACCTCGACGCAAAACATGTTGTCCTTGTAGTGGGCCGCGTGGCCGGACGTGGCCCACAGGTCGAAATTGTAGAGGTTGGGCGTGACGACTGGAGAGGCGGGGGGGAGGGAGAGGGCGGTGGGTCAGAAGAAAGAACGACGCACCCACCTCTCTCTCTCCCCTCTCTCACGCTCCTGCCCTACCTTCATCGAATTCGTGCTCCCAATAGAGGCCCTTGACGTAGTCGACGAGCGCGTTGTACACGCGCGCGCCCGCGGGCATGAAAAAGGCGCACCCCGGGCTCAACGGGTGAAACAGCGTCAAGTCTTGCTCCGTCCCCACCCGCCGGTGGTCGCGCTTTTTGGCCTCCTCCATGCGGTGCGTGTAGTCGGCGAGCAGGGCCTTGTCGGGGAAGGTGACGCCATACACGCGCTGCAGCGCGTCATTTTTGGCGTCCGCGCGCCAAAAGGCGGCGGAAGCGGCGGTGGTCTTGGCCGCCTTGAGATACCCCGTGTGGGGGAGGTGGGGGCCGCGGCAGAGGTCGACCATGGGGCCGCAGCGGTACAGAGTCACGGTCGCCTCTTCCGGCAACCCGCCAATGATCTCCAGTTTAAACTTGTTCTCCGCAAACATGGACAAAGCTTCGTCGCGCGTCACGACCGCGCGCTCAAAGGGTTGCTTCTCCTTGACGATTGCCGCCACGCGCACATCAATCGCCCCAAAATCGGCTTCCGTGAGCGACCGCCCCTCCATGGCGCAATCGTAGTAGAAACCTTCCTCGACGGGGGGCCCAATCGTCAGCTTGACGCCGTAGCACTGCTCCAGGGCTTCGCCGAGGACGTGCGCGGACGAGTGCCAAAAGGCGTGCTTGCCGTCGGGGGTGTCGAATTTGGCGAGCTCCAGGGTGCACGACGATTCCAGGGGGCGTGCAAGGTCCCACAGCGCGCCGTCGACCTGGACAGGAGGGGAGACGAGAGGAGGGGAAGGTCGGCCGAGGGACCGCGCGCGCAAACGGCGCCGCCCGCCACCCGACACCCCCACTCCCGCTCTCCACCGCACCTTGGCGACGACCGCTTCTTTGGCGAGCGATTTGGATATCGCCGCCGCGACGTCGAGCGGGGTCGTCACGCCCGCGACCGCGGGGCGCGTGCCGCCGTCGGGCATGGTCACCGTGATGGGCACATTAGCCGCCTTGGCGGCCTCGAGCTAAAGGAGGGAGAGGAGGTGGGCAGGCGGACGCGCGGGAAGGCGGCCGCCCCGAATCCGCCCCCGCGCTCCCTCCGCCACCCCTCACTGACCTTCTCCAGCTCGCGCGCGCGATAAACTTCAAAGAGCGCGATCCGTTTGGCGATGAAGGCCTGCAGATCGGCGACGCACTCGGCGTGCGCCTTTGGTGGCGGGCCGGCGGCCTTTTTGTTGGGTGACCGGTGGGCGACCGCCAGGCCCGCGACGGCGGCCGACGCGGCCGCGACCGCGGGGTCGGGCCCGCCGCAGCAGTCGGCGCCCATGGTTGTGGAGAGTGATGGAGTGCCGATCGCGCGCGGCCTCTCTTCCACTCCTCCACGCCCGTGCTTGCGCCCCCGCGCCCGTCAGCGCCCCGCGCCTAGCCCCGCCCTCCCTCCCGCCCATCGAGCGGGCCGGGCGAAGGCGCCGCTTTCGCGCGCTCGCGCGCCGCGTGCGATGGGCTCCAAGCTGGCGGCCGCCCTCCCCACCGGCGACGCGCGGTCGACCGACCGCCTGCCACTGTGGCAGAGGATTGGCGCGCCCAGCGCCCCCCCGTGCTCCTCGTCGTCGTCCGACGCGTCGCCGCGCGGCGGGCCGCCCGCCGGCAAGCGCCGCCTGGCGGCCGCGCCACGCCGCTCGTGCGGCGCCCGGCTGGGCGAGGCGGCCCTGGCGTTTTTGGCGGTCGCCGCCGCCGCTGTCGTGGTCCTCGTCTGGCTCGCGCCGCTCGCCCTGCTGCGCCCGCCGCACGCGCCCCTGCTGCAGGTGGTCGCCGTGGATGATGGTATGCGATGGCTGGAGGGTTTGTGGGAGGAAGGGTGGCCGCGCGCGGGCCGATGGCGCGCGCGCCGGGGCCCGGCACCCGCGGCGCTGACCCGTTCGCCTCCTCTCTCCCCCCAGCCACCGCCACACCCGTCCCGCGCACCATCCACCAGACCTGGAAAACCGCCAACCTCCCCCCTGCGTGGGCGGCCGCGCGCGCGGGGTGCGCGGCGATGCACCCCGGGTGGTCGCACCGCCTGTGGACCGACGCCGACGCGCGCGCGCTCATCGCGTCCCGGTTCCCGCACGTGCTGGCGACGTACGACGGGTACGCGACCCCCGTGCAGCGCGCCGACGTGGCGCGGTACGCCATCCTCGCGGTGCACGGCGGGGTGTACCTCGATATGGACGTCGTCTGCGAAAAACGGCTCGACCCGCTGCTGACCTCCAACCTGACCCTCCCGTTGACCTGGCCGTCGGGCGTGTCCAACGACGTCATGGCCGCGGCGCAGGGGCACCCGTTCATGGCGACCCTGGTCGGGCACGCGCGGTGGGCCGCGATCGGGGCGGCGTGGATTCCGTCGCGCTACGCGCGCGTCATGCTGTCCACGGGGCCCGTGTACGTGACGCTGCACGCGCTGTTCATGCGGGACAAGAGGGCGCAGCTGCGGCTGCTCCCCGCGGCCCTGTATGGCAAGTACGGCCCGCGCGGGTCCCGCCTGCGCGGCGCGGGGGTCGAGAACGGCGCCCTCGTCACCCACCTGCACGGATCCACGTGGCACGGGGGGGACGCGGCGGCGGTCGCGTGGGTGGGGGCGCACAGAGGGGTGGCGGGGGCTTGCGTCGCGGCGGGCGCGGCCGCGGCGGTCGCGTCCGTCGCCGCCGCGCGCGCGGTCAAGGCGCGTCGCCGGGCCGACCGTGCGGCCGCCATCGTCGACGGCGCCAAGTCGGTCTGAGTTTTTCGTTGGTAGCGCGCTGGCGGCGGCGCGACCCCCCTCCCTTTTCCTTTCACACTCCCTTGCTCCGCGATGGTGCACCATAACCGCGCCCGCGCGCACACGACCGCCCCACCGCGTGTGTGAAGCCGGCGACGACGGCACTAGACTTTGGGGCGTGCGTGCGCACGCCGGCGCCACAGGCACACTCTCGCCGCCTCGGCCTCGCCGCCGCCCGCGCCGGCGAGGCGCACCGCCCCCGCCGCATCGAGGCGGCCCGTGGGCGGGGCAGAGCCGGGGGCGTCCCGCAGCGCGCGCGCCCCGCCGCGCCGGCAATGGAGGCCGCGGCGGGCGCCCTGGGCGACCCGGACGCCCGCACAGACGCCCCGACACCATCTCCCGCCCCTGCCGCCCGCCACGCCGGCGCCTGGCGCCTGGGCGCCCGCCTCGGCGCTGGCTCGTACGCGGTCGTGTGGGACTCTGTCCACGTGGCGACGGGGGAGCGCGCGGCCGTCAAAGAGTGCGCCCTGGACCGGCTGCCCGCCCGCCTGGCCGACGGCGTGGCGCGCGAGGTGGGCGCGCTGCGCGCGTGCGCGGGGTGCCCGCACGTTCTGGCGCTCAAGGAAGTGATCCACGCCGACGGCCGCGTCTTCATCGTCACCGAACACTGCGCGGGCGGCGACCTGGCGTCCGCGCTGCGGCGGTCGGGGCGGTTGAGCGAGGGCGCGGCGCGCGCGCTCGCCGCGCAGCTGGCCGCCGGCCTCGCCACCCTGCGCTCGCGCTGCATCGTGCACCGGGATTTGAAGCCGCACAACCTCTTGCTGGCGGCGGCCGAGGAGGAGGGAGGGGCGCCCATTCTAAAAATCGCCGACTTCGGGTTCGCCCGCGTCCTGTCCCCCGGCGCCGCCCCCGCGCCCGGCGCCCCCCCCGCCCCCTCCCTGGCCGACACGCTCTGCGGGTCGCCGCTGTACATGGCGCCCGAGATTCTCGCGGGGCGCCGGTACGACGCCAAATCCGATTTGTGGTCCGTCGGCGCGATCCTCTTCGAGCTCGTCGCCGGCGCCCCGCCTTTTGGCGGCGCGTCCGCGGCCGCCCTGCTGGCCGACGTGGGGGCGCGCCGGGCGGCGCTGCCGGCCGAGGTGGCGGCGACCGCGTCGCCGGGCATGGTCGACCTCCTCTCGGGCCTCTTGCGCCGCGACCCGGTGGAGCGCCTCTCCTTTGAAGAGTTTTTCGCCCACCCCTGGCTCCGCGGCGAGTCCGGGGCCGGGCCCAGGGCGCCGCCGGCCCTCGCGGCGGCGGCCCCTGGGCCGCCGCCGCCGGCCTTGGCCCGCCTGAGAGTCGCGGCGCGCGCGCCGATGCCGGCGTCCGACTCAAGCGACTACGTGTTTGTGAATGGGGGAGGGTCGGCGGCGGACGCGGGAGGAGCAGCCGCGTCGCGCTACCGCCGCTTCCCGCCCTCTCCTTCCCCACCTTCCCCTTCCCACCGCCCCGTGCTCCACCTCGCTTCCGCCGGCGCGCGCGCTGCCGCCCGGCTGGGCAGCCCGCTGCTGGCCGCGGGCGCGGGGCTGTTGCGGCGCGCGAGCGCCGGTCCGCCGCGCGCGACGCCGTCGCCGCCGCGCTCGCCGACGCCCCCACCCCCACCAAACGCGCCTCCAGCCGACGTCCTGCTGCGCGGCGCGGCCGCGCTGGCCGACGCGGGCGCGGCGGCCGACGGAGCGGGGGCCGGGGCGGCCGCGCTGTCGCTGCGCGTGGCGGCGCTGCAGGCGCTGGCGGCGGTGGCGCATGGGCGGGCGGCTGGCGCGACCTCGGCCGTCCGCCGGCGGGCGGCCGCCGACGGCGCCGCGCTCGCGGCCGCCTCGGCGCGCGGCGCCGCGGCCGCCACTCCAACCACCCCCCTACCCCCTCCTTGGCCCTGCGCCTACGCCGCCGCCGTCGCCGACGCGCGCGCCGGGGCGGCCGCGGAGGCGGGAGGGGACGCGGAGGGGGGGGCGGCGGCCTACGCGCGCGCGCGCGCGCTCTTGTCCCTCCTCGCCGCCCCGCCGCCCCTCGCCGCCGCCTTTGACCCGCCCCCGGACCTGCCGCCGGCGCGGGCGGCCGCGGTGGCGCGGCTGGCGGGCGCGGTGGGGCGGCGGGCGGGCGAGGTTGGGGGGGGGGGTGGAGGGGCGGGGTGAGCGGCAAGCGCGGCGCGCGGGGAGCGCCCGATTTTCCCTCTCGCCGCGTTCTCTGCAGACGCGCGTGCGCTTCGCAATCGCCGTGGCGGGGGTGGCAGGTCGGTGGGGGCGCGGGAACGCGGCGCGGAAGCTGGGTGCCCCGGCGTGTCGGGCCGCGGCCAGTGGGCGCGCCGACGACGCTCGGACGGCTCGCCGACGCCCGCCCCCGCCGCGCGCCCCTCGCCACTCTTGCGCCCCCGGACCGCCGCCGTCCGCCCGTCGCCGGCCCCTGGTGCGTGCCCTGGATCGGCCGCCGCGCGGGGGCGCGCCGCCGGGGCGGCGGGGCGCCCCAACCACGACCCGCGCGCGCGCGCGACAAACCCCAATGCCCGCTCGCCCACCCCGCCGCCCCACCCCCACAGCCCCCGCCGCATGGCCGCTAACCTGCCCTGGGCCCACGCCGAGCTCCGCGTGTGCGCCCCCCCCCACCCGTCGCCCGCCCCGTCGTCGGCGTCTGCCGGCACCGCGGCCGCCGCGCTGGACGCCGCGGGCGAGCCCCTGCTGGACGCGTTTGATGAGGATGGGTTGAGCCTGGAGGACGCCGACCATTTGGCGGCCTTGCTGGGCGGCGGGGCGCTCCCCGTCCCCCCCCCCCCGCCGCTCCCGCCCGGCACCACCGTCGTCGCCGCCACGCCCGCCGCGGCAGCGCTCGTGCGCGGGCACTCGCCGTCCCTGGTGACGACGGGCGGGGCGCTGGCGCTCGGCGCGGGCGGCAGCGGGGGCGGCGGCGTCGACGCGCGCGCGGGCGTCACCCTTCTCCCCCCACCCCCCTTCGCCGGCGGCCGCGCCCCAAAGCGCCCGCCCGCGCTGCCGATTCTGGGCGTGCTCGCCGGCGCGGGCGGCGCCTCGGGCCCCGCCAAGCGCGGCCGCCGCCGGCGCACCGACCCGGTGCTCGTCGCTGCCGAGGGCGGCGGCGTCGTCGCGGTCACGCCCAAGGAGTATCGCCGGCTGCGGAGACGGGTGACGAATCGCGAGTCGGCGCGCCGGATGCGGGCGAAGCGCGCGGCCGAAAAGGCGACGGAGTCGGCGGGCGGCGGCGCGTCGCCAGCCGGCTCGGCGGGCGACGCGGCCGAAGTCGACGCCCTGCGCGCGCGGGTCGCCGCCCTGGAGGCCGAACTGGCGGTGCGCGACGGGTGGGGCGCGTCGAGCGACGGCGGAAGCGACGGGCTCCGCGGATGAAAAACTGAGAGAGCCCTGGCGATGCCGCCACCGCTCGAGCTAGCGCCCCGTCTTCCACCACGGGCGCGCTGGGAGACTTTGGGTTGTGAGGTGGGAGGGGTGGCGCGACTCTGTGAGACACGAACGAGCGCGCCGCCAGGCTAGCCGCGCCGCTGCCGCGCCGCCACTCCCTCGCGAGCCTCGTTTCTTTGTGCGAGCGGCCAGGCCGCACGCCCACCGCCCCTCCCGGACGCCGAGAGCAGCCTCAGGCAGCCTGGCCGTGGCGACGGCGGCGCGCCAATGCGGCCGTCGCGCGCGCATGCGCCGCGGGGAGGCCCGCCGGCCGCCCAGCCCTCGTGCCGAGTGACGCGCTGCGTGCTCACGGTGGCGCGCGCGAGGCGCGAGCCCGCGCTGGCGCCCCGCCACCGCGCGGCCGCCGCCCCGCACACCGCGCCGTCCGCCGCGCGCAGTCCACCCAACGATGACGACGACGATGGCTGGGCGGACGAGGACGACGACGGCGACGCCTCCACCGCCCCCCCTTCGTTCCTCGCTGACGACTTTCTCGACGCCGACCCTGCGCCCGGCCCCCCCGCCGCCCTCCTCGCCGGCTTTCGCGATGGCGAACCCGCCGCCGCGCGCGCCGCGCTGGACGCGGCGGGGTTTGGGCGGGTGGCGGTGGTTCCCGCGTCGCACGCCCTCTTGCTCCAACCCGTGCGCGACGCAGTCCACGCGCCCGAGCCCGACTGGGGGGCGCCCCGCGCCCCGGACGCGCCGCGAGGAGGCGGCTGGGGCGCGAGGCGGGCGGTGCTGTTTGCCGGGCTCTCCCCGACGGAGCAAGCCACCATCCTGGCGGTCTTGGAATCCTCGGGCCTGCCCCGCCTGGCTGCCGTGGAAGCGGATGAAGCTAGCTGGCTCACCGAGCGCGCGGGGGACGCGCTGGCGGAAGCGCTCAAGGACGCCGACGCCGACGAGGCGGCGGCGGCCTCTGCGGCCGACGCCTCCGCCGCCACCGCCACCATCGACTGCGCCCCCATGGTCGACGACGAGGCCGCCCTGCCCGACGCCATGGAGCTGGTGGCGGCCGCCGCGCGCGCGCGCGCGGCGGCCGGCTCGGCAGGCGCCGCGGTGCCGACTGCCTGGCGCGATGAGGCGACCTCTGGCGGTGCCGGCTTGCTCGACTCGATTCGGGACAACGTGGTGGAGGAAAAGGAGGAGGGCAGCGACGACGAAGGGGGAGGCGAGGGAAGCGACGGCGACAGCGACGACCCCCCCTCTGTCTCCCTGCTCGACGCCGTCGCCGCGGGCGCCGTCGTTCCCGCGGGCGACGACGACCTGGGCGCGTACCTGGGCGCGGCGGCGGCGGCGACGGAGAGGGCGGCCGAGGGCAAGCGCGACGACGACGGCGAGCCTGTCGCCGCCGACCCTCCCTCCTCCTCCTCCCCGCCCCGCCCCCCCCCCATCACCATCGCGCCCGTCGGCCTCGACCCGGGCGAAGAGGCCCTGCACGACGAGCTGATGGCCGACCTGGAGGCCAAGTTCCGGGCGCTGCCGCCAGCCGACCGCGCAGGGTTGAAGGAGCGCATGCGGGAGGAGGCCCGGTCCCCGACCCGAGACGCCATCGCGGCCGCCCTGGCGTGCGGGCTGAGTCCCGAAGAAGTGAAGGGGATGGTGGACGACGCGGCGGCGGTCGCGGCCGACGGCGCGGGCGCGACGGTGCCCTGGTCGGACATCGCGCGCATCTCGCTCGACCCCACGCCGGAGGAAGAGGACGCGGCGGCCGCGGCGGCCAAAGCGGGCGAGGGTGAGGGCTGATACCGGCTACAGGCCCCTCTCGATCAACTCGGCGGCCCCTCGCCAGCCGCCCACTGCTCCCTCTCCTCCCCGTCCCCCTTGCGCCGCATGGGCCAATCCCCCGCGTCCTCCAACAGGCCGTGCAGCTTCGTCGCGGCGTCCAGGTAGCGGCCCGTGAGGGACGCGGCCTCGGGCGCCCACTTCTTGGAGGCCAGCTGGAGGAGGAAGTAGGCAAACCGCGCCCCTTCCACGTGCCCCGCGCCCGCGGCGGCCGCGCCCAGGCCGTGCACGTCGTCCTCCCACGCGCCCATGAGGGCGCGCTGGTCCCCAGCGAGCGCGGCGCGCGCAAACCGGGTGACCAGGTCATCGAGGAAGATCAAGTAGTCCTTGTCCTCGGGGTCGAAAGATGTGCCCCAATCGCCCGCGGGGGGGGTGGCGGCGCCGGCGGGCGGCGGCGGCGGCGGCGACGGCGGCGTGCGGGCGGCGCGGGCGGCGAATGCGCGGCGGGCGGGCGCCGCGCCGCGGCGCGGCGGCGCCAGGCGGGCGCGCGCCCGCGCTGGGGGCGCGGCTCGCGTCGGGGCGGCCGCCATTGGGGGGTGTGGGCACCGCGCCGACCGGCACTCCCCGCCCCGCCCGCGGGCGGGCGCCCGGGCCGCCGCCGCCGCCGCCACACCCGCCATCACCTTGAAATGCGCCACCGGGTTGTAGTCACGGGCGTCGGCCTCGTCACGCCGCTCGCGCCCGGCGCTGCGCGCACCTGGGCGCGCCTGCTCGCCGGGGAGACCGCGGTGCGCGCGCTGACGGCGGCTGACTTGCCAGGGGTGTGGGGACGTGGTGGGGAGGGCGGGCCGGCGCCTCCCTCGCGCGCGGCGCCTCTCCAGCCTCTTCCGCGCTCACTCCCCCTCCCCCCCCCAGCCGCACGCCCTCGCCCTCCCCCACCTGCCGTGCCGCATCGCGGCCGTCGTCGACGCCGCGTCCCTGGCGTCCTCCACTCACCCCGGGTGGTGGGCCGACCCGCCGCACGGCGCGACGCGCGCGGCCGGGTTTGCCGCGGCGGCCGCGGACGAAGCCGTCGCGCACGCCCGCCTGGACCTGAGCACTATCGATCCTACCCGCGTCGCCGTGTGCGTCGGCGTGGGCATGCCCGCGGTCCTCGACGCCGCGGCGGTCGGCGCGGCGCTCGCGGCCGGCCGCCCCCTCCCCTCCCTACCCGGCCTCGCCGCGCGCTGCATGGCGAACTCGCCCGCGTCCCTGCTCGCGGCTCGGTACGGCTTGGCCGGCCCGCTCGCCGCCCCGGCCACCGCGTGCGCGGCGGGCGCGTCGGCGCTCGCCGACGCTGCGGCGCTGATCGCCTCGGGCGCCGCAGACGTCGCCCTCGCCGGCGGCGCGGACGCGTGCGTGGACGCGGTGACGCTCGCGGGCTTTGCGCGGTGAGGAGGGGAGAGGAGGGGAGGGGTAAAGGAGGCAGGGGAGCCAAGGGCAGAAATGTCCTCAATCTTCCCTCTTGAACAATTCTTCTTAGAATGCGCGCCCTCACCACCGCCTTCAACGACGCCCCCGCCCACGCGTCCCGGCCCTTTGACGTGGCCCGGTCGGGGTTTGTGGTGGGCGAGGGGGCGGGGGTGCTGGTTCTGGAGCGGGCGGAGACCGCGGCGGCGCGCGGCGCGGTCGTGCTCGCCGAGGTGAGAAGGACACAGGGGCGGCCTGGAGCGCTCGCCGGCCCCGGTTCCACCCCCACGACACTCTCCTTCCTTTCACCCATCAGTTCCTGGGCGCGGGCCTGTCGGCCGACGCGCACCACGCGGCGCAGCCCCCCCCGGACGGCGCGGGCGCGGCGTCGGCGCTCCGCGCCGCGCTCGCCGCCGCCCGCGCGTCCCCCGCCGACGTCGTTCACGTGTCGGCGCACGCGACGTCAACGCCCGCGGGCGACGCGGCCGAGGCGGCGGGGCTGGGCGCGGTGTTTGGAGCGGGGGCGGCCGCGCGCCCCCCCGCCGTCTCGGCCGTCAAGTCCGCCCTGGGCCACCTGCTCGGCGCCGCGGGCGCGGTGGAGGCCGCCCTGACCGTGCTCGCCTTGCATCACGGGCGCGCGCCGCCGACGGCGGCGCTGGGGCAAGTGGGGGTGGTCGCGCCGGGTGTCGGCTTCGTGCGCGGCGCGCCCGGCGGCGCGCCGCTCGACCCTTCCGGACGCGGCGTCGCCCTCTCCAACTCGTTCGGCTTTGGCGGCGGCAACGTGTGCCTCGCGTTTGGGCGGGCGGGGGAGGGCGGGAGGCGGGAGGCGTGACACCACTGCAGGCACTCCGCTCCGCCTGCCCCCCGCCCCTCCTCCCCCGCGTCACGCCAGCCCCACGTCTTTCGCGTTGACGATCGACGGCGACTCGGCCGGCACGCCCTCAATCGGCCCGTCGACCCACGCCGCGACGTCGTCGCCGCGCGTCGACACGCCGGCCCCGCGCAGCCGCCCCGCGACGTTGGCCGCGGCCAGCGTCGCCATCCCCCCGCGCGTCCACAGCGACGCGGACGCGATGTGGGGCACGATGACCGCGTTGGGGCAGGCGGCCAGGCCGGGCGCCACGGCGGGCTCGTCCTCGAACACGTCGAGGCCGACCCGGAAATCGGGGTTGGCCTTCAGGTGGGCGACGAGCGCCACCTCGTCGATGACCGGCCCGCGCGCCGCGTTGACGAGCACGGCGTCGGGCTTCATCATGCCCAGCCGTTTCGCGTTGATGAGGTGCTTGGTGGCGGCGTCCAGGTTGCAGTGGAGCGAGACGACGTCGGCCGCCTTTAAAACTTCGCACACCGTCTCGACGCGCGCGATGGTCACCCGTTTCTCCCCGTGCTTCTCCAGCAGGTCGCCGTACGCGGTGATGTAGGCCTCCAGCTTGGTGTTGGGGTAGGGGTCGTAGTACACGATGTCCATCTTGTGCCCTTCGGCCATCATGCGCGCGTACGCGGCCCCGATGCGCCCCGCGCCCACGATGCCCACCGTCTTGTGCTGCAGCAGGGACCCGACAAACAGGGTCGGGAGCCAGCCTTTGTAGTGGCCGGCGCGCATGAACACGTCCGCCTCCACGACGCGGCGCGCGGCGGCGAGCGTGAGCGCGGCGGCCAGTTCGGCCGTCGTCTCGGTCAGCACGCCGGGCGTGTTGCCCACGGGGATGCCGTGCTTGGTGGCGGCGGCGACGTTGACGTTGTTGTAGCTGGAGAGGGGGAGAGGGGGGGGGGAGCGCGGGGTGCGTCGGGGCGCGCGCGCGCGCGTCGCCCCAACCCCCTCCAGCACCCTCAGCCCCCCTCCCACCCCGCACCCGACGGCGTAGTTGGAGTAGACTTTGCCGCCCGCCTTTTTGAGGGCGCCGAAGAGGGCGTCCGACCAGTCCTGGAGCGCGCGGGGGGGCGCGGGTCGGCGGCCGCGCTCCCCGCGCCAGCCCGCGCCCCGCCCCCCCCCCCGCCCCCCCCCCCACCTCGGTCAGCTGCCCGATGACGCCGTCGCACGCGTCCCCGATGAGGCCCTTGATCTGGGGCACGCTCAGAATCGTGTCCTGCGCCGTGCACACCTCCACGCGCGCCCCGGCCGCCGTCAGGATGGCCAGCCACCGGTCGCCGGGCAGGGGCTTGGTGACCAGGACGCGGTGGGCGCCGGACGGGTTGTGGATCTGTGGGGGGTGGGGGCGGGGTCGGTGCGAGGGGTGCCGGCGGTTGGGGCCGCGCGCGCGCCCGCGCCCCGCATCGGCACCCTCGCTGCACGCCCGCGCATCGCCCTCGATCGCGCCACGACACCCACCTCGACGGGGAGCCCGCCCGCGGTGCCGGAAGTCGCCATCGCGCGCGTCGTCGGCGCCCGGGGCGCGGTCGGGGCCAGGGCGCGCGCCAGGCGGTGACCGGCGGCGCGCAGCATGAAAGGGGGGGGGGGGGCACGAGGGCGCGGGGGCGGGCTGTGACCGGCGGACGCGGCCCGCGCAAACCTCCCACTCTCGGCCGGCTGCCCGCCCGTCCCGCCACCCTGGACCCCCGTCCACCGAGCCCACTGCCTCTTTGCACGGCGGCCCGAACGAAACAATGGGAAACAGACGACCGAGAAAGGCTCCCCCCTCCCCGCCGCCCGCGCCCCCCGCGCCGCGCCTGCCCTCTGCCCACACCACGCCACACCACGCATCACCCGCGCGTCGGGATGACCTTGGACGTCGCGGCCCAGTACTCGATCGCGGCGCCGACGCCGGAGCCGGGCGTGATTTTGGCGCCCGCCGACAAGAGCGCCATTTCCGTCCCCGCGAGCGCGGACGCGGACATCACCTCGTCCATGTTGCCCAGGTGGCCGATGCGAAACACTTTGCCGGCGACCTTGGAGAGGCCGACGCCGATCGAGAGGTTGTAGCGCGCGTACGCTTCCGCCACAATTTTCCCGGAGTCGATGCCCGCGGGCGCCTCGATCACGGTCAGCGAGTCCGACTGCCAGCGCGGGTTCTTGCAGAGCAGCTTCAAGCCCCAGGCGGCCACCGCCTTGCGCGTGCCCTCGGCCAGGCGGTGGTGCCGCGCGGTGAAGGCGGCCATGCCGCCCTCGGCGCGCAGCAGCGCCAGGGATTCGGCGAGGCCGTACAGCAGCGGGATGGAGGGCGTGTAGGGCACGTTGCCGGACGGGTTTGTGTTGAACATGTCCGTCCAGTCGTAGTAACATTTTTTGAGGGTCGCCGTCTTCTTGGCCTCGATCGCCTTGTCCGACACGGCCATCAGGGCGAGGCCGGTCGGCAGCGACAGCGCTTTCTGGGACCCCGTCACCGCGACGTCGACGCCCCACTTGTCGAACTGGAAGTCGAGCGCGCCGATCGAGGAGACGCCGTCCACCAACAAGAGCGCGGGGTGCGCCGCGCCGTCCATCGCTTCCCGCACGCGGGCGATGTCGGACGTGACGCCGGTCGTCGTCTCGTTGTGCACGACCGCGACGGCCTTGATCTTCTTGCCGGTGTCGGCTTTCAGCGCCGCCGCCAGCCGGGCCTCGTCCGCGCCCTCGCCCCACTCGCATTCGATGACTTCCACGTCGAGACCCATGCGGTTCATCATGTCGATCCAGAGGTGGGAGAATTGGCCGTAGCGGAACGTGAGGATTTTGTCCCCCGGCGAGAGCGTGTTGGTGAGCGCCGACTCCCAGCCGCCGGTGCCGGTGCCGGGGTAGATCAGGGGGGTGCCCTTGGTCGTGCCAAAGATCATTTTGGAGTCGGAGAGCACCTTTTGGAAAAAGGGCGCAAACCACGGGTCGCGGTGGTTTTGCGAGGGGCGGTCCATCGCGCGCAGCACGTTTTCGTGGATGTTGACGGGGCCTGGGGGGTGGAGAGGGGGGGGGGGGGGGGGGGGGGCGGCGGACGGCCGCACCGGGGGGGGGGGGTTGGGGGGGCGCGGGGTGGCCCCCCCCCCCCGCGCCCCCCCCCCCCCCCCCCCCCCCCCCCCCCCCCGCCCCGCGGCCCGCGGGGGGGGCGGGCGCGCCGCCCCCCGCCCCCCGTGGGGGCGGCGAACGGACGAACCTGGGGTCGGGGTTTCTGCGTGCGAGGGTTGCCGCCCCCGCGCGCGTCCGCCGCCGCCGCTGCCCCCCCCCCTCTGTCCGACCACTGCAATCGCGGCATGCGCCCGTCCGTGGAGCGGGGCGCCGTGATCGCGCCCCGCGCGCCCCAACCGCCGGGCCAATGCGCCCGCGCGCGCGGGCCGCCCTCCCGCCCGCATTGACACCCCCACTCCACCCCGATCGGTCCACCCTCCCTCTCTCTCACCCGGCACAAACAGGTGGCTGCGCCCCGGCGGCGAGTGCGAGTAGGGCGCCGCGGCGTACGCGCGGCGCGCGCCCGCGGCCGCCGCCGCGCGGCGGGCGGCGTCCACGAGGGCGCGGCGGGTCATGGGATGGGGTGGGGAGGGGGCTGGGGCGGTGACGAGCCCGGGACGGTGTGGGGAAGGGTGTTGGTGGTCTCTGGCTGGAGCGCGGCGCAGGCGCTCCTCACTCCCCCCCCCCCCCCTCCCCAATGGCGCGCTCCCGTGCAGCCGCCCTGGCGGCCCGGCTGGCGCGTCGCGCCGGCGACCGCCGCGGCGCGGCGTCGTCCGCGGCGACGCCCGGCCCCAGCGCGACCGCGACCCCGCCCCACGCCCGCGGCGCGGCGTCCGCCCTGCCCGCCGCCGCGGAAGCCGCGCCCGTCGCCGGCTACGTCCCTTTCGCGCGGTCGGCGCCGGTGACCCGCATTGCGGTCGACGCGGTCGGCGCCGTCTCCGCCGACGGCCTCCCGTCCGCCACGACGTACCGCAACGAGGACGGCGCGCGCGTGGACGACGGCCGGTACAAAGCGTTCTTGAAGGCGGCCGAGGGCGTCGTCGACCCCGCGCGTGTGTTCACCGACCCCCTGCGCACCTTTGCGTACGCGACCGACGCCTCGTTCTACCGCCTCGTGCCCAAAGCGGTCATCAAAGTGCGCCGTGGGCGGGGTGGAGGGCGGATGGAGGGCCGCCCGCGCCTGGGGCGCGGCCATGGGCGCGCCGCGCCGCGCGTGGCGCCGGCGCCGCGCGCCGCATCGCTCGCACACGCCACCGACCCCTCCCCCCCCCTCCCGCCCCCCCCAGGTCACGTCCGAGGCCGAGATCGCGTCCCTGCTCCCCCTCGCCGCCGCGCACGGCGTGCCGGTCACCTTCCGCGCGGCCGGCACCTCGCTCTCCGGCCAGGCGATCACCGACTCGGTCCTCCTCAAGCTGTCCCACGTCGGGACCGCGTTCCGGCGGCACGAGGTGCACGGCGACGGGTCGCGCGTGACGGTGGAGCCGGGCCTGATCGGGGGCGAGGTCAACGCCATCCTGGCGCGCCACGCGCGCTCGACGAAGGCCGCGGTCCAGTACAAGATCGGGCCCGACCCGTCCTCGATCGACTCGTGCATGGTGGGCGGCATCGTGGCCAACAACTCGTCGGGCATGTGCTGCGGCGTGTCGCAGAACACGTACCACACGCTGGCCGACCTGCGCGCAGTGCTCGTCGACGGCACGGTGCTCGACACCGCCGACCCGGCCTCGGTCGCGGCGTTCGAGCGCTCCCACGCCACCCTGCTCGCGGGCGTCGCGGCCCTGGCCAAGCGGGTGCAGGCCGACCCCCAGCTGGCGGCCCTCATCCGCCGCAAATTCGCGATCAAGTGCACGACCGGCTACTCGCTCAACGCGCTCGTCGACTTCCCCGCCGACCGCCCCGTCGAGATCGTGAAGCGCCTGCTCGTCGGGTCGGAGGGCACGCTCGCGTTCGT
>Ga0315284_10003999_pt1 | contig 20936 bp, 11 predicted proteins | sample YL17G09_16_MG_FD_203696 | JGI IMG/M metagenome (GOLD analysis project Ga0315284, IMG submission 203696) | Sediment microbial communities from Yellowstone Lake, YNP, Wyoming, USA - YL17G09_16 | ecosystem: Environmental > Aquatic > Freshwater > Lake > Sediment | place: USA: Wyoming | collected...
GGCGTAACTCCGCTGGCCACGCTGTGGCTGCTGCCGCTGGCCGCATCAATCGCCGTTGTCTATAAGGCTACAAAAGTCAAAAAGGTAACTGCCGCCAATTTTTTCAAGGAGTCGGTGGTTCTGTTCGCTTCAATCGTCGTTTTTATGATTATTACCGCCTTGGTCCTGTTCGCACTGACGTGGATCGTTACGTAGCGGCGTCCCACCCCCGCACCTATTTTGAGATGTCGGCCGGAATCCGCGGGTTGCGACCTGCAACAGCGAAAGGACTCGTTGGCGGACTTAGCCCTCATCGTCCGGTGATAAAACCTCTTCAAACACGCCCAGCTCCACAAGCGCATTGAATGCAGCCTTCTGCTCCGCCTGCTTCTTGTTCGAGCCCCATGCGCTTGGAAAATGATGCTCCCCCAGAACGACCTCCAGCTCGAAACACTTATCGTGATCGGGGCCCTTCTCGTCAAGAAGAACATAAACGGGCGTAGTGCCGAACTGCTCCTGCGCATACTGCTGCAGGACCGACTTGAAGTTGCCCTGCGAGTGTTGTGCGTCGGCTTCCTCAATCAGAGGGCCGAAACGCCGCAGCAGAAAATCCTTCGCGGCTTCATACCCGCCGTCAAGGTAAATCGCCGCGATAATCGCCTCGAACACCCCTGCCGCAAGAGAGCCTCTCAGCGCCCGGCTGGAAACCATGCCCTTGCCGACTTTAAGATGCTCATTCAGCCCAAGCTCCTGACACAGACGAGAGCACGTCCCACGCGAAACGAGCATGCTTTTTATCTTCGTCAAGTCGCCTTCGAGATAATCTGAAAACCGCTCGAAAAGAACCCGGCAAATCACCAATGCGAGAACCGCGTCACCGAGGAACTCCAGCCGCTCATTACTCAACAGACGATTCTCGGTCGAAGAGGCGTGCGTCAGCGCCCTGACCAGAAGATTTCTGTCGGAGAATTGATAACCCGTCATCTGCTCTACTCGCTGTAGAGTGTCTTCGTCCATACAGCCACATCCCGTTTCCACTACAACCCCGCGAGCAGATTACGAATATCGCTTCGCTCAGCGATCTTCGTAGCCGGCTCGACGGGTCAACCGCCTCAGTATATAGAAAACCGAACCTGCTGCAAAGCGCCAAATTCGCAAATTTGCTTAACCGACCATCTGCAAGCTGGCCAGGGCGATAAACTTGTCGTCGGCGAGCTCGAAGATGCCCTCGAGGCCTGTTACCATAAAGATGCCTTTCGTTGCCGCAGGAACGCCGCAGAAAACAAGCCGATGCCCGCAGTCGTTCAGAAGCTTGCGCAGCTTCAGCATTTTTGAGAGGCTCGAAGATGTAACAATATCAACGTTGGAAAAATCAACCACGACGTCACAGTTGCCCCTGTCGCGCACAATGCCGGTGACAGCCTGAAGCTCATCGCCCATCTCCGGCTCCGCAGGCAGGTCCACAAGAATAATGTCCTCAGACCAATCTTGAATCCCCATTTTTGTCTCCTTGATTGCTACAACCAACCAGAATATTCCAGGATTTCAATTGTTTTATCGGCACAGCGTCTCCGCAAGTTAAGCAAAATCCGCCAGGCCCCAAGGCCCCTCGGTGGGGGGATGCCTGGCGCCAAAATCCGTGCCAAGACCCGATATGTCTCGGTCGAATAGACCCATAAAAACGGGCGTCTCCGCTCCGGGCTCATCGCCAAAAGAAATCCGGGGCAGGCTCCCTAACCTCTCAAGAAGACGCGCTGTTTTGAGGGTCAACAATCCGGCGCACAGCTTTTGCCGGGGGAAGGCGGCTTTGTCAATCAACACCACACTTATTCCCGATCTGCTGAGTAAATACGCAGCAGTGGAGCTGGCAGGGCCTGCACCCACTACAGCCACGTCGTATCGCTTTATGTTGACTATTCACTCGTTTTTTCAATTGCCGCGTGCGCACCGAAGATGCTCTTTAGACGCTCGATGTCGAATTTGGGTTTCCGGTCGTAAGTATAAACGCCGTTCACTTCCTGCTCGACATCGGTCAGTTGGGTATAGGTATAGCCTGCGATGTTGGGATTATTGAGCAAAATGTCCGTCAGCTCCTTTACGCGGTCTTCGACCTGGCTGGCTGTTTTGCCGTATCCCCAGTTGTTGCGTCCCTTGCCGGCTTTCTCCGGCTGGCCCGTATAATCCACGGTCCAGAACGTGCCGCCGTATTCATCAACCACGTAGGGCTGTCCTTCGTATGGCGCCGACACTTCCGGGAAGCGAACAAAGGCATCGGCCGGTTTGGCAGGATTGACAGTCGCGTAGCGATCCCTGAATGTGACGGGATTCTGGTCGTAGTCATGCACCGTGAATATGTCGGTTTTCACGTGTACGTAACCGCTGGCGTCGTTGATAGGTCGGGCCGGGTCAAGCGCTCGTGTAATTGGCGCCAGAGACCTGACAGATCGGCTATAGGCCTCGTAGTTGTTTGCAGCAGCGCCCCGCGTTTCATTCAAGGGCGTCCAGGCCAGGAGCGAGGGGTGGTTGCGGTCGCGGAGGACTGCGTCGCGCCACTCACGCTCGAGATTCAGGACTCCCTGCGGATTGCCGAATGAATGGGAGTTGCCCCAATCGGCGAATTCGCCCCATGTTAGATAGCCGAGCTTGTCCGCCCAATAGTGGAATCGCTCTTCGAAGACCTTCTGATGGAGCCTTGCGCCGTTGAATCCCGCCGCCATTGACATCTCGATGTCGGCCTTGAGCGCCGCGTCGCTCGGGGCGGTCCATATACCGTCGGGGTAGAAGCCCTGGTCGAGGACAAATCGCAGGAAAATCGGTTCATTGTTGAGGTGGAATTTATTGCCCTCTATGTGAAACTTGCGCAGGCCGGCATAGCTTTTGACCGAGTCTATCACCCGGCGGCCTTCGACCAGCTCCAGCAGAAGACCGTAGAGGTAGGGGTCGGCGCAGCTCCAGGGGCGTGGTTTCTTGACGTTCAGAATTAGCGCGCTGCCGCTCTGTGCCCAGACGGCTGCGGAAGTGAGCTTCCTGCCTTCCGGCGTGAGCAACGCAGCCCGGAACTGCAAGCCCCGTCGGTAGCCGTCCACAGCGGCGGTGAGGATGAAACGCTTCCCATCGAGGTCCGGGACAATCTGAACGGATTCGAGGAATTGCCGCGGTCGTGCTTCAAGCCACACTGTCTGCCAGATCCCGGTGACCCGAGTATAGAAGACTCCAAAGGATTCCGGCCGGGTGCTCTGTTTGCCGGATGGCTGAACATCGGACAGTACATCGTCAAAGGCATAGACAACCATCTCGTTATCGCCCTCTTTGAGAGCATCGGTTATCTCGAAGCTGAAGGAAACCGACCCTCCGTAGTGGCGGCCGACCTCTTTGCCGTTGACCCATGCACGACACTCGTAATCCACGGCGCCGAAATGCAGAAACACGCGTTTGCCGCTCCACGCCTTCGGCAGTGAAAACGAGCGGCGATACCAGACGGCCTTTATGAAATCTGTACGACCGATGCCGGACAGCTTGCTCTCAACACAAAATGGCACAGTGATCTTATTATTGAATTTGGCAGGGTCGTTCTGCCAGCTCTCTTTTACCCCAACTACGTCGCTATCCATCGCAAAATCCCATTGGCCGTTGAGATTTATCCACTCGTCCCGCACAAACTGGGGCTTCGGATGCTCGGACCTGGGGATTTGTGAGCTGCTCTGGGATGAAATTACGGTCGAGCCGGTGCTAAGGACCAAAGAGACGAGAACGACAAGGCCGACACTCCTGATGAATCTTGCTGTCCCGCGCGCCATATTTGATTTCTCCTTCCCCGCCAAGCCGCAAGGCCCCTTTGTGGGGGGCCCGCGGGGCCTGGGCCTGATGTACATTTTGCTCCTGTTAACGGCCCGTTTGTGGTAACTGATATTTCCTATTTACGCTGCTCGAAGGCACTCCTACACGTTTCAAGTCGATATAATATCAGAAGCTTCTCCGAATGTGAACAATCTTATCCGTAGCACCCTGCTAAGCCGGATACCAGCAGGGGCAGAGGCAGCGGATTGAAAATGGTCGTTCAGATTGATATGATACCAGGTATTGCCACGTGACCATTGGTGAAAGCTCGTATTTAGCCCAAACGAGGAGTAAGACTATGAACCGACGAGATTTTCTGAAGAGTTCCGGGTTGGCGGCGACCTTTCTGTTCAGCCGAGAATTATTTGCAGGTGACCAGAAGCGTCCAAATCTCCTGATCATCCACACCGACGAGCATAATTTCCGCACGTTGGGCTGTTACCGCGCAGTGATGTCAAAGGAGCAGGCCTTGATGTGGGGTGAGGCGGTGGTGGAGACGCCCAATATAGACTGGCTGGCCCAAAACGGCGCTTTGTGCACGAGCTTCTACGCGACGACGCCGGTCTGCTCGCCCTCACGCGCTGCGTTCATGTCGGGGCGGTATCCTCAGAACACGCCGGTCGTGACAAATGATGTCCCTTTGGACGACGGCATCATCACATTCGCGGAGATATTGCGAGGCAAGGGTTATGCGACAGGATATGCAGGGAAGTGGCATTTGGACGGTCCGGGCAAGCCGCAATGGGCGCCGGACCGGAAGTTCGGCTTCGAGGACAACCGTTATATGTTCAACCGGGGTCACTGGAAACAGATGGAGGATACTGCGGCGGGTCCGCGGGTAAAGGCGCGAAAAGGCGACGCGCCGACGTATGACGTCAAAGAGGCGGATGCGAAGTCGTTTACGACGGACTGGCTTGCGGACAAGACGGTTGATTTTATCAGCACGCATAAGGGCGAGCCTTTCTGCTACATGGTCAGCTTTCCGGATCCGCACGGTCCTGACACGGTGCGGGCTCCGTACAATACGATGTTCAAGGACCAGAAGTACGAGAGCCCGCGGACGTTTGACCCGGGCACGCGCCGGGTGCCGAACTGGGGGAAGGGGGACGCCGGTTTCAATGGGATGGCACTATATTACGGGATGGTAAAGTGTATTGACGACAATGTGGGTAAGATTCTCAGCGCCCTGCGGAAGAATGGGGTGATCGAGAATACGATAGTCATTTTCACTTCCGACCACGGCGATTTGCGGGGCGAGCATCATCGGCAGAACAAAGGAGTTCCGTTCGAAGGCTCGGCTAAGATTCCCTTCGTGATATACTGTCCCGGCAGGATCAAGGGGGGCACAGTGATCAGTGAGGCGCTTGGATGTGTGGATTTTCTGCCGACGATCCTGAGACTGATGGATTATAAGACAGCCGGGCAGGAAGAGGGACGTGATGCATCGGGACTTTTTGCCGCGGGCAGAGCGCCGGCAAATTGGAAAGACATCACGTTCGTCCGGAGCACAGGGAGGGAAACCGGCGGGACGACCTGGCTGGCTGCGGTGACAGACCGCTATAAGTTAGTGTATTCGGTGGTGGACGACCCCTGGCTGTTCGACCTGCAACAAGACCCCGACGAAATGGAGAACTTCTTCATCAACCCGGCCTATCGGGAGACGGTGCGGGAGCTTTCGCGCGAGCTGCAGAGCTATGGTGAGAGATTCAAGGATCCGTATATCACCCAACCGGCAATAAAGGCGGGTCTGGCGTGGGCTATCAAGGGGACCGGACCATACGAGCCGAAGGCAGACAAGCAGCCGGCGGACTCTGAGGGTGCAGGTCAGAAAAAGAAGGGAGAGAAACGCAGAAGGCAAGAGAATCGCCGAGTATAGACTTGACTGCCCGCCGGTATTCGATGGCCTGATCGCAGCGAACGGGAAGCTGTACATGTCACTTAAAAACGGGAGGTCGGCGTGCTGGTCGCCTTAAGTGTGATTATCGGTGTATGGGCGCCAAATAGACGAATCCGCAGCCGGCCGCTCATTGGTGATTACGTGACATCCGGAGCGGAGCGAACAGTCCTGAAATAAAAAAGGGCTGCGAGCGCGATGCTCACAGCCCTATTTGTTACAAAATGATTCGCAGCGGCTTATGCTCTGCGTTTTCTGTGTCGCAGAACCAGGCCGCCGAGGCCGAGTAGAATAATTGTTGCGGGCTCGGGGATGGCTGATACCGTTGTTTTGCCTGGGTAGCGGACATTATAGTCATATTGCCACTCGATGTCCGGGCCTGAGCCATTGGTGCCATAGGCGGTGAGCAAACCAGCCGTTATTAAGTCGAGGACGTAATCCATCTGATTGCCGTTGAGTACGAGTGTACCCTCGCGGATATCCATCTTGCCGCCGCTGCCGGGAGGACCTATCTCCAGTCCTCCAGCCATGATTAAGCCGTCAACAAGTTCAACCAGACCGGTCGAGCCATCAGTGCCTATGAGCAGGGAATTGGCGTCCGAAATAGAAATCAGGCCGCCGGTCATTGTAAGCCGGCCTATACCGGGCCGCGGAATCTCCTGATACGGGTCCTCGATTATCTGAACAACATTCTCACCGACATAAAGGTCGCCGGTTACGTTTATGACGCCGTCGGACATCTCAAGGACGCCTTTGCCATACTGCTTGCCGATCGACAGGTCGCTCGGATTAGCTGTGCTGCCGACGTTTATGATGCCGCCCAAGACGGTGAGCAGACCCTCGGATGGCGTCGTCTCGTCTGTGCTCCTGTTTCGGCCTACGACTAAGTTGCCGGAGCTGTTCAGCACGCCGCCCGATACAGTTACAAAACCGGTCCCCCCGTCGTTGCCGATCCTCATGTTCTTGTTGCCTCCGGCGGGACCAATATCGATTGTGCCGTCGGACACAACCAGGTGCCCCACAGCCCCAAGGAGGTCGCCGACCTCCATGTTGCCCGTAGTGAGGGCGCCGCCCGACATATAAAGGTACCCCAAGCCGTCCAGGTTGCGCCCGATCGCCAAAGTGGCGTCGATGGTTAGCGTGCCGCCCTCGATATAGAGTCTGCCCTGCGATTTGAGGCCGATCTGCGACTCGGTTGCAATCTTCAGCGAGCCATCTGTCAGGATACGCAGATCGCCTGCAAAAGCAGTTGTCCCGTCGTGGTACCCAAGCTGTAGTTTGTTGATTTCGGCAGCAAAGGCCTGGATGCGACATTCATCTGCGCCGGTTTTCACGATGCGCGCGGTATCCGCCGCAACCGGCATTTTGTTGGCGCTCCAGTTCGCTGCTGTTTCCCAGCGGTTGTCCAGGGCATCGTGGTCCCACGTTCTGACCGCAGCGCGCGCAAACGGGGTGCTAATCAGACCCAATACGAACACAAGAGAAATTAAGAAAGTCAGATTCTTATACATACCACTCCTCCTTCAATACCATGACCCTCGCCCAACAAGGACTCTTGCCCCGGCGAGAGAAAAACTCGCCACCAGATTAGGCGGCTTCTTGGCGCAACTTCTCACGAGCGACTTTGCCCCGCTTCACACATAACGCTGGTTCAAAGCCACGAAATCACCCTATTTGTCCACTTTCACTTACTTCTCTTATACCAAATCGCCCAGATTCACGTCAAGGAAATATCAGGTCAGAGTCAGCCTATTTTTCCAGGAGAATCGCTGGTGGAATGTAAGTGCTTTGTACACAGAACCTTATATAAGCTCAGCGGAGGGAATTTCTTGCAGAATTCATCCGCGGCACGTAAAATTTCCGGGGTGGCCGTTAAAGAAAAACGCGCCGCTTCGAGTTTTCGCCGTTTCGCCTGCAATCCGCCGGAGACTGGAGATGCAAAAGGAGTTCTCGAGATCAGCGGCCATTATAAACTGCCAGTGTTGAGAAGACCAAGACGGATGGGCCTTCGAAGGTGTGCGTGACATCCCGGCCAAGACAGGGACCTCAGGGACTCCAGGAGCAGTGTTTATGGGCCATAACCGGCAGGGGAATGTGCTTGCCCAAGAGGGGCATATTTGATACAATGCAGAATAGAGAATAATGGTGCAAGTGTTCATTTTCCCTGGCCCAACTCGGGTTTAGGGCCGGTTGAGCTTGTCATTCGGCATGAGACACGCTGGGTAGCGTCTTTCCGGGAGGGTAACTGTGTGCAATAGGCTGGCTATTTTGGCTTCTTTCGTCGTTGCCATAGGCATAATCCCCGGCAGTACAGTCGGGGACCCTGATCCTGTCTGCCAGTGGAAGTTCGACGGCAATGCCAACGATTCGTCCGCCTATAGTCGCAACGGAACGGAGAACGGGGGGCCGACCTACGCGAGTGGTTATGACGGCCAGGCAATTGTGCTCGACGGCATCGACGACTATGTGGTGTATTCCTTTGCTCAGCAAACCTGGTCAGCTTACACCGTAGCAGTGTGGGTCAGAACGGACACTTTGGGGCAGGACCAATACAGCAGCGTATTCAATAACAACAGCAGCGGTGCTGATTTCCAGATTGACGTGGACGGTGCGGACAACTACCGATACCGCGGAACTGCTGCCGGCCTATTCGGCGCGGTTAGCGCGAGCTGGATACATCTTGCCGCGACGTGTGACGGCAGTAATACGACCCTCTACTATAACGGCAAATCCGTTGGAACCGTAGCCGCCGCTGATACGGTGTTTGGGCGATTTGCCGTGGGCGTGAATAGAAACACAGCCAACTGGTTCGCCGGCAGCGTTGACGATGTTCGCATTTACGACCGGGCACTAAGCCCGGCTGAGATACAAGCGCTGGCTCCATCGGGCGAGGCCACTTTGCTGTCACCTGCGGACGGTGCGATGCTTGGCGCAGCAAGTGTGCTGCTTGAGTGGAGAGCGGGCAGATGTGCCGCTTCGCACAATGTGTACTTCGGCACCGATTCGGACAGCTTGACTCTCGTCGCCGAGAATCAGCCTCTTGATTCCAATAGTTACGGCCCCGTAGCGCTTGAATTAGGCCGGACCTATTACTGGTCTGTCGATGAGGTCAACGACCCCTGCGTGTGGGCAGGCGATCTGTGGAGTTTTGAGACAAGAGAGTATCTTGTTGTCGATGATTTCGATTCCTATGTGAGCACGTCCGGCCCGAACGAACCGAGTCTTCTGAGTACGTGGAAGGACGGCAGCACCAACGGCACCGGCTCTGCCATTTCTCTTGAGGCCGAATTTGCCGGCAGCTCGATGAAGTATGCTTATGACAACAGCGAATCGCCGTTCTATTCGGAAGCTGAGTTAGCCTATGACGGCGACGAGGATTGGACGGCTGGCGGCGTCAAAGCGATGGCCCTGGAGTTTCGCGGCGATGTCAACAACTCCGGTGAGCGGCTTTATGTGGGCCTGGAATATGCAGACGGCAACAGTGCGACAGTGACATACGAAGGCGGCGGGCTCGTGCAAGAAAGCTGGCAGGTCTGGAACATCGCCCTGCGGGATTTCGCCGATGAGGGCGTGGATTTGAGAAGAGTCAAGAAGCTCATTATCGGCGTTTTCGGCAGCGGCGGCTCAGGCGCTTTATATGTCGATGACATTCGGCTCTATCCGCCGAGGTGCCTGCCTGAATACGCCGTGGCGAGTCTTGACGGCGACTGCATTACTGATCTTGGCGACCTCGACGTGATTCTGCGGTACTGGTTGGCCGGCGACTATGACGTTGCAGCGGCGGAACCCAACGAGGGTCGTCTCCTGGCTCACTACAGGTTTGACGAGACCGCTGGGCTTGTAGCTTACGATTCTTCGACCAGGGGTAATGACGCTATCCTGGACCCAAACGGCGGCGGCGCCTGGGACTCCTGCGGCTATGACGGCTATTGCCTGGACTTTGACGGGACTTTTGCTGTGTCGGTTCCGAACGACGTGTTTGGCGCAATATCCAACGAAGTGACCATTTCGGTGTGGGTGCATATTGACGCAAAGGTAAATCCCAACTCTATCGGCCGGGCCGAATTCGGCGCCGGCCCCGTCGAACCGAACGAGCCGTGGGACAGGGTGGCCTGGATACAGGACAAGCCGCAGGATGATTTGGGGCGATGGAGCCACTATGCCTTTGTCAAGGATGCCGATGATGGTATGATGAGAATATACCACAATGGTGTGCTGGTGGCTCAAAATGTGGATGCCTTCCAGCCGATCGACGGCGCGGGGGCGGGCCGGTCAACCATCGGCTCCAGGCCCGACGGCAGAGGCGGCTACGAAGGCAAGCTGGATGAGTTTCGAGTCTATGATTATGCGCTGTCTGACGCCGAGGTATTGCACCTTGCTCGCGGCAGCGGCACGGAGCTACATCAGCCGTTGCAGCCGGTCCTTGCGCCCGCTGATCCTTATGAGGATGGAATGATCACCTTTAGAGATTTTGCGATTCTGGGGGAATGGTGGCTTAGAGAATCACTATGGCCGTGATTTGACTCGGCAGGAGGCCAAGTTTGCCTGCCTGCTTCAGGAGAATCCAATTGAATCGACGTGATTTCTTGAAGAAGTGTGTGGCCGTTGGGGCCGGGGGATTTGTGCTGTCGAATCGGTCTCTGGAAGTTCATGCCGGCTCCAAACGCCCGAATGTCATTTTTATTATGATTGATGATATGGGCTGGCGAGACGTCGGCTTCATGGGCAGCAAATACTATGAGACGCCGAATATCAATAAGCTCGCCGCAGAGGGGATGGTCTTCACGAATGCCTATGCGAACGCGGCCAACTGCGCGCCAACCCGCGCATCTTTCCTGACGGGCCAGTACACGCCGCGTCACGGTGTCTATACGGTCGGTAATTCCGATAGGGGCTCATCGAGCAACCGAAGGCTCATACCGATAGCAAATGACACGACGCTGGACGCATACCATATAACGATTGCGGAGGCCCTTAAACCGGCCGGCTATGTAAGCGCCAGTATCGGCAAGTGGCACATGGGCACGGACCCACAGCTCGGCCCGATTGGGCAGGGCTTTGATGTCAATGTCGGCGGGGTCTCGGCGGGGTCTCCTCCCGGGGGATATTTCAGCCCGTACAAGAATCCAGAGCTGCCGAATGGGCCGGACGGAGAATACCTGACCGACCGCCTGACGGACGAGGCGCTGAAATTCATTGAGACAAACAAGAACAGCCCGTTTTTCTTGTATATGACTCACTATGCGGTGCACACGCCGATCCAGGCAAAGGCGGATTTGATTGCAAAGTACGAAGGCAAGCCACCCAGCAACGGCCAGGATAATCCGACCTATGCGGCCATGATTGACAGCGTCGATCAGGGTATAGGCCGAATGATGGCCAAGCTCGATGATCTCAAGCTGACGGACAGAACTGTGGTTTTCTTCTTCTCGGACAATGGCGGATACGCCGGCGCAACCTCCAACTACCCCCTGAGGGGCTTTAAGGGGACGTTCTATGAAGGCGGGATTCGAGAGCCGATGATTGTGCGTTGGCCCGGAGTAACCAGGCCGGGTTCCACTTGCCAGACGCCTGTGATCGGCATTGATTTCTTCCCGACTATGCTGGAGATAGCGGGAGCCGGGAAACCAGCGGGCAAGATTCTCGACGGAGAGACTATCGTGCCCCTGCTAAAGGGCGGCAGGGCGCTTGGCAGGGAGGCGATATTCTGGCATTTCCCAGCCTATCTGGAGGGTAATGTCAAAGGGGCGAGGGATTCAAAGTTCAGAACACGGCCGGTCGGCGTCGTGCGCAAGGGCGGGTGGAAACTGCTGCTGTATTTCGAAGAGTGGGTGCTCGACGGAGGCCGCAGCAAAATTGATACAAATAATGCGGTAGAACTGTATGACCTTGAAAATGACATCAGCGAAACCAATGACCTGGCCAATGCAGATAAGGCCAAGAGGGATGAGCTGCTCGATCTGCTGATTGACTGGCAGAATTCGATAGGCGCTGCGATACCGACCCAGCCCAATCCCAATTATGCCGGATAAGGTCTATGCAGACTGATGACGCGAAGATGAAAAAGCTATTTAGGACAGCGAGGACTTCCATGAACCGTCGTGACTTCCTGAAAAGAACCGCCATCATCGGCGCGGGGGGGCTGCTGCTCTCGAATAAGGCCTTTGAAGCCCGCATAAGCGCCAAGCGTCCGAATATTCTCTTTATTATGTCGGATGAGCACAACGCGGGGGTCCTCGGCAGCTATGGGAACGGCATAATCCGCAGTCCTTGTTTGGACCTGCTGGCGAAGCGCGGCGTCACCTTCGAGAATTGCTACACCAACTCGCCCCTTTGCGTGCCGTGCCGGCTCTCGTTCACCGCAGGCAAATACATCTCCCGCGTGGGCGCCTGGAACAACGATTGCTGGCTGCCGAGCGCTGACTATCCATCGCTTCCTCGCATTCTCAACGCCGTTGGCTACGAGTCCTTCCTTTGTGGCAAGATGCACTACGACCGCACCCGCCGCTACGGGTTCATTGAAATCGGCGGGAATATGAACAACGACACAAAAACCGGGAAGGGAAGCCGCAGGGCGGCGGATGACCTTAGTCCCAAGGACGGGATAAGCAGCCGCTTCGACGACTTTTACACGGCGGAAGATTCGAGCGTTCTGACTCACGACCGGAAGGTGACGGCCGGAACGGTGGACTTCCTGAAGAACCGCAAGGCCTCCGATAAGCCGTTCTTCCTCGTCGCCGGTTATCTCGCCCCGCATTTCCCGCTGATCGTGCCGGAACAGTACTGGCAGGCGTACGAAGGCAAAGTGCCGATGCCGGAGATTCCACCCGGACACCTTGAATCGCAGCCACGGAATTACAAGCATCTGCGCATCGGCTTCAACGTCGAAGACGCGCCAGAGGACATCGTGCGGAAGGGGCGCGAACTCTATTACGGCCTCACCCAATGGCTGGACAACGAGATCGGCAAAGTGTTGGAGGTTCTCAATGACAGCGAATTAGCTGGTAACACGGTCGTAATTTATACCACCGACCACGGCGAGAACATGGGCGAGCACGGCTTGTGGTGGAAAAACTGTATGTACGAGCATGCCGCCCGGGTGCCGTTGATTATCAGTTGGCCCGCACGGTTCAGAGGCGGCCAGCGGCGAACCGGGGCCTGCTCGCTGGTTGACGTGAACCGGACAATCGTGGAGCTTGGCGGAGCCGCGGCGCCCAACGACTGGGACGGAGATTCTATGGTCAAGTGGCTGGACGACCCCAAAACCAAGTGGAAGGACTGGGCCGTCAGCGAATACTACGCCCATAATATCGCCTCCGGTTATGTAATGCTCCGCATGGGCAATTACAAATACGTTTATCACACGCCGGCTGACGCAGCGCACCCGGCCCAGCGGGAGCTGTACGACCTGAGCACGGATGCAGGCGAGTTCAACAATCTGGCAGGCAAGCCGGAGCACAGCGACAGAATTGTAGCGATGCGCGCGTTTCTCGTGAAGGAGCTTGGCGAAGATCCGGATCTGACCGAGCAGCGCTGCCGGGCCGACTACGCCACAGGATACTCACGCAGTTGAAACCAGAATAACAGAGGCAGACAGCAGCGATATGGAAAGGGAATCGAGAAAATGAGCACGGTTATCAGTCGTCGCGAGTTCATCAGGAGAACCGCAGCCGTCGGAGCGGGCGGGTTGGTCCTGTCGAATCAGGCCATGGAAGTTCGCGTCGGCGGCAAGCGTCCCAATATCGTTTTGATAATGGCGGACGACCAGGGGTACGAGTGCCTGAGCTGCTACGGCAGCGCATCGTACAAGACGCCTGTACTTGACGAATTGGCCGGAACAGGGATGCGGTTCGAGCACTGCTATTCACAGCCGCTCTGCACGCCCACGCGCGTCCAGATTATGACCGGCAGGTACAATTTCCGCAATTACCTGAGGTTCGGCTATTTCGACTACAGAGAAAGGACGTTCGCGCACGTATTGAAAGACGCGGGCTACGCGACTTGTGTCGCGGGCAAGTGGCAGCTAATTGGGGCGGGCGCCGACGGGCCTTACAAGGCGGGCTTCGATGAGTATTGCCTCTGGCACATGGAAGACGTCTTTGCTCCCAAGGATTCCCGCTACCGCAATCCCAAGATCATACAAAACGGCAAGCTGCTTGGCATCCTGGAGGGCAAGTACGGTCCTGACGTATTCTGCGACTACATAAACGGCTTTATCGAACGCAAAAAGGCCGGGCCGTTCCTGGTTTATTATCCAATGGCTCTGACTCATAATCCCTTTGAGCCTACGCCGGACAGCCCCGAGTGGGGACAGAGCGTCAGCAACAAGAGATTCTACGTCGATATGGTTGAGTACATGGACAAGACAATTGGACGCATCGTGCGGAAGCTGGACGACCTCGGCCTGCGGGAAAATACGCTCATCCTGTTCACCGGCGATAACGGTACGCCGGTGGGTATCGCCTCGCGGATGCTGGATGGCGGCACAATCAACGGAGGCAAAGGCTCAACGACCGATGCAGGCACACACGCTGCTCTTATTGCAAATTGGAAAGGCACGATCCCCGCCGGCAAAGTACGCGCAGATCTCGTGGATTTCAGCGATATCCTTCCGACTCTCGCAGAAGTCAGCGGGGCTCCATTACCTGAGGGCGTTACAATTGACGGCAGGAGTTTCCTCCCCCAGCTTCGAGGCCGGAAAGGCAATCCGAGAGACTGGATATTCTGCTGGTATCAAAGGGACCCGGGCGACCAGCTTCATCGCTTTGCGCGTGACAGGCGATGGAAGCTATACGACCAGAGTAATGCCGCCAGAGCGGGCAAGCTCTTCGATGTTGAGGTTGACCGGCTGGAGCAAAACCCCATAGAGCCGGGCCAGGGCGGCAACGAAGCGGCCCAGGCCAGAACACGGCTGCAGGCCGTACTGGATTCGATGAAATAGAAGAGGTTTTTTCCGGAGAGCAGATAAATGGTGAGCAAGCAAGATTACACGCGTCGAGATTTCCTGAAGGAATGCGCAGCACTCGCAGCCGGCGGGCTTGCGATGACTGAGTGCGGCTGGGCGGCTGGAGGAGTCGTGCTTTCGAGCAATGTGCTGGAGACAAGAATCAACGAGCGCGCCCGTCCCAACATAGTCTTTATTCTCGCGGATGATTTTGGCTGGCGGGACGTGAGCTATGATGTCGGCCATGGGCACAGCGGGAGCAGCTACTACGAGACGCCGAACATCGACAGGCTGGCCGCCCAGGGTATGCGATTCACCGACGCGTATGCGGCCTGCCCGGTCTGCTCGCCCACTCGCGCCAGCATTATGACGGGAAAGCACCCGGCACGGATACACCTGACGGACTGGATTAACGGCCACAACCGCCCCGATGCAAAACTGACGATTCCGGACTGGACCCATTACATGCGACTGGAGGAAGTGACAATTGCAGAAGCCCTCAAGGCCGCAGGCTACACGACGGGGCACGTCGGAAAGTGGCACCTCGGCGACGACCCGGGCTATTGGCCGGAGAACCAGGGCTTTGACGTCAACAAGGGCGGCTGGAAAGCAGGCTCGCCCGGCGGCTCCGGCGGGTACTTTGTGCCTTACGGCAATCCAAGACTTCAAGACGGCCCGACCGGGGAGTACCTTACCGACCGTTTAGGAGTGGAGGCGGCCGGGTTCATTGAGCAGAACAAGGACCGCCCATTCTTCCTCTATATGGCGCACTACGCCGTGCACACGCCGTTGATGGCGAAAAAAGATATTATGGATAAATACAAGGCCAAGCCGAGCACGCCCGAACACAACAACGCCACTTATGCCGCCATGATCCAGAGTATGGATGAGGCGGTCGGGCGGATTATGGATAAGCTCGAGGAGCTGAAGATTGCGGATGATACGATAGTGTTCTTCATGTCGGACAACGGCGGCCTCCTCGGCAAGACCAGCAACGCCCCTCTGCGAGGTGGCAAGGCCCAGGCGTACGAAGGGGGTATTCGCGAGCCTATGATCATCAAGTGGCCCGGCGTGGTCAAGCCCGGCAGCCTGTGCGGCGAGCCTGTAATCAGCACTGATTTTTACCCTACGATTCTGGAAATGGCCTCTCTGCCGCCAAAACCGAAGCAGCACATAGACGGCGTCAGTCTTGTGCCGCTGCTGCGGCAAAGAGGCTCGCTGAACCGTGAGGCGATTTACTGGCACTACCCTCATTATCATCCACTGAATCCGTATGGTCCCTTCGGCGCAGTCCGCAAGGGCCGCTGGAAGCTGATCGAGTATTACGAAGATATGAATGTCGAGCTGTACGACCTTGAGAACGACCTTGGCGAACAAAATGACTTGGCACAAGTCCAGCTGGCCAAGAGAGACGAGCTTCGAGATTTGCTCCGGGCGTGGCGGAAGTCCGTCAACGCGCAAATGCCTTCACCTAATCCCAATTATACCGGATGACGCAAAGGCTGAGAAGATGTATTACCTGTAGAGGCTATCCGCGGATGAAGCGGTCCGGATGAATGGAGACTGCCTGGGTCGAGCCTAAGATCGATGCAGCAGCGCGAGATGGTTGGTCGTTTGATACTTGACTTGCGTTAGTAGTCCGTGAAATTCTGCATCCAGAGCGGCCAATCCCTTGGCATGGCGCCGCCGGCCCTTGTCCAGGGGCCGCTCGTCTTGAAGTTGCGGTGCCACTTTAGCGTCCAGAGCTCCTTGAGACCAACCTCTCTTGTTGACCAATCCATAAAGAGCATGTTGATTCGTTCGTTGTGGCGGTTAATGCAAAAGTGCTTCATCTCGCTGCCGGCGCCGGACCATTCGCCGTCGTAGGCGGGAGGCTCTCCGCGTCCGACGAGTCCTTCGCTGAGGTCGCCGCTGACCGGTCCGCCGCCTCTCCACATAGTATCGGCGAATACCGGGATTCCGTTTGTGGCTCTGATGTTAAACGTCTTCCAGTTCCATGCAACCGGGCGCCCCTGAATATCCCCAGCCGTGATGTCCGCGATGGTTGGGTTATATATCCAACAATTCGCGCCGTAGCTGCATTCTTCCTTAATGTCGTCCACTCCGCCTGATCCCATACGGTAGGTATTGAAGGGGCCGCCCTGGTTGGCACCACCCGGCAGGCGTTGAGTGGCCATCGGACAGCGAAGGAGGTTCGACTTGGTTTCCCATTGGCGGCGCAGCGCCATTATCCAAAGACCCCGCCGCCAATTCAAGCCTGCGGAGCCGGCATTGCAAAAGTTCCCATCGTTATCGTGGCAGTAGAGCGACCATATCAGGGACCATTGGTGCAGGTTTGCCTTGCAGGCTGCTGATTTTGCCTGCCGCTTGGCGAGGTTAAGTGCCGGCATGAGTATCCCCATCAGCAGCGCAATAATGGCGATTACGACCAGCAGTTCGACTAATGTGAAGCCCTTAGATTTGCCCATAACAACAGCCTCCTTAAGGACAAAAGCCCGACTGTTCACCTGCAAGATGCGCCGGATGCGCCATCTGTTCCGCCGACTTGGCAATCCGCGACTTATCCAAGCGGCATCTTGCGAGTCATATAATCAATATAACTCGAAGTCGCTTTGCTTGCAAGGAAAAAATGAAGAAAATGCGGTGTATATACCCTGCGAAGGCGTTCTTCTTATGTGACATTGACATTTCGCCGATTAAATAGCGAAGATTGAGGGTGCTGCTTGTGAAAGATTATTTCTGCTAATAATCTTCATAAGATGTTGCTAATAAAGTATTTAGGAGCTGCCAATCGGCCTTTTGGCAAGGAGGCGCAATCGTGGATAGTCCGCCTTGGAGGCGCGTTTAGAGACGTTTAGCCGGGCGTGTTTGCCACATTTTGGAAAGAAACTCGCATAGAAAAAGTGCCCGGCAGCCAAGGATTAGGCCAATAATGTCGAGATTTTCTTGACACGGACGCGATTACTCTGATATACTGGACATCAGAATTGCATAAGCCATGTTGTTATGCGGCCAGCGGGACCGCGCCGGTTCGCACTGTCTTACTATAGGAGGACGGTTGGGCGATGCATAGAGTGGGTACACTGAATTCGTTTCTCACAGCAACCGTTTTTTTCCATGTAGATTTCAACTAAAAGCTCTATCGGGACACGGCAGGAAGGGAGGTCGAGCCAAGTCCGGGAAACTGCGGCAGTCAGACACAGAATCCGAGAAGCGGTGAAAGCTTTTGTTGGTTGTTTTCTTGGACTTTTGTTGAAGCGTGGGCATGGTGGTCAGGAGGACATACAAGCCTTATCAGAATGGTAATTGCTTCAGTGAGTGGCTGAAGCACAGAACAATTGTTGCTTTAATAGTCGAAAGGAGGGCTATTATGTGGAACAAACTTGCTTATTTGATGTTATTTATTTTTGTATTTGGTCTGGTTCTGGTCGGCCAGGCCAACGCCGCTGACCCCAGCCTGCAACTTTGGCTGGAGTTCGAGGGCAACGCCAATGACAACTCCAACTACGGGCGGAACGGCACGCTAAACGATTCGACTGCGTACATTCCCGGGGTGTTTGGCCAGGGCCTGGACCTCAACGTCACCGGCAACGGCTACGTCAGTATAACAGGCTACAAGGGGGTACTTGGGGCAAATCCTTTCACCGTAGCAACTTGGGTCAGGACCATCGGCGATGGCGTAATTGCATCTTGGGGCGATATTGTCGGCGGCGTCGGCAACGGACACAGAGTTGAATTCCGCATCGACACCGGCCAGCTTCGCGTCGAACACGGAGACGGGAATATGAAGGCCAGCACCGTCATGAACGACGGGGAATGGCACCACGCCGCGCTGACGGCCGCAGCGAACGCCACCCTCCAGCCCCCGTTTACAAAGCTCTATCTTGACGGCCTTGAGGAGGTTCCAATCGCGACCGATACCGATCCGCCGTTCGGTACCGTCGCTAATTGGGATTTGACAATTGGCCGCCGAAGCCATATTGGCACAGGAACAGTCCGATGGCTCAATGCTGATTTCGACGATTTTCGAGTGTATGACCGCGAGGTGTCCGCGGCTGAGATATACACGTTGTCCAAGAGATGGGAACCCATCTTGCTCGAGCCCGCGGACGAGGCCATACTTGGCGCCACAAGTGCGCTGCTCAAATGGAAGCTGGGATTGTACGCCGCCAGCGTGGATAGCAGCGAGGTCTTCTTCGGCGAGGATTTCGCCGATGTAAATTCCGGCACGGGCGGCACTTCAAAGGGCAAGACCAGCAGCGACTTCTATCTTGCCGCAGGCCTCAGCCTCGGCAATGTCTATTACTGGAAGGTCGATGCGGTCAATGATGTGCATCCGGTCGGTCGCTGGAGCAGCCCGGTCTTCAGTTTCACAGTCCCCGACACTACCGCCTGGGGCCCCTTCCCGTTTGACGGGGCCAAGTACATAAATCCGAATGTGACGCTGTTTTGGCAGCCGGGTCTAAATGGAATTCTAAGCGTGGTCTATTTCGGGCCCAGTTTCGCCGATGTCAATGCCGCGACAGGCGGGCCGCAACAGGCCGCGACAACTTACGATCCTCCAGGCACCCTTGCCAAGGACACCATTCACTACTGGCGAGTCGATACGATTAAGGGTGATATGACCGAGGTCAGAGGCCCGGTCTGGAGCTTCACAACAAAACCCGTCATGCCCATCACCGATCCCAATCTTGTCGGCTACTGGAAGATGGATGACGTGGGCTCAGGCAGCACTGTCGTTGACTTCTCGGGCTATGACCGTGACGGCACCCTGCGCGGCGGCGCGCACCTTGTGCCCGGGTATATGGGTGAAGCGGTGGAACTGGATGGTGTTAATGATTACGTCAATATCGACGGCTACAAGGGCGTCGTGGGCGGACGCGCTTTTAGCGCGGCTGCGTGGATTAAAACCACGAGGATAGGGCAATACAATACCATTATATCCTGGGGCAGCACCGCCAATGGAGCCGGATTCGACTTCCGAATGGACAGCGCCAATACATCTCCGTATAGCGTGCGGACGGCGCAGGGCAATGGGAATGTCCAGGCCAACACGCCTCTTAACGATGGTGAATGGCACCACGTTGGCCTCACGGTGATAGACAACCCGACAGCCTCGTCCTCGGCCATCAGAATATACGTGGATGGCGAGGATGACACCGTGGAGTCTTCAGACGCTGATACCCTCACCATTAACCCTGTCGCGGACCTTGGGATAGGCTGGCGGGCAACCAACGGTGACAGGTCCTTCGAGGGCCTGATAGACGAGGTCCGGCTTTACGACCGTGTTCTTACGCCGCTCGAGGTGGCCAGAATAATGGACCCTGGAAGGGCCGCATTCCCCAGGCCTTTTAACGGGGAGCAGGATGTGCCTCTGGGTTCGAAGGTCATCTGGACCCCCGGAATCGACCCGAGCACGGAGAGTGAATACACCAAGCACGATGTGTATCTCAGCACGAGCTTCGAGGATGTAAATGCCGGGACGGTTGCCCCTGTCCGTGTGACAGGCCCCAACGAATACACGCCGAGTCTTAATTACTACAACTACTACTACTGGCGGGTTGACGGCATCGATGCCGGCAATTTGGCCCACAGGGGCAATGTCTGGAGCTTCAAGGCTATCTATAATCCCGCCCTTGTTATCGATCCGAACCTTCTGGCGTGGTACAAGTTGGACGGCGGCGCGACCGATTCATCCGGCCACGGGCGTGACCTGACCGAATTGGGCGGCCCAACCTACTCCGCCGGCTTTGACGGCCAGGCGATCCAGCTTGACGGCGTCGATGATTACGCTGCCTATTCCTTCCCCGAAAAGGATATGCTGACTTACACCATAACACTGTGGGCCAAGGCGGATACTACGGGCCAAGACCAATACAGCAGCGTGTTCAGTAACCATATGCCCAATAACAAGGGTTTCCAGCTTGACGTGGACGGGACCGACCCGGGGAACTACAGATACCACGATGACTTTGACCACTTGTTCGGCCCTGCTGCCACAGGCTGGGTCCATATTGCCGTAACCTTTGACGGCGCGCGCACGTCGCTGTTCTATAACGGCGCTTTCGTTGACAGCAACAGCACGGTGGCCACCGATTACGCCTTCAACTGGTACGGCGTGGGCATGAACAGAAACCTAACCAACTGGTTCGACGGCGCCATTGACGATGTCCGCATCTACAACAGGGAGTTGAGCGATCCTGAGATTGTCGCTGTTATGCGGGGCGATCTGGCAAGGGCGTGGAGTCCGAATCCGGGCGACGGCGTCTCAGGCGTCTCGAG
>Ga0315284_10004000_pt1 | contig 20930 bp, 14 predicted proteins | sample YL17G09_16_MG_FD_203696 | JGI IMG/M metagenome (GOLD analysis project Ga0315284, IMG submission 203696) | Sediment microbial communities from Yellowstone Lake, YNP, Wyoming, USA - YL17G09_16 | ecosystem: Environmental > Aquatic > Freshwater > Lake > Sediment | place: USA: Wyoming | collected...
TCTGAAAGGGTGAGCCGCTCCCCGTCGAACTGGCCCAGCATCGCGCGGCCACTCTCCGCGCCCAGGTCGAAGGCCAGGAAGTTCAGTGGACGAGACATAATTATCTCCCTAGCAACATTGCTTGTTCTTTACTCGCTACCTGGCGGTCTCTTCACTTGCCTTTATCTCGTCCCACGTGCGCCGCCGCACTGTTTCCAATTCCTCAGAACTCCAGTTCATCACCCGACGCAGAAAGGTACCTGAGATCAGAGGCTGAACATGGCGGCGCAAGACTTCTGTCGTCTCGTCTACTGCCGTCAAGTCCTTGTCCTCGCTTACCAGGTAATCTACGCAGGCATCTATCGCTGCAAGCGCCACTGGTATATCCGTAACGTCTCGCACCAGCCCACTGTGAGCCTGGACATCTTCGGGTGCAGGATCGGGCACGAGTTCGTGCGGGCAATGAGCCAGGAATTCGTCGAACGAGGCCAGGAACTCGGGGAACCGTTGAGCGATTCGCCGGCGGGCCTGGTGGATCACATAGGGGCATAGAACCAGGCGAAAGTCACCGCGTACCGCATGCCTCAAAATCTCCCAGGGCCAGCGCGGAAAAACCACACCGGCCAACAAGACATTCGCATCTACCATCACCCGGACATCAGGCCGCGGCACCGGTGCCATAGGTCTCCTGGTAGACGGCGCATTTGTCCTCTTCCAGTTCCCGCATCAACTGCTCTTCCGTGAGGCTCTGTCGTTCCGCTGCCTGGCCCAATTGGCGAGAGAACCCTACAAAGTGCTGCTCTCGGATCGCCTTGTACTCTTGCAGCGGCATCATGACCAGTACAGGCAGCCCGCCGCGCTCGACGATGAGCGTTTCGCCGTTCTTGTAGACGCGGCGGACGACTTGGCCAAAGCGGTTTTTGACTTCTGTCGCTGTGATCGTTGCGGGCATGCTCCTACACCTCCTCCTCCACAATTAGCTAATATAAGCCAATTATAGCCAACATCGCCCATTCTGACAAGGAGGTCAGAGTCCCCCCATCATTCACCCCCCTCACGTACCAGGACCATGCGCCGGAAGGATTCGGCGTAGGGCACACCGGCTTTCGCACCATCATCCGCAGCCCACTTGCGCAGCAACTCACCCGGGTCCCAGCCGTCGGGGAACTGGCTGGCGTGCTGCCGCAGTGCCTCGATCTTGAGCTCTATGGTGTCGGTAATGTCAACCCAGGCACCAGCCTCCGCGCTGGACGTAACCCAGACCTCCTTCACCCGGTGGGGTTCCAACCCCTCGGCGCGCAGTTCGGCGAAGGCCAGCGGCATGGCAGCCGCCGGCGCGACTGCGTCGAGCGCGGCCAGGCCCACGGCCCGATGGTCGGGGTGGTTGATGTAGTCGTCGCCGATGAAGAGGGGAGTTGGATCGAAGCAGATAACCACGTCCGGCTTGAAGCGGCGGATTTCGCGGACCAGGTCCCGGCGCAGCGCCAGGGTCGGCTCCACTTCACCGTCATGGTAGTTCAGAAAGACGACCTCGTCTACGCCCACGACGCGCGCGGCGGCCCGCTGTTCCGCCTCCCGGATGCAGGCCAACTTTTCGCGCGTCATCCCGGGCTGGTGGCTGCCAACGTCCCCACGGGTCACCAGTACGTAGGTGACCCGGGTGCCCGCCTTAACCCACCTGGCCACGGTGCCCGCCACGACGAACTCGATGTCGTCCGGGTGGGCGGCGATCACCATTGCCCTCTCAGGGTATGGAGGTTCTGCATTGACTGATGTCATCGTTACTCCTCAAGCCCGCTCGCTCCGTTCGTAGTGGCGACTTTGGTCGCTGTTACCTCCGGCCATACAGGGGCCCGAAGTTGGCGCAGGCCCGAAAGTCGGCCCCGAGTGGGTCCATCGCCCCAAAGGCGGCCCACACGCTGGGCCGGAAGATGCGCTCCTCCGGCACGTTGTGCATGCAGACCGGGATGCGCAACATGGCGGCCAGCGTGATCAGGTCGGCCCCGATGTGGCCGAAACTCAGCACGCCGTGGTTGGCACCCCAGTTGTACATTACCGAGTACACGTCCCTGAACGGCCCGCCGCCGGTCAGGTTGGGCGCAAACCAGTGGGTCGGCCAGGTGGGATCGGTGCGCTCGTTCAACGCGTGGTGTACCTCCTCCGGCAGGTCCACCGTGTACCCTTCGGCGATCTGCAAGGCCGGGCCGAGCCCCTTGATCAGGTTGACCCTGGACATGGTAACCGGCATCCCGCCGCGTGTCAAGAAGCCGGAGGAAAAGCCGCCGCCTCTAAAGTACCCCAGCGAGGCCGGGTACCAGGAGGTGGCGTCCAGGCACCGGGCGACGTCCTCGGGCGTGATCTCCCAGAACGGCTTCATCGCCGGCTGGCCGTCCTTCGTCATAGTGCCGGTGGCGTCCAGCGTGGCAGCGCCGGAGTTGATCAGGTGGATGAGGCCCCCTGCAGACAAGCCCGCCAGCGCGTGGCCCGTCACCCGCTTGACCGCAGCCGGGCTCCAGTAGGTGCGCACGTCGGCAAAGACCTGGGCGGTGTCGGTCAGGAGGTGGCCAAACAGCATCGCCACGCCGTTGAGGCAGTCGTTCTCCGTGGCCACCAGGAACGGCTCGCGGATGCCGTTCCAGTCGAAGGAGGAGTTGAGCAGCGCCTCCAGAAAGTCGCCGTTGGGGAAGTGATCGGTCCACTGGCGTTGGCCCTGGAACCCGGAGAGGATGGCGTTGTGTCCCAGCGCCTCCTCGCCGTAGCCCAGCGTGGCCAGCCGCGGGTTGCCCACCATCAGGTCGCGCGCTAATATGGCCATCTTGACCACGAACTCCCAGTCACGGTCCTTCTGCGCCCGGCTGCGTTGAACCTGGGGGGGATTGTGGTCGCGCCCCTCCTGGCAGTTCTCCCGCACCCACGGCAAGGCGCGCGCGTACTCGTCCTGATCGTAGATGCGCTCCTCGATGCGGCGGACGAACTCGCTCATGTCCACCGTCATCACCCGCATCCCCAAATAGTCCTCGAAGAGACTGGGGTCCACGATAGAGCCGGCGATGCCCATCGAGACGCTGCCCATGGACAGGTAGGATTTGCCGCGCAGGCGCGCCACGGTCAGGCCGGCCCTGGCAAACTGCAAGAGCCGCTGCTGCACGTCGGGCGGGATCGAGCTGTCGGTCGAGTCCTGCACGTCGCGCCCGTAGATGCTGAAGGCGGGCAAGCCCTTCTGGTTGTGGGCCGCCAGGACGGCCGCCAGGTAGACTGCGCCGGGGCGCTCGGTGCCATTGAACCCCCACACCGCTTTGGGGATGAGGGGGTCCATGTCCATGGTCTCGGAGCCGTAGCACCAACAGGGGGTGACGGTGAGCGAGACCCCCACGCCCTGGCGGGCGAACGTGGCTGCGGCCTGGGCGGCCTCGGCCACGCCGCCGATGCACGAATCGGCGATGACACACTCGACCGGCAGGCCGTTGGCGTGGCGCAGGTTTTCGGTGAGCAACCTGGCCACGGAGCGGGCCATGTTCATGGTCTGTTCTTCCAGCGACTCGCGCGCCCCTCCCAAGCGGCCGTCAATCGCGGGGCGGATGCCGATCTTTGGCATATCGCCGACCAGGCGGTTGTGGGGCACCGTCATTTTGATGTCTTTCACGTTCGCCATGCCTATATCCTCCTGATAGATTATTTAGCGGGACCTCACCCTCACCCCAGCCCTCTCCCTGGGAGGGAGAGGGAGCATTCTTCCCCCCTCCCTCGCAGGGAGGGGCAGGGGGAGGGTGGACCTCACCCTCACCCCAGCCCTCTCCCTGGGAGGGAGAGGGAGTAGTACCTATAGCATCTGGATGATCTTCTCCTCCATGCGCCTGGCCTCGGGCGGTGCCAGCACGCCCATCTCAATCTCGCAGCGGAACGCGCCCTGGGGCGGGAGCACCTTGATGTTCCCTTTGGCCTGCTCGGCCAGGTACCCCTCCGGCTCGGCGGTCGCCGGCAGGACGAGCCCCAAGGCGTCCTGGTCCGCCGTGCGCGAAATCCAGCGCACTCCCTTGTCCAACTGGGCGGGACGGTGGCGGATATAGTCGGCGCTGCCGTCCGGGTGCACCTGCATGCTGTGGGCCCAGCCTTCCTCGTCGGCCACGTAATCTATAAATAACACCACCTCCGGGTCAAAGATCAGCCCCGGCGCGAGCAGGTTGTGCTTTTCAGGGTGGCGCGCCAACTCCTCGATGAATTCCGCGTAGCCAGGCCGCGGCCGGATGTGGGAGGGGATGCTGGTCCGCACCCGCACGTGCTGGGGCATGCAGTGGGCGCTATAGACCAGCCGCCCATCGTCCACCGGCCTGAAGTTGACGTGCGCCAGGTACATCAACTCCATTTCGGAGCGCTTCAGGTTGGTGATGCCAAGCGTCAACTGGAACAGCGTGGAGCCCGCAACCAGTTTGACCAGTGGCTCGGCGACGTAATTGTGGTTGAAGGCCACGGTGTACGTGTACTGGCCCCCCAGGCCGATGTACGACCCCCGCTCGTCCTGCCCCACCACCACGTAGGCATGCTGATAGGGGGCGTTGGGCAGTTCGCCGTGCAGGGGATGCGTATCTTCTTTCGTGGGGACTCCCATGGCGGTCGCCCCGCAGTGAAGCAAGAAGCCGCCGTAGGTGTGCAGGTACTCGCGGGTCGGGCACGGTTCGGCGAACATGGATTTCATGGTCAGGTTCCGCCCGCCGAACTCGGCCGACCAGACCTGTTGCCCCTGGAAAGGCAACAATACCAGGCTGCCCGACTCGTTCTTGAGCCGCAGCCCACACACGCCGCTGTCAAAGCGGAAAGTGGAGGCGGACAGCGGACCGGACTCTACCAGCGTCTTTTCGCGCCCGGTAAAGAACTCGGGCGCGATGTGGATGACATTGAACGTGTCAATGCTCATAGATGATCCTCCAGTTGGTTGAAGATGGGTTCCAGCGCTGTGTAGGTTCGCCGGAAAAGAGGGGGTTCCATATGAGGCCTGTCGGGCACAAGGCTACCCTTTGACGGCGCCGACCAACAACCCGCGCGCGATGTAACGCTCCAGCGCGATGGCGATGGCGATGACCGGTACGATCATGATCAGAATCAGGACGGACATGTACCACCACTGCGGGCCGCGGGTGGCGTTCTGAGCGGCTACCGTCAGTGGGAGCGTCTGGGCATCCGCGCCCGAGAGGAACAGGGCCAGCAGGTACTCGTTCCAGGCAAAGACCAGCACGAACAGGAACGTGGCGACCAGGCCAGGCACCGACAGGGGCAGCACGATGGACCAGAAAGTCCGGTAGCGCGACGCCCCGTCAATCGCTGCGCACTCCTCCAGTTCCACGGGGATGGTCTGGAAGTAGTCCCGCATCAGCCAGACGACGATGGGCAGGGTGACTGCCAGGTAGGTGATGATCAAGGCGGTCCGGGTGTCCAGGAGGTGCAAGCGCTGAAACAATATGTAGATGGGAAGGACGACGGCCACCGGGGGCAGCATGCGCTGGGAGATCAGCCAGAAAGCGATGTCGCTGTTGCCCAAGGCGCGTTTGAAGCGCCGGCCGATGGTTTGTAACAACAGGATAAACAGAGCAATACCCGCAATGATGGCGATTTGCCAGGGCGCTCCCAGGTTGATGGCGACGATGGCCAGCGCCACGCAGCCAATGAACGTCAGGATCGCACCCAGGCGCGGCCGGTACACGAAGCGCGTCAGGCCATACGCGGCCGCCGTCCCTAAGAGTAGCGAGAGCGAGCTGCTGGTGAGAGCGACGATGACGGTGTTGATGTATGGCCGGATGGTGTCGTTGCTCAGATCGCCGACGAGGATGTACTGCCAGGCGTGCAACGACGGCTTGAAATCCACAAACGGCAGATAAAAAGGCCCTGTGTTTACGTCTACGGGCAGCTTGAACGAGGTCACCAGAAGCCAATAGAGCGGGAACAGCACGACCACGGTCCATAGGCCCAACGCCAGGTACGAGCACATCATCCCGATGGGGGCTGGGCCAAAGAGCGATTTGCGCCGAAACAAGGTTCTGATTGCGTTCATCATCCCTCCGTCACACGGCTGCGAACCAAATTGACGTAGGACATCCCAAGCACGGTGACGACGAACAACAGCGAATATGCGATGGCCGCCGATCCACCCAGATCGAGCGCGCGCCAGGTCATGAAGGCGTGCAACGTGAGCGACTCGGTCGCCGTACCCGGCCCGCCGTTCGTCAGTACGTTGGGCAGGTCCACGATCTTGAAGGCTTCGATCATCCGAATGAGAATCAACGTCGTACTGACCGGGAGGATCGCGGGCACGCTGATGTGCCAGAAAATCTGCCAGCGGTTGGCCCCGTCCACGAGCGCGGCCTCAATCTGTTCGACAGATATGCTCTCCAGGGCAGCCAGCAGCACGATGAACAGGAAGGGGGTCCATTGCCAGCTGTCGCCGACCATCACCGCCACGCGCGCTCCCCACGGATTGTTGACCCACGAATAGAGCCCCAGGCCCAAGGCCTGCCAGATGGGCTGGAACGGCCCTTTGTCGGTATCGGTCAACATGCGGAAGGTGTAGGCGATCCCGACCGGCGTGATCATCATCGGCAGCAAGAAGATGACGCGGAAGAAGCGGCGGCCAGGGAGACGCTGGGTAGTCAAGAGCGCCAGGCCAAGCCCCAGAAGATACTGAACGGCGATGCCGACGAACACATAGATCCAGGTGACGACCAGCGTGCCCGGCCGGCCGCCCGCGCTCAGCGTCCGCACCAGGAGCCAGGCCCCCAGGCTCACCACCGCACTGGAGACGAGGCGCCCGAACAATCCGCCAATAGAGAGCGACCCGCTGCGCACGTAACGCACGAGCGACAGGAGCAGGAGCACGACGACGATGCCGAACACCAGCCAACCGGCGGGTGAGGGTGGAGCCAGTACGCCCAGAAAGCGTGATCGCTGGCTGCCCACCAGCAACTTGCGATAGTTGGCCAGCCCGGCGAATTTGATCTCGAACCCGCCTTTGACGAACTTGAAGCGCGACAGCGACAGATACAGGGAGATGATCAACGGGAAGATGGCTAAGAAGAGCACGACCAGGACGGCAGGCAAGATGAAGACGCTGCCGGCCAGGTGTTCCGCCCATGCGTTCAACCTGCGCCAGCAGCTGCTCGAAGCGAGAGGGGACCCAGGGCCTGTAGCGGATTGAACCGGGTGTTGAGATTGTCGTTCTACTTGCATTCACCTATCCCCCTATCATGAAATAAAGTAGAGGGCCTCAAGGCCCGACCCGGCCCGGGCCGGGCCTTGAGGTTGCAGGTCATAGAGCCAACCGCGCTCTAGCGGGTGACGCCGAGCGTGCCGCGGTAGGCCTCCAGTTGTGAATCGCGGCCGAGTTCGTCGGTGATCTCCTCCCAGCCGTCATAGATCTGCTGCATGCACTCTTCCCTGGTGATCTCGCCGGCCAGGAACTGGCTGATGGCGGTGTCGAGCACGATCTGCTGGTAGCGCTGGTTCTGCGGGATGCGCAGGTCCAGCACCATGTCTGGGCTGGCCAGGCTGCCCTCGATAGCGCCGAGGTAGTCGGCGGCCGCCTTCGGGCTCATCCCCGCTTCCACCCACGCCTGGCGGTTCAAGAACTGCGACGTGCGATAGGGGTTGAAGCCGGTCTTGCCGATGGTGACGTCCACGTTGGATTGGGCCGGCTGGGCCATGTAGGAGAAGAAGGCGTAGGCCGCGTCCTTGACCTCGGGAGCAGCACCAGCATTGATGCCGCCCGACCAACCTCCATAGGCCGCGAACGGCGCATGGTTCACCCCGTTGGTGGCGTAAGGGCAGGTGGTCTCGTCGCAGTCCACCAACGTGCCGGTGGCCCAATCGAGCACCTGGGCAGAGCCGGGCAGGATGACCGCGCCAACCTTGTCCTGCACCACCGAAGTGGTCGGATCAATTGCCAGCGTGCCGATGTCGCCCCAGTCCATGGAGAGCGCGCAACGGCCAGCGACGAACAGCGAACGGGTGTCGCCGACGTCCAGGTTCAGTTCATCCGGCGGGCCGTACTTGGTGGTCTCCTTGTAGACATCCAGCGCAGCGGCGAAGGCCTCGTTGTTGACCAGGGGTTCCATGGTCTCGGTGTTGAAGAAGACACCCTGGCTGGTGCCCTGGCTCTGGATGAACGCGCTGCCGATGGAGTAGATGAACCAGTAGGCCTGGGCATTGCGCTTCTTGGAGATGCACGACCCGTAATCGGGGTCGCCGTCGCCATTCAGGTCCTTGCTGTGGAAGAACCTGGCAATCTCCACGTACTCTTCCCAGGTCTCTGGCGGGTTCATGCCTTCCTGCTCCAGCAGGTCGGTGCGGTAGTAGACCATGTGGAAGTCGCCGTCCAGCGGGATGGTGTAGATGCGCCCACCGTAGGTGGCACTAAAGTCGCGGAAGAAGGGGGCGATGTCGCCCCACTGGATGGCCGGGTCGGCCGCCACCCGCTCAGTCAGATCTTCCAGGTAGCCGGGGACGATATAGTCCACCATCCACTGCGGCGCGAACACGAACGCGTCGAAGGCGTTCGTCCCGGTCGCCATATCGGTCAGGATCTTCTGGTACAGGTCGCTGAAGGGGACGATGATCACATTGACCTGCGCACCGGTCAGCGCCTGGAAATCGGGAGCGCGCCGCTGGAGTGGCTCGGCAATCTGCGGGCCGGTGAAGGTCAGCACGTTGACCTCGACTCCCTCGAACGGCTTGGCCTCGGGGGTGGGGGTAACGACGACCTCCACCTCTTTCTCGACCTCCACCGGGACCTCGACCGTCTCCTTGACCGGCACTTGTACGGTGACGGTGACGGTGGTCGGGGCGCACGCGGCGAGCATGGCCACGACCACGAGCAACGTTACGATCATCCAAATCCTGGATTTCATGGCAATCTCCTCCTTGGCTGATGAGAACATGGTGAGAGCAGGCCCAGTGCCCACCCTCTCGTCCACTGCCCTGCTCCTGGTTCCAGCCGCTCAATCACGAGAGGGGCCGGACCAGAGCAACCTGGTGGCTGATAGCCACACACCCTCAAAAAGACGGATCCGTTCACGACAGGTTCTTTCTCGACGCGCTCTCACCTCCTTTCGCTGGTCCCATAGCGACCATACTTGTGCACCGCCTGCGTCATGGCCACCAGGTTCTCCGGCAGCACACCCTCGACGATGCCGTGCGAAGAGCCGAGCACGTAGCCCCCGCCGGGAGCGAGCCGGGCGCAATATTCGCGTACCGTCGCCTCGATCTCCCCCTCGCGGCCGGAGACCAGCAGAGCGGTGGGGACGGTCCCCATCAGCGCGATCCTGCCGGCCCACTGGCGCTTGATCTCGAAGACGTCGTTGGATTCCGGTTCCAGCGGGTGGACGGCGTCGAAGCCGATCTCGTGCAACGTGGGCAAAAAGCCCTCCACCCGGCCGGCGGTATGCAGAGCGACCAGTTTGTCGTGCTCCCTGGCGGGAGCGAGCAGCCGCTTCAACCGTTGGGGAAAGACGGCCATCCACACGTCCTCGGGAACCGCCAGGCCAGCCAGGCGTACGAATTCGTCGCTGACCACGATCAATGCCAGGTCGTCGGCGAAACGGTCGCACACCACCCGCATCACCTTCTCCTGGTGCTCCAGCAGGATGTCCATCAGCCTCTCGACCAGCGGCCGGTCGTCGCAGAATGCGTTGGCGGACTCTGATACCCCCAACACCTGGAGCGCGACGTCGAAGAACGAACTAAAGTGAGCGATCACGCCCACGCCGGTCCCTTGAGCCGCGCGCAGGTAGCGCTCCAGGCGGCTCAGTTGGTCGGTCAACGGCGGCGGAGGCTGCAGATCATCCAGGTCGGCCCAGGTCTCCACGCTGCCGCCCGCGGCAGGCTTGCCCCGCACGCGCTGCGGCCGCCAGAAGAAATCGCAGGTCACCGCGTCCATACCCAGGCGCCCGGCGAACTCGATGCGATCTTCGGGAGCGATGGTCTGCTCGTCGCCCCGGCCCTCCACGAGGAGTTTGAGTTCACGCTCCAGGACGTACTCGTACACCGGCCTGCTCGTGACGCACAATTCGAGGTGTGGCACACGGTCCGCTTCCTGGTGTCGCAGCGCCTTCAGCAAGCGGTTGACGTCGGGCTTGTCATAATCCGATGGCTCCCCCGTCCTCAGAGGAGCAGAGATGGTCAACCCTGCGATCTGTACAGAGTCAGCGGGCCGCTCGCCGGGCCTGAGCGGCTTGACGATCGTGCTCTCTTCTATCTGCACCTCTGTGGGGAGCGGCAGGCTGAGGGGACAGAGTTGGTCCTCCCGCAACCGGCTGCCACAGGAGTGGCGGACGATGAGGCGGGTGGGTAACACGACGTGGCGGGGCGGCAAACTCGCCCCGCTGTCCAGCCGGCTGAGCAGCAACTGGGCCGCGTTTACCCCCATGTCGTAGGCAGGTTGGACGGCGACGGTGAGAAATGGGAACAGCGACGATAGGTGGGGCAGGTCATCGAAACAGACCAGGGCGACGTCTTGCGGAATGCGCAGGCCCCGTTTCCCCACCGCCTGAATCGCACCGGCCGCGAGCGTGTTGTTGGCCGCAAAGATCGCCGTGGGGTCGAGCCCTTCCTCCAGCACCTGGTGGGCCAACTCCTCACCAGACACGATGCGGTACTCTCCTTGCTTGATGAGGCGAGGGTCAACGGGCATCCCAGCCTCAGAGAGGGCCATACGATACCCGGCCACGCGGTCCCTGGCCGTCGAGACGTTCGCCGGGCCCGACAGCATGGCGATCCGTCGGTGCCCAAGGCGAATCAGGTGATGGACCAGGGCCCTGGCGCCGGAGATGGAATCGCTGCAAACGGAATCCACATCCCAGCCCTCGATGCGCCGGTCCACGACCACGGTGGGGACGTTGCGCCGGCGCAACCGAACCAGATGCTGCGCGTCGAGATCAATCGGGGCGATGATCACGCCGTCCACCCGTTGGGCGACGACGACGTCCAGGTAGCGCTGCTGCTTGGCCAGGTTTTCGTCGGTGTTGTACAGGAAAACGGAATAGCCCCGGCTCTGGGCGGTGTCTTCTACGCCTCGCGCGATGGTGGTCCAGAAGGGGTTCGTGACGTCGGAGACCAGCAAGGCCAGCGTGTGCGTGCGCTTGGAGCGCAGGCTCCTGGCCATCACGCTGGGCACGTAGCCCAATTCTTCGATGGCCCGCTCGACCCTGGCGCGAGTGATCGCGTTGACGTTCCCCGTGTCGTTGATGACGCGCGAGACCGTCACCGGAGAAACGCCGGCCCGCCTGGCGACGTCACGGATCGTGGACACTGGTTACCCCTTGGGCAGCGAAGAAGAAGAACACAGAACAGGAAAAAATGGCCTGAAAACGATATCATGGTATCGGTTTCAATTACTAATATTATACGGCATTTTCCGGTGGATGTCAAGAGTTTTCTGAGAATTTGAGGATTGCTCCAACGAAGCAGCGAGCATCTTGTCAAGCCCCTGCGGTGTGCTATAATGGTCAATCCCTTTTTCCGTTGCGGTTCGCTTGCCGTTACGAACAGGAGGAGTGCCATGAACAAGATCCTGATCTCTGCAGGAGACGTATCGCTGGAGGCGGAACTGAACGACAGCCCCACCGCCCGCCAAATCTGGGAGGCACTGCCCATCGTGGGTACCGCCCAGACCTGGGGCGACGAGATTTACTTTGAGATCCCGGTGCAGGCCAACCTGGAGCCGGACGCCCGCGCCGAGGTCAGCGTGGGCGAGTTGGGGTACTGGCCGATGGGCCACGCCTTCTGTATCTTTTTCGGCCCGACCCCCTCGAGCGTGGACGAGCGCCCGCGGGCCTACAGCCCGGTCACCATCCTGGGGCACGTGCAGGGGGACGCCACCCGGTTGCGGGCCGTGCCGGATGGGGCGCGCGTAGAGATCGCGCGTGCGCGTACAGATCGTGCGAGTGCGTGAACCGATCGCAACCATCGAGGAGAAATCGCATCATCGTGGCTCAAGTCTCGGAGAACAAACAGGATATTCTACGTGACCTGGGAAATGGCCTGGTCCTGCGGCAGGCGGTGGTGGCGGACACCGAAGCGCTGGTTGCCTTCAACGCGGAAGTATTTCGCGAACCGGACCAGCAGGGCCCAAACGAAGCGACTGCCGTCTGGACGCGCGACATGATGGAGCACCGTCACCCGATCGTGGACGTGGGCGACTTTACGGTGGTGGAGGACACGCGCACGGGCAGGATCGTGTCGTCGCTCTGCCTGATCTCGCAGACGTGGTCGTACGACGGGATCCCGTTCGGGGTTGGGCGGCCGGAGGCAGTGGCCACCCACCCCGACTACCGGCGGCGGGGCCTGGTGCGCGCCCAGTTCGAGGTGGTCCACGCGTGGAGCGCGGAACGGGGCCACAAGATGACGGTGCTCACGGGCATCCCGTGGTTCTACCGCCAGTTCGGTTACGAGATGGCGCTATCGCTCGGCGGCGGGCGCGGGGGCTACGTCCCAAACGTCCCCAAACTCAAAGACGGCCAGGCCGAAGCGTATCGGGTGCGCCCGGCGACGGAGCACGACCTGCCCTTCATGCGCCAGGTGTACGACGAGGCGATCAAGCGGTACCTGGTAGCATGCGTGCGCGACGAGCGGATATGGCGGTACGAACTGGACGGCCGCAGCCAGAAGAACGACGACCGGCTGGAACTGCGTATCGTAGAGTCGGCGGATGGGGAGGCGGTGGGGTTCCTGGCGCATCCACCCCTCCTGTGGGGACAGACCCTGGCGACGGTGTTATATGAACTGAAGCCGGGGGTTTCGTGGCTGTCCGTGACGCCGGGCGTACTCAGGTATCTGCAGAGAACTGGCCAGGAATACGCCGCGCAGGCCCACAAGGAGTTCGAAGGGTTCGGATTCTACCTGGAGACGGAGCACCCGCTGTACCAGGCGATCCCCGAGCGGTTGCCACGCACGATCTGGCCCTACGCCTGGTACGTGCGCGTGCCGGACCTGGCTGGCTTGATACAGCACGTAGCGCCGGTGCTGGAGCGGCGGCTGGCGGAGTCGGTGCTCGCCGGCTACACGGGCCAGTTGCGGCTCAGCTTTTACCGGGACGGGCTGCAGTTGGTCTTCGAGCGCGGGCACCTGCGGGCAGCCGAGCCATGGAAGCCCACGATCATCACCGAGCGCTGGGTGCCGGCGTCCAGCGATGGAAGCGAGGCCGAATTTCCCAACCTCACCTTTTTGCAACTGCTGTTCGGCTACCGCACGCTGGAGGAACTGAGTTACGCCTTCCCCGATTGCTGGGCGGAGGCCGACGAGGCGCGGGTATTGTTGCAGGTACTGTTCCCCAGGCAGCCGTCGCTGGTCTGGGGGGTCGCATGACACGGGAGGTACAACGATGGACTTTGGTCTGGTGATCGCCAATGGCACCGTGATTGACGGCAGCGGGCGGCCGCGCGTGCGGGCCGACGTCGGCATCCAGGGCGGCAGGATCGCCGCCATTGCTACGGGCGAGCGATTGTCCGGCCGGCAGGTGCTCGATGCGAGCAACCTGATCGTGGCACCGGGCTTTATTGACGTCCACTCCCACGCCGATTGGATCCTGCCCCTCGCTGACCACGACCAGATCCTGGCTCCGCTCGTCCTGCAGGGGGTCACTACGCTGGTCACCGGCCAGTGCGGCTTCTCGCCTGCCCCGGCCACGGAGGAGGCCACTCCCCTGGTGGATGGCTTTTCCGAGATGCTGCGGGAGCGGGCCTTCCCCTACCGCTGGCGTACTATGGCCGAGTTCCTGGACACGCTCGAACGCGAGGGCTTGCTGCTCAATGCAGCCTTCCTGGTGGGCCACGGCACGCTGCGCTACGCGGTGATGGGTCCGCCTGCCGACGGTCCCACTCCTCCCACAGCCGAGGAGATGGACGACCTCTGTCGCCTCACCCGCCAGGCGCTGCGGGAAGGGGCCTTCGGCCTTTCGGCCGGGCTGGCCTACGCGCCGGGGGTGTTTGCCCGCAACCAGGAACTCCTGCCCCTGCTGCAGGCGGTGGCCGAAGAGGGGGGCCTCTTTACCGTCCACGGGCGGGCCTACACCTGGGTCTCCCCCTTCTACAGGCCAATGATCGGGGGGACGCCGCACAACGTGCGCTCGACCCGCGAGTTGCTCGCGCTGGCCCGGCAGGCCGGGGTGCGGCTACAACTCTCGCATCAGATCTTTGTCGGCCGCCACACCTGGCGCACCCATCGCACCGTGCTGCACGACATCGAGCAGGCGGCTGCCGAAGGGTTGGACGTCGCGTTCGACGCCTTCCCCTACACCGTGGGCAACTCGACCATCAACGTCGTCTTTCCCGACTGGTTCCTGGCGGGGTTCGAAGAGAACATCCACAGCGACCAGGCGCTGCGGCGGCTCAAGCGGGAGATGACCATCTTGCGCTGGACGCTGGGATTGGGCTACGGGGACATCACGCTGCTGTGGGGCCGGGCGCCGGAACTGGCCGAACTGGAGGGATTGGACTTTGCGGCCATCGCCCGCCGCCTGGGCCTGGCGGAGTTCGAGGCGTACGTCCACGCCGCGCGGCTGAGCGAGGGCAAGGCGCGGGTGCTCCTGGGCACTTATTCGGGCGACGGGGAGCGAGAGGAGCCGCTGCGGGCGGCGCTGGCGCATCCCCTGTGCGCATTCATGACCGATACGATCCTCACCCAACGCGGCCGGCACAACCCGGCCTCCTTCGGCACTTTCCCGCGTGTGCTCGGGCGTTACAGCCGCGACCTGGGGCTCTTTTCCCTGGAGGAGGCGGTGCGCCGGATGACGTCGTTCCCGGCGGAGCGGATCGGCCTGCGGGACGTGGGCCGCATCGCCGAAGGAGCGTGGGGGGACCTGGTGCTGTTCGATCCGGGCAGGGTGGCCGACCACACGACCCCGGAACGGCCCGACGCGCCGCCGACGGGTATCCGGGCTGTGCTGATCTCGGGGCAGGTGGTAGCGCGGGACGGGCAGATGGTGAGCCACGAGCGCCGGGGGCGGGTCCTGCGCCGGTAAGCGACCCGCCGGCCTGGTTTTGGGGCGAGACGCAACCGGGTAGTCTCCCTGTCGAGTGTTGCTAGACAGACCTGGGCCCATTTTTCACCGCCAAGACACAAAGAGCGCAAAGTTTTCGAGGTTTCTTAGCGTCCTTCGCGCCTTTGCGGTAAAATCCGCCCCTCACCTTTGCCAACAACACCGAATAGAGAGACCCTCCGCAACCAGAGGCCCGGCTTATGAGTGTTATGACACTGGCCCTGTAACCAGGGGCGCTTCGTCTGCCGGGGACCGCCGGGCGATGAACTCGCCCGGCTACGGAGCAGCGCCCGGTAAACCGGGCTTCAAGAGCGCCTTTAGCGCCCGCCGCTCCGCAGGCTGGACACCTTATGCCTGGCTGGGCCAGCATCCGCGTTACGGCGGCGTTTTCTTTAGCCGGGAGGTCGCCGCAAGCGGGGCGTCCGTCACATTTTGCGCTGCGAAACGGCCTGAGTGTTAGGGGAAACCCGACCGATTGTGGACATATACCCCGGCGGGCGTGGTGACGTATAGCCGGTCCGGCTCAGCCGGCGACAACAGCAGGTCGAGGATGGGCTCGTCCTGCCAGGACGGGCCGTTGAGTTTCGTCCACGTCTGCCCCCCATCGGCGCTGCCGTACAGGCCGCGGACCGTGCCCAACAGCCAGTGGCCCGCTTCCGCGGGGACGTAGGCCAGGCTGAGCAAGCCGTAGGTCTGCGTGGGCGGCCCGCTCGGGTCGTACACCACGTCCTCCAGGCCGGCGGTGCTGGTGAACCAGGTCGTGCCTGCGTCGTGGCTGCCCCACAAGGCGTGCGGCTCCCCGAAGTAGACGTGAGTGGGCGAAATGGGGTCCACTGCCAACGTGCTGACCCACCAGGGGGCCGCTTCCAGCGGGGTGAGTAGGTCCCAGTTGCTGCCTCCATCCTTACTGCCGACGATGCCCCCGCCGCCCCCCTCGGTCGCGCAGCCCAGGTAGACCGTCTGCCAGTCGTCGGCCGCCGCCGGGGCAATGGAACGCACGTCGTAGGTCAGGAACAGGTCGTCGGCCTGCAACGTCCACGAGTCGCCGCCGTCGGTCGAGCGGTAGGGGCCGTCGCAGCCGCGAGCGTACACGCGCTGGGGGTCGGCCGGGTGCACTGCCAGCGGTTCCAGGTTGAGCCCGGCCGGTAGTTCGAACCACGCCTGGCCGCCGTCCACGCTTTTCCACATGGGCACGGCGGGGCCGCCCGCGTAACAGGAATACCCCTCGCCGGCGTACAGCACATCCGGCCGGCCGGGGGCCAGCACCAGGCTGTGGGTCACGGGGGGTGAGGAGGCCGCCGGCGTCCAGGTGCGCGCGCCGTCGCCGGAGCGGTAGAGGCCCAGTCCTGTCAGGGCGTAGAGCGTTGTGCTCTGGGGGTGGCCCACCACGCGATACACCCACTCCCCCTCAATCGTCAGTGGGCCGGCCGGTGGATAGTCGGCCTGCCAATCCCGTCCGGTCAAGGGCAGGTATACCCGCCGGGTCAATGGCGTGGGGAGCGGCTCGCACGCACTCAGCGACACGTCGTCCACGTACATGCCGGTAGTGCCTCCCAGGCCGTCGTTGGACACCCCAAAATGCAGCCAGATCGTCCTGCCGGCGTAGGCGCTCAGGTCGAGGGTACAGGACTCCCAGGTGCGGTTGTTCTGCCGCATCCAGAGCGCCCGCTCCTTTAAGTTCAGGTCCTCGTCCAGGATCAGCACGTACTGGGCATCCACGACCGTGACAGGGGCAGCCACGGCCGAGACTCGCGCCGAGGGCGGGAACAGCGCGGATTCGCCGGACATGGTGTAAAGCCAGGCGGTAAGCGTGACCGTCACCGCGCTGGCGGGTAACGTCACCGGCTGGCGGGCCGAGGAATAGGCCAGCCGGTTTTCCCCTTCCACGATCCCGATGCGCATGGAGCGGTCGCCGCCGTGGGCCTGGCCGGTGACATACTCAGCCGGAACCGGGGTGAACGGCATGGACCAGCCAGCGTTGCTCTCAGAGTCGCCGTTGACTACCCACTCCCAGCAGGCAGTGCGCAGCCGCCACAGGCCGGCCGCGGTAGGCAGAAAGAAGAGGCCGTGGGCTGCAGCCAGCAGGCCGGTGGGAGTCTCATCGGGGGCGGTGCCCTGCCACCACCAACCAGCGCCGCCGGACGGCGAACGGTACAGTTCCCAGGCCGTGCCCAGCGGCCGCGCGACGCGCTCCACGGCCACCAGCGCCCGCTCGCCTGGATAGTCCGGCGAGACGTCCAGCCCCATGATCCAGCCGTCCGGCCAACCCACCGGCAGGCCGTCGTTGACCAACTGCCAGGTCGCGCCATAGTCGGTCGAGCGGACCACGCCATTGGGCAGGTATTCGCCGTGTCCCTCGATCCAGAAATAACTGATCCAGAGGGTGCCATCGCTGGCATAGTGGGGCGAAAAGACCACCTGGCGCGCCACGTCCACCCACGGAATGACCACCCGCGCCCAGGTGTCGCCACCGTCGGTCGAGCGGAAGAGGGGACCGAAGCCGGCCAGGTAGAGGGTACGGTCGGCGGCGAAGGCGGGCGAGGCGAAGACGTGGTACACTTCGTAGTCGGCGGGGAGTCCGGAGGCCGAGAGGGCCCAGGTGTCGCCGCCGTCGGTGGAGCGCCACACCCCCGCCCACCCTCCCGCGGCAAACGTCACCAACCGGCCATCTGTGTCGCGCGTGGCCACCAGGTCGCGCAGCGGGCCGGCCGTGGTGGTAAACACGGTGGTCCAGGCCTGGCCATCGTCGGTACTGCGGTAGATCTCGGAAGGAGCGGCGGGCAGGTTGCGCGCCAGGAAGAGCGTGGGGCTGACCGGGGTGGCCGGATCGAAGGCGAAGGCGCTGATGCCCACGGCTTCCGTCAGCGGCAAAGTGGGGTAGAGCCAGGTCCAGGTGTCGCCGTCGTCGGTGGTGCGGCGCAGGTCGCGGTCGGTGGTGACGAAGAGGGTATGGTCGGTCTCATAATGGGCCGAACGCCAGATGCGGGTAGGCAGATCGGGCAACACCAACTCCCAATCGAGCGCGGCCGCCGGGGCCATACTCGATGCGACTAGCCTGGCCGGCGCTGCTGCGACCTTGCTCAATGCCGCTGACCTGGCCGGTGCTATCATGATGGCAAGCACCAGTACCAGCCAGAAGGCAGTATACCGTTTCATACCTCACCTCTCTGGCAGCCACGAATGAATTGATAGTATACCTGACGGCAAACATCTGTCAATTGCGCAACTTCTCAACGCAGAGGCGCAGAGGCGGGGAGGCGCAGAGGTTCTGTATAAATTCTCTGCGTCTCTGCCTCTCCGCGTCTCTGCGTTGATTCCTGATGCCTTTAACGCAGAGCCGCAGAGGCGGGGAGGCGCAGAGGTTCTGTATAAATTCTCTGCGTCTCTGCCTCTCCGCGTCTCTGCGTTGATTCCTGATGCCTTTAACGCAGAGCCGCAGAGACGGGGAGGCGCAGAGGTTCTGTATAAATTCTCTGCGTCTCTGCCTCTCCGCGTCTCTCTGCGTTTCCAATCAGCCGGGCTCATGGAGATTATACAGGGTGGACACGACCAACTCAGGCAGTGCCGGATGGATGTGCATCCCTTGCGTGACCCAGCGGGCGTTCCCTCCATTCGCCATGGCGTCAATCACTTCCTGGATCAGGATAGACGCGTAGGGGCCGATGACGTGAAAGCCCAGGATCTTGCCGCTGCCCTTCTCGACGATCGCTTTGGCGAAGCCATCCGTCTCGATCATCGCCTGCCCCCTGGCCACGTCCAGGTATTTTGCCGTGCCCACCAGGACGTCGAACTCCTGCTCGGCCTGCTCCTGCGTCAGGCCGACCGAGGCGATCTCGGGGTGGGAGAAGACGGCGTGCGGCACAGCTCGATAATCCATAGGCGCTTTGTGGTCGTGCACGCTGTTGTGCCAGGCCACACCCGCCTCCCGGTTCGCCGAATGCCGGAACATGTGCTTGCCAATGGCGTCGCCAAAGGCCCACACGTGCTCTACGTTGGTCTCGAGATATTCGTTGACCTGGACGTACCCCCGCTCATCCGTCTCGATGCCGCCCTGCTCGACCTTCAACAGATCGGCGTTGGATTGCCTTCCGGCGGCGAGCAGGATTTGCTCCGCTGTGAATTCCCTGTTCTCTCCGGTATGGACGTCTCTCCCGAGCACCTGGTACCCTTGGTCCGCCCCTTTCACCTCGACCACCTCGGTGCCGGTGTACACGTCCATGCGCTCCGCCATCTTCTTCTTCAGCAAGGCCGAGAGCTCGGGTTCCTCCTCCGGCACCAGCCGCTCGTTGCGCTGCACGATCGTCACCCGCGTGCCCATGGCGGCGAAAAAGTGGCCAAATTCGGCCGCGATATACCCGCCGCCGATGATGGCCAGGCTCGCGGGCCGCTCGCGCAGTTCCAGGACACTTGCGTTGGTCAGGTATCGCACCTTGCCCATGCCCACGATGGGAGGGATGAACGGCCTGGCGCCGGAAGCCAGGAATATCTGCTTGCCCCTGATCTTCTGGCGGCCGGCCTGCAGCGTGTACTTGGCGACGAAATGGGCCTCCGTTTCGTAGAAATCCAGGTTCTGGGCCAGCCCGATGCCCTCCCGGATGGGTCGCCGCTCCTCGCCGACCATCCGGCGCATGCGCTCCATGATGGCCCCGAAATCAACCTGCCTGATTTCGGCCTCTATGCCCAATTTCCTGGCCTCTTGGATTTCGACCACGCGATCGGCCGGAGCGACGAGGATCTTGGTGGGGATGCAGCCCACGTTCAGGCAGGTGCCCCCCAGCGGCCCCTTGTCCACCCAGCCCACCTTCAGCCCTTCCGACAAGGCATATTCGACGACGATGGCGCCGGCCCCCGACCCCACGACGACGACGTCGTATTCCTTGATCTTTCCCATCGGGTTCTCCTTCGCGATAGACTACTGATGCTAGCGCCTGGCGCGCCGGGCCAGGATCACGGCCAGGGCGATGGCGGCGGCAACCGCGAGCGCGACCAGCAAGTAGATGGCAGTTTGCATCACAGTGCCAGGCCCCGTCACTGCCGGCGTGGGAGTTGGCACCGGAGTAGCGGTCGGTGTGGCGGTGGGTGCGGGAGTGGGCGTGGGGGTGTCCACGTGGATGCGTAGATCAGAGAGCAGCGGGCTGGCTCCCTCAGCGGTCCGCTTGAGCGTGACGCGCAGTCCGATGAAGCGGCCGCCGAGGGTGAAGCGGGTCCCGTTCGAGATGGCCTGGAAGTCCTCACCGCCCAGGCCCGCCTCCATATCGGCCATGCGGGCCTCCACGACGATCTCCGTACCGGGTGGCTCGTTCCCCTGAGGTTCGGTGTTCCAGGCGATGGTGCCCCATCCCAGGCCGGAGATTCCGGTATCCTGCACCACCGACCAGATCCCCTGCTGTGACGTCGTGCCTATGGCCACGATGCCAGTCATGTCGCTGTAGTTGTAGGGAGAAGCCCCGGATCCCAGGTCAACGGTCAGGTCCACCGCGCCCAGGCCGTCGTCCCCACCGTGCGGGTCAATCCGCATGGCGTTGTCCGAGCAGCCGTTCGTGACCCATACTTTGCCGTTCGCGTCAACGGCGACGCCGGTAGGCCCGCAGCCAACGGCGACCATCTTCAGCAGGTTCCCGTCGTTGTCCAGGCGCTGAACGGCATTGGCAGTGGTTTTGGCCACCCACACATGGTTGTCTACTGGCGTGACGGCGACTCCTCGATCTCCGTCTTCAGTGGTGAGCCCGTCACCGGTAGTGGTGGGGAAGCCGGGCTGGACGATGCCGGCTGGGGACAATTTGACGACCGAATTGGGTGCCCACATGGAGATCCAGATGAACCCATTGGTGTCAATCCCCACCCCGTAGGAGTCTCGCACATCAAGGCAGGTCCCCTTACCGGTCGCCGGGTCGTAGCGGAGCAATGGCCCCCGGCTGGCTGACCAAAGCATGCC
>Ga0315284_10004002_pt1 | contig 20925 bp, 17 predicted proteins | sample YL17G09_16_MG_FD_203696 | JGI IMG/M metagenome (GOLD analysis project Ga0315284, IMG submission 203696) | Sediment microbial communities from Yellowstone Lake, YNP, Wyoming, USA - YL17G09_16 | ecosystem: Environmental > Aquatic > Freshwater > Lake > Sediment | place: USA: Wyoming | collected...
ATTCCTGTGGCCGGCGGCACATCGGTAAACCTGACCAACAAAGAGGGCCGCGCCCGCAGCATAACTTTTCGCGTGCTCCAAACCGATCCCGAAGCGCGATCCTTCAGCTCGAGCAACGCGCTGATGCTGACCGGTTATCACGAGCGCGAGAAGAACTGGGGCTTCTACGCGGCACGATTCACCAAGCCAGGGGTTGAATCGCGCCTTGACGAAAAGAAGCTGTTTAAATTTGTGGCGAAGGCGAAGCAGGCGGACGTCGTCATCTACACACGTGAAAGCTACGAGGAATTCCCCGATGTGTGGGTGAGCGATACCGGCTTCAAGCAGCCGCGCAAGATCTCTGATGCAAATCCGCAGATCGCAGAATTCGCGTGGGGAAGTGCAGAACTGGTCGAATGGCGCAACGCCGACGGGCTGCCGTTGCAGGGCGTGCTCATCAAGCCGGCCAACTACCAGGCCGGCAAGCGCTACCCGGTGATCACGTACTTCTATGAACGGCAGTCGCAGCGGTTGTTCGAGTTTAACGAGCCGGTGGTCAATCACCGGCCATCGTTTGCTTTCTACACCGGCAGCGGCTACGCAATCTTCCTACCTGACGTCGTCTTCGAGGTTGGGCATCCCGGCATGTCGATGGTCAAATGCCTGGTGCCCGGCGTGCAGAAGCTCATCGACATGGGGATCGCCGATCCGAACGCGCTCGGCCTGCACGGGCATTCGTGGGGCGGCTACGGCACGGCCTTCGTGATCACCCAGACCAACATGTTCAAGGCGGCAATCGCCGGCGCGGCCGTGTCGAACATGACGAGCGCCTACGGCGGTATCCGGTGGGAATCCGGAGTCGCACGCCAGTTCCAGTACGAGAAAACACAGAGCCGCATCGGCGGCAGCCTGTGGGAGTACCCGGAGCGCTTCATTGAGAACTCGGCTCTGTTCCAGGCCGATCGCATCAAAACGCCGCTGCTGCTCGAACACGGCGATGATGACGGCGCCGTGCCCTGGTACCAGTCGATCGAACTGTACCTGGCGATGCGGCGGCTCGGCAAGGACTGCATCTTCCTGCAGTACCGCGGCGAGCCGCACCACCTGCGCAAATACCCAAACAAGCTCGACTATGCGATCAAGATGAAGCAGTACTTCGATCACTACCTGAAAGGGGAACCGGCCGCCGACTGGATCACGAAGGGCGTCGCCTACGCCGGCAAATAGCTGCGATTCAGACAGCGGCAAAGAACCTGGCCACGAATGGCATACTCAGTGAAAAAGGGGACAGCCTGTCATGGTTTTCCCAGTGTGAGCGCAGATCGCCAGGCATATGACCTGGATACATGTTCCTATCCGTACGACGAAATACAGGAGATTGAGACATGATACGAACAGATCGCTTCAGGCACTTGGCCGCTGGGTTGATCCTCTGCTTTATGACTGCACTCCCCGCACTGGCGCAGAAGGGTCCCGTGCTTGGGCCGGGCACGCCGGCTTCTGTTGGAATGGACGGCGCGAAGCTCGCGGAGGGCGTCAAACTCTATCAGGAAGCTGTCGATCGGGATGATATTCGCGGAGCGGTTCTGATGGTGGCGCGCCACGGCAAAATCGTCCTCCTGGAAGCCGTCGGATGGAAACACAAGGGCTATCGCCTGCCCCTGGAAAGGGACACGCTTTTCCGGATGGCATCCAATACCAAGCCTGTCATTGCCACTGCTGTTTTGATGCTTGAAAATGTCTAGAAATCGAAATCACTGCAGTTCTTATTAGAAGGAAGATCCGGCAGCGCCCGTTTGAATTCCGGAAGGGGTTCGCACGGTTCGAGCGAGGGAACTCTGATGACTGACGATTCTCTGCTTGCCAGACTGGCAGACGAGTTTACAGCTAAGGTGCGGGCGGGCAAGTCTCCTGATGTCGAGCTGTATGCGCGCCGATACCCGCGTCTGGCCGCCCGCATGCGCGAGCTTTTTCCCACCCTAATCATGCTGGAAGGCGTGGCGGAGAGGCGCCCAAGAACTGCAGGCGCCCTATGGCCGCCGGGGCTGTCTGCCGGCTCCATTTTCGGACAGTATCGGATCGAACGTGAGATCGGCCGCGGCGGCATGGGGATCGTCTATGAGGCCATCCACATGCTCCGGCAGAAGCAGGTGGCTTTGAAAGTGCTGATGCTGCAGGCGCCGGCAGATGCCGGCCAGCTGGAGCGCTTTTTTCGCGAAGCCCGAAATGCGGCTGCCTTGAACCACCCCCACATTATTCCGGTCCTGGATGTCGGGCAGGTCGAGAGCACTGCCTACTTCGCCATGCAATACATTGATGGGAGAGGTCTAGATCACATTTTGCGTCTCATGCAGTCCACGGCATCTCCGTCTTCTCACCCTGTATTCGATCTTACTGAGCAAGCGCTCGAGACCTTACCGGAGACCCTGCGCACAAGTTTGTCCGCCGACCACATCTCTGAAACCGCAGGACGGATTCGCGCTCGCGTGCCTGCCGGCTTTGATGACTATATGCAGTGGGTCGCAAACATCGGAATCCAGGCCGCCGAGGGGCTGGCTCATGCTCACGAACGCAGGTTGATTCACCGCGACATCAAACCCTCCAACCTGCTCCTGGACAAGCGCGGCGTGCTCTGGATCGCCGACTTCGGGCTGGCGCGTCGAATCGAGGATCCAGCCTTAACCATGAGCGGGATCCTGCTGGGCACGCCACGCTACATGAGCCCCGAACAGGCGGAAGCAGCAAGGCGGCCGGTCGATCATCGGAGCGACATCTACAGCCTGGGGGCAACCCTGTACGAGCTGCTGACCTGCCGGCCGGTATACGAAGGAAGAAATCCGCAGGAAGTGCTGTTGAAAATCCTGGAGAAAGAACCGGTAGCGCCGCGTTGTCTGAATCCAGCCATTCCTGTTGCATTGGAGACGGTCGTGCTGAAGGCGATGGCCAGGCGTCCCGAAGATCGTTACCAGTCGGCAAAGGATCTCTGCGACGACCTGCGGCGCTGGGCCGACAGGGAGCCAGTCAAAGCCAGGCCGGTCGGACCCATGCAAAGCGTTTTTCACTGGTGCCGGCGAAACTCCAGGTTCCTTGCGGTCGCCGCAACCACGGCCTTGATCGTTCTCTTTGTCAGTGCTGTCTTCTTTGCATGGATGTTTCGGGATCGCCTGCAGGTGCGCCCGGCGGAAAGCAAGCCTCCATCGGCCGTGCCTTCCGATCAGGCTGGTTCTCAAGCCCCAACGTTTGTGGCCGGTGCGCCAGGCTCGCCCCCTCCTCCGATTCCTCAGACTCCCGCAAAAAGTGACACTGCCATTCCGGCAGCGACTCCGCCTGGACCGACCGAAAACCGTGCCCAAGCCCCTTCCGGACGCGGCTTGACACAAATCCCAAATCAAACCATCGGTAGCCCTTCGGGCAATGTTCCGACCGCTTCGCCGGGCCGCCAAACGACTGCCTCCGGCCGATCCACTTCGTCTCTCAATCAGATGCTGCCCAGCCCGTTTTCCAATATGATGTTGATAAGACTTGGCACCCTGGCGATGACTGGCAGTTTGTATCACCAGGCCCTGCAGGAGATGGCTCAAAAATGGCGGGAAGCAACCGGCAGTTTATTGAGAATCACCATTTACCCGGACGGCACACAAGGGAACGAGGCCGACATGGTTCGCTTGATGAGGTCCGGAGGTCCGGCTGGATCACTTTTTGATCTTCGGCTGCTGGAGCTTGTCGAGGCTTTCCACCGAAAACACGAGATATTCGGAGTAACGGTGGCGATTCCTGTAAGTCTGGCCGTTCCACTCCATGGTGACCAGGACTTCACGCGGTAGCCAGAACGCGTGCGGGATATCGATGAAACGTACTTCATTGAACCAAATTTCCGTGGTCTGCCTGGCCAGCAGCACATCTTTCCTGGGCGCCAGGAGATCGGTTCGCATCCGCAGGATTTGATGCGTTTGAGGATCCACCCACGCCAATCCCTGGTACATAATGACCGCCGGCGTCAACATGAAGGGCGACTCGAATGTGCCCGTGGGCTGCCCATTTTCCGGCCACTGTGCAAACGCAATCACGTATGCGTTGGATTCGGAACGCTGCCGTCCCAAAAGACGAAAACGGGAACCCTCCCGATACTGCGGATGAAAAAAAGTGGCGACGCCTGCAAAGCCGGAAGTTATCATAAAGGAATCGGTCATGTTCCTTCCTGCGAGGGGGCGGCCCCTGGTGTCGGTCCTGATTTCCTCCCAAAATCCCATTTTGCCTGGCAGCACCAGATAGTTGTAATTCTGATCCGAGGCATTATCGAAGCTTCCGTTATCCCGCAACCGTTCCCGGTGAACCTGCTCTTTCGAGGTGGTATTGGGAATATCGCGAATCAGCGCCTCCACGCTCTCGCCCGTTTTCCAAAGGAGTTGGGGTAATTCCGCCTGGTCGTCGTCAAATTCGAGATCGCGGCACTCCTTGGGAAAATTCCGGAGCAGCTCTTCGACCGTCATATCGACGACGGTTCTCGCTTTTGCATAGATTTGCAGTTCCAGGCTGGCCTGTGTTTTCGAGAGGTTCACCTGGGCCGCCCGCAATCCCATTCCGGTGTTGCCGCAGGCAATGAGCAGAATTGCCGGGAGCGCCCTGGTTAAGTTCCTGGAGAAACTCAACATTTGAGGCCCCACTCTTCTGGAACCATCATATTCCCCAAGATGGCTGCAGGGGAACACATTTGTGCGGGCCCCCAAGGCCTTTGGATGCAATGCCTGTGCGATAGGAAAAACTCTCACCCAAAAACCGCCGAAGCAGCCACGTTTGGCACGAACTGTCTCTCCCGAGCGTTTTTCCATAAACGTTCCGAAGATTGCCGGGATATTCAGTTGATTTGATAGGGGATGTCGGTGATGACGATATCTTTCTTGAAGAGCAGCGCCAGCTTCAGCCGCATCGCAGTCGGCATGTGGAGCAGGCTGAACACCCACCGTTCCGGCACAAATTGCGGCACGACCACCGTGATAGTCTCGTTCGGCTGCCGCTGGTCTGAAATCTCATCGATGTATTGTAAGACCGGCTCCAGAAACATCTGTTGAGGGGACTCCAGGATCAAAAGCCTGATGCCCTTGCCCCAGAGTGCCCAGTCTGCGCGCAGTTTCTCGCTTTCGTCATGATCCATAGCCACATGGACGGCGGTAACGTCATAGGTCATCAGCCCCTCTGCATAGCGCAGGGCTTCCAGTGTGCCCCGGTGGACCTCGCTGACCAGCAAAATCACCTTGTGGCGCGGAATGGCCGGCGGTTCACCGAAGCCATCGAGCGACAGAGTCCGGGCAAGAGCACGGTAATGGGAGTTGATACCGCGCAGCAACAGCGCCAGCAGGGGAATCAGGATCAGCACTACCCAGGCGCCCTCGGTAAACTTGGTAACACCGAAGACGATCACGACCACTGCGGTCAACAGGGAACCCACACCGTTGATGATCATCTTGATCAGCCAGCGTTTATCGTAGTGCAGCGTGGAACCAGGTTCCCGCAACTCGACCCCGGGTCGCAAGCGTCCGGTCTTCCACCAGCGCCTCGCCATCCCGGCCTGCGAAAGAGTAAACGAAAGAAACACGCCGATCGCATAGAGCGGTATCAGGCCCGTGACACTTGCATCGAAGGCCAGGATGAGCAGGCACGCAATCAGGGCCAGCGCAACAATGCCGCGCGAATAGACCAGCCGGCTCCCACGGTAAGCGAGTTGTCTCGGCAGAAAACCGTCGATCGCCATCAGTGCACTCAGCCGCGGGAAATCAGCGAACGACGTATTGGTGGCCATGACCAGAATGACCGTGGTCGCCCCAATCGTGGCAAGGTAAAAGAACCCTGCCCCACCGAAGGTGGTCCGGGTAAGCTGTGAGATTAGCGTTTCATACTCCGATGGGACGGCCCCGATGCGTGCAGCGAGAAACGAGATTCCAAGGAACAAGGACCCGAGAATCGAAGACATCCATACGAGCGTGATTCCTGCGTTGCGGCTCTTGGGCTCTTTGAAGGCGGGTATGCCGTTCGAAATTGCCTCCACACCCGTCAGTGCCGCCGTGCCGTTGGAAAATGCGTGGAGCAGCAGAAATGGGGTGATCTGCGCAGTTGCCACGATATCGATTGGGGGCGGGTTCGCCACAACTCCGAGATTCCCGGCAAGGTAGCGGGCAAAGGCCACGACAACCGTCGCATACATCGCGACAATGAAGAAATATGTCGGCACAGCGAATATTCTTCCCGACTCTTTGACTCCCCTCAGGTTCATCATCATCACAAACAGAACGAGAACGATGGATATGTGAACCCTGAATCGGAATAGCGCAGGAAATGCCGAAACGATTTGAGCGACCCCCGATGAGACCGATACGGCCACGGTCAATACGTAATCCGTGAGCAGCGCGGCGCCGGCGGTCCGGGCGGGCAGTTCACCTAAATTGTCGCGGGCTACGATATAGGCGCCACCTCCGTTGGCATAGGCATGCACGGTTTGCTCATACGACAGGGTCACGATAGCCAGCAGGAACACAATCGCAATCGACAAGGGAAAGACCTGACTGAAGGCCGCAGTCCCCGCCAGGGCAAGCACCACGAGGATTTCCTGGGTAGCGTAAGCCGTAGAGGACAGCGCGTCGGAGGCAAAGATGGCCAAACCGATTGCCTTGCCCACCGTTTGATGTGGCGCATCGGCCGTGGGTAGCGGGCGTCCTATGAGCCATGTGCGCCAGGACTTGCGAGGTATGTGTTCGGACGTACGGTGCTGTATTGCGGTGCCGTTCTGGATCTCGAGGCTTACCATTATGTAACCTTAAAGGCAACTGAACTCCGGGTCGCAATGCAGGCGAGCCGGACAGCAGTTTCAAAACAGATAAGTATAGAGGTACACTCATAAACAAGTTGTTAACAAACCATAAAGATTCCATGGCTGCACAAGGTTGCACTTCCGATAGACATTCGGCGCCTCCTTTCGGTTTCCCGAATGCCTCGTGGCGCACTCGTATTTGCGGGATTACCTGTGCGATAATCAACATGCCGTAGGTACCACCTCTCTCCGATCGAAAGGATGGGCTTTGGGCCACGCTTCGTCCTATAGACTGATTTTCCGCTTGCTTGCGTCGGCCGGTATTGTCGCGGCGATTGCGGCCTTTTACTCCCTGGTTGCTTCCGCCAACGCCATTACTATTTCGTTGACCTTTTTGTTGGCCGTGCTGGGGATCGCTGCCGCCTGGGGGTTGACGGAAGCGGTTCTTGCTTCCGCCTTGGCGATGATGTCATTCAACTATTTCTTTCTTCCCCCCGTAGGAACCCTGAGGGTTTCCGACCCGCACAATTGGGTGGCGCTGGCCGCCTTCATCATCACGGCCATCACGGCAAGTCAGCTCTCGGTCAGCGCCAAGCGGAGAGCCGCGGAAGCCGAAGCACGGCGTCGCGAGGTGGAGCGCCTCTATGCTCTCGGACAGGCGATGTTGCTCAGCGGCAGTTTGCGTTCCACCGCAAGCGACATCGTCAGCCAATTCGTCCAGACCTTCGACATTCCGGCTGCAGCCTTTTACAGCATTGCCGAAAACGCGTTTTTCAGGTCGAATCCTCAAGCCTTCTCCATTGCCGAGGAACAGCTCCGGGCTGCCGCAAATGGGCAGGATCCGCTGATTGACCCGGAGAAGGGCATTTCCGTCGTGCCGGTGCGGCTCGGCAACCTGGCGATCGGGAGCCTTGGAATCGTAGGCCGTACACTTTCACCCGCGGCGCTGAACGCCGTTGCCTATCTGGTGGCCGTCGGCATCGAACGGGCGCATTCGCTCGAAGAGGCCAGCCGGATCGAAGCCGCACGGCAAAGCGAGGCGTTGAAATCGGCTCTGATCGATGCTTTGGCCCACGACCTGAAGACCCCATTGACGTCCATCAAAGGCGCCCTGACCCACTTGTTGGGAAAGGCGCAGGAGGCCGAAGAACAGGAGTTGCTCTCACTCGCCAACGAAGAAACGGATCGATTGCACCGGCTCGTGGCGGAAGTTCTCGAAATGGCGCAGATCGATGCCGGAAAGCTGCACCCGGAGTTCCGCCCGGAGAATATCGGCGAGATCGCGTTTGCTTCCGTCAGAGAGCTTGAAGGCCTGCTGAAAGGGCGTGAGGTCAAGCTGCAAATCCCGACGGACTTGCCCCTGGTAGATGTGGATTTCGATATTATTCAACAGGCCCTGAAGCAGTTGATCGACAATGCGCTCAGGTACTCCCCTGCAGATGCTCCAATTATCGTCACCGGCGAATGCTGCGGCGGGGACGTGGTAATCCGCGTAGCAGACCGGGGCATCGGCATCGAAGAAGAGGAACGGTCGCGGATCTTCGATAAATTTTTTCGTGGGCGCAGCTCTCGTTACCAGGTCCCGGGGACCGGGCTCGGCCTTTCGATTGCGAAGGGGATCGTCGAGGCGCATGGAGGGAAGATCTGGGTGGAAAGTGAACCGGGGAACGGAAGTGTATTCAATATCTCGTTGCCCGTGAGCAAGGAAGGCGGTGTGGAATGAGCACAGCGAAAATCCTCGTCGTTGACGACGAGCCGCAGATACGCAGAATGTTGCGCACGACCTTGACGGCAAGCGGATACCAGGTTGCAGATGCCCGATGCGGCGAGGATGCGTTGCAGATGTTTCGTGAGTATCTGCCCGATCTCGTCATTATGGATCTGAACATGCCCGGAATGGGCGGACTGGAGTGCTGCCGGGAACTTCGGGCTGATTCGGATGTGCCGATCGTCATCCTGACGGTCCGCAACGCTGAAAAGGACAAAGTGGAAGCACTGGATGCGGGAGCCGACGACTACATCTGCAAGCCATTCGGCATGAACGAACTGCTAGCGCGCATCCGCGCGGCTTTGCGGCGTGCTCCCATGTCCCCCGAAGGCGGCCCTCGCATGTTCGCATCACAAGATCTGGAGATCGACTTTGAAAACCGCAGGGTCCGTCTCAAGAACAAAAACGTGCACCTTACGCCGAAAGAGTTCGATGTGCTTCGTTACCTGGTATCGCAGGGGGGCAAACCGGTTCCACACCGGCAACTGCTCCAGGCCGTATGGGGGCCCGATTACGGCCACGAGAGCGATTATTTGCGCGTTTTTATCAATCATCTGAGGAAGAAAATAGAACCCAATCCTGCAAAACCCAGGTACATCCTTACTGAGCCCTGGGTCGGGTATCGCTTCGTACTGCCCGATAATCCTTAGTTAAATGGGTAAATCAATGAATCGCAAAAAGGCGGGCGCCAAAGTTAAAGCTCGTCCCTCGTTGGAGTGGTCTAACCTCTGGTGCATCGTCGTGCTTGCCCTGGCGTTGCTGTCTGCAGCCTCAGTGCGCGTGCGTCTCCTGGAAGTTCCTTTGGAACGGGATGAGGGGGAGTACGCATACGCAGGACAGATGCTTTTGCAAGGCATTGCGCCGTACGCCCAGGTTTACAACATGAAACTGCCGGGGACGTACGCGGCCTATGCGATCATCGAAAGCACGTTCGGCGCGACCGTGGCCGGCATTCATTTGGGTTTCCTCCTGGTCAACGCGGGCGCGAGCGTGCTGGTTTTCCTGATCGGGCGGCGCCTTTTCGGAGGGCCGGCAGGCGCGATTGCCGGCGCAAGCTACGCGCTGCTCTCTCTGAGCCCGTCCGTCCTCGGCACGTCGGCCCACGCCACTCACTTTGTAGTGCTGCCGGTTTTAGCCGGTTTTCTGCTGCTATTGCAGTACTTCGAATCCCGGAAGCCCGTGCTGGGCTTCCTCAGCGCTGTGCTGTTCGGCCTGGGATTCGTGATGAAGCAGCAGGGTGTTTTCTTCCCTGCGTTTGCACTGTTTCTTTTCGGCTGGAGAATATGGCGTACGCGCCCTCTGGCTCTTGGGCCCTCCGCTGCCCGATTAGGCATGTTCGGTTTCGGGCTGGCAGCCCCTTTTGCATTCACTTGTGCGGTGCTTTGGTGGCGGGGTGTCTGGAGCAACTTCTGGTTCTGGACGTTCGAGTATGCGCGCGCATATGTATCGACCGTTTCCATCGAGCAGGGTTGGACGAATTTCTGGTCCACGTTCACGCTCGTGGTGGAACCGTCGCTCCTGATATGGATTCTGGCAGGAGTGGGTCTGGCCGCCATCCTGGTCGACCGCAAATGGGCGGATAGGCGCGCAACAATGATCTCCTTCGCGCTGTTTTCGGCACTGAGCATTACTCCCGGCCTCTATTTCCGCTCCCACTATTTCGTCACCGCGCTGCCCGCGATCGCGCTCCTCGCCGGCGCTGGATTTGCCTCAGTGGGCGGCCTCATGCTGCGCCGGCATCCCGGTCGAGCTTGGGGAGCGGCGCCCGCAGCCCTGGCCGTGATTGCGCTCGGTTGGCCGGTGTTGCAGCAGAGGGCCTTCTTCTTCGAAATGACTCCCATCCAGGCTTCACGACACCTGTACGGCCTTGAGCCGTTTCCTGAGGCGATCGAGATCGGCCGCCGCCTTCAAGAACAATCCGAGCCTCAGGACCGCATCGCGATTCTCGGCGCGGAGCCCGAAATATTCTTTTATGCGCACCGGCGCTCGGCAACAGGCTACATCTACGTCTACAGCGTGTGGGAAAACCAGCCATATGCCGACAGGATGGCGCAGGAAATGATTCGTGAGATTGAAACCGCGCAGCCGCGCTTTGTGATCGTCCAGTTCATCCCGCCGCGGCTGGATGGTTGGGCCAGGCCTTACCTGAAGCAGTTCTACGAGCTGGAAGGCCGGGTGGACATGATTTCCGACGAGCAGACGCGATACTATTGGGGCGCCGATGCGAGCAAGCCGGGACCGGCGCCGCGCAGGGTGATCCAAATTTTCAGGAGACGCGGCCCGCTCAGCGCTTCAGCGCGAGGCTCCCTTCCTTCCCGTTGAGCTCGTATGCCAATTCATATTTGGCCTTGACGTCTTTGGAGGTCTCCTTGCCGATCCGGAAGTAGAGATGCCCGGCTACGGGTTTGGTGAAAGTCCCTTGCGGCAGGGCTTTCTCGGATAGTTCCAGGGCCATGACCCCTTCATTTTTTGGATCGGCTCCCGGAGAGGAAGCGCCGACGATCACAGCAACGCCCGTGTTGGTGTAGATGCCGCCAGTGCTCCTGGTCGTGCCTGTCGCCGGATCGTAGCCCCGCCTCCCGCTTTCATAGCCCACATCCACATGCGGCACAATCGAGATATCGCGCTTTGATTCTTCGCCCTTCTGGACAGAAGCGGCAATGACCTTGGGATTTTCGGAACGAAGGGCGCGATCCTGACCTGCGATGCGGAGCACGAATTGATCCGGCTGGACCTGGAGGTCCGTCCCGTCCTTGGGGTACAACGCTACTTCGAGGACCAGGTAGTCACGACCCAGTTCGGAGACAAAACGCTGCTTCATCTGAGCCTCGTTGAGCACCGTCGCACCCAGGCCAATACCGTCGACCTCCACATGATTGCGAAGTTCCGCCACCTTCTTGGGGGGAACCGTACCCTGCGCAGCCAGCAGAAATGCGGTCGTAAGCATCAAAACCAGGCAAATGGTAATGGATTTCATGGCTCAGGGCTCCTTTTGCGGTGCCAGATTGGCGTCGACCTTCAGGGATTTGCCGCTCAGAATGTAGACTCGCATTGTAAACGGCTCATAGTTTTCGGCTCGAACCTTGAGGTTGTAAGCGCCCGGCTCCAACCACAGGGTTTTCAAGTCCTTCGCTTTTCCTGCCAAGCCGTCATCTATATAGACATCGGCATCCTTGAGATTAGACAGAAGCCTGATCTCACCCATGCCCGGTTGCTGGGCAAATCCTGTATACCATCCGGGGTGAACCCAAAACGGAGGATAGGCACCGTAGAACGAGTAATAAAACGGATCGTAAATCCGGGGTCGATAGAAAGAATACGAGTAATAGGCGTAGTAGGGATAGAACCCCGAATATCGGCTGTATCCGGCGCCGAAGGAAAATCCTCCCAGTCTGACACGAACTGGATGGAAGACTTTGGCAACCAGAGATTTGCTGGCGGTCTGCTCTTTTTTCTCACCGCTCTGTGAGCTTTGCCCACTTGCGGGTATGGAACCCAGCATCAAACTCATCGCCAAGACACCGGCCAACTTCTTATAAATAGACATCTTAGTTCTCCTCCGAGAACAATCCGGTGACTTGATCTGCAAGTCACTGTACTCTTAGATGGTCGAATTTGTAAAAAGGTTCGCCAGGAGCCGCGCTCGGATTGAATTTGTCCTCAGGTTGAAACTGCGACTTCCACTTCGGTGGCTGGCAGGACCGCGCGCAGCACCAGCGGATCTATCTCGACCAGAAAGCCCCGTTTGCCCCCATTGATCAGGATGCGCGGCAAATCAAAGATGGACTTTTCCACGTAGACCGGAAATGGTGTGCGCGTGCCGAAAGGACTGGTGCCTCCCAGGAGGTAGCCGGTAAGGCGGGTGGCGGTGCGCTCATCGCAAGGCGTCACGGATTTAACGCCCAGGATGCGCGCCAATTGTTTGGTGGAAACATCGCGATCCCCATGCATGAGCACAAGCAGGGACCTTCGCTGGTCTGTCTCCATGACCAGGGTTTTGATGAGAATGTGCTCCGGCAAGCCCAGTTCGAGGGCGCCCATGCGCGTGCCGCCGTGTTCCTGATATGTGTACAGGTGCGGCCTGAACTCGATCTTCTTTTCGCGCAAAAGCCGCACGGCGGGAGTTATCGGGTACTCGGCATGCTTATCCACTTGGGAGCGCCTCAGCACATGTGGGACTGCGTCGAAGGGCTGTCAAATCCAATGGAACGCCTTGTTATCAATGCACCAAGGAAGCCATCATGCCGGCCGCGGATTGCGGGTGTATTGGGACATCCGCAAAATCCGCGGCCAAATTGATCCGCTGCTACTTCTTTTCTTTGAAACCCGGGGGAATTGCGGTGTCGGATTCGCTGACGGTGGTGGCCACCTTCAGCAGCTCATGATTGGTGGTCATGATGGTGGCACGGTCTTTCGAACCTGCCTGGTCATCCTTCTTGGGGGCTGCCTTTCGGCCGAGCAGGCCTCCAATGCCGCGAACGGATGTCAACCCGCCAATCCCGCCGCCACCGCCGCCTTCATCCTGCTGCTTCTTTTCGCTGGCGGCCTGCTGTTCCGCTGTCATGACCGATTCCATCTTCGTGACGCTGAGGATCTGCGTTCCCTTCATATCGACCTGCTGCGCTTGAGACTTGGTCATCATCTCCTTCATTCCGGGGTACATCGCCATGGCCGCCGCCATTTGCTCCATGTCGGCGCCGAATCCGGCCCCAAGATTGAGTTTCTGGAAATAGCGCATATCGAATTCCGTGATTTCCTTGGAGGCGGGAATTTCCGGCCCCAGCCAGATATTTGAGGTCATGACCATGCCGCCCCCCTCTTCGAGTTTCTTTCCTTTCTGCCGCATCGTAATGGTCGTGATCACTTCACGGCAATCGAAACCGTTGATGGTCTTTCGCTGCCCCGATTCCTTTACAGCGAAGTCCATTTCCATTTCCGGGCCCTGTTGCTGAGGGGTTTCCTTCTTCTGCTCCTTGGCAGCTTTCGCGGCTTTTTCCTGGGCATCCAGGATCCTGCGCCGTATCTCCTCAAAAGTGGCAACCTCGTAGGTCTTCTTTTTGAGGTCGAGGCTGTAGACCTTCTCTTCGCTCAAATCGATAATCTCGCCGGTGGAATCGTTCATCGTGGCTTTGCGATTCCCGCGCAGGGCGACGGTGTTGATGATTCCCTCCTTGGCGGCTTTCCCGCCAAACAGGCCCATCATCGTACCCATGATTCCTTCAAACTTGACGAGATTCTTCTCTTCGGTCTTGATCTCGGCCTTTACCAGCGCGACCGGAAAGAGCAGGGACAGAAACAACAGGGACGACAGGATTCTAACTCGCTTCATATTTTCCTCCATAGAAACTGCCAAACAGCCGATACTGCGAATACAAACCATTATGATACCAGGAAAAACGCCACAGTTGTGCCCGAGCCGGCGCCGGAAGCGACGGGATAGCCTCATTCCTTTCAGTTTCAGCGCCTTGGACCGCCGCTTCGTCTGGTATGCTCCGGCCTGATGTTACTTCTTATTGCGCGCCTGTTTCTTTTTCCTGGGCCGGGTCTTGCCGAAAGTGCCGCGATAGATTTTCCCTCGCCTTGAGCGAATATCTCCCTTACCCATGGCAGCATCCTCCATAAAACAGGTCTTATTTTATGCCAGAAATCCGGTCCAGCAAAACAAAAGCAGCCGCAAAGCACGTGGCACAAATTTCGTGCGCTTCGTGCCATTCGTAGCTAGGTTTTTTCCCGCTGTCTGAATCGCAGATTTCGCCTTTCCCGGGAAAAGCCAAATCGTCAAAACTGTGATAGAGTGTCCTTTGATTAATGTTTAAATGTCTAACTTCAATACTAGTTTATGCGAATCGTGGAGGTTTAAATCGTGGCCCTGCCTAAATACGCATTTTTTAAAGGCCGCATTGTTCCCTACAGTGAGGCCAAGGTTGGAGTTCTGACTCACACCTTCAACTACGGCACCGGCATCTTCGGCGGCTTGCGCGGATATTGGAACGAGGAGGCAAAACAGCTCTATGTCTTCCGCCCACTGGACCATTTTGAGCGTTTCCACGAGTCGGCAAAGCTCCTGTACATGCAGGTGCCCTACACAAAAGAGGAACTCGTCCAGGCCGTACTGGATCTTCTCCGCGCTGAAAACTATCGCACCGACTGCTACATTCGTCCTTTAGGGTACTTTTCCGATGAAGTCATCGGCGTGCGTCTTTTTGATCTCACGACCGAAGTCACAATTGCCGCGATCCCATTCGGCGCTTATCTGTCGAATGAGGAAGGGCTGCATATGGGGACCTCTTCGTGGGTGCGCATCGAAGATAACATGATTCCCGCGCGCGGCAAGATCAACGGCGCCTACGTCAACTCTTCGCTATCCAAGACGGAAGCGCACCATAATGGTTTTGATGAAGCTCTGGTGTTGAACCGGAACGGTCATGTTGCGGAAGCCTCCGCGGCAAACTTCTTTATGATCCGCAGGGGAATCGCCTGCACTCCACCGGTGACCGACAACATTTTGGAAGGCATCATCCGCCGCACGGTGATTCAGCTGCTGCGCGAGGAGCTCGGCATTGAAACGATAGAGCGTACCATTGACCGGACCGAAATTTATCTCGCGGAGGAGGCTTTCCTCTGTGGCACGGGAGTGCAGCTGGCGGCGATTGCCAAAGTTGACCATCGCCCGATCGGCGCCGGCAAGATGGGACCGATCACTCAGAAACTTCGTCAGCTCTATTTCGCCGTGGTGCGCGGCAGTGTGGCGAAATACCGGGATTGGTGCATCCCGGTCTACCAGAAGTAGCATCAATACCGGAGGCGCCCGCCTGCACGGCCGAGTTCGCGCAGCTTGGCGCTGATTTCCAGCGTCAATTGCTGCGGGAGAAATCTCCAGCGCCAGTTGTTTTCTGCGCGCGAGGGCACATTCATGCGCGCCTCGGAACCCAGCCCCAGGGCATCCTGGAGCGGGAAGATCGCGATATCCGCCAATGAAGAAACCGCGGCGCGGATGAAATCCCAGTGAATTTCTTTCCCATCGCTATGGAGGTAGCGGAGTGCGCGCTCGCGCTCCACCCGCCTCTGCTCCGCCGTCCGGGTATCTTCGCCCACGGCCCTGAACCAGCCTAACGTGGTGTCGTTGTCGTGCGTTCCCGTGTACACAACGCAATTAGGTATGAAGTTGTGCGGTTTGAACGGGTCCTCGTGCCAGTCGTTCAGGAAGGCGAACTGCAGGATGCGCATGCCGGGGAAGCCCCAGCGGTCGCGCAGGGCCAGCACTTCCGGGGTGATCATGCCCAGGTCTTCGGCGATGAAAGGCAACTTTCCGAAAGCGCGCGAGAGCGCTTCAAAGAAACGGTCCCGAGGTCCGTCCACCCAGTGCCCTTGAGCCGCGGTCTTGGCATCGGCGGGGATCTCAAAATACTGCTCGAAGCCGCGGAAATGATCGATCCGCACCAGGTCGAACTGCTCCAGCATGCACCGCATCCGGTCGATCCACCATTGATACCCGGTGCGCTCCATCACATCCCAGCGATACAGGGGATTCCCCCAAAGCTGGCCGGTCGCGCTGAAGTAATCCGGAGGGACTCCGGCCACTGTCCTTGGACATCCGCGCGCATCGAGGTCGAACAGGCCGGGATTCCCCCAGACATCGGCGCTGTCATAGGCGACAAAAATGGGCAGATCGCCGACCATGTGGATCCCGCGCTCATGGCAATACTTCTTTAGCGCTTGCCACTGGCGGAAGAACTCGAACTGGAGGTATTTATGCAACCTCACATTTTCCGGCTCCGGGACCTGCTGCCGGTCCCACGTCGTCCAGGGCGAGCCGCCGTTCGCATCCCGGAGGGCGGCAAATACGGCAAACTGATCCAGCCAAAACTGGTGCCGTGCGCAGAACTGTTCGAATCTCCGGCGGTTCTCTGGTGCAGCGTCCATGAAGAAGGCGCGCGCCGTTTTTTTTAGAAGTCTCCATTTAAACTCGGCAACCGCGGCAAAGTCGACCGCTTCGGCGGGAAACGAAGGTGCCTCGGCGAGGTCCGCGTGCGCAAGCATGCCGTCGCTTGCGAGCAAGTCCAGGCTGATCAACAATGGATTGCCCGCCATGCTCGAGTAGGCCTTGTAGGGCGAGTTGGCTTCGGCGGGCGGAGCGAGCGGAAGCACCTGCCAAAGGCCCTGGCCGCTTTCCGAAAGAAAATCGGCGAAGCGAAAGGCCCAGGCGCCGAGGTCGCCAATGCCATGCCCGCCGGGAAGGGATGTTGGATGTAGCAGTACGCCGCTGACGCGCATCAGACCTCGGGTTCCGGGTTATCTTCAAAAACGCCAGGGCTCAGCGACTCGTTGAGCCTGGATATTGCATCGAGCCCCATGGGCATTACCTTTGGGGTTATATCCCTGGCATCACGACGATGCCATCCCAGACCTTCAAGATACCGATTATCCATCCTTTGTGCTAGAGCCAATGCCGATCAACGGCTAATATTGAACCTGGAGTTGATCTCGCATCGGTTCGAGCATGCAGGTTCGAGGAGGAGACATGCGCAAAACAACATCTTGGATGATCCTGGCATCATCGGTTCTGGTGCTTTCTTTAAGCCTCGCAGGCGCAGAGAAAACCTACAAGGATGCTTCAGTCCAGGTCGGCGACATCAAGACGCACTATCTGGAAGCAGGATCCGGCGATCGCCACCTGGTTTTCATACCGGACCTGGCGATGACCGCGGAGGTCTGGAAGGAGCAGATTCCATATTTTGCAGCGCGGAATTTTCATGTAATCGCCATCGATCCGCGCAGTCAAGGCCTCACGAGCAAAACCGATGTGGGCAACAGTTATCACCAGCAGGCGGCAGATCTTCATGCCTTTCTTGAAAAACTGAAGCTTGAGCACTGCACCCTGGTTGCCTGGTCGGCCGGCGTGGTTACGCTGCTGGAATATATGGCGAGTCCGGAAACGCTCAAGCCCGATCGGCTGGTTTTTGTCGGCGCGGCGCCGATCTGTCCCGGCGATAAAGATCATCCCGGCGGCTTCACGGTGGCGCAGGCCCGTGAAATGGTGCTCGCCATGCAGGAGGACCGGGCCAAGGCGACGGAAGCGCTCGTGCGCGGTTTGTTCAAATCGCAGCAGAATGGTCCGCTCTACAAGGAGCTTAGCGACGGAAGTTTGAAAACCCCCACCGGAACGGCAATCGCGCTCTTGTTCGACTTGATTACCGGCGACCGCAGGTCAATACTGGTAACCATCGATGTCCCGACGCTAATCGTCGTGGCTAAGGAAAGGCAGTTGCTTGGCGAGTATCTGCAGTCGAAGATCGCCGCCTCGCAGCTCAGTGTCATCCCGGATGCCGGTCCCGCGTTCTTTCTGGAGAAACCCCAAGCCTTCAATCAAGCCCTGGAGGACTTCCTCAACAAGTAGCCGCATAGCCGCAAACAAAAAACTCACTTACTGATGAGTTCTTGCCGGGGAGTAAAGGTTTGAAATGCCCGGTGTTCATGACCTCCGACCTCCGACCTCTGACGGAAATGGCAAGGTCGGAGGTCTGAGGTCTGAGGTCGAAACGGCAGTTCATTGGTTGCGGCGCTGCCGCACCGTGTCATTCGTGGCTGCTTTTTCTCTTAGGAGGGGCGGCGCTTTACGGTGCCTTTGGCGGTCAGGTAGAACGGTTCCTGGATTACTTCTTCAACCTTTTTGCGGTAGCCCTTGACTGCAAATTCCCGGTCGCAGAACAATTCGAAGATGCGGCCGCGCACTCGGGGACGCGCCTCCGCATGGAGCAGCGTTTCAATCAATTGCTCGCGCACTTCTTCGTCATCGCTTCGGGCCAGATAGTATGCAGCAGCGATGCACACATCGTCGTCCTCATCCTCGAGAAATCCCAGGATAATGGTCCGCACCAGGGGCAGAGCTTCTTCGGGAAGGTGCTCGATAAGCACGACCTTCGCTTCCGGCCAGCGCGTGTAGCCACCGCCAAGGCGCTCCAAGGTGTCTTTCAATGCCGCAATGTATTCTTCCTTCGGCAGGATCTCGCGGAGAGCCCTCGCCGGCCAGGTAACTTCCGGCTCGGCACGCACAAAGTTGAGAATGGGCTCCACGGCAGCGCGTCCCATCCCGGTGAGCAATTGCACCGTATACTGTTTTTCCTCCAGATCCATGGTTTCCTGGGGCACCTGGATGGTGAAACGGCGCAGCAGCGCGTTGGCGGCCTCCGGCGTCTTCCACCCTGCAAGGCGCTCCATCGCGGAAACACGGGACGCCGGATCACCGTGAGCCTGGGTGACATGTTTCAAGGTCCGGGCAATCTGGCGTTCCGAGGGCCCATCGTTGTCGGAGAACAGCTTCTTTAAAAAGTCCATAACCAATGGATTCTACAACAAGAATTACTTATGAAGGGGATGATTCGATATATGCTACGATTTATTGTCTATTGGGCCGGGCCTTCCAAAACGCCGGAGAAAGGCATAGTGTTTTGCTTGGCTGCCGGCGGCTTTGCCGTTTGACTTGGCGCCCTGGTATCATTCATTTCTTTTAGGAACAGGACGAACCGATGGAAGAGAGAGATTTCTTTAACGAAAAAGATGAAGTGGTGCCTGCCGAGATCTACTGCACCAAATGTCGCCAGACTTTGCAGTATCCGATCCGATGGCGGCGGCGCACGAAGAAGGCCGCCCTCCCGCCGCGCGCGGATGAGCGCGATCGGGCCCGTTTTGCCAAAGCCTGCAACTATCGTGTCCGTCTCGATGATAAGCTGCGCTGCCTGAATCCGCGCTGCGGCAAAACCATCGAGATCTCCACGCTGCAGACCGTGGTTTTTGACTGACCTGCCCAGGGCGGCACTTGAAACTTGCGCCATAATCCGGAATCGACAACACCGATGCCGCCCGATCATAGTTTGAAGGGAGAACATGATGAGCAAAATACGAATCGGAATCCTGACCGGTGGCGGAGACTGCCCAGGTCTGAATGCTGCAGTGAAATGGGTAGTCTACGGAGCGGTTTCTCACAGCGCGGCGAACCCGAAAAATCCCATTGAAATCATTGCCTTGAAGGAAGGTTGGAAGGGGATTCTGAAGCTCAATCCCAAGAAGGGGATCAAAGACGAGCGCTATGTCCAGGTATTGACGACCCCGGTCGTGCGCAAGATCGATCGCGATGGCGGCACCGCAATCGGCACATCACGCACCAACCCGTTCGCCGTTGAAGACAAGGGCGGCAAGAAACACGATCGGAGTGCGACCGTGGTGCGGAATATGGAAAGCCTGGGGCTTGACGCGCTCATTGCTGTGGGAGGCGAAGATACGCTGGGAGTCGCCAACAGGCTGTATCAACGCCATGGGATCCCGGTCGTGGGGATTCCGAAGACCATCGATCTTGATCTTCCAGGCACCGACTACTCGTTGGGGTTCGATAGCGCGGTGAACAACATCAAGGTGCTCGTCGACCGCGCCCGCACCGTCGCAGGATCCCACCGCAGGCTGGCAGTGATCGAAGTGATGGGGCGCCATTCCGGATTGCTGGCGCTCGCCGGCGGCATTGTCAGCAGCGCTCATTTCATCCTGATCCCGGAATATGTGTTCGATCTGTCTCTATTGATCGATCTAATCAACGCACGCACCAAATCTCTGTCGCGGTACACCTTGATTGTCGTGGCTGAGGGCGCCAAGGAGAAAGGCGGCCGCATCGTGGCGCGGCGGTCAGAAACCGATGCCTTCGGCCATATTCACCTTGGCGGGATCGGAGAAATTCTCGCCGACCAGATCGAGGAGCGTACCGGGCTGGAAACCATTGCTGAAAAGCTCGGTTACCTCCAGCGCGGCGGGGATCCATCCGCATTCGACGCCAAGATGGGCTATTACTTCGGCATCACTGCCGTGGATCTGATTACACGCAAGGAGTACGGCAAGATGGTATCCGTCCGACAGGGCGCCATCACCTCCGTGCCGCTCACCGAGTTGAACAATCCTCTGCGGGTTGTCAATGTGGACCTGATGTATGACAAGAAGAGGCTCAACGCACGCCGCGACAGCGCGATCAATTGGCTCGTGATCTGACTCAGCCCCTTCAATACATGGACCAGGAAATACACGCAGTGGCATGACCGCATCGTGCTGCTTACCTATAAGTTCTTGCCGGGGAGCCCGTACCGCGGCTGCACCGCTGTTCATTGGAAACAGAAACTTCGATTAGGGAGCAAAGTTCTCGCTTAGAATCCATCACGTTATTTCAGTTCGGGGTCGGGGTCGGAATCGGAATCGGAATCGGCTTTTCAGCCATGCTTTCTTAATTCCAATACCCACCCTAGCCCGACTTTCCTAGTTGCTGCGAATATTATTGAGTAACGCTTTGGGATGCAAGCGGTTGCCGTCATTCCGTACTATCCCCTAATGCACTTCGCGT
>Ga0315284_10004003_pt1 | contig 20924 bp, 22 predicted proteins | sample YL17G09_16_MG_FD_203696 | JGI IMG/M metagenome (GOLD analysis project Ga0315284, IMG submission 203696) | Sediment microbial communities from Yellowstone Lake, YNP, Wyoming, USA - YL17G09_16 | ecosystem: Environmental > Aquatic > Freshwater > Lake > Sediment | place: USA: Wyoming | collected...
AGTTAAGGTTAGCGCCTTAGATGAAAATGGAGAAGCAATTTCTCTAAGGGCTAAAGATTTTTCGGCCAGAGTTTTCCAGCATGAAACAGACCATCTTAACAACGTTTTATTTTTTGAAAGACTGGGCTTTTTTGAAAGATTAAGAGTAAAAAGAGATTTAGATAAAAAATGAATATGGATTTAATTGATTCTCTCATTGCCGAGGGCTGGCTAAAAACGCCAAGCATAATTAACGCTTTTAGAAAGGTAAAAAGAGCTGATTTTCTGCCCAAGGAAATGGGGAACTTGGCTGAATTAGACGAGGCCTTGCCGATTGGCCATAACCAAACTATTTCTCAACCCCTGACAGTCGCCTTTATGCTGGAATTGCTACAACCTGAACCAGGCGACAAAATTCTAGACATTGGTTCAGGCTCTGGCTGGACAAGCGCTCTTTTAGCTGAAATTGTCGGCAAAGAAGGAAAAGTGATTGCCCTTGAGATTATTCCAAAATTAAAAGAGTTTAGCGAAAACAATGCGGCTAAATACCAAGGAAACATAGATTTTATCTGCGCCAACGGCTTTAAAGGCTATTCAAAAGAAGCTCCATATGACAAAATCCTGGCTTCAGCCAGCCTTCAGGAAGAATTGCCAAAATTCTGGAAAGAACAGTTAAAAATACAAGGGATAATCGTTACTCCTATAAAAAACTCTATTTGGATGTTTAAAAAGATAAACGACCAAGAGTTTGAAAAGACAGAATATCCTGGCTTTGCCTTTGTCCCTTTTGTTTGAAACAATCTATGAAAATATTGTCTATTATAGCAACTATTGTTCTCGGAGCCTTTATGGGAATACTGATTGGCATCAGTTTTCCATATGACAAAACTTTAAATCAAGAAAAAGGCTTTTCCGTCTTAAAAGGTCAGGATGTTTTTATCATCGCCAGAAATCTTGAAGAAGAAAAACTAATCAAAAATCATTGGTTTTTTGAAATGGCCGTCCTTTTAAAAAATGGTTTTGCCAAACTTCAAGCCGGGGATTATTGGCTTTCCCAGACAATGACTCCCCTGGAAATTGCCAGCAAAATCATTGATGGAGACGTTGCCAAGGAAATATTAATTATCCCGGAAGGCTGGAATATCGGGAGTATTGATCATTATTTAAAAACCAAGGGCTTTGTCAAAGATAACGAGTTTCTTCAGGCAAGCAATAGAGATTATTCTGCTGAATTTTCCTTTTTAAAAGACAAGCCTGAAAACCTTAACCTTGAAGGCTATCTTTTTCCAGATACCTATTATCTAAGAATAAGAGACAATCCAGAAACTTTGGTAAGAAAAATGCTTGATAACTTTGATAAAAAACTGGCTCCGGAGCTTAAATTAGAAATTGACAACCAGGGAAAAACCGTCTTTGAAATTGTTAATATGGCCTCCTTGCTTGAAGAAGAAGTAAAAACCATTGAAGATAAAAAAATAGTTTCTGGCATTCTTTGGAAAAGAATAAAAATTGATATGTATCTTAACGTTGACGCTACCATTGCATATGATGACACTAAAATAGATTCTCCATATAATACCTATAAATACAAGGGCTTGCCGCCAGGGCCTATTTCAAATCCGGGCCTAGACAGCATTTTAGCTGCCATTTATCCAACCGAAAGCCCGAATCTATACTATCTTTCCACTCCAGAAGGAAAAACCATTTTCAGCAAGACTCTCCAGGATCACATAATTGCCATAGAAGAATATTTAAAATGAAAACGCCAAAAGATAAAAAGATTGTTCTCATCATCGCTTTCCGGGACTTTAATGACGAGGAGTATTTGATTCCAAAACAAGCTTTAGAAGCAGCCGGCTTTAAAACTGTTACTGCCAGCAGTAATCCAGGGGAGGCGATTGGTTCTTATGGGGCTGAAGCCACAATAGATCTTTTAATGAAAGATTTGGAAGTAAAAGATTTTACCGCCATTGTTTTTATTGGCGGATCGGGCTCTTCAAAATATTTTGAGGATCCAAGCGCCCACCGCATTGCCTTAGAAGCTGTTTTAGAAGGAAAGCTTTTGGCGGCCATTTGTATTGCCCCAGCTATCTTGGCTAGAGCCGGAGTTCTTAAGGGAAAGAATGCAACCGTCTGGTCTTCGGGCTTTGATAAAAGTTTCATTAACATCTTAAAAAAAGAAAAGGCAAATTATATGGCAGAGCCAGTAGTGACAGACGGCAAGATAATCACTGCTTTTGGGCCAACAGCAGCTAAGGCTTTTGCGGCTGAGATTATAGCGCGTAGCGATATATCGGGTTCCGCCCGTTATTGACAAGCTTTGATCCTCTTGCTAGGATATAAACATTAATGCTGCAGACAGCGGGTGCTAAAAAGCATAAATCCTGCCGAGGCAAAATCAATGGTTTTAATTAACTGTTTATTGCGTCTGCGGCCAAACCGCAGTTTTTTAATTATAACAACTGATATATCGAATCTCTAATTCGTTATTAACATGCCAAAAACAAAAGAACAAAAAACAAAAGTAATTCAAGAGTTAAACGAAAGCTTAATTAAGGCAAAATCAATTGTCTTTGTTGATATTCAGGGCTTAAAGGTAAAAGAGATTGTCAGCCTTAGAAAAAAAGCCAAAGAAGCCATGGGAAACCTGAAAGTGGCTAAAAAGACCTTGATCAACCTTGCCTTAAAGAGCAAAAAGGAGATTACAGATAAGATTGATACGAAGGGAATGTCGGGAGAAATAGCTGTTTTGTTTGGTTTTGGAGACCCGATCAAACCGTTAAAGTCTTTTTATGATTTTTCCAGAAATAATAACAATTTAAAGTTTGTCAGCGGTATCATTGAAAACAGCCTGTTGAGCAAGGAAGAAATTATAACCATGGCTCAATTGCCTTCAAAACAAGAATTATTGGCCCGCTTATTGGGAGGCTTGAACAGTCCGGTTTCAGGCTTTGTTAATGTTCTTCAGGGAAATATCAAAGGTCTGGTCTATATCTTAAGCTCGATTAAAAAATAATTAATAATATTCAATAATATGGCAGAAGAAGAAAAAGTTGAGATTCCGGCGAAATTCAAAGACCTGGTTAAAGCAATAGAAAACCTTTCTGTCTTAGATTTGGCTGAATTAGTAAAGCTATTAGAAAAGAAGTTTGGAGTGTCGGCAGCCGCCCAGATGGTAGCTGCTCCAGCTGGCGCTGGCAGCGCTGCTGCTGAAGAGCCAATTGAAGAAAAAAGCGTCTTTAATATTGAATTAAAGTCAGTCGGCGAAAAGAAAATCGAAGTCATCAAGGTAGTTAGAGACGTGACTGAAAAAGGATTGAAAGAAGCCAAAGACTTAGTTGACGCTGCTGGTTCTGCTCCTCAAATGGTCAAAGAAAACGTTAAAAAAGAAGAGGCTAAAGCAATCCAAAAGAAATTTGAGGCAGTCGGAGCCAAGGTGGAATTAAAATAGGTTTTCTGACAAAATGCAAAAACGCCTCTCTCAAGAGGCCTTTTTGTTTAGAAGAAAATTTGAAAAACTTCTGATCCGCTAAGAACGTACAAAGATTGTCCGCTTTGAGAGAAAACCGCGTCTTTCAAATTAACAAATTTGTCGCTTTTAAACTGCTTGATTAGAAATCCTTGTGTGTCAATCAGAATAATTCTTTCTTGGGAAGGTTCTAGAATGGCAAAACCCGAAAACGATGGAGAAGAGACTAACTTCATTAAGTTTTTCGGGAAAGGAAAGAAAGACAATTCAATTGAACCGTCAAAAACTCCGTCTCTGTAACGCCAAATAGAATTATCCTTGGTTAAAATGTAGACTAATCCCGTTACATCAATTGATTCAGCTCCAACAGGCCTTTTTTCTTTAGTTCTGATCCAATAACTTGGCTGGACGGCATTTTCAAGAAGGGGTTGCTCGTATTTTACCACTTGCCCCGTATCTTTTTCTAAAAAATAGAGATTGTCGCCGAAAGGAGAAAGAGAAACAAAACCATCTTGGCTAAGCAACTCTAAAGAAACTATTTTTTTGATTTGGTTGCCGTCAAAGACTGAAAGCTGGTCTGGCTTAGTAAATAAGGCTAAATTATTAGAGAGGGGAGTGGCAAAACTAAACGCTTGGTCGACATCTATCTTTTCTAAATCATTGTTAGACAACTTTGCCATCCCTTTCTGGAAAGGACTAAAAAAATACAAAGAGTTATTAAAAAGAACCAGCCTTTGCGGCGAAAAACCCTTATCGCTGAAATCGAAAATGACTTTTGGATCTGGAACTTCCTCAACTTTATTCAACTGCATCAAGTTTTTCTCAACCAGATCTTTAAGAGTATTGGCTTGGTCTTGAACAGGGCTGCCGCTTTTGGCCAAAGGTGAAACTTTTTTAAAAGCTTCTTTAAAAAGAATGTCTGCTTTTTCATCCTGGCTTAAAACCAAATAGCCTTGGGCTTTGACTATTTCTTCTTGGACATCTATTAGCCTATTGCGGGAATCAACCAACCTTATTTCAGCTTCTCTTTTAGAGAATAAAAAGCCAATAACAATAAGGAAAAAAAGCAAAAAGATCAGAAAAAGGTTTTTTCTTGTGTTTTCATTTTTAAAATCAAAAAGATCCTTGGCAGAAAAAATAGATTTCTTGACTTGGGAAAAACTTAACTTGGGCAGTTTTATGGCCGGCATCTTTAATTTGGAAATTCTTATATTAAACCCTGTCTTTAAATTTATGCTTGGCTTGGATATTTTAGGCAAGGATATTTTCGGTAAAGATGCTTTGGGAATAAGTTTTTTAAATGATTTGCCGGAAAAAAACTTAAAGAGGGGAGTAAGAACCTCTTTTAAAGAAATGGGGGCGTTAATCTTTTTAAAGGTTAGGGCGCTTTTTGGCAAATCTTCCTTGCTTAAAAGAAGCAGAAAACAAATGCCGGAGATTTCAGAAAACTCCTTTTCTCTAGTTTTAAATAATTCTTTTAAAGCTTTTTGGTCTTGGATAAGAGAAAGCTTTTCTAAAAAGCCGCTCTTTAAGAAAATTTCAAAAACCTGATCGGTTAAAAGCAAAATTTTGTCATTCTCCAAAAACTTGCCATTAACAATATTGGTAAAGATTTTTAGCGGATAGGGCTCAAACTCTTCGATTTCAAAGTTTCTGCCAATGTCAGTGATTTTGTCCGACCTTAACAAAAGCATTTTGATCTTGCCGTCTTTGCTGAAATTCAAATCAAAATTATGAAGACTGACTACAGCCAGGGACAAATTGCCCAACCAGCTGACATTTCCCGTCTTGGTCCGGTCAGAAAGAAAATCATTGGCTTTTTTAAGAGCTTTCTTAATTCCTTGCTCTGGCGAAGAAGAAAAATAGTATTCTTTTTTTAATAAAAGAGCTAGGTTATGGATTAATCTTGAGTTTTGAGGAATAGCGTTTTTCAGTTCGCCAACAATGTAAAGGCTGCCGAGCTTTTGCTCTTTGGCACCAGCCGGTTCATAACAAAAGCTGTCAAAAATTAAGTCGCTTTGGCTGTTTGGATTAAAGTGAAATTCAAAAATTTTCATGATTAGTTGATTATAGCAAACCAGAGGTTTGATATACCAGTAGCTTATAGACGATTTTAATTTTTTATGAAGCACCAGTAAATCTAGACATTTTGCTCTTTAAGAGGTAAAAAAGAAAAAGGGCGCATAGCTCAGTTGGTTAGAGCGTTGCATTCACATTGCAAAGGTCTCTGGTTCGAGTCCAGATGCGCCCACCAAATTGGATTTGTCAAATTTGGTGGGCAATAATTGATATTAGTCGAACCCATTTTGAGCGAAAGGCAAGAAAAAATTTAGAAAAGTTTTAATTACAGTTATGCTATCTTCCAATAAAAAAGGATTTACTTTAATTGAATTATTGGTCGTAATTGCGGTTGTTGGGCTTTTATCTAGTATTATTTTGGTAAATATGAAAGCAGCGAGAGCAAAGGCCAGAGATTCTATAAGAAAACAAGCTATGGGACAGATGGAGAAAGCTTTATTGTCATATTGGGACAAATATGGAAAATTTCCAAGCGAAGCTTGTTTCGATGGAAGCATAGGTAGTGATAATTGTAACTGTGGAGCTTGTGTGACACCGCCGACAACGCCGGGTTCGTGCACGGGGGATAATTGGTGTTCTACCAGTCAGATCTGGCAAAAATTAGTAGGCGAAGGATTTATAGGTTCTTTACCAAAAGACCCGATTAATAACACAACTTATTATTACTGGTATGAGCCCTGCTGTAATCAGGATTGTGGCGGAGGTCGAAGTTGTGTGGAAATAGGTTGTTGTGAGTATAATATCGGAGCTAGTAAATTGGAAACAACCGGTTCTGGTTATACGCGTTGGGGAAGATGGGAGTAAAAATTTTTAAACCTTTATGAACAATCAAAAGAACAAAAATGCGATTGATTTAAGTCAGTTCCCTATCGGCCGAAAAGAAAAACCAATTTCGCCACAACCTTTTAGTTTGGAAGGGATTAAAAGATTTTGGTCAAGAATGGATAAGAAAAATCGGATTTATGCGTTAATTTTTATAATAAGCTTAATTTTTATAACTATTCTCTTGATTTCGTTATTTGTCAAAACAGGTAGAGAAAAAATAATACCTACGCGAACCGCGCCACCTGTCGAATATGCTCCTCCGGCTGAATATCCTCTTTCACCCGGAGAAAAATATACCCCTCCATTTCCTTAAAAAGTTTTTAATTTCAAATATCAATTATTGCCCATTTTCTTTAAATTCAAGTTCTTTCAAAAGGAGATGAAAATGAAAAAACCAGACGTTAGAATAACTAGACTGGGCCGAAAGGGAAAGCCTACTGGCAAAACTATGGAGTTTAATGTACCGCGAACTCCCAGGGGGAAAATCACGAAAAGGGGCTGGCAAACGATTTTCAGGGCGCTGGAGGCCCTAAACCTGAAAAAGTAACCAGCTCAAAAAAGAGACGACCAATCATGGCCGCCTCTTTTCTTTCCTGGTTTCTACAGCTTTTAAAATTATGCTAGAATAGAGCAATGGCAAATATTAAAGGACAAAACATTATCTTTTTATGGCTGGCCTGGTATTTTATTGAAACTCCAAAACAAATCCTGAAGGGCTGGAAAAACATATTGAGTTTCAATCTGAATTACTTTTCAATTCCCTTGCTTTTTAAAACATTGTTTTCTTACTGGCATCAGTACCGCTGGTATTATCCAAGGGGTTTTGACATTGGCCAATACCTTGAAGTCTTTTTCTCAAACCTGATTTCAAGAATTCTCGGCGCTGTTATGAGAATATTTATGATTGTTTTTGGCATTGTTATTGAAATCATTATTTTCATGATTGGAATGATTGTTTTTGTCGTTTGGCTGACCATGCCAGTCTTAATTGTTTCGGCTGTCTTAAAAGGCATAAGCTTAATATCCTAATCATGCTGTTAAATACTGCCCAATCTAAAATTTTCAAAGCCATCAGCTTTTCCAAATGGCCGTTCTTTAAACATGCCAAGCCTTTTAGAATAATGTTTTTTGTTCTGTCTTGGCTGTTCTTATTAGCTTTTGGTTTTGGCTTTTTCACTAACCAGCTTGGACCAGATTTTCTGGCCAGGCTTTTCGGAGCATTTCTTTTGTCATTATCTCTAACTGTCATTTTCTGGCAACTTGGCCTTTTCTTTGATTTAAAACTTAAAAATCCGCGCCTTCTTTCCAGTATAAAGGAGGTGATATTGAGTCCGGAAAACTTTAACTTTGCCAGTTTTCTTGATTTTGAAGCTGCCACGGCAGTCAAAAAGGCTGAAGATTTTTGCCGGCGCCACAAAGCTCCTATTAATACAGCCATTCTTTTTTATTCTTTGCTTTATGAAGATCTGCCTTTAGTTTCCTTTGTCTTGTCCAGGCTCCTGCTTAATAAGGGCGATATCAAAGAAATCCTTAGGCAAGGGCTGGAAAATCCTTCCCGAACAGAAGACGAAAATCTTGACAGCTTTTTTATTGATTCTTTAAAGAACGCTGATAAAAGAGGATATGAGGTTGCTAGCTGCGGCAATCTTTTAACCTCTTTATCGAAAAATGACCCTTTGTTTAGAAGTATTTTAGTTGAAGCTGAACTTAAAACAGAAGATGTTGAAAATTTAACTTGGTGGTGGGAAAGTAATGAAAGAAAGTTAGCCGAAAGAAAAAAATTCTGGGAGTACAAAAATTTGGCCAGAATGGGCTCCATGGCTAAAGAATGGTCTGCGGGATATACTATTAATCTTGATCAATATGCGATTGACTGGACTGATATTGTTAGTCAAAGAGGCTTTGAAGATATTGTTGGCCATCAAAAAGAAATTGACCAGATTGAAAGATCTTTAGCCAAAGGCGAATACAGCAATGTTTTAATGATTGGCGATCCTGGATCTGGCCGGGGCGCCATCATTCAGGCCCTGGCTCAAAGGATTCTTTTCGGTGAAAGCCTGCCAGAGTTAAACTATAAGAGAGTGGTTGAGCTGGACTTGCCCCTGCTTGTCAGCAGATGCCAAGGAAAAGATGATGCGGGCAGGGTTTTGGAAACAGTTTTTCATGAAGCTTTTTCAGCCAGCAATATCATTTTGGTAATTCAGGACCTTCATAATTTTGTCGGCGGGGGCAGAATCGGACCCGGCACCATTGATATTTCCGGCATCATCACAAATTATCTTCAGGCGCCAAGATTTAAAATCTTGGCCGTTACTAATTTTTCTGAATTCCATAAAATTGTTGATATTAGCCCGATCGCCCCATTTTTCGAAAAAGTAGAAATTTCCCAGATATCACAAAATGAAACCATTATGCTTTTGGAATTATTTACCCCTGGTTGGGAAGCAAAGTATAAAAAGTTCATCAGCTATCCGGCCATAAAAGAATTGGTCGCCAAAGCTGACCGCTATATGCCGGCTCTGCCTTTTCCCAAGAAAGCAACCGACTTGATGGAAGAGGTTTTAATTTCAGTTTCTCAAAGCAAAGAAGAAATATTATTGCCCAAACACGTAGCTCAAATAATCTCTGAAAAGACTGAAATCCCGGTTGGCAAATTATCTGCCCAAGAAAAGCAGATTTTGCTTAACCTTGAAGATTTGCTTCATCAAAGAATTATTAACCAAGAAGAAGCGATAAAAGAAGTGGCCTCATCCCTAAGAAGGGCCAGATCTGACATTAGCGTTAGAACCGGGCCGATGGGAACTTTTCTTTTCCTTGGCCCAACCGGTGTCGGTAAAACAGAAACGGCCAAGGCTTTAGCCGCTATTTACTTTGGCGATGAAGAAAGGATTGTCAGGCTGGACCTGTCTGAATACCAAAGCCCAAAAGATATAGACAGGCTGATTGGCTCTAGCCAAGAGCAAAGTTTTTTCGTCAACCAGATCAGAGAAACTCCTTTTTCCTTAGTTTTATTGGATGAAATTGAAAAAGCCAACCCAAACATCCTAAATTTGTTTTTAAGAATTCTAGACGAAGGTTTTATGACCGATGGCTTGGGTCGAAAAATAAGTTTTTTAAATACCGTTATTATTGCCACCTCTAATGCCGGTTACCAAATCATTCTTAGCGCTATTGAAAAGAATGTGGAAATGCCTAAAATCAAAGAAAGCCTTTTAGATTACGTTTTTGAAAATGGAATTTTCAGGCCAGAATTCATTAATAGATTTGACGCCGTGGTCGTCTTTAAATCTTTGACTAAAGACAATCTTTTAGGGATTGCTAATTTGCTTTTGCAAAAGCTAGGGAAAAACTTAATGGAAAAGGGGATTGAGCTAGTGATTACAAATCCTTTGAAAGAAGAAATTGTTAAATTGGGCTATGATCCTATTTTCGGCGCCAGACAAATGAGAAGAGTTATTCAAAACAAGGTTGAAAATGTTTTGGCCTCAGGACTATTATCTGGAGAATTGAAAAGAGGCGTAAAAGTAGAAATGCAAGTTCCTGATTTTAAGATGAAGATTAATTAAAGGTAATTTTCGCTAAAACCGCTAAAAATCGCTAAAAACAGGCGATTTTTTGTTTTTGGCCAGTTGTGCACAGACTGTGGAAAAATCAGTGGTTTTGAGTGGTTGACTAAGGATATCTGGTGGGATATAGTGGAACCAGAAAGGATAACTGTGGATAAAAGTGGGAAAAGTAGTTAAAACGGGGGATAACTAATATGTTCATAGGAGAATACTCATATTCAATTGACGATAAAAAAAGATTGGCCATTCCAGCTAAACTGCGTCAGTCTTTAGGAAAGAAAGCGGTTATTACCAGGGGCTTGGATAATTGTTTATCGTTATATCCGGTTAAAGAATGGGGGAAGCTGGTAGAAAAAATCAGCAAACTGCCTTTATCCGGGGCCGATGCTCGTGGTTTTTCCAGGTTAATGCTGACTGGAGCCATGGAAGTTAATCTTGACAATTTAGGCAGAATTCTGGTTCCTGATTTCCTTAAAGAATATGCCGGCCTAAAAAAGAGAGTGATTATTGCCGGCGTCAGCGATCGTTTGGAAATCTGGGACGAAGCAAAATGGAAAGAATACAAAAACAAGACTGAAAGCTCGGGAGGAGATATTGCCGAAAGATTAAAGGAATTAGGAATTTAAAATGCATATCCCCGTTCTTTTGAAAGAAACCATCGGCTATCTTGATCCAAAAGAAAACGAAAACTTTATTGATGCAACCCTGGGCCAGGCCGGGCACAGCCAGGAAATATTGAAAAGAAACGGGCCGTTGGGAAAAGTGCTGGGGATCGAACAGGATCAAGAAATTTTAAAAGCAACAATAGAGACTTTAAAGGATTCAGGGTACGGGAAGCGAATAATTCTTGTCAACGACAACTTTGTCAATTTAAAAGAGATTGTTGAAAGAGAAAACTTCCTGAAAGTAAAAGGAATTATTATGGATCTTGGCGTTTCCAGCTGGCATTTTGAAGAATCGGGCCGGGGCTTCACCTTTTTAAAAGACGAACCTTTGATCATGACGCTTGATAAGGAAAAGGGCCCAAACGCAAAAGAGATTATTAATTCCTGGAGCCAAGAAGATTTAGAAAAAATCTTCAGGGACTTTGGCCAAGAGAGATTTTCAAAAAGAATTGCTGAAAATATTGTTTTAAAAAGGAAAATTCAGCCGATTGAAACGACTTTTGAGCTCATTGAGATCATTAAAAAATCAGTTCCGGCAAGTTATGAAAGAGGAAGAATAAATCCGGCAACCAGAATCTTTATGGCTTTAAGGATTGCGGCAAACAAAGAACTGGCAAATCTTGAAAATGCCCTGCCTCAAGGCATAGACATTTTAGAAAAAGGAGGAAAATTGGTTGTCATTTCCTTTCACTCTTTAGAAGACCGTTTAGTTAAAAACATTTTCAGAGAACAGGAAAAACAGGGAACAGTCAAGATCTTAACCAAAAAGCCGGTTGAAGCCGGTTCAGAGGAATTAAAAATTAACCAGCGTTCAAGATCAGCAAAATTAAGAGTGGTGCAAAAAATAATATGAATGTTTCAGCTTATCCGTACAAGTTATCGAACCCGCTAGCAAGAACCTTGTTTCCTCGCCAGGGCTCAAAAATGAACCAAAAACTCTGGCTGCTGATTGGATTCGTTTTCCTGATGATAGCGGCTTCAATGTTTTTCTGGCAGAATAGCCAAGTCATATTCAAGACTTACCAATTGCAGCATCTGCAGGAAAGATTAACCGGCCTTGAAAAAGAAAATCAGTCTCTAGAGACTAGCGCCATCAATGAAAACTCGCTTGCTAACCTTGAGGAGTTGGTCATGAACTTAGGATTAGAAAAAGTTCAAAGTATTATTTTTATCCAGTCCTTGGAAAACAGCGTCGTTGCCAGATAGGTTGTTTAAGGTTAAAAAGAGAGCAGGGAAATGAATGACAAAAGATTAAGATTAATTACTCTCTTATTATTTCTGATTGGAGCGATCATTATTGGTCGCTTGTTTTCGATTCAGATATTAAAAAGAAGCTATTACAAGGCCTTGGCCCAGGGCCAACAAAGATTCTTTGAAAGTGTTACCGGAAAAAGAGGCGAAATACTTTTTGCCAATGGAGAAAAGCTGGCTACCAATAAAATCCAGAATTTCGTCTATATCGCTCCCAGAGAAATTGAAGACAAGGAAAAGACAAAAGAAGCATTAAGGCAAATCTTAGATTTAGAAGAAGACTTTATTGAAGAAAAGATAAATAACGATAGTCTTTACGAATTATTGCAAACAAAGGCGACAGATTCGCAAATAGAAAGACTGCAAAGGATTAATTTCCCCGGCATCTATATTGGCCAGGAAGATTCCAGAATCTTTCCCCAAGGCACAATGGCTTCAGGGACAATTGGTTTTGTTGATTCTGAAAAGTTTGGCCAATATGGTTTAGAAGGCTATTATCAGGAAAGCTTAAAAGGCAGCCAAGGCGTAATTGAGGGCGAAAGAGGCCTTGGGGGATTATTAATTTCCTTTAGCTCTCCAAAAGGCACAGAAAAAGGCAGCAGCCTGATTTTGACCCTTGACCACCAAATTCAATTTGAAGCAGAAAAGCTGTTGATAAACGCCAAAGAAAATTTAAACATTGACAGTGGCACTATTATTGTCATGAAACCCGATTCTGGAGAGATTGTGGCTTTAGCCAACTTTCCTAACTTTGATCCCAATAATTATGAGCAGGAGAAAAACATGTCTATCTTTCAAAACCTTGCTGTACAAAGCATTTTTGAGCCAGGATCGGTTTTTAAACCCATTACCATGGCCGCGGCCATTGAAGAAAAAAAGATTACCCCAGAAACCACCTATATTGACGAGGGCGTGGTTAAAATCAGTAAAACCCCAATTTATAATTACGCCAAAAGAACTTATGGAGAACAGACCATGACCCAAGTTTTAGAAAAATCCATTAATACCGGAGCGGTTTTTGCCGAACAGCAATTAGGCTCAAATCTTTTTTTAGAATACCTTGAAAAATTTGGCTTATTTGAAAAGACCGGAATTGACTTACAGGGAGAAGTTTCATCACAAAATCAGGAATTCAAAAAGGGCTATGAGATAAACTTTGCCACCGCTTCTTTTGGCCAGGGAATTGAAATCACTCCAATCCAGCTGATTAAAGCTTTTTCTGCCATTGCCAATAACGGCGAAATGGCAAAGCCGCATTTAGTAAAAAAGATAGTTAACGAAGTTAACGAACAAGGTTTTGTTAAAGAAGTTCTGCCTGAGTTTTCAGAAAATGTCATTTCTCCGGAGACGAGCTCTAAAATAGTTTCCATGATGATTAGCGTGATTGAAAATGGTTATGGCAAAAAAGCCAAAGTTCCAGGATACTTTATCGCTGGGAAAACAGGAACCGCCCAAGTTTCCTGGCCAGCTTTAGGCATTGATAAACAGGGTTATTCTGATAAAACCATCCAGTCTTTTGTCGGCTTTGCCCCGGCTTTTAACCCTAAATTCTTGATCTTGGTCAAGCTTGATAATCCCGCAACCAATACGGCTGAATACTCAGCCCTGCCCATTTTCCATGATTTGGCAAAATATATCATTGATCTTTGGCAGATTCCGCCTGATTACGAACCATAATTGACTTTTTATTCAAAAATGGAATGATGTTATAACACGTAGCGATATATCGGGCATCCTGCCCGCTATTAGTTTAAGCCCCTATCGTCTAGTGGTTAGGACGTCAGGTTCTCAACCTGATAACACCGGTTCGACTCCGGTTAGGGGCGCCATGTTAATCTGGATATATTCGCTTGCCAGCGTAATTATAGTAAGCCTAATCTCCCTGATAGGAGTTTTTAGTCTTTCTTTTGGAATAGAAAAAATAAAAAAGGCTTCTCTTTTCTTGGTCAGTTTTGCCGTTGGCGGTCTTTTCGGAGACGCCATTATCCATCTTTTGCCCGAAACTTTTAAAAAGCTGGGGGTTGGGTTGCTGCCATCTCTGTTGATTGTTTCTGGAATCTTATTGTTCTTTATTCTGGAAAGATTTTTAAGATGGCGGCATTGCCATGAAATTGACTGTCCTGACCACAAAGAAGCCTTTGCCAGCATGATTCTCATTGGCGACGCTGCCCATAATCTGATTGACGGCATGATTATTGCGGCCAGCTTTTTGACAAGCATTCCCTTGGGCCTGGCCACCACCATTGCTGTTGTTTTCCATGAAATCCCAAATGAGATAGGGGAATTCGGTGTTTTGATTCATTCTGGTTTTACTGCTAAAAAAGCGCTCTTGTTTAACTTTTTAAGCGGCTTGACCGCCATTCTTGGAGCTGTCATTGTTTTGATTATCGGTTCCCGGATCAGCGATTTTTCCTTGTTTCTGCTGCCGATAACTGCTGGCGGCTTTCTTTACATTGCCGGGTCTGACCTTTTGCCAGAATTACATCACGAAGTGAAGCTTTCTACGTCTTTGTGGCAGATGATTTTGATCATCTTGGGAATTGGCATTATGGCTTTGCTGGTTTTATTTGAATAAAGAATAATTTTATGCTTCCTCCGGGCCATCTTGGTGCTGCCTATCTATTAACTCAAATAAATAAAAGATCCTCTTTAAAAGAGGTTTTATTAATCTTGTTGGCCGGCATTATCTTAGACTTTGACATCTTTCTTGGCATTGCTTTGAATAAGTCCCATCACGACCTGATCACCCACACTCCTTTTGGCGCTATTATTGTTTGGCTGATTTTAATCTTTATCTTTAGTAAAAGCTTATCTAGACTGGGAAAAGTTTTGGTTCTCGCTTCTTTGTTTTTACATCTTATTCTAGATGAAGCCGGCTATTGGCTTTATTCATTGGGACTGCAAAGCATTATCAGTCAACCTCAAATCAGCTGGCTCTATCCTTTAAAACCTCTTTTAAACAGATCAACATTTTCGTCTTTTTATTCAATCTGCTCATTTGTCTGGATTTATTTAAATAATGCCGGAGTTAATGTTTTGCTAGAGATAATTCTCTTTCTAACCGCTTTAATAATGTTTATTCTGAATAAATGCCCAAGGCGCAAGTCAGGTAATCAAAGTCAAATAACCTCTGATTAATCTTAAAACTATGTTAAAATGAATCATTATGGTAAAAAAGTTTTCTTTTTCAGGGATAAGCGGCATTCTCCTGAGTAATTTTTTGCTCCAGTTTGGTTTTTCCATAGTAGGAATCTTTATTCCTCTTTATATCTTCAAGATAACCAATAGCTTTTTCTGGATCCTTGGATTTTATTTGTTCTTAAACCTAGTAATCATAATTTGCACGTTGCCAGCAGCAAAGTTGGTAGCTAAGTTTGGTTCTGATAAAATATCCTTTGTCGGAACCCTGTTTAGATCCTTCTTTTTGATCTTTTTAATTTTAGCTGATAAAGAACCCCTCTTTTTTATTCCGGCCGTCATTTTCTGGGGGCTGGCCGTACCTTTTTGCTGGATACCGTTTCATTTAAGCATTGTTGGCACTGACCATACTCTTTCTTTCGGCAAAGATGCCGCTAAAATCAATTTTACAGACAAAATCGGCGCCATTGCCGGGCCGATCTTAGGCGGTTTTATCATTCAAATCTTTGGTTTTAATAGCCTTTATCTGACTAGCCTTGTTTTCATCATGCTTTCAGGAATACCGCTTTTCTTTGACAAATACGAGTTTAAATTCCCGGAAATTTCTTCTAAAACACTCGGAGAGAATCTGCCGATAAAACAAATGCCAAGATTATTTTTGGGGTTTTTCGGCGCCGGCCTGTTCGACGGATTCCAGGGAATTATCTGGCCAATCTATGTCTTTTTACTAGTTGGTTCATATAAATTTCTTGGCAGCATTACTTCAATTAGTCTTTTCGGCTCTTTTCTTTTATTGATTATTATTGGGCGCTTAGCTGACAGATTCGGCAGCAAGATCCTAAAAGTAAGCGTGCCACTTAATATTTTAAACTGGCTGGTTCGCATTTTTTTGACCAACCCTTTTTCTCTGTTTTTAATTGACCTGACTTATCAATTAATTTCTATTTTTGTTTGGATTCCTCTTGATCAACTAAGCTACCAAACCGCAGTTCAAACAAAAAGATTGGAATATTTCTTAAGCCGGGAGATCGCAATCCATTCCGGATCATTCGTGGCTACCTTAATCTTAATCTTTGGCCTTGGCCTTTTTGGCCTGAATTGGCCCATAGCCTTTGTTTTTAGCGCTTTAAGTCTTTTGCTCATCTTGCAATTGGGCTTTGCCAAAGAAGAAGGAGTAAAATCAGTTGGCATTGCCCTAATTAGAAAAGATGGTTCAATTTTAATGCAGCTCAGGGATAATAAGAACGATATTGTTTTTCCCGGACATTGGTGTTTGCCAGGAGGCAAGATTAAAATAGGGCAAACCCCTGAAAAAGCCGCTTTTAAAGAATTGAGAAAGATAATCGGCTATGAAGCCAAATCCCTTAATTTTTTGACAGAAGAAAGCTATATGCTGCCAATTGGCAAAAAAGTGACTAGACATATCTTTTGGACAGAGTATGACGAATCCCAGGAGATAAAATGCCTTGAGGGACAAAGAATGGAGTTTTTAAAGCCAGAAGATTTAGATAAAAAGGAAATCTTTCCTGGCCACAAAGAGCTTTATCAGAAGGCTTTAGAAGAATTTTTAAAAAATAACTTAAAATAACATGTTTAAGAATGAAGCTCTAAAAACATTGGCCATAGCCATTATTGTCATTTCTTTTATAATGGCCTTTGCCATTTACCAGTCTCCGTGTTTTCCCGAAATGATGGCTTCCCATTGGAACATACAAGGCCAAGCGGACGGCTATACGCCAAAGTTCTGGGGAATCTTCTTGATGCCGATTATTTCAGCTTTTTTGTTTTCGCTTTTTGTCTTTTTGCCCAAGATAGATCCATTAAAGGAAAACTATCAGGGATTCAGGAAATATTATGACGGTTTTATCTTTCTTATCATTGCCTTCCTATTTTACCTTTATCTTTTAACCATTCTTTGGAATTACGGCCTCAGATTCAATATGACAAAATTGATGATACCAGCCATGGCCGTCTTATTTTATTACACTGGCGTCCTTCTCGAAAACGCCAAAAGAAACTGGTTTGTCGGCATCAGGACGCCCTGGACCTTGAATAACGATCTGGTCTGGGATAAAACCCATAAATTAGGAGCCAGACTATTTAAGATAGCCGGGATTATTGGATTATTAGGATTTTTCCTGCCTGATTACGGCTTTTTCCTCATCATTATCCCGGCCATATCTATTTCTTTATTTTTATCCGCTTATTCTTATCTTATACATGCCAGAATTGCCAGAGGTTGAAACGATTAAAAGATATTTGAATAAAGCAATCTCTGAAAAGAGAATTGTTGATATTGAAATTCTTTCAAAAAAACAGTTTCCAGATAATCCCAAAGAAGTGATCGGAGAAAAAATTCTATCAGTTGAAAGACGGGCCAAGAACTTAATCATCAAGCTGTCAGATAAAAAGGCGTTATTCATTCATTTAAAGCTGTCTGGCCAGTTAATTTGGGAAAGAAAAACAAAGATTCCGGCAAAATCAACCAGAGTCGTAATTTCTTTAAACAATGGGAAGCTGTTTTTTAATGAGATAAGAAAACTTGGCTGGATTAAAATCTTGAACCAAAATCAGCTTGATCTGGAGCTGGCAAGATTCGGACCCGAGCCCTTTAGCAAGGATTTTTCTACTGAGTATTTGCAAAAAGTTTTTGGAAAAAGCGCCAGGCCGATTAAAACTGTTTTGCTTGACCAGGAAAAAATAGCTGGGATCGGCAATATTTATGCCAATGAAGCGCTCTTTGAAGCCAAGATCAATCCCCGAAAACCAGTCAATAAATTAACGGTCAGAGAAATTGAAAGACTGCAAAAAGCAATCTTATTAGTCTTAAAAGAAGGAATTAAATACGGCGGCGCTTCAGCCGCTGATCAGCTATACGTCAGACCTGATTCTAGCCATGGTTCTTACCAACAGCATTTTAGAGTTTATCAGAAAGACGGCGAGAAATGCCAAAAATGCGAAACCATTATTAAAAGAATCAACCTCGGGGGCAGGGGAACGTTTTTCTGCCCTAAATGCCAGAGATAAACTATTTTAATTTTTCTTGTTCCTGCTATAATTAATTAATCTATGGAAGATAATGCCAAAAAATTCATTCTGGCCACTTCAACTTTAGCCGGCACCATTATCGGCGTCGGCTTTTTCTCTTTACCTCAACTAACCAATAGGGTGGGATTGGGCATTATGCTAAGCTATTTTGTTATCCTTGGCGGATTAACCCTTTTAATCCATCTTTTCTTTGGAGAGGTTGCCCTGGCCACCCCTGATTTCTTGAGATTGCCGGGCTATGCCAAAATCCATCTTGGCACGAAGGGCAAAAGAGTTGCCTTAATAACCATGATTTTGGGAACTTATGGTTCCATCCTGGCTTATCTGATTATTGGCGGAAAATTCCTGGCCGGGCTCGGCCTGCCTTTGATTGGCAGCAATGAACTCTTAGCCACTCTTTTATACTTTGCCTTCGGAGCAGTTTTAATTTATTTTGGCATTAACCCAATTGCTAAAACTGATTTTTGGTCTTTGATAATAATGATTTTGATTTTTGGAACAATTTTTGTAAGCGGTTCTCCCGGCTTTAAGATAGAAAACTTTTTTACTAAAACAGATTTTAGCAAAATCTTTTTGCCATACGGCCCGATTCTTTTTTCCTTGTGGGGAGCCTCAATGATTCCCGAGATTGAGGAAATGCTCGGCAAAAACAAGAAAGTTCTAAAAAGAGTGATCATTGCTTCGCTAATATTCACTGCCATATTTTACCTTGCTTTTATTTTCCTGGTGCTCGGCATTTCCGGATCGAAAACTTCAAGCGATGCCATTTCCGGCTTAAGGGGCTTTGTCAGCAATAAAGTTTTAGGCCTTGGCCTGGCGTTGGGGCTAATAACCACTTTCACCTCTTTTATTGCTCTGGGCCTGACAATCAAAAAAGTATTTGCCTATGATTTAAAAGTAAAACCGGCTGTTGCCTTTGTTTTAAGCTGCAGCGTTCCCCTAATCCTTTTTCTTTTGGGATTCCAGGATTTTCTCAAAGTGATTGGTTTTGTCGGCGGCATCATGCTCGGCATTGAAGGAACTTTAATCCTTTTAATGTATAAGAAGATAAAGCCTCGAAAAATGGCGCTGGTTTATCCTTTAATCTTTATATTTTTAGGGGGAATATTATACGAGATAACTAATTTTCTAAGATAAGAAATCGTGGCCATATTCTATATCTTTATATTCATTATTTCTTCTTGCCTGCTGGCTTTTTCCGGAACCCTGGTGGTTGACAGCTTGATCAGCATTGCCAGGCGCTTGAAATGGCGGGAATTTGTGGTTGGCTTTTTTATCATGGCTATAGCCACCTCTGCCCCAAATCTTTTCGTCGGCATTAACGCGGCTTTAAGAGGTATTCCCCAGCTTTCTTTTGGCGATGTGGTTGGCGGAAACGTGGTAGATCTAACCCTGGCCCTAGCCTTGGCCGCTCTGGTGGCCAAGGGCATTCCGGCTGAAAGCAAGATGGTTCAGACAAGCTCTTTGTTCACTATATTGATTGCGTTTTTGCCACTTTTGCTTTCTTTGGATGGAAAACTGGGGCGGGTTGACGGCCTGATTTTAATACTTGCTTTTTTAATTTATGCTGTCTGGCTTTTTGCCACTGAAGACAGGTTCCATAAAGTTTACAGAAAAGAACAAAAAAAACAAAAACTTTGGAAAAGCATTTTTTTACTGATCTTGAGCATTATTTTACTGATAATCGGATCTCAGGGAGTAGTCAGTTCATCTTTCTTTTTTGCCAAAGCTCTGGGAGTTCCGATCGGTATGATTGGCATTTTAATTGTCGGCCTGGGCAATGCTTTGCCTGAAATCTATTTTGGCGTTGTTTCTGCTAAAAGAGGGGAGTCCTGGCTAGTTTTGGGAGATTTAATGGGAAGCGTCATTAATTGCGCCACCCTGGTTTTAGGAATCGTGGTTTTAATTTCACCAATAACTATTACTGATTTTTCCCCGTATTTAATAGCTAGAATATTCTTAATAATTTCTGCAGTTTTCTTTTTAATATTCATAAAATCGGACAAGAAAATAACCAGGAAAGAAGCCTTTTTTCTTCTCGGAATCTATATTGCTTTTTTGCTCTCAGAGATCTTCTTAAGGCGCTAAAACATAATCTTTTTGACATTTTCAACTTGCTGTATTAGTATCGAATTAGCAATTTCCCAATCAGATCTAAACCAAAAGGAGGTAGGAATGACAGTTAAAAGCCAGAATCAGTATGTCTTGCTCGATCGCGCTGAGGAGCTTCTAGCAGAATTACTAGCTCCCGGGCCTTTAATAGATATTGTCAAGGCGATGAGAATTAATTCAAAGACCTCTTCTGAGATCTTTGAAGAACTCGAATTTCTCTTTGAAGATATCGAAAAAGCTCTCAAGGATCGCCTTGAAACGTCTTTGGCAAGATTCGAAGCATTAACCATTTTTCTTGGAATAAACGAACCTCCAAAAGAAATCTCAAATGCTTCCATCCTTAAGGCCAAAAGAGCTGTGCTTCAGTTCTCTAAAACCATTGGGGTTGATCAAGAAGCGATTGACGCGCTGGAACGGGTTTTTTCCCAAGCCAACTCAGACATAATCGTGGCTAAAGCAAGTGCCTCGATTAGAGATCTGGCTCAAGCTCTTGAAGAGGTTATCGAAGCTGTTAAAAACAGCTTGAAAGAGTGGAAAGAGCAAAGGAAAGACATCCTAACAGAGCTTTTAGAGGATGGTAGCGAAGAAACTCAAATGATGATTAAAACCGGCCTAAGTAAGGGCGTCAATACACTTCTAGAGCGCTTAGCGCTTGATGGAATAATTGATCCTCAATTCACAAATATTGAGGCTCTGCCAGGAGATACAAAAAGGTTCGTTCTGGCAGAAATCATCAGGTAAATATAAGACGCTCGACTAAACGGCCGAGCGTTTTACATTGCTACAAACTTT
>Ga0315284_10004005_pt1 | contig 20923 bp, 32 predicted proteins | sample YL17G09_16_MG_FD_203696 | JGI IMG/M metagenome (GOLD analysis project Ga0315284, IMG submission 203696) | Sediment microbial communities from Yellowstone Lake, YNP, Wyoming, USA - YL17G09_16 | ecosystem: Environmental > Aquatic > Freshwater > Lake > Sediment | place: USA: Wyoming | collected...
CTTGGTCTTGGTCTAGGTCTAGGTCTGGGTCTAGGTCTGGGTCTTGGTCTTGGTCTTGGTCTAGGTCTTGGTCTTGGTCTGGGTCTAGGTCTGGGTCTAGGTCTAGGTGAGGAAATGAATCAAGCTATTTTAAGGGAAGGCTGGGTTAGGTCTGGGTCTAGGTCTTCTAGGTCGGGGTCTAGGTGATTGTTATGAAAGTCGTTGTCGCGGAGTTAACGGGCTTTAACATTGGCGAGTTGAACGCTTTGTTTGACGGCGTGGGTTTCGTGGAATGCAGGGACAACAGGGTTTTGCTGTGCAAAGAGGTAGATTGAAATGAAGTTAGAACCAGTTATTGATGCACTTCAAAAAAAGCCCCTTCTTTGTGATGATTGCGCCAAGAAATTAGGAAATGCAGTAACCGCGATTATTTTATTTACTGCAATGGGTAGCACAATCAGTCTTATAGATAAAAAGATAGCTGACGAGCTAACGAAACCAGCAAAAAAGGAGGTCGAGTGAAATCTGGTGATTTTTATGTGTGATTTGCCGTTTCGGTTGCTTCCTTGGGGGGCTGGAAAATGCCGGGTTTGTGGACGCGAGGTTTTTGACTTCGAGAAAGTTTGTGACAAGTGCCTGAGGGAGTACGCTGAGATAGACCGAGCGGAGTTAGAAGAAGACGTGGTGATTTAACCATAATACATTAAAAGAAAAAAGAAAGAGGAGGTAATAGAATGAAGGAAGAACATGCAAGTATCGAAAAACGTCTTGATGAGTTGGAAGACTGGACGGGCAAGACAGATTGGATTCCAATAGGCGAAAAAAGCTTTCATTTCTCTTTTGAAGAACGAGTTACCATTACGGTAATAAAGATAATTATAGCAATTTGCTTGTTTTCACTTATTGTTTTGGGGCTGAAATCAATTATAGTCTTAGGGGGCTGTATAGTCTTAGGGGGCTGATTTGAATGAGTGAGAAGCATATGTTTCCGTTGGCGTTGACGAAAGAGAACTACCAGCAACTGCTTGAGAAGGGGGTGTTGGTTCCGGCTAGGGAGTTGAATGCAACGGAGTTAATCAACCAAGCCGTTAGGGAGTACTTTGAGAAACTGAGGAAAGAACGAGACGCACAAGAGGTGTTGAAATGAAAAGAAAGAAACATAAGCTTACTGCTGAAGATAGAAAAATTTTTATGGGAGTTTATGATGTTATTGAAGATGCAGGAAGGCCTACAGGAGTCTACAAGGGATTTGTTTTTATACTCGCAATGTCCGTAGCGTTAATTATTATGGCTATTGGCCTTTTGGTATTAGATAAATTGAAACTGTAATGGAGGTGCTTTGATTGTGGTCGTGTCCGAGTTGTGGGACGGTGAACACGGAGGCTTACGCGAGGTGCAGGAACAAGAAGTGCAAGGCCATGAAACCAATGGTAAAGGGACAATTGCGGCTTGGTTTCTTGAACTTCTTCTTGCTGTGGTAGTTTTGATAGTAGTGATTTACGTAGGTGCATTAACATTATCTGCAACGAAAAAAGCATGGGGGGTTGGTCAAATGGTTGATATGAATGTTAGTAATCAGGGACTGCAAAGCGTTGAATCTATCTCAAATATTGAGCCGTTGGTTTTGCTTGTGTTTATTGGAGTTTTTTTGGTAATAGGTTATTCGGTACTTGAGCGTGTTAAAACCTTGAAGCAATTAGGCCATTATTTCGTGCATGGCTTGTGGTTGTGGTTGTTTGTTGCCGGTGGCTTTTTGCTTAAGTTAGTTTGGGAATGGTTTAGCACGCCTAGTTCAACTGGGGAATATGTTAGTTTGACTTGGTTGCTTTATACCGTTGGTGGCGTGGTTGTGACAATCATCGCTGGCTTGGTTTTGGAGCGCGTTGGTTTCGAGAAGTGGCTTGAGAAGAAAATAAGATGAGGTGATTTGGATTGTGGATTTGTGACAACTACAAGCAAAAAATGGATATATCAAACTATATCAGCGGGGATAAGCATAGCTACGACCTTTTTTGCCTTAAGAATTTTAAAAACTTCGACGTATGTTCAATGAAGTGTTTAAAAGAATATGTTGAAAAAATAGAATGAGGTGGTTTAAGTGGTTGAGGAGATTAAGGAGTTGGATGTAGTTAAGGAACTGAATTTGGGCGAGATTCAGAAAGCGAAGCTGGTTAAGATTGAGAAGGGAATTCGTTCGGACTTTTTTCAGGGTGAGGCCGAGTTCGAGAACGCTTCGCCGGAGGATAAGATGGTGAGGTTGAATTTTGAGACGCTTGAGCAACCGGTTCAGGATTTCTTCACTACTTATGCCTTGAAGGTGAGTCCCAAGAGCAACTTAGGTCGTTTTTTGGATAGGTACAAGAAGGTGGTGGTTGGGATGGAGGTCATGGCCATGAGAGGGGGCGATGGGTTTTTGAAGGTAGTAATTTGAAGGTGATTTTCAAGAACCGCAGGCTTGGTAAAATTCCAGTCAATCTGGCGCGGCTCATTTCTCGCAGGAGAAAGGGGATTACTCCGTGTAGAATGGTCGGCTTGCGTATTTCCGTTGAGAATTGGTTGCACAACCTTGTGTGAACGACGGAAGCTTGGACACCAAATCGTGGGTTCTCTCGCCCGCACGATGGTGGAATTCCAATTTGCGCACTGTTGTTTCTGGCGGGGGGCATTGGGGTGGGTGCAAACCCCACCACCCACGAATTAAGGAGTTGATTTGAAATGAACGAAAAAGAAACTACCAATGCAAAAATATCTAATGTTGAATTAGGTATTGAAGACCATGGATTTTTTAATTTCTGGATTCATTTCGAGTATGGTGGACTAAGCCAATCAACCAGTATACTATACAAAATAGAGGATATTGCGCCAATGATTAAAATGATTTTAGAAGTGCTTGAAAAAAAGTGTTGGGAGGACTTGCCAACAACGCCCGTGAGGGTAATTCACGACCATTCAAAAGTCTATGAATTAGGTAATTTCTTGAAAGACGAGTGGATAAACCTTGAAACAAAACAACGACATGGAACTGGGTGATTTGTTTGTGGCTTTTATTTTACTTTATATTATGTATCTTATATCATGGTGAACGGGTGTTTGAGATATGAAGTGCCATACTTGCGGAAAACCAATCAAGTACGTTCACGACACGATGACGATTCACGAGAAAGGAAAGCCAACCACGTACTACTGCAAGCGATGCTGGAACTACGAGCTAATGAGGCTAAAGAAATGAAAGTCTTGAACCTCGGTTGTGGCAATCAGTACATGAAGGGCGCGGTGAACGTTGACTATTACTATCACGCTAACGTGAAGTGGGACTTGAGCAAAGTCTCATGGCCTTTCAAGACGAGTTCATTCGATGAAGTTCACGCCCACCATATTATAGAACACTTGCCGGATACGCTTCAGACGATGAAGGAGATTTGGCGAGTGACTAAGCCAGGGGGTAAAGTCTTTATTACCACCCCTCATTGTTCGAGCATGGGGGCGTTGAGTCATGTCACGCACTATCGGGCTTTTGCTTCAACTACGTTCAATTGCTTCCTGGAAGAGCCGTCGATAATCGAGCATTATGGGAAAGAGCGTTTTAAGGTAAAGAGGACGCGGTTGAAGTGGATTAAGTGGAGGTTTGACAAGTGGTTGCTTCCTTTTACGGCAATCGTGGATTTTTTGATTAACCTTCCTCCAACGTTGTTGGTGGAGCGTTTTTTCGCGTATTACTTTGGAGGCTTTGATGAGATTTACTTCGAGCTAGAGGTGATTAAGTGAGTGATGAAAAGAAGCCGTTTAATTGGAGTGAAGCAATCAAGGACTGGAGAAAGGCATCCGAGAGCTTTACCCTGCCTATTGTCTTGCTTCTCTTGATTCTAGTGTGCGTAATGCTATGGAATTACGAGAACTATGTCATAGGCTTGAAGGGGCAGTTAGCTACGATGTGCGAGATTCACTGCAACGACAAGGGATTCAAGGGATACGATACTTATGGGGATGGTTGCCAGTGCCTGGGAGACAGCCACCTAGTTTATGGACTAAACCTTACGAAGAACTATACCGTAACGCTTCCACCCTAGAAGGCATCAAAGTCAAGGAATTCCCGCTTCTTTCTCTTGCGTGGCCCGTGTTCTTCCAAGTTATCACAGAGAATTTTAGTGAATTGAGTGAGTGAAACTGATTTTCCGAAGTACCGGATGGCAAAGTCACTGTTAAACTCTTTTTGTCGTTTGACAAGCAGGTCATAAAACTCTTTGCTGACGGCCATGACCTGACGGTCTTTAGCCATGATAGTCCCCAGACTTTGATTTCACCAAGTTGATGTAAGCGACGTATAAAATACCTAGGATAATGACTAGGAAAAGCAGGAAGTAAATGTTATTCAAGACGCTCAAGTACCCAATGACGTTCTCGTTGGCAACTGGGTTGTTGGTTGAGTTCACGGTCATGTATCCAGTCATGGCCGTGTTGTTGTAAGTGTAGATGGTCGTGACGTTGTTTGAGTTCAAGGAAATGAAGATGAGCTCGTAAGCCGTCCACAAGCACAAGCCAAAGAAGATAATCGAGAACAAGCGGTTGCCCCAGTCCTTTTCTTCACTCGTTTTCTTAAAAAGGTATGCAAAAACCAAAACTAGTATAGCCAATGCTATCGTTGCTTCCAGCATAGTTGAATTAAGTGCAACAGGGTTTAAAAGCGTTTGTGTTGAGACTACGCAAGAGGTCGAGACAACTTCAAATTCTATCGCTTCACTCCATTCAAAAAACAAGGCAGGGCGTATGGATTCGGTTGCGTGTTCATTTGCTCCAACAGATAATGCAAGAGTTGCTTCAGACGTGGCGACTTTCCAGCCAATAGTGACTAACTCTTTTCCAACGAAGTTATTAGTCACGTTGGAGCCAAGCGTCCAGTTGTACTGGATTTGTGCATTAACTTGGGGTGATTCCCACGTTTGGTTTCCGCCAATGGCATTGTAGATTACTAGATTTGAGGCGTTGTTGTTAAGCAAGCCTGAAGTGATTGCCGAACCCGTTAAGTTTTTAAAAGATATTTGGCGGGTACCTATCAAAGAAGTGCAATAATACCTTAACTTGCTTGAGTTAATTAACGCCGTGTCTGGGAATTGAAAATAGCTGATGTTGAAGGTCGTGAACCCCCGGTCAATCTGGTTAGGTATTGTTCCCCCCCCGCCAAGAAGTATGGTTGTACCAGTATCCAAGCGCGTCCAGTCCCAAGATATTCCTCCTCCTCGAATGTATCCATCGTAACTTGGGTAAAAAATGCTGTTTTTTGGGATATAAGTTGAGTTCATGAATCCCCAGGAGTCATTGCAATAGACGACGAAGTAGTGGTTGCCGCCGGCTAATCCGGTAGCGTAGTAATTCCAGTTTCCCGTCGAGTTCGTCAGCGTATAATTCACGCGGTCTAATTCAAGCAAGCAAGATATTCCGTTGCCTTCTAGGTCGGTGACGGTGGCATTAAACCATAGTTGGGGGTATTGAAGGGAGCCACTTAAGGGAGCTGTAATTGTTATTACAGGGGGAGTGTTTGCGGTATAAACGACGGTTAGCTTGGGCTTGAACTTAGGTGTGCTAGTGATGTTCTCCGTGTTAACGATGGTTCCATTATTCATGTCGGCTTCGGTTTGCATCTTTACTCCAATTGAAAATAATCCTTGGTATCTCGCGCCATAGTTTCGGTTAATGACGTACATTAAGTCATTGGTTGCATTCGTTGGAAGCGTCCAATTGTAGTTGGTGTTGGCGGCAATAGGATAGGCTTCCCAGGTTTCGTTTCCTCCAACTGACATAAACCACTGGTGGTGAGTTTCATTATCGCTTGCAGAACCAGGGTTTGAGCCATTTACTGCCTGAAGCGTTAAGTTTTTAAATAGATAGGTTAACTCGGGGCCATCTGCTTTCTGCGTCCAGAAGGAAAGATTTGCTGAGGAAACGTTTGCTCCCCGTGCGATTCCATTAGTAGCGAAAGTAAGTATAGCCCGCCTTAGTTCGCAAGTCTGCCAAGTTAAACAACCTAGTGACGTATTGTCTCCAATTTGAACCGCGCCAGATGCATAAACCCCAAACCACGAGGAAGCGTTCTTGAAATAGAAGCCATCCCAGCCCGTGCCGTTGCTGAACAAATAGGTTTCTGGGTCGTAAGAGACTACTGCCCCTAGATTGGCGTTCACGGTTAAGACGAGCGTGAAGTCAGTGGGAGAGTTTTGCTGAAAGCGCCCAAGGCCAAAGTTGCCTTTTACTCCACTCAAGAACTCTCCGCCGAGCTTGTTGAACTTGAAGCCGCCTAGCAAGTCGGTTGGGGGCTTGCTTGTCTTAATGTTCAAGGAAATCTGGGGCTTGTTTCCCAAGAGCGTGAAGTCCATGCTCCACTTCAAGACATTCAACCGCCTAGTCAAGCTAACCGTCGCCGTGTTGTTGGGAGTGACTGAAAACCACTCATCACCCACGCTGAAGTTCAAGACTCCTTTCTTGAAGTCAACTGCAATCAAATCAGCCAAAGGATGCCAGTCCTCTTTATCGAAGTAAAACATTGGCTCCTGGTAAACCATCGCCGTGCAAACTCCCTTAACGCAAGTTTGGTCAATGTTTTCTCCAATTGGCTCAGCCACCAAAAAGAAGGGCAGGAAAAGCAGGGTAAATGCTAGCCAGAGGCGTGCCTTTTGCATGAAATACATTAAAAGAACGAAGTATTAAAACGTGTCGTTTAAAGAAAACTAAAAGGAGGGGGGCTTTACGCCCCCAATAGTCCAGTTCACGGAGTTGGTTTTCTAATCTCTCCTCATGATGCCGCCCAGTGCGACAATGAGTATTGTCAACACGACCGCGCCAGCCACTACTATCGCGATAGTGTTAAACTGTCCACCCAAGGTTTCCATCGAGCCAAGCCCGTACATGAATACCCTGCTTGCGTTGGTGTCAGTTGTCGTCGACTTCATGTTACCCAAAATCAACGCTCCCACTCCAACCACGATGACTGCCACAACCAGCCCGAGCGCTGCGGAAGTCAAGGCTTCAATCCCAAACCCACGCTTCTTTTTCTTTTTAGGCATACTAAAACACTTCCGAGCACCCATTGGGTGCTCAAAGCGTTTTAGGCCGGCTAGGTTTATAAAGAAGTGTTAACAAAATCAAGGGGTTTTGTAACAAAATCAGTAATAAGCGCCCTTTTGGGTTTGGAGTAGGATGACGGAGATGGCGGTCATGATAGCCGTTAGGTATACCCAGTCGAGCCCAACGAGGCCCATTATGAAGAATAATACTGCTGAAATCAAGGTAACGAACATTGAAGCCGCGAGAGCCTTGTGAGTCTCATACGCCTTTAGGGCAAGGAAGCTGACGACTGCCACGCACATTAATATCAGTGGCCCGAAGAAGGGGACTATGGTCTGGCTGAATCTAATGAACTCGGTTAAGTTATTGAATTCAGTAATGTTATACGTCATATGTCTGACCTCATGACTGCATTAACTATGGTAATGACTACCAGCAAGCTTATTATCGCAATGATGAGGTTTATTGCCCACCAAGGAATCCAGGGCAGAAAGTGGGGGATGCCAATGTCTGCGTCAAATAGTGCAATAAATATCTTAGGAATCCTGTCCGTGAATAGTTGAAACACATTATAGACTCCATTAGCTATTACAAAGGGTGCGTCGTTGATTGTGATGCTTCCAATTTGAACGCCTCTTAATGCGCTTGCGGTTTCGTTGGTGGTATTTGATATTAACTCGAAGACGGTTATTTGAGAGAGGTTTTGAACCGTGCTTGAGCTGTTGGCTGAGATGGTGCCGCTGATGAAGATTGATAGACCCGTAATGCAGGCCCCGAACAGAATCAAGCCAATCATCAAGTTGCTTATTTTTGCCATATCAAGACCTTAACAAGTATACTAGGATAGCCACGACGACACCCAACGCGGTTATTGCTTCAAAGCCAACTCCCAATGGTAGTTTAAACAATCCAAGTAAATAACTCATTACAACCCCCAAGTACCCGAAGATTATCGCCACTGAAACATTCCAGGCGCCTATCAAGAACATGATGCCAACCAACAAGAAGGTAACATAAATTCCGTCAACGCCCCAATTCATTCCCGCTTGAGTGAAGTCAAGCAAGCCGGATTCAATCAAGTAAGCTCCACCAGCAGAGTCATGAACGCTAAGCGTCCAGGAGTAAATCTGGTTAGTTGTATTCGCCAAGTCACATGACAACATGGCGGATTGAGCCGTCGAGTTAGACAAGCACAAGGTACTAAACCCTAATAGGGTTTGAACCCCCACCCTAAGCTCGGCATAGACATACAAGTTAGGCGCATTGGATGAAATAGAGCAATTGAAGATTGAAGTATTGGCGGTCAGGAAGCAATGGTGTTGAATCAAGTTCATGTACTTGTAGAAGTCAGCCGGAGGCTGGATTGAGATTCTTAAAGTAAGCGTATAAGGGGGACAACTTCCTGAACTACAAGTAACCACTGTTGGAGAAATAAAGGCAGTCATTCCCTCATAAGTAATATTAAAAGAATACGTTGGGCCATTAGGAATCAAGAACGCCGTGCCCTTTCCCTCAGAATCGGTTATGATAGAATTAATAAGGGTCTTATTCCCTGAGATAGTATCCTCATAGTAAATCTGAACAACCGCCCCAATCGCTGGCCTATTGGTTGAATCCAAGACATAGATTAACGTAAGCGCGTAATCGCTTGTTAATGGTAAATCCCCCATTGTGACATTGAACGTAGAATTAGTCACTGCTCCAGAGTAAACGTAAGTTCCGTTTGTGTAGTTGTTGGCTGAGTAAGACATTAGAGCATAAGCAGTAGCCACCGACCAGGAAGGATATAAGCACATGGTCAAGTTGCCTGCGGTTGTGGTGGAGAAATTGTAAGAGCCAACGCTTCCATCTTGTGAGGTGACAAGGCCATAGAAGTTAATGTTGCTTGGCGTAATGTTTAATCCCGTGGTTGCGTCAACGTGAAAGAACTGAAGTGACTTGACCGTCGAGTTGCTTCCCGCCGAACAGTTAGTTAATTGGGTTGCTTCATTAAACTTAATCCTGCGCGTGTCGGACTTGCTGTTTAGTCCAGTGCTATCGTTTACCCAGAAGGAGTATGTATAGTTCCATTGGTATAATCCGCTTGTGTTGAGCTTCGTGGTGTAGTTAGTGAGTGTGACTCGCTCGACGTTTCCCCAGTATTGTGCGTTTATTTCTGCCTGGGTTAGACTTCTATTCCAGATTCTTACTTCGTCTATGGTTCCGTTAAAGAAATCAAAGGAGGCGTCATAGGTTCCGATAAAGATGTTAGTTGGCGTTTGTTGTATTGACCCAGCTAAGGGGCTAGAGTTGTTTAAAATCCCGTTAATGTATATGCTTTGGGTTATTCCGTCATAGGTTATTGTTACATGAAACCATTGATTAAAGGAAATTGGGGCCGTCGTGTATACGTCGCTTGTTGTAGTGTCTGTGCGTAATTTAAATAATAACCGGTTATCAGTCTGAATATCTAGTAACCATGATTGAGAGGCTGTGGGAGTAAACCATTTTTCTGCAATTATTCTTTCTACTGCCGCCGAAGGTAACGTTGCGTAAACCCACGCTGAAAAAGTTATTTGAGTGCTATTTATGGAGGGGATGTATATATAGTCGTTTAAGCCATCAAACTGCATTCCTCTCCTGTACTTTCCGTTTGGGGTAGTGAAGTTTCCGCCCACGACGGTTGCTCTTATTCCGTTAGTGAAATCAACCACACTAGTATCATTTTCAAGCAGGAAGGACGCGTTGTTTAGGTTAAGGCCAAGAATGAGCGATGGGTCAATAAAGGAGTAGTTGCTTGAGTTCATCGTAAAATAAAGGGTATCGACGGCGCGGACAAACGTCCAGTAAACTGCCTCTTCATAAAGACGGTTGCCTGAGCCAAAGCTTCCTAAACTAACCCAGCCGCTTGCGTTCATGCACCAAGCAAAGTTAGTTCCAGAAGTTGAACCATTTACCCTAAGCTGAATATTTGCTAGCGAGTAAGAAAAGCAGTAATTTGGAATAGTGTAATTGGTTGCGTTGTTTATTGCATATTCTCCATTTCCGCCAGCCAGTGACCAGATGACTGAGGAAACTCCAACGGGCTTAGTGTAATTAATGTATAAGTAAACAGCCGTGTCATGGGCATAACCGTACGTCGTATACAGGCCATCGAAGCAATTGCTTTCCCATGTCCAAACACCAAAACCAGTATAGCTCCCAGTAGCTAACCCACAGTTTGCTTCAACAGTATTAGGTGTCTGCTGTAAACAGGATGCTTGATTGACGAAAGCCGTACTGTTGGCAAAGAACCAATTCTTGTTCTGGGCCAAGTAGTTGGTTGTCTCTGAATCGCTGCTGAGCGTGACATTGATTGCAGACGCGGCTAGTGAAAGAATTAACACCGCCGTAATAACTGTTATTAACCTCATGTCAAAAGCCCGCCGCCGACTGGGCCAATCCCCTCTGGCCATACATTACAATAATCAACACTGCCCCAATGATGGCAATAATGTGAGGAAGCCAAGTCACTAACTGAGCAATAATATAGTGACTGTTTGTGATTGGGAGCATGGTGTCAGAAGTGATGAAGTCATACATTACGTTGCTGAAGACTGCCGCCAGGAAGATGTAAGTGGCCAAGACGAAAATAGACAACGGCATGAAAACGGGGTGAACCGGAATCATGAATGCTAAGACGATGGCCCCAAAGCCAATGAAGAGAACTATAAGCGGGGTCATATTAATGAAAGTATCCGTGACTAACGTCCCTGAATTCAAGATATGCTCCTGGGTTGAGTCATACATTCCCGAATCATTAACGGCTTGAATGTACCCCGTCTTGAAACTAGAGTACATGTTATAGATTATAAAGAACGAGAAAACTAGAACAACGGCGAAAACTATCAACAACCCTAGGTCAGCGAGGCTTCCTTTCTTCATTTCAATAGCCTCCACCTAACCCCAAAAAGATGAGTAAGCGGCTCGGTTGAATCCAGTTGACTTGCGGTCATACGGGTATTTCTTCTTTTTGTTGAATTCACTTATCACTCTCTTGAGTGGCCGCTTGTCTTTGACTGCCTGCTTAATCAAGGGAATCTTTTGCTTGTTTGCGTAGCTGTCCTTTAGGTCGGTTATTATTTTGGTTCGCTGTTTAAACAGTTCATCGTGTTTCATTTCTTCTTCACCCCATGAAGCGGGAAGTAAAAGACACTTAGGACTCCATTTCTTCGCTTGTCCCAAAGGAACTCCATATCAGTCTTAAGCCCATCTTTTCCTTTCTCGAAAAGACTAAACGTCTTCTGCGTGTATCTCATTCAATTCACCCCTTTTTCTTTTTATGTTCCCTAACGATTCGCTTAGCTTGAGCCAAGCTAAGCCAAGGGTGTTCTTTCCTTTCCTTGGCGATTAGAGCACGAGTGCTTTTTCCGACTCCCATAGTATTCACCTCATTGGTCTAATCTCGAATCCCGTTAACGTGGCCTTCTTGTTTCTCTTGAATCCCTTAGGCAAGAACGTTCCCAAGATACTTGGCTTGTACTTGGACTTTGGAGCCTTCCTATTACTGCCATAAATCAAGTCCTCGCCACCACCACCGCCGAGCTGAGGATTCTTCAGGGGCTTGTATTCCCAGAACTTGCTTCCAAGGCTAGGAGCACCAAAGCCCAAACCACCCATAATTACTAATCCTGTCGTTATTGCTTTAGTTGCTTCAGTGGTTGTTGAAAGTGTACCAGCGAAGGAGAATGCTTCGTTAATGGTAGTTTTTGAAGCAGGAACTTGCTTAGTTGTTGGAGGATTAAAAAGTGATTGGTGTTGCCTTTGTTTTGAGCCAAGGCCAAATAAGAAGCTTGGGGCTTGAGCTTGTCCAGCTCCCATTTTTATGTTAGCCGTTTGGCCAATGCCAACAAAAGCACCAACAGACGCAGCTCTACCAACATTAAACCCAAAGTCCCTAATCTTACTAACTCTGCCTAACTTTTCAAAATTAAATACCTCTCGGATTCCAGTTGATTTAGGAATAGCCTTCGTTCTTTCTACTTGTTCTGTGACTGTTCGTCCAAAGCGTATTGAAAACATCTCAAACCCAGGAAATAAATATTCTGTCGGCTGAATAACTTCCACGGTTTTCTTTCCTTTTAAGGGGGTGGTAATGCTTTCAAAGGTGACTGGCCGAGTGCCTCTTGGAGCTAAATCAAAAGTAAGGGGATTTTTTCCCTTTGCAATTCGTTGAGCATACTTTGTTTCAGCAGCTTTTAGGTTTGGTGCAACCAACCTTTGCAAGTCTTTCAGCACTACATTAATAGGTTGTTCTCTACTTACTTCAAAGCGCTTTTGAACTTCGGAGAAAGATTTGCCATAACCAAATTCTTGCGCTGTAACCGACAAAGGTTTTCCAAGTGGGCCTGGCCCCACCTTAGGTGCTTCCTGAATTATACCAGGCCACTCAGCAGTAAAAGGAGGAGCTGGCTTCTGGGCTTTTCTTACTTGCTCTGCTAGCTTGAATGCTTTAGTAGTAGACGCTGGAATTGCTCCTTTTGCTGGAAACACTTTTCCAGCAATGGCCCCACCAACCGCAAACTGGGTTCCTAAAGAAACCGCACTAACTACATCAGCTCCAGAAAACTTGGATGGCCAAGTTACTAATCCCTTAATCACTCTTGCTCCAACAGGCCCCTTGCCTCTAGCAAAAGGTCTACCCCCCAAGTAGGCTAATTGCGCGCCAGTAGAAATTAATCCACCACCAATAGTACCACCGAAGGCCAACCCACCAGCCAATCCCTTACTTATCTTTCCACCAGGCGTTCCCACAACCGCCTTAAACCCTTCATAAAAAGGCATCTGAACGCCAACTCCAAGCCCAACAACTCCCCTCGTGACTCCCAAAACAATGTTTCCTCCAAGAGCCATTGGATTCTCTTTACCTACCTCTTGAGGAAGCCCAGCTAATATACTATACCCCAGAATCATTGACTTTTTTTGTGATTCCTCGAAAGCAGTTTTTCCGTAAGTCTGAATGCTTTCCTGGTAATCCTTCAGTTCCTCCTTTGTCAAGGGTTTTCCTAACTCATTAGTTAGTTCAGTCACATCTCCCATCGCAACCTTCTTCCCAATCAAAGCAGCTTGCTGAGCTTGTTCTACTGCAATCCCTGGCCAATTCCTAGGCTGGTTCGACTTAGGAAGGCTTAGGATATCCCCTAGGTTAGTGGGTCGCTTTTGTAAATCACCAAGGCTAAAGGGTCGTTGGTCATAAACATACTTTGTTGTTCCCGTATAAAAACCATGCTGGTACACGTCCCAAGTCGGAGCGTTGGGGTTTGTTCTCCTTGCTTCCATTAATTGATTCCAACTAGACGGCCCCGTTTTAGAAACAGTTATGGAAGTTGGCTTTGGCGTACTCGGTGGAGGAGTAACTGGAACAAAGCCTTGGGCTGGTGTTTTAGCCGGAACTGGAGTTGTTGGAGGTGGTGTTCGTGCTTGTTGGGCTGCTAAGTAAGCGGCTCTCAAGAACGGGGGCACTCCCTCGAATGAGCCGTAGAATCCGCCTGTGCCAGTCGAGCGATAAGTACTTTGGGGGGGTGCTCTTGATTGAACTCCTGCCATAGCCCAGAAGCCTTCATTCGCCATAGTGAACTAAAGGACTGAGAGTTTAAAAACCTGCCCCCAGTTTATAAACTACCCTCCTGGCTTGCACACCTTCATTTCCCTAACCAACTGCGCCATTTGAGTCACCATCATTGACTGGTTTGAGGTCACTAACGCAATGTTGTAAGAGACTTCGGCATTGCTTTGGGCAACTGCCGACATCATCTTCGTTAGTTCCTGGGAGCCAAAGACAACGATTAGGAACAAGATGCCGATGATGACGATGCCGGAAATCAAGGGAAGGTACTTCTCCCACCCCCTGTTCTTCGTGTAATACGCCATGTCCGAGTGAGTCTCGATAATGTGAGCCTCTTCCTTTGAGTAAACCTTGTTTGGTACCACGAAAGGAATTTGCACGACGTGGCCGTTCTGCAAGGCAATCGTCGTCGGAGTCAACATGATTTGCTTCTCGACCTTCTCGCCTTGGTCATTGATTTCGTCAACGATGACCATCTCATTGCCTTCGATGTAAGACATTGGAAGGTACTCTTTCTCGCTGATTTGAAGCAACTTAATCGTCTTCCCCAAGGGAGTCTCGTTCAAGAAACTAATAGGCAAGTCAGGAATCTTGACGTAAGAATTTGTTGCAAACCAGCCACCTAACAAGCCTAGCCCGAATCCGATTGGGATGATAAAAAGGTTGTTGAGAATAAAGGCCCCGACTCCACCGATGAATGCACCAATCAATATGCCAATTATCCACTCCATTCCGTGAAAGACTTTATACACGAAATACTTGTTCTTTTGATACCCTTGTTGTGTGGTGATTTCCTCCGTGAAGAAGCCCCCGCGAGTAATATAAGGATAGGTCAAGTTCCGGTAACGCTTTTCAATAATCGTCACATACGGAAACTTCATGTTCTTAAACTTCCATCTAGAAAACAACCCCATTTAATCAACTCCTAACGTCTCTATAACCCTGCTTTAGCTTCACTACACTCTTCACAAAGCACGGACAAGTCTGAATTCCTATTACCACAAACTACGCAAATCCACACACCATTACCCCCTGCTTTTTTGAGTTAAGGAAGGATGCTTGAAGGATTACGAGGCAACCTTCAAGGAGGTGCTTTGTTTGACAGATGTGAAACCATCCTTCCCTAATTTCCCAAAGCCTAGAAGATACCAAACTTCTTGGGAGCTTCAACCCGCTGAGTGACCGTCTTCTCCGTCTGGCCCAAGACATCCATTGACCGATGGTCAAGGCTCTTCCTCAAATTCGCTTCAAGATTCTGCATGACGATTGACTTTACCAAGCCATACTTTTCGATCGATAACTCAAACTTCTCCATGTTAACGTAATAAAAGTCATCCAAGTACAAGGCGATTTTAAGGCAAGTATCATAGATTCGGTCATCGTCGTAATTAGTTATTGCCGAAATCTTGTGAACAAAGGCTTGAACCAAGGCCATCGTCTCCTGTACTCCCAACTCGTTCATGAACGGATAAGTAGAATTATCAACGAAGTACCCATTATTTCCCTTGTTGACCTGGCCCCCAGAGAGTTGGGCCTTGATTTCCAGCAAGAGCATGTAATAATCAAACATCCACTTGGCCTCTTGCTCCGTCGGAGGCAAGTAAGTCCTAATCTCTTGGGATTTCAGATTAGGGGGCTCGGAAACTGGCATAACTGGTTGGTCAACCATTTAGTATAACACCACCAAGAACGTCGTCAAGAGAATGAAACCCATTAAGAAAAAGCCATGAAACAAGGGCATCGTCTGGTAAAGGAATAAGTCATTCAAGACATCGAAGAAGTCGGCTGTTTCCGAGCTCCCCACGCAAGTCATTCCTCCGCCGGAGATACCGAAGTTCTTTAACTTTATTTTTGACGGCTTACCGCCAAAATAAAGGCAAATGCTTCGGTGGGCCTTTTCATGGGCCCGAACCGCGTAAGAGTAAGCCAGGAAGTAAACCGCGAAGTAAGCTAGGGAAATGACGAAGATTACCCATAAGTCAATCATTTCAGAACCTCCAAGAGCTTCTTGAACCTATCTACTGGAGGGCCGACGAAAGCGTAAGTTCCTTGGACGGCTTCAGTGACTTTCGCACACTGCTCGTTGTTAGCCTCCTGATTATGGAAGGCAACCCATAGCTTCTTGTCCTCGTCCCAATAGCTCAATTTGACTTTCCGACTTTCCTCGTCTCCAGTCAAGTCAGAGATTCCCTTGCCCGTCAACTCCAGCAGTATTTTCCTCACTCACAACCACCTCCTCCTTCAATGGCTTCATTTCCCGTAGTATCGCGGCAGTAATATTCTTTTCAAGGTACTTCTTATCAGCATCATACCCTGCCTGGATTAACGTCGAACAATCCCCGCAAATCAAGAACCGTCCCCTTACTGGTAGCCAACACAGCCAGTTCTTTGTTTTTCCGCAAATCGAGCAAACTATTCCTTTTTTTATCATTCTTTTCACCTATTTACCTCAAAGGGTACGCCCTCGGAGGTCATTCTCGTCATCTTTACGTCGTCAAATTCGCACAACGCATTCTTTATTGCCCTATCAAAATCCATTTCCCTAAGCCCGTAATTGGTGACGTAAGTAACGCTCAACGTATTGTCATTCTTTTTTACCCAAGAAAGGTAAACATGAAAGTCAGGCAAGCCCTCTCGCTTGGCGGCCATTCTCGTCAACTTCCATTTTATTGATTGAGCAGTGGATTGCTTCTCAGCGGCCTCTTGCTCCTGCTTGAGCACGGCCTCTATTTCAGGAATGACAGTTGATTCAGCCACAACCACATAATCCATTCGAACCTTAGTGAAGTCAATGAACTTACTGAGGTTCGGTTTCACCTTTAAGCTCGGAATCCACCCCATCTTCTACAACCTCCAATTTCTTTTTTTCAGCCGCCTTTGCCTCAGCTCGTTTCTTCATTTCCTCAATTGCGTGAACTGGTGAAATAACGTAAGACTTGTATTTTTTTCTAAAGCGGTCAACGAGCTTGGTTAACTCCCTAACCTTGAAGTCTGCGACGACCTTCAACTTTTCTCGATAGACCATTGGACTCGTATCCCACGTCTTATACTTTGGATTAACTTCTTTATCCATAAATTCCTTCAACCTATAAGCATAACTCTTTGGGTCATTCACATCTTCGCGCTCGATGTAGATAATCAAGTTGTTCTCGAAGAAATCAACTGCCAGCGAATACTTCTCAACGGATTCCAGGACGTTGTAATTGATTACTGCGTGAGCAGTATCCGCCCACTTGTCCAAGTTAAAGCCGTGAAACTTCTCGCTTAGATTGGGTAAGGTTACGTTATGTTTACTTGTTGCTTCATCCGGCATTAGTACCAAGCTCCTTTTCTTTGTGAATGTTAATTATCCGTGCAATCTGGTGTGCCTTGTTTTGGTTAAGTGTCTTATCTAAGTAAGCAATCATGCCACCAGAAACTTTCCCCGTCTTTTTAAATTCCAAATTCACCTCTGGAAGATTAACTAATTCTTCCGCAACTTGTGCGGGTGTTTTTCTTCCCATTCTATCTGCGTGTTTATCAAAGTTTTCAGAGGATTGGAAAGCTTCTTTCATCATTTCAGATTTGTTAAGGTCATCCTTCTCTTCAATCGCATTCATCAAATCGTCAGGGGGCATTTCAACTATGCAGTCCTCAATCCAAACTGGCCGCTTCTCAATTTCGTCATATACTGATAGTTGATGCGTTGAAATCTTATCGCTGAACAAGTCCTTTGAAACATTAAAAATCTTTAATCGCCCCGTTATCTTTCCAGCGGAATATTCTGTGTCAGGGTACGCCCACAGGTTTACTAGATAACGGATGCTCTTTAGAATAAAGTTAAAGTTGGGCGTAACTATAATCGCAAGTCCTCTAGCCTTTCTCATGAGAGTGGCCGTAGCAACCATGCTCTGTGCAGAGGCAGTATACCATTCCATGCTGGGAATTGAAAGCTGGCCCTCGTCCAATACGCCTGTTTGGTAAAAAATCCTGTGGTCTTTGTAGTCATTGAAAAACTGGTTAAACATCTTCAAAGCGGGGGTCAGGCGAAATTGGTGTTTTTCTACGCTAAAAGGATGCCTTGGGTTTGTGTCTGTTATGCACCCAAGGGCAGCTGCGGATACGGTCTTTCCGTTTCCCAGCTGGGTAAAAGGGTTTCCAGTTACAACCATTATCTGCCCACGGTGTAGTTCCTCCTGGTTGAACCGGATAAGGTTAGGCAAGGCATCATAGTCATTATGAGCAACAATCAGCATGGGGCGCCTCTTTTTGCGTATTCATTCACTTATACGCGCTTTTTAGTTAATAGATTGGGGTTTATAAACTTATCGGAAAACCCTCTCCTTCCCCATTTCGTATTTACTCCTAAATACGAAACCATTATAAGCCTTGCGGCCCTAACTATTCTATGTATAATAGACTGCCTGGACGTGCACCTAAGTACGATGTTTGCCTAAGCTGTGGCGGGCAGAAGCTAGTTAAATCCCATCGCTGCATCACTTGTTCTGGCCGAACCTATTACCCCCACAAGTATATTGGCGACAAACAGAACGCCGAACTCTCTCCCAAGCTCATGAAAAACTTTCTTGAAAACGCGAAGGGAAAATTAATCGAAAGAAACAAAGCACTCTTGGCGATGGTGTTCTTGACCGGAGGCAGGCCTAACGAGATTGCCTTAATGAAAAAGGAGGATGTGTTTGACTGGCCAGAGGATGAGGGGTTTGTCTGCCTCCGATTGTTCAATAGCAAGCTGGGGAAAGTGCGCCACTTTAAGATTAGGGAAAGGACTTTAATAATCAGCAAGGACTCTGCGCTCATGGAACATATCATCAAGTACGCTGAAAATGTGGTTGAACCAACCCAAAAACTCTTTCCCTTAACGACCAGAAGAATCGAGCAAATCTGGGAACAAACCACGAAAGGATACGCCTGCCCCTATACCGCCAGGCACCAGCGGCTAGTGGAAGTAAGCCGCCGGACTGGCGGAGACTTAACCGAGTTGTTGAACTGGAAGGGCAGCGTTGACCTAAAAAGCATTACTCCATACTTGTCAGCTAAGCCAACGAAGCCAGCCAGGATTGGGGTGGGACCATGAGATTAATTTGGATAGTGCTGGGAATTTTCGTTCTTTTAATGGGTTGCACGCTCAGCATAACAACTCACTTTCACGAGCAAGCGCACTACCAGAACTGCTTGTACTCCGGCGGAAAAGCAGACACTACATATAGTATGTTAGGTTTAGGGGGTGCAACAACCTGCAACACCACCGGCATGACGGCCCAAGCCGAGCGAGAGCGAGTGCTCGTAGATGGGGTAATCGAGGGCTTTGGGTACCAGACGCTAGCCTTTTACGGCTCGGTACTGCTAGTGAACTTCTTTACCCTCGTGGTCTTCCTGGCCGTCTTGGACAAAATGAGTTCTACTGCGTGACCACGACCTCAAGCTCTGGCTCCTTCTCAACCGGCTCCTGCGCCTCAACGGGCTCCTCCACTTGCCCAGTCTTCCTGCGCCAAATGTTCCGCCTAACCTGTGCCTTGACAAAAGCCGACTCAGTAGACGCCACGTTCAAAACCTCTGTATTAACAGCATCCTTTTCCTCAACCGGCAAAGCAACCCACCACTCCATGAACTTATCCATAACCTCAGCCTGGCGCTTGGCACGCTCAACCTCCTTTTCTGCCGTTGCCTTGAGCAGGGTTTCAGCCTCAGCCTGAGCCTTAGCATGTGCTTCAGTTGCCTCCTGACGGGCTTGAAGCTCATGCTTAAGCACCACGCTCTCATTCCATAGGTGGTCTAGTTTTTTCTTTAGTTCGTCCTCAGTTAGGATGGCATAATCGGATAATTCCTTCTTTAAAACCCATTCAAGGTATTGGCTAAAGTTTACGTGCTGACGCTCTGCTGCTTCCTTAGCTCTTCGCATTACCTCTGAATCAATGCTAATACTCGTTGCTGCATTCAAACTCACCATTTTAAAACCTCCGTTTACACTTTATTATTACTATTACCTTTTTAGACCCTACCTATGTGCAATAACTTTTTCCACTATTAGTATTTACTAATATGTTAAAAGCGGTATCTATATCTATATCTATATTAAAGGTAATACTACTACTATATATAAACTGATATTAAAGCTTTTCGGTCAACCGAAAGGTATATATACCTATACACATATATACTGTTGTAGAAAACCTGGAGGATTGAGGAACATGAAAACAGTTGAAAAAAAGATTGACGCAAGCCAGCCGTACGAGATTGGAGCAAATTACTTCATTCGCTCGGTGACGCACCACTATACTGGAAGGCTGGTTTCAGTAGGCGATAAGGAGTTGGTTTTAGTGAATGCGGCCTGGATTGCTGATGATGGCCGGTTTATGCAGGCAGTGGCTTCTGGGGAGTTCAACGAAGTGGAACCATATCCGGCGAACCAGAGAGTGATTGTTGGTCGGGGGGCGGTTTTGGACGCTGTGGTTATCCCTAAATTGCCGGTGAGCCAGAAATGAATCAAGCAATAGCTAGAATTGGTTGGTTTGGGTCTTGGTCTTGGTCTGGGTCTGGGTCTAGGTCTTGGTCTTGGTTTGGGTCTAGGTCTTGGTCTGGGTCTGGGTCTAGGTCTTGGTCTTGGTCTAGGTCTTGGTCTGGGTCTGGGTCTAGGTCTTGGTCTTGGTCTGGGTCTGGGTCCTGGTCTTGGTCTGGGTCTTGGTCTGGGTCTGGGTCTAGGTCTTGGTGAAAGAAATGAATCAAGCTATTTTAAGGGAAGGCTGGGTTAGGTCTTGGTCTAGGTATTGGTCTGGGTCTTGGTCTGGGTCTGGGTCTAGGTCTTGGTGAGGAAATGAATCAAGCTATTTTAAGGGAAGGCTGGGTTAGGTCTTGGTCTAGGTATTGGTCTTGGTCTTGGTCTGGGTCTGGGTCTGGGTCTTCTAGGTCTAGGTCTGGGTCTTGGTCTTGGTCTTGGTCTAGGTCTTGGTCTTGGTCTGGGTCTAGGTCTGGGTCTAGGTCTGGGTCTTGGTCTTGGTCTTGGTCTAGGTCTTGGTCTTGGTCTGGGTCTAGGTCTGGGTCTTGGTCTGGGTCTTGGTTTGGGTCTGGGTCTAGGTCTTGGTGAAAGAAATGAATCAGGCAATAGCTAGAGTTGGTTGGTTTGGGTATTGGTCTTGGTCTTGGTCTAGGTCTTGGTCTTGGTCTGGGTCTAGGTCTGGGTCTAGGTCTGGGTCTTGGTCTTGGTCTAGGTCTTGGTCTTGGTCTAGGTCTAGGTCTGGGTCTAGGTCTGGGTCTTGGTCTTGGTCTTGGTCTAGGTCTTGGTCTAGGTCTGGGTCTAGGTCTGGGTCT
>Ga0315284_10004006_pt1 | contig 20922 bp, 15 predicted proteins | sample YL17G09_16_MG_FD_203696 | JGI IMG/M metagenome (GOLD analysis project Ga0315284, IMG submission 203696) | Sediment microbial communities from Yellowstone Lake, YNP, Wyoming, USA - YL17G09_16 | ecosystem: Environmental > Aquatic > Freshwater > Lake > Sediment | place: USA: Wyoming | collected...
CCCCCGGATGAACTCCCCCCAATGCTCAATGTACAGCGGATGGTTGATGTCCGGCTCGCGGAACTTGTACTCCGTCGGCTTCCGCTGCCTCACCCCGCCCAGCTCCCAGAACCACTGCGGCAGATCATCGCCCGCGTACGGCTGCATCCTCACCTGCAGCGTCTGCCCCCTCACCCGCGCCGCCTCCAGCGCCCCGTCAATGATGTCCCACCGGTACCGCCCCTTCTCCGGCTCCATCACCGACCAGATCCACCGGCAATACGCAATCGTCGTCTCCGGATACCGCGGGTTCGCCAGGTTGCCCTCGAACGGCCTGAACTCCACCGGCGCCACCCGGTCGTTCCACCTGTTCGCCTCATACAGCGGATCCCCATTGAACCGCTGAAATGTCGTCGTCCCCTTGTGCGGGTTCCCCAGATTCGCGAAGCTCTCTTTCAGCCTCACCCTCTGTATGACGGCCCCCGGCCCAAACTGCCTCCTCCAATCACACTCCGGCTTCCCAGTCACATCCGCCTCCATTCGCGCACCGACAACTCTTGCCTCTTCGACTGCTCGCCTCTTCGACTCCGCGGCCGTTCCGCCGTTCCCGCCGAAGGCGGACAATCTGTGTCCATCTGCGTCAATCTGCGGATGACGGGCCGTTCAGCCGTTCCCCTCCGCTATCCCCCGGTACATCGCCTCCACATTCTCCATCGGCACGTCCGCCATCAGCCACTGATCCGGCCCCGCGATGTAGCCGGTCGGACCGAACGCTGCAATCGTCTCCCTCACCGCGTCATACACCTCCTCCGGCCTCGCGTACGGCAGCAGATGCTGGGTGCTGATGCCACCGTGGAACGCCATCCTCCCCCCGAAGCGCGCGGCGAGGCGCTCCGGTTCCATCCCGGCGGCGGCCACCTGCACTGGGTCAAGCGCATCTATGCCGCACTCGATCAGCTCCGGGATGATCTCGCTCACCGCCCCGCACGTGTGATACATCACCTTCAGATCGTACCTCTTCGCCTGCTCCGCCAGCCGCGCTATCGCCGGCAGGTAGAAGCGCCGGATCAGATCGGCGCCAACGAAGAGCGACCGCTGCGTTCCGAAGTCGCTCCCGAAGAAGAACACGTCCATGCACCCCGCGCACTGTGAGAAGATCGCCTGATTGATGGCGAGGAAGCTTTCAGTGTCGCGCTCCACCAGTCGCTCAATCATCTCCGGACTGTCCAGCATCATCGTCAGGTACTCAGCCTCGCCCATCGCCCGCCGCGGATGTGTGAAGATGCTCGCCCACACTCCCCCGAGCACCGCCAGCCCCGTCTCCCTCGCCGCCCTCACACGATCGGCATACTCCCGCAGCTCTGCCGCGCTCGGCTCCGGCCACGCAACCCGCTCCACATCGTCAACAGCCGTCACCCCCCGCAGCTCGGGGATAGGCCGGTAGAAGCTCACCTGCACCGAGTCGCCGCCGAAGTGCCGGATCACATCGAGTTGCGTGGAGCCGCCCACGTGCTCCATCAGCCGCGGCCACACCTCCTCCTCCGCCGCCACGAAGCACGGCACCCTATCAACCTCCCGGTGCTCAATAGCGCCGAGGAAACGCTCGCGTCCCGTCATCTCTCACCGCTCACCAGCCCCTCTACCTCCCCCGCCGCTTCACCCACTCCCCCACCATCGGCACCTGCAGCCGCCACCGCCCCTCGCCGACCCGCTCCACAACGCTCCTGCTCTCCAGCACGCGCAGCTCTGCCTCCTGTTCGGCAGGAGCTTGCTCCTGCCCACCCCTTTCCGCCAAGTCCTGAACCAACGCCCTCTGCCGCTCGCTGAACCGCCCCCACATCTCCGCAAAGTACAAATGCGTGCTCTCCAGCGCCGCCTCCACCGCCTGCTCGACATCCTCCACCCGCGCCTCTCTCCGGCCCGCGACATTCAGGAGGTTCACCAGCTCGAAGCACACCGCTTGCACCAAGTACGGCTGGCACCGCGTCATCGCTAGAACGCGCTCGACGCTCCCCGGCTCATACGTCACCGGGAACTCCGGCACCGGCCCGGTGATGAGCTGCCTCGCTTCCTCCTCCCCCAGATAACTCACCCTTATCATCTTCGTGCTGATCAGCGCATCCGGCCAGTTCAGCTCCATCTCGTCCGGCCGGTGCGACCCCGCAAACAGCAGCACCACCTGCCGATGGTGCTGTATCATGTGCCTGATCTGATCCATCAGCTCGATGGGCAGCTTCCCCTCCCGGATTGATGTCTCCAGTCTCTCGAATTCATCCAGGCACAACAGAAGATAGCGCTTGCTGCCAAGCTCCCCCTCGACCTCCTCCATCCACTTCGCGAACGCGCTGAACGGGCCGCCCTCCAGCTCCGCCGCCGTCAGCGCCTTCGCCTCGAGACCCCGCCTGCGGAGCGCCGCCGCCCCCGCCGCCGTCAGGCTCCGGAAGAACGCCACCACGCTCTCCCGCACCTGCATCGCCTGCATGTCTACGAACGCCGGCGCGAACTCTCCCCCCAGCAGCCGTGGCAGCTGCAGCAGCACCGACGTTTTCCCCATCCGCCGCGGTCCCCACAGCACCAGCGTTGGCTTCTCCGCCGCCCCCAGCAGGCTTACCTCGATCTCGCGCACCACCCCCCGCCGCCCCACGAACAGATTCGTCTCCGTCTCCTCGATCGGCTGCCCGAACACGAACGGGTTGTGGATGTAGCCCGCCGCCTCCTCCGCCTCCCCCATCTCCTCCAGCCGGCGCTCGGCGATCTCCCGCCACTTGCTCGCCACCCCCGACCACATCCCCGCTACGCTCCCCCCCGCTAGCGCAAGCTCACGCGCCAGGTTTGTCGCGCCATCCCGCAGCCTCTCCAGCGCCCGCCTCCGGTTGTACGGAAGGGTCGCCGTCAGGTGCTGCTCCGCATCGCGCGTCAGCGCCTGCAGCCCATCCAGCGCCTCCCCCAACACCCTCGGCAATCTCACCCCCTCCACCCGCGCCCGCCCCAGTTCCTCCGATGTCGCCGCGATCTCGCGCACTGACTCCAACCGCGTCAGGTGCCCGGTCATGATTTCCATCAGCGCCGCCCGCGCCACCCGCCCCTGGGTCGGCCGTTGCGAGATGATGAACAGGCACTCCTCCACCCCCGCCTGGTAATCGTCCTCCGCCACGATCCCCAGCAAGCTCCGCAGCCCCAGCAGCGGCACCCAGATCGGCTCCCGCCAGTAGATCGGCGATCGCTGGAGCAATCGCCGTGCTTGCTTGCGATTACGCCGAGCCACTGCTCTCTGCCAGAGCGTCCCCGCCACATCAACCGCATACCACTCCACCCGGAAGTAGCCAATCAGAAAGCTCACCAGCAGCACGAACAGCGCCGAGTACCCTACCAGGAAGCGCGACAGCGTCGCCACCAGACCGCCCGCATGGTGCTCCACCCCGATGATGACCCCGAACACAACCGCCAGCCCGAGACCCCACCAGGCAGCCCGCGCCACCCCAACCGATAGCCCCAGCCCTACCCCGAAGGTGAACCCGAGGGGAGCCCCTGCTCGCGCCGCCGCCGCCATCCCTGCCGCGAACATGGACGTTGCCGAGTCAGCCGCGTGCGCTCCCGCAGGCCCCGCCCACAGACCCATCGCCCACGTAGCCACCGGCCACACCACCCCCCATGCCACCCCCATCGTCACGTTCCAGACCAACCCCCACGCCACCCCGATCGCCAGCCCTACCCCCGCCCACCGCAGCCACGGAATCAGGTCCACTCCCCCCAGCGCCGCCGACGCCACCAGCGCAATCATCCCGACCAGCACCGCCTGCGCCGCGAACATCACCGGCACCATCCGCACCATGAAGACAAGCCGCCGGCCTATCCGCCACCCGCGCGTCTCCGCCGCCAGCGCGCTCGGCTGGCAGAACACTCGATACAGATCTCGCACCGGTCCTTCTAGTGCCACGGCACCAGCACTTCGTAGGGCAGGAGCTTGCCTCCTGCCACTTCGTGCTTTCGTGTCTTGGCCTGTGGGGCAGGAGCGTGTCTCCTGCCCAGACCGTTTGCCCCCGTCCCCCTTCGTGTCCTAGCCGTTCGGCCGTTGCAGTTCCCTATCAGAGTCCATCTGCGCTTGCCCGCCTCCGGCGGGTTCATCTGCGTTCATCTGCGGATGACGGGTCATTCGGCCGTTCCCCCTCGCGCCCCCGCGTGCTATCATCCGCCCCAAGGAGGCCCGACATGACCCGCGCTCAGCTCACCTACGCCATCCTCGCCACCATCTGCTGGGGATGCTACATCGTCGTCGCCAAGATTGCCTCATCCGAGAGATACTGCAACGTCCCCCCTCGCTGGACCACCGCTCTCATGGGCCTCGGCATCATCGCCGTCTTCGCCTGCTACTGGCTCTTCTCGGGCGGCGCCCAGTTCCGCGCCAATCTCCCCTCACTCACTGCGGGTATCGGCGCGGGGCTCCTCTGGGCCATCGGCATGATCTTCGCCTTCCTTGCCCTTCGCGGCGGCGCCGACGTCGCCCGCCTCGTTCCCCTCTACAATGCCAACACCCTCATCGCGCTCGTCCTCGCAATCATTGTCTTGCGTGAAGTGCCACAGGCCCGCGAGATCATCAAGCTCACCACCGGCAGCGCCCTCATCATCCTCGGCGCCTTCCTCGTCGCCCGCTGACTGCTCCCTTTCGGTTGCTTCGGTGGCTTTAGCCCCGAAGCCGCTTTGCGTCCGTTCCTTTGCGTCCTTCGCGTCTTTGCGGTGAGAAAGCTGTTGCGGTTCGGCAGTCCCATCACTGTTCATCTGCGTCCATCTGCGGATGATGGGCCGTCCGCCCGTTCCCCCGACTCTCGCCTCTTCGTGCCTTTGTGCCTTTGTGTTTCGGCCGTCCCCTGCACTCTCCGCGCCTCTGCGGTGAATATCGTCCAAGCCGTTCCCGCCGCAGGCGGGCAATCAGCGTTCATCTGTGTTCATCTGCGGATGATGGGCCGTTGCCGTTCCCGGCCATGTCGAGCGGACGAGCAGGAGTCACCTGCCAAAGGCAGTAGCAGTCACTGAGCTCGTTTCAACGCGGGCTTGGGCCCGCTGCGGGATTCCCCCCTCTACCGCGGCGGGCCTTCCTGTTGGCCGGGGGCCGACGCGGTGGCGAAGCACCGGCAGGCTTCACCGGGCGATAGGTTTCTCGAGGCGGTGAGGGGAGCACAGGAGAGGAAGAGACTGAGATAGCATCGGAGGGCGCGGTGTGGCCTGCCCTGAGCGAGGTCGAAGGGGCGGCGGAAGTCCTTCCCCGATTCACAGGGGCAGGTCAAACGCCCTCGCGATGTAAACTGCCATCTGGTCGCGGGAGACAGGATACCCCGGGTGATAGAGGCCGTCTCCGTAGCCGGCGACGACTGACTCGCTGACGCAGTACTCCACGTGCCGGTAGGACCAGAAGCTATCGGGGACGTCCGGGAAGGTGGCCGTCGTCGGTGGGTCGGGAACAGCGGCATCGCCACCGGGGGCGACCATGGCGCGGGCGATGTAGACGGCCATCGTGCCGCGGTCAACGGTCACGCCTGGCAGGTAGGTGCCGTCTTCGTAGCCTTTCACCACGTTCTGGCTGACCGCGTACTCGATGTGCTTGTAGGCCCAGTGGTTGGAGGGAACATCGGAGAAGCTTGGTGCGGGGGGCCCGTCCGGGATGGCCGTGTCGCCCGATGGCGAGACCAGTGCCCGGGAGATGTAGACGGCCATCTGGTCGCGGGTGACGGCTATGGTGGGGTCGTAGGTCCCGTCCTCATAGCCCTGGACGATGCCCGCTGTATAGCAGGCCTGTATCTCGTGGAACGCCCAATGGTAGGAGGGAACGTCGCCGAAGTCGGCGTGGACTGCGAGGTGAACCACTTGGTCGTTGCCGTAATCGGCCACCCAGCAGGAACCATCCGCGGTGTTCACCGAGACGGAGTGAGGATAGCGAAACGTCGGGTAGCCAGCGCTTCGCCATAGTTGCGTGCCATCTTGGGCGAGGTGGACGACCTGGCTGTGGCCGGTGTCGGCCACCCAGCACGAGCCATCCGCGGGGTTCACAGCAAGAGAACGTGGGGAAAGGAATCCTCCCCCACGCCAGAGTTCGTTCCCATTCGCCCTCAGGTGGACTACCTCGTTGTGGCCATAGTCGGCCACCCAGACAGAACCGTCGGTGGGGTTCACTGACACACTGGATGGCTGGGAGAAGCCCCATTCCCGCCACAGCTCTGTGCCGTCAGCTCCCAGGTGAACCACCGTTCCGCCAAAGTAGTCTGCTACCCAGCAGGACCCGTCAACCGGGTTCACCGATACAGAGCTGGGACCGTCGAAGTCTCCTCCCCGCCACAGCTCTGCGCCGTCAGCTCCAAGGTGAACCACTTGGTCGTTGCCGTAATCGGCCACCCAGCACGAGCTGTCCGAAGGATTCACGGATGCAGAGTGTGGATGGTCGAAACCCCCTCTCCTCGTCAGTATCGCTCCATCCGCCCCAAGATGCACCACTTGGCCGTCCTCGAACCCTGTTCCCCAGCAGGAGCCGTCCGTGGGGTCTACAGAGACGGACGTGGAGGTGTACATCCCAAACGCGGAGAACTGGTACTTGATGTAGATGGCCTCGGTCGCACTCACTGAAAGATGCCCCAGGCTGCCGCCAAGCTCGCCTACCCATACAGAGCCATCTGTGTAGTTCACAGACACAGATGAAGGCTCTTCGATAGTCAGCCCTCCCCGCCAGGCCTCAGTAACGGTCTCTCCCGCCGCCGAGATGTAGCCCGGCGCAATGTGGCTACTCTGCCCCAAGTCGTTGGCGGCCGTCAGGCTGACAGTGTACGAGCCATGCTTCGAGTAGGTGTGTGTCGGGTTCTGCTCCGCCGAGGTGCTGCCGTCCCCGAAGTCCCACAACCAGGACGTTGGGTCGCCCCCGGACTCATCGGCGAAGTGCACTTCGAGCGGGACCCTGCCACTGGCGGGGTTGCCCGAGAAGGAGGGGACCGGCGCTATAGGCACAATGCTGATGAAGCCCAGCACCGTCCGCGTGTCCGACACGTCACCTCTCGTCACCGTCAGGCTCACTGTGAACGTGCCGATGGTTTGGTAGGTGTGGGCCGGGCTCTGCTCGGCAGAGGTCATCCCGTCGCCAAAACCCCAAGACCAGGCCTCGGGGCGGCCTATGGATGTATCCGTGAACTGGACGACCAGCGGCGCCGCAGTGCCCTCCCTCGGCTCGGCACCGAAGCTGGCTACCAGTGGTTCAGGGATAGCGCAGGGGTCTACCAACATGCCAGCCTGTTCAAGCCATAGTGCGGCGGCGTTGGCGTACATCGCATACTCGGGATGGTAGAGGCCGTCAGGGTAGCCGGGCGCTACTCCCTGACCCACGCAGTACTCGACGTGCTTGTAGGCCCAGAAGTCGCTGGGTACATCGGCGAAGGTGGCCGGTGGCACGGGGGCGGGGATAGCAGCATCGCCACCGGGGGCGACCATCGCTCTGGCGACATAGACTGCCATCTGCCCTCGGTCAACCGCTAGGTTGGGCCGATAGGTGCCGTCTTCGTATCCCTGCAATACATTCTGCGATACTGCATACTCGATGTGCTTGTAGGCCCAGTGGTCAGGCGGCACATCCGAGAAGCTGGGCGGTGGCTCCGGATCAGGGATGTTGTCGTCACCACCGGCCAATCCAGAGGCGACCAGACACGCCATCCCCGCCCGGTCGAGGGGGAAGTCGTCACAAGCTGCGCTCGCCCCCGTGCAGAACGCGAGCACGACGCCTATCACAATCCCGACCACCAGCGACCGGCGGTGCATCCACTTCCTCCTTACACCGGAACTGGATTCTGGGACTGCTCAGCAGGGAGCTCAGTGAGGATACGTCCCCTCAGCGCAGGAGTTCACCGCTGACGGTTGCGCCTCCTTCCCGCCTCTGGGCGCTGCTGCGGCCCGCCACCCCCGGCCGTCCGCTCTGCGCTCCCTGTGCAATCTGCGGTTACCCGTCCGGCCATTCTCTGCGTTCTTTGCCTGCCCTGAGCCTGTCGAACGGGCGCCTTTGCGGTAAGACCGCCGTTGCTGTTCATCTGCGCCATCTGCGGATGACGGGCCGTTCAGCCGTTCCCCTCTACTCTCGACTTTCGACTCTCGGCCGTTCCCCCTACCCCTTCATCATCCCCGCAATCTCCTCTTCCGCCTGATCGGCCAGCCGCCCGAAGTCCACGTTCCCCGCCTGCCGCGCTTCGAACAAATGCCACGCCGCCACTTGTAGCCGCAGCGGATGTTGCTTCCCCACCCGCACGATGAACGTGTCATCGCCCACCTCGAGTCCCCCAACCTTCATCGCATGGCGCGCGAACTGCCGCGCCTCCCCCTCCGTGAACTCGCCCAGCTTCACCTGCCCGAAGATGTTGTAGAAGCTCGACGTCAGCTCCGACTGCTTCGTCACTTCCTCCATCGAGCGCGCCGATGTCGCCACGAACGCCATCTGCCCGTCATTGCCCAGGCTCCGCCACGACTCCAGCAGATCGTCCCCGAACTGCTCCACCCGCGAGGCCAGCCCCTCGAACTCATCCAGGAAAACAACCGGTAGCTTGCCCTCCTTGCGCAGCGCCCGCACCGCCTCCTCGAACGCTGCCAGCTTCCCCGCCGCTGACCCGTCCGCCGGCCGTCCCATGATCGCGCCCAATCCCCCCGCGATCGCGCCCAGCAGCCCGTCGAGCGTATGGTGTCGGCTGCTCAGCAGATCAATGAACACCGCCGCGCAGTCTGCCCCGAGACGCTGCGCTGCACGCTGGCTTGCCTGATAAGCAAGCGACGACTTACCGATCCTCCGCTCGCCCACAACGGATACACAACCAAGCGATTGCAAGCGAGCGAAGATGCTCCCCATCTCGCGATCGCGGCCGACGAACGCCTCCGCCTCCATCACCGTCCCGCGCCAGTGGAACGGATTGCGCGCCTTGCCCATCTGCCTTTCCTCCTGCCCCGCACTACGGCTTCGCCCACACCCTTCCCGTCGGCCACCTGTTCCTCGCGCTGACCCTCTCACCTTTTCCCGCCACCCCGCGCGCCACACACTCCCCGCCCGTCTGCTCACCCCACCTCGCACCGCGCCTTGACTACCTATCTACTGCTTACTGTAATACCTATCGCTGTACTGTTCTTCCTGCGCATCACGCCGCCACCTCGCGTTTCGTTTTGGCCCATCCCGATCGCCGGTCATTGCGCGCGTCGCGGCCACGGAACGCGCAGAATCCCCCATACGCCTATGCAGAATCAGCTGCAATTCGCGCCTTGACATCCCTCTATGTTGGCCGTACCATGGGGCGCCGCACCCGGAGGCGGAGGCGCGCGTGGGCCAGGTCATCGCAGTCGTTAACCAAAAGGGCGGGGTGGGGAAGACAACCACGGCCGTTAACCTCGGCGCTTGCCTCGCCGCGTCCGGCAAGACGGTTCTGCTGGTTGACATGGATCCGCAGGGCAACGCGACAAGCGGCCTCGGGGTAGCGAAGGCCGGGCTCGAATCCACTATCTACGACTGCCTAACCGGTGACGTCCCGATCGCCGCGGCGGCGGTGGACACGGCCGTCCCGAACCTGCGCCTGGTCCCCGCGACCGTTGACCTGTCCGGCGCCGAGGTGGAGCTGGTCAGTGTGCTCGCCCGGGAGACGCGGCTGAAGATAGCGCTCGACAGCGTGCCCGATGACTACGACTATGTGTTGCTCGACAGCCCGCCCTCGCTCGGCCTGCTTACGGTCAACTGCCTCACCGCGGCGGCGGCGGTGCTGATCCCGATCCAGTGCGAGTACTACGCGCTGGAGGGGCTCGGGCAGCTCCGCAACACACTGGAACTCCTGCGCCGGATGCTCAATCCGAACCTGGAGCTGCTCGGGGTCGTGCTCACCATGTACGACGCGCGGACCCGCCTGTCGGCCGAGGTGGCGGATGAGGTGCGGAAGAACTTCCCGGGGCGGGTGTTCCAGTCAGTGGTGCCGAGAAGCGTGCGCCTGTCAGAAGCGCCCATCTACGGGCAGCCGATAATCAGCTACGCGCCGGAGAGCGCGGGTGCGAAGGCGTACCGCGCGCTGGCGAGAGAGGTGATCGAACTTGGAGAAGCGCAAGGGCATCAGGTCGCTGATTCCGACCGGGACGCTGAGGGAACGGGAGGAGACGATACAGGAGGTGCCGATCACGGAGCTGGCTCCGAGCCCGTACCAGCCCAGGGCGAAGGTGGACGAGAGCCGGTTGTCGGAGCTGGCGGAGTCCATCAAGGCCCATGGGATACTGCAGCCCCTGATCCTGCGGCGCTCGGGGAAGGGCTACCAGGTGATCGCGGGGGAGCGGAGGCTGCGGGCGGCGATGCTCGCGGGGCTGACGCGGGTGCCGGCGGTGATCCGGGAGGCCAAGGACCACGAGATGCTGGAGCTGGCGCTGGTGGAGAACCTCCAGCGGGAGGACATCAACCCGATGGAGGCGGCGCAGGCGTACCAGCGGCTGATGGACGAGTTCGGGTTGACGCAGGAGGAGGTGGCGAGCCGGGTGGGGAAGAGCCGGCCGGGGGTGGCGAACACGCTGCGGATGCTGAACCTGCCGGCGGCGGTCCAGACCAGCATACGTGAGGGGAAGCTGGAGGAGGGGCACGGGAAGATCCTGGCGAGCTTCGATGATCGCCGGATTATGATGGTGTTGTGGCGGCGGATCATCAAGCGGGGGCTATCGGTCAAGCAGACGTCGGAGATGGCGGCGAAGCTGCTGCCGGGGAATGTTCCACGTGGAACAATTTTAGGCGGGCCTAACTTTTCCGGCGGGCTGGACCCGAACGTGCAAGATGTCCAAAACCGCATCACACAGCTTCTGGGGGCGAAAACGCGGATTCGCCCGAGGCCCCGGGGGAGCGGCGGAGTGGTCGAAATCCACTACGCCGACTGGGAGGATCTAGACCGAATCTACCAGAGGATTGCACTCCCTTAGGAGTGCTAATTCGTCAAAACGGCAGTCGGCATGACACGGATACGGATGGCAACGGACAGGTAAGACGCGTTTTCGGAAGCAACGGAAGCAACGAAGGAGCCAATCGGAAGCACATTTCTGGGTGGGATCGGCGGCGGGGGGGCAGGCGGCCGCCGACCTCCGCCAGAGGAGGAGCGGGGGGGGCGTCTGGATGCCGTCGGCCGCGGCGGCGGGGGACTCTCTCGGATGATGCTCCCGGCTTCGCTGGCGCTCAGATGGGCAGGTTGCATGATCCTGGCGAAGCGCTCAGAGGGCTTCGCCCACTGAGCCTGCTTGGTCGGGGATGACGCCTCCCCCATCCTTAGCTTGCGGTGAGTCATGCTCGGGCCGGGAATGCAAACGGCCGGGGCGCTACTTCAGTGTTAGTGTGATTCCACGAAACTCAGCATCCGCTCAATTCGCCAATCGCAAGGTCCATCGCCTTCTGGAGCAGTTCATGCTTCTCCTTTGCCCGCGCGGAGCGCAGCACTGGCAGGGCCTCCTTGATAGGTTTCCTCCCTCCCTCGTCATCCTGTTTCCACGCTCCCAGCGCCGATACCGCGGAGAAGCGAACCTTCCAGTTCGGGGAGGAAAGGAGCTTCTCCATCGGCCGGATTGCGTTCGTACCCATTCGGTGAATCACCCCCGCAAGGTTCCTGGCCACGCGCCATGGAGTATCATCCCCCGAGCCATCAGAGGCGGCTGCTTCCTTGCTCATGAACTCACATAGCCTCGGAAGCGCGTCTCTCAGTTCCTCCGCGCAGCCCTGGAGCGCGCCGGCAGCGTGGTAGCGAATCTCGGGGTTCCTGCTTTCCAGCGCCTGCAAGAGGTGACGTGATCCGCCCTCTATGGCCGCCAGCGTCTTCCCTGCGAACATTGCCACGCGACCGTCCGGGTGACCGAGGGCGTGGACCAAGTGCGGGATCGCCGCGTGGCCAATGTAAGCCAGCCAGATGCTACACATCAGGTTTCCATCCGAGCCCGGATCTGCGATAACAGACGCCATTATCCCCGGCACAGGGTCAGACCCGAAATGCTCGATGCCTTCCTCAATGTTGCTCCGTAGCTTCGGGTCCTTTCTAGACTGGTTGACGAGCTCGCGCAAGGGATTGCCCATCTTGCCCGTTCCTCTCTCCTGACACGATCACCTCGGATTCCCATGTGGGGCCACGAGTGCAACGGCTGCGACGCCATCACTTCCTCATTTCACTAACCTTCCAGCCGAAGTACCGAAGGTTGATCTGGGTGGGCACTCCCTCGATAGGATGGACGACCGCGCCCCGGGCAAAGTGACCGATTATCCGATTGGCGTCGGCATCGGAAATCCGGATGTCCCGTCGTTTCAGGTACCCCAGTGATAGCAGCACTTCGGCGAGCGGGTCCATCGGGTCAAGGACGTCTATCGACAAACAGCATGTCACCCTCGTGCCACCAGGGAGGATCACCATGAAGTTGCGACGATCCGAGAATCCGTGCAGTCCCACCTCCGCCAGGGCCTGTGACATCATCTCTCGGGCCTCGCCCGCCAAGGCGGCGAAATCCACCTTGGGCCCTGGCGCCTGCTGTTGTTGAGCGATCATGACTCTTGTCAGAATGTGTGGGCGGACGCTTTCCTGGATAGCATTCCTGTCGTAAGCCTTCTCCAGATACACCTGAGCCATTCCGGGCTGCTCGTCCAGGATGGTAGCAGCTTTCAGGGCGACCTTGGGATCGCTATCCTCCAGATACAAGGCCACTTCCCTCATGGCCTCCGCTTGCACTTTGGGGTCACGTTGCCACATCCGCGCCGCCGCCGCCTCCAGCGCCGCCTCTGGTTTCTCATTCGTCCGCCGTCGCTTAAGCCATCTGGCCCAGTTCATGTGGACCCCACTCCCTTTGCTCAATGCACTGCAACATAGCCTTCCCAGGCGCTCCGCTCGAGGAGGTGGACGGTGGGGTCACACAGCACTCGCGCTGTGTGACCTTCAGCGCCTAGTCCAGCAGTACGTCCTTAGTGAGGCTGCCCAAAGGCTTGCGTCTGCACATGGCATCCGGCAGAGGGAAGAGTGTCCGAGCGGTCTTTGGCAACCCCGTGCACTGCGGCCGGCGGCTCGAAGCGAGCGAGGGATTCGATGAGGGCCTTGCGGGCCGGGTAGTGGCTACGTTCGGTGGTGCCGCCGGCGCGGAGGTCGCGGCGGAGGGCGGCGAGGTAGTCGTTGATTGGTGATGGCGGCATGGTGTGGTTGGCCCCTCATTCTCCCCGTATGAAGCAGCGTTTCGAGTGGCGGGAGGCGAGGTCCTTCAGGACAGCCCATCCTGCACCCCGCCCCCCACCCCACAGACGTACCAGGAATGCACAGCGCCGGCCCGCCCGCCCGGGCGGGGCGCAGGGGGGAACGGGGGAACGGCCGGCGGGGTTCGGTGACCCCGCCCTACAGAACGACAACGGCCGATAGCGGCCTGGGCAGGAGACACGCTCCTGCCCTAAGGGGACGGCCGGCGGGGATGCAGCCGACGACATCCCCGCCCTACAGAACGGCATCGGCCAGACAACGGCCCCAGCAGGAGACACGCTCCTGCCCTACGGGAACGGCGAGGGCCGGCGCGGCTAGAGGGGGCGTTTGGAGGGGAGGCCGGGGCGGCGGGGGTAGCGGGAGGGGGTCGCGACAGCTTTTCTGATGAGGATAAGGAAGCGCTGGCCCATTTCGCTGGGAAGGGTCAGCTTTCTGGTGGCGGCGAGCTGGCCGCCGAGGGTGGTGAGGGCGCGGTGGCTGTGCGCGAGGTCGCGTTCGCCGGCGGGGCCTTTGAGGGCGAGACAGTCTCCGCCGATGCGGAGGAGGGGGAGGCAGTACTCGAGCAAGACGGGCAGGGGGGCGAGGGCGCGGGCGACCACCAGATCGTAGCTTTCGCGATGTTGGGGGTCGCGCCCGAGGGATTCGGCGCGGTCGGCGATCACTTCGACGTTGGCAAGCCCGAGGGAGGCGGCGGCTTCGCGGAGGAAGGCGGCGCGGCGCTGGTTGGATTCGATGAGGGTGTAGGAGGCGTGGGGGCGGACGATGGCGAGGGGGAGGCCGGGGAAGCCGGCGCCGGCGCCTATATCGGCGACGCGCTCGCCGGGTTGGATGTCGCGAATCAAGAGCGGGGTGAGGGAATCGAGGAAGTGCTTGATTGCGACCTCAACGGGGTTGGTGATGGTGGTGAGGCCGCGGGTGCGGTGCTGGAGGAGGAGGGAGTAGTGGTGGGCGAAGAGGGAGAGCTGCTGGTCGTTGATGCGGATGCCGAGGTCGGCCGCGCCGGAGGTGAGAGATTGGTTGAACTCGGCAATGGTCGCGGGAGGGATGCCGGTCCCACTGGTGCGACGCGATGGATGCATAGGAGGTGGGTACGACGGAGGCAGGAGCCAACCTGCGAACCGCAAAGACACGAAGGGAACGAGGAACGGCCCATCATCCGCAGATGAACGCAGATGAACACCGATTGTCCGCCTGCGGCGGGAACGGCAACGGCCTCACCACAAAGGCACGAAGGGAACGGAGGAGCGGCCGGAACCGGAGATTGCGCAGATTGCACAGATAACGGAACGGCCGCAAGCTGCGAACCCGCCAGGGGCGGTCAGGCTTGCGCCACTGACGGATGGTTGACTTTGGGGGGTGTTTGTGGTAGTGTAATGATTGAGATGTAAGTGGTGAGAAGGCACTGATCGGTTCCCGCCAGCGGGGGGCGGGGGAAGATCGGTGCTTGTGTGTTTTGATATGGGCCGCGAGGGGGCGCGCAAGGAGCCGCGATGAGCAATCAGGAGATGGTCCTCACTGCGGAGGGACTGAAGAAGGTGCAGGCGGAGCTCGATGAGCTGAAGAGCGTCGCGCGCAAGCAGGTGGCCGAGCGGATTCGGGAGGCGAAGACGTTCGGGGAGATCGGGGAGAACTCGGAGTACGAGGATGCGAAGGCTGAGCAGGGGCAGATCGAGGGGCGGATCGAGACGCTGCAGTACCTGTTACAGAACGCCAGGATCGTAGACAAGCCGGGCAAGGACGGGAAGGTGGCGGTCGGGTCAAGCGTGCGGGTGCGGGATGTCGGCAGCGGGGAGGAGGTATACTACCACATCGTGGGGGCGGAGGAGGCCGACCCGACGAAGCGCCGGATCTCGAACCAGTCGCCGCTGGGGGAGGCGTTGATGGGACGGACGGCGGGAAAGACGGTGAAGGTGAAGACGCCGAGCGGGGTGCGCACGTACGTGATTCTGTCGGTCGGGGCGTAACGGCGGAACGGCAAACGGGTCGTCGTCCACAGATGAACACAGATGGACGCGGATTGCCCGCCGACGGCGGGAACGGCCGAACGGCTTCACCGCAAAGGCGCAGAGGGCGCAGAGAGGGCAGGACGCGGAGGTCCTGCCCTACGAACTACGAACCACTCATTGATCCATAGGGGAGGAGCATGCCGGAGACGGAGGGCGAGCTTGTGCGCCAGCGGCGGGAGAAGCTGGCGCGGCTGCGGGGGCAGGGGGAGGACCCGTTTCGGGTCACGCGGTTCGAGCGGACGCACCTGGCAGCGCAGATCCACGATGGCTTCGAAGCGCTGGAGGGCGCGACCGTGCGGGTGGCCGGGAGGTTGATGGCGCGGCGGCGGCACGGGAAGGCGACTTTTGCTGACCTGGCGGACGGGTCGGGCCACATGCAACTGCTTTTCCGGGTGGACCAAGTCGGGCGGGAGCAGTATGAGGCGCTGGGGGAGCTGGATGATGGCGATGTGATCGGGGCGGAGGGGGAGGTGATGCGGACGCGGACGGGCGAGGTGACCGTCGGCGTGCAGAGCTACCGCTTGCTTGCCAAGGCGCTGCGGGGGCTACCGGAGAAGTGGCACGGGCTGCGCGATGTGGAGATCAGGTACCGGCAACGGTATCTGGACCTGATTGCGAACGAGGACTCGCGGCGCGTTTTCATCATCCGCTCGAAGGTGATCAGCGCGCTGCGGCGCTATCTGGAGGAGCGGAGGTTTCTCGAGGTCGAGACGCCGATGATGCAGGCGATCCCGGGGGGCGCGCTGGCGCGGCCTTTCTGCACCCACCACAATGCGCTGGACATTGACCTGTACCTGCGGATCGCGCCGGAGCTGTATCTGAAGCGGCTGGTGGTCGGGGGGCTGGAGCGGGTGTACGAGATCGGGCGGGTGTTCCGCAACGAGGGGATTGATACCAAGCACAATCCCGAATTCACGATGTTGGAGGCATACCAGGCCTACGCCGACTACAAGGACATGATGGAGCTGATGGAGGGGATGGTTGCGCGGGCGGCGGAGGAGGCGCTGGGGGCGACGAAGGTCCAGTGGGGAGGGGAGGAGATCGAGCTGGCGCCGCCGTGGCGGCGGGTGTCGCTGCTCGCCAGCATCGAGGAGCACGCGGGGGTCGAGGCGAGCCGGCTGGAGGACGCCGAGAAGGCGCGGCGAGCATGCGAGGAACTCGGGCTGCCATGCGAGGAAGGCATGGCGCTGAGCACGATGATCAGCAACGTATTCGAGCGGTTCGTGCAGCCGAAGCTGATCCAGCCCACGTTTGTGATGGATTATTCGACGGCGGTCTCGCCGCTGGCGAAGGCGCGGCCGGACGAGCCGGCGCTGGCGGAGCGGTTCGAGCCGTTCGCGGGGGGGCTGGAGCTGGGGAATGCGTTTTCGGAGCTGAACGACCCGGAGGAGCAGAGGCGTAGGTTCGAGGAGCAGGCGAAGCTGAAGGCGCGGGGCGACGCGGAGGCGCATCCGATGGATGAGGACTACATTCGCGCGTTGGAGTATGGGCTGCCGCCGACGGGGGGGATCGGGCTGGGGGTGGAGCGGTTGGTGATGCTGCTGGCGGGGGCGAGCTCGATCAGGGATGTGATTCTGTTTCCGCAGATGAGGCCGGAGGGGAGGTAGGAACGGCCTTCACCCCCCTGCTTCGCCAAGGCTACGCAGGGCAAGCTCCAGCGCAGAGGAGACAGAGAGGGCAGGAGCTGAAGCTCCTGCCCTACGAGATCAAGGCTCGGTCAGACCGCTTCTGAGGCTTGGAGGATGTGGGCGACGTCACAGTAGAGGACGTCGTGGAGCTGGCCGGCGGCGGCGACGGTGAGGTGGAAGTTGTCGTAGTAGCGGAGGTGGCCGACGAGGGTGGAGCCGGATTTGAGGTGAACGATGACGCGCAGTTCCGGGGCCAATTGGGAACGCTCGTGTAACCGGTCCCAGAGCTGCTCCTCGGGGTCGGACGAGTGATCATAGATGAGGGTCGGCGGAGCGAGCGGCTTATCCATTTCTCGCCTCCCTCCCTCGCGAGCCCGCTGGCTCGCCTCAGGGATGAAGGATAAATGAGGCCGGGTCCGAGCTGTCCATGCAGCTTGCGGCCTCGAGGGAGGGGATGGCTGGCGCGCCCCGTGTTGCACCCTCGCCACGACGATATGGAGTTTGGGTGGATTCTAGCACAACGGGGCGGATTGCGCAAGATTCGGCAGGGCGGGGGACGGTAGTTTGTGGCGGGCCGGGCCCGGCTGAAGGGGTTTCGCCCCCGACCTCCACCCGGAAACCACCCTCCCGACCTGATCGAGCAGCCACCGTCGCTCTCAGCGCCCGAACCGTCCAGTCACACCCTCCACCTACCCCATCACCCCGCCTTCATGGGTCTTCATGTGCCTGTTACGCGGCGATGAGACGGGCCTTGGCCGCTCAGACGGGGTGAAGCGCCAGATCCGATAGGACGGCGTCCCGGGCGACTCCACGGTAGCGCAACAAGCACACTTGGCCACAGATCGCTGTTTCCCCTGACGAGCGAGCAGTTTCTGCTCGCCAGACCAGGCGAAGTGTCAGTACAGCATGTGCTCCCGGTACACTTCGAGGGCGAAGAGGTAGTCCGGGTAATCAATGTTCGTAGAGAGGGAGTGGTCTGAAGCGAAGACGTAGCGGGCGCCGCGTTCCTTCATGCCCTTCACGATCCGTGTCACCTCGCGGCGGATGAGGTCGCGGTCACCGGACTCGAGCACCCGCGCATCTAGACCGCCGACGAAGGCAAGCTGATCGCCGTATTGCTCGGCGAAGCGGAACAGGTCGCAGCCGGCCTTCACCTCCATCGGGTTCAGGGCATCGAAGCCGGCGGCGACGATCAGGGGAAGGGCCTCGGTGACGTTGCCGCAGGAGTGCAGCACCACCGGCAGGTTGCGCTCGTGGAAGAAGTCGATCAACTCCGTGAAGTAGGGGAAGATCAGCTCCTCCAGCACCTTCGGCGAACAGAACAGGCCGTTGCGGTAGCCCAGGTCCTCGTACATCCACACGCCGTCGGGAAGCCCGGCCTCCTGGAAGACGAGCGTGTAGTGCGCTTTGAAGAAGTCCGTGTAGACCCGGTTGTAGTCGTGTATCCAGGCGGGGTCGAGCAACAGGCTCTCGTACATGCACACGTCGCCCATCGTCTGGCGCATGTTCTCCCAGACAAAGAGGTGCCCGTAGTGGGTCCACAGGCCCTGCTCCCGGCGCGCGGCGAGCGCCGCCTTCGTCCCGGCGATATCGGCCCGCTCCGGGTCCACCTCCAGCAGAAGGGGCCGGTAGTCTCGCTCCCAAACCTCGCGGCTGGTCATGCGGAAGTCGATGTGCTCCGGGGTGCCGGACTTGTGCTTCCAGTACTTCAGCGCCGCGCCCGCGCCGTTTCGGCGGACGGCCCACGCCTCCGTTTCCTCCACGAGTTCCGAGACGCCCTTCAGGGGCATGGTGTCGAACCAGCCCCCCACCCCACAGAGGTCGTAGCCGAAGTGATCCACGGGTGACACCGGCCCTCCCTCGGTATCCGCCGGATAGCCCTGGTGCACCCACTTCTCCAGCGTGTCCGACCAGGGGCTGTCCATCACCCCGACCCGCTCCGCGGGCTTGCCTCGGAAGAGGCTATCGATCACTTCGCGCGAGGTCTGCACGGGCGCCGTCTCCAGTGCGTTGTGCGGCCTGGGTATTCCGCGGGAGGTGGGGGGAGCCCTGCATGGGCCGAAGCCTGGCGCGGACTTGTCCTTATAGGGGCCATGCTGTCCATGTCACGTGCGAACGAGACACTGTGCGCATGTCGAGGTCCCGTGAGACCGCTTTGAGGGCACTTTGGTGCACGGATGAGTTTCTGGACAGGACGGCTGCGGCGCGCAGCCAGGGCTGTTCCCTATTCTGCAATTCCTGTCACAGACTGCCCTTCGCTTGCTTATCCTGCTTAATTCTGGCCTTTTTCTGCTGTTTATCTATCTTCTGTTTCTGCATCTTGCTTTTGTCTTTCTTCCCGCCTTTGTCTCCCATGGTGGCTCCTTTCCGTGTACGATCTCGCGCTGTACAGAAACTCATCTGGCGCCCAGGCTGCCCTGCTGCCCATCTCGTGGTATTCTCTCCATTCATGAGTACCCCTGCGCTGAGAGGCACCGAGGATGGAGAATGCCGTCGAACGAGGGCCGGATTGGGGGAGCCTGCCGGTCATCGCGACCGTGGTGCGGCTGTCCTCCCATCCGCGACGGAACCCGGGCAGCGACTCCAAGCCGAGGGGGTAGCCGGAGGCGCGGGGGTGCTCTCAGGCCGGCTTCACGGGCGGTCGACAGGGGCAGTAGGCCAAGCCGACTCCGTCCACGATCACCCTCGCCGACTGCACCTTGGGCATGAACGCTCCACCCTCCGGCCCGGATGGCGGCGCGCCCGGTGACGGCTACCGCGGCCCGTAGTGTGGCATCGCCTGCCCCAGTTCGTACGCCCCTAGGTCGGGTCCGTCGCCTGAGTAGCCGTCATTCAGGTTGGGCAGGACCAGAGCTGCGTCAACAGCCCGTGACTGCGGCTTCAGCCGGAGGTCGTTGACGGCGATCGGGAACTGCTCCCTGAGATCGGCCGGCACGCTCACCCCGGAGGCGAAGGGGGACTCGTTGCCCAACCATACCGAGCGGCGTTCAATGCCGCTCTGGCTTCGGAAGTCATGAAACGTGCCATACCGCTCGCCACCCCACTTGGCGAACATGGCGAAAGGTCCGCCCGTGAATCCATCGTGGTCGAAGTCAGCCTGCTCGACCACTGGGCTGAACTCCATGGCATAGTCCGCCGGGCCGCCCACAAACAGGTTGTTGCGGGACATCGCCTTCCCCACTGGCGCGCCCGAGTACAGCGGCCACGGGATGCCGCTCTTCACTATCGTGTTGTGGAAGAGCAATACCCCAGAGGGACGGTTGTGCATCTTGAAGGGAGTGTACGCTAGGTTGTACATGGCGTTCCGGAAGATGTAGGCGGGCCCACCATAAAGTGGCTGGGTGCTGATGCCCTCAAAGCAGTTGGTGATGTGGTTCCTGAATGCGCGCACATTAGTCTGGCCGTAGTCCAGTTCGATGGCGTCATCGGTGCATTCGGAGATCTCGTTGTTGTAGAAGTCAATGGCGCGGCCGGGAGGGGAGCCCATGATGTCAATGCCGTCGCCAAAGCCGCGGATGCGGTTGTAGCAGATGTCGTGTCCCTCGCCGGACACCTGAATTGCCCGCGCATCCTCGATCCCTTTCGTACGCGGCCAGCTGGAGGGCCCCTCGAACAGGTTGTCGGCGATGTAGAGACCGCCCATGGGTGGCTCGTTGTTGTGGGCGGTGAAGCCGTAGTTACACTGGTAGAAGTGACACCGCTGCACGGCGAGATCGGAAGCTCCGTGCGCGACGAAGACGAAGTCTGCGTCGCGGAAAGCCAGTCCCTCGAAGAACAGGTCGTGGGTCTGGTTTGCCCCCACCGCCCGGTGCGCCCCGCCGCCGTCCACCACCGCCTCTCCGTCTCCGGCCGCTCGCCATACGATGGGCGCGCCCGGCTTCCCGCTCTTGTCGGTTTCCCACGGCCCCTGGTACACGCCCTGGTGCACCAGGAACAGATCGCCCGGCCTGGCCACCGCATCCGCCGCCTCCAGACCGCGCAGCGGGTCCTCCTGTGTTCCGCTTCCGCCCCCGGCGCCGGGTACCACATGGAGCGTGCGTTGCGGCTTCGGCGGCACGGGGATCATGCGCGTGTGGG
>Ga0315284_10004007_pt1 | contig 20921 bp, 23 predicted proteins | sample YL17G09_16_MG_FD_203696 | JGI IMG/M metagenome (GOLD analysis project Ga0315284, IMG submission 203696) | Sediment microbial communities from Yellowstone Lake, YNP, Wyoming, USA - YL17G09_16 | ecosystem: Environmental > Aquatic > Freshwater > Lake > Sediment | place: USA: Wyoming | collected...
CTATTCAGGCTGACGGTTTTAAGACGTTAAATGAAGGCCAGCGTGTCAGTTTTGATGTTGTACAGGGTGCAAAAGGCCCGGCAGCGGAAAACGTGAAACTTTTATAAGTTCATGATCGGAAAGGAAAAGGTGCTCCTATATGGTTTATCATGTGCTGGAGTGCCTTTTTTTATTAAACTGTATATGCTAATTCAATTAATGGGTCTTGAAAATAATGAATGCACGTTGGGTGCTTGATACTCTATGGCCGGAACTCCCACAAGTTGATTGTACAATCGTGGCAAGGTGGTGGCCTTGGGACTATTACTGTGTATCGACAACGCGGGTATGGCAAGATAAGTCAGATCCAATATACAAAAGCATAACCAAAAATTCTGTCCTCCCACAGCAATATGTAACATATGGCTATAAGTGTGATAAAAATGGCAGGAGCGATGTGAACCATTTTTATTATATGAAAGAATATCCTGACTCAGACCTGGCAAGAAAAGGCCACAAAGAAGTAGTAGAGTTACTGGAAAAAGGCAGATTGAAGTTAATAAATCAAGATCGGTCAGGACAATAAACAGTTAACCGGCTAATTCTCGGTTTTTTTGCTGCCATAACCACAGTTCAGATTCTTCTTGATATATAGAGCGATGTTCTATTATATGGCGGTCTGATTTTCTCAAAGGAGAGAAATCATGGCCACTCCCGCCGCCGTTTACCGACCACGGAACCCGCAGTCTTCCGATTTTCTTCAGCAGGATATTTATCGGTATCTTGATTGCGAAGATTTCCACAACGGCTCTGCCTGCTATGAAGTGTCGTTTATAAATGGTTATCCTCAGTATATTTTTCAACCAACACCTGTGGACTCGTAGGTAGAGCGCACAACTCCGATGATTGATTAAATTGCCCCCTTCGGTTAGGTACCATACCGCCCTTTCCTGACAAGCTGTTTCATCACATTTTCTTCCGGATCTTATGACCTCAGATCAATTTTCAAAGAACGAGTTGTTGTTATTTTGAGCAATGCCGTTGCTTTGAGGAATGATCTGGACCCATAAGATTGAGTCGTCGGTAAAAATGCCGTAGTGTTCCTGAAGTTCCTTGATACGCTTTTGCTGTTCGGCTTGGATATAGGCGTTTATCTCTTGTTCCGGCAACTGTGATTCTCTGCACGACAGCTTAATTATCAGAACTCGTTCATGCATTGGTAATGGATTCAAGCCAGCCATACCCTTCCCAAGCTTCATGATTCTTCTTTTCGTTGATATCATCCCTCGTACCTCCGCTTCGTCAGGGGTTTGTATCATCTTTGTTCACTTTTCTATAACCTACTTGAATAAATCGGCATGGCTGCCAGTGCGTTCAAAGATAATCCGTGGTTCATCGATCCGGTAAATTAACAGCCAGTCCGGTTCAATATGACACTCTCGCCGGTCTTTGAAATTCCCGATCAAGATATGGTCCCGGTATTTCCGGTCAAGGGGGGTTCCCTCTATCAGATCACGTATAACGGTCTTGAGGCGTTCAGGATCGAGTCCCCGTTTGATCATGTGTTTCAGGTCTTTTTCAAAGCGGCTTGTGTATACAGGCGTCCTCATCAGACACCCAGCTTTCTAAACATATCATCGGCGTCCGTGCTTTCTACAAGCCCCCTTCCCTCCTCACTGTCTTTGAACGTCTTCAGGGTTTCTTCATTGGGGATTTCTACAGGAAAGGGCAGCCCCCGCCTCATTTTCACCTGTTTGAAAAAGATATTGATCGCCTCGGTTGTGGACATGCCTAAAGTCTTTAAAATCCCCTCTACTTCGGTTTTCAATTCCTTTTCCGTCCGGGCGTTTATCATTGCTGTTTTTGCCATGTTGTCACCTCAAAGCATTTTTTCTATTGTATGACAAATGAAATACAAAATGCAAGGGGTTTCTATTTCGTGACCAGAAAACAAAAAGGGGCAAACCAATAAAGGTCAGACCCTTTTTTTATGATAAATCACGGCCATTTTCAAAAACGACCCTGTTTGAAACCAATCGGATCAGATTCTGTATCCACACGCCTTAAAAAGGCTTTTTACGATTTAACTTTTGCCTTTTTACTGTCTATGGCGGCATTGAATTTTTCCGCGTTGATGACAAATCTGTCATGGGTCGCCTCGGATATCTTGTCAACGTCGTCGTAAGCTTCCAGGGAGAAGGTCAGCTTGCGTCCTTCCATTTTCTCCAGTTTTCCCTTGACTATGATGGTCATGCCCTCCGGCGTCGCCGCTGTGTGGGTCAGATTCATACCAATTCCCACCGTCTGCTCTTTCGGCCAGTCAAGATGGGGATTGAGGGCCTTGATACAGGAAAACTCAAACAGTCCCACGAGAAATCCCGTAGCGAAAACCTTCGGCATGACCTGTCCTTCTTCCATTTCCGGATAAAGATACGGAACGGTCTTGCTCTCTGGAACCTTGTACGTGAAATCAACAATCAGCCCGGGTTTCAGGGAATCTTTCATTACTCGCCTCCTTTGGTTGATTAAATTTTAAACAATAAATCTCTGAATTTTTCGGATAAGTCAAACGCAAAAATGATGACGTTCTCGTCAAAAGTCGTCATTCCCGCCCCCGACAAGTACTTTCGAGGGCAGGCTCCGGCGGGAATCCAGACCATACGTAAGTGTATAAAAAACTGGATTCCCGTTTTCACGGGAATGACAAATAGAGGAGTTATGCAAAGATCGTGTCTTCAATGATTGCAAGATTTCTCACTCCGTTCGAAATGACATTTCAGGCATTGATCGAGTTTTTGCAAGGTCACCAATAATGGCTTTTCGCCAATACAAAAACTCAGAACTTGACCTGGGGCGCAGCCTTGGCTGCTGCAGGCGCTTCAAAGAACGGCGCTACCTGGAAGCCGAACACCCCTGCCAGTAAATTCGCCGGGAAACTCCTGATGGCCACATTGAATGTCCTGACCGCGTCGTTATAACGCTTTCTCTCAACGGCAATCCGGTTTTCCGTTCCCGCCAGTTCATCCTGAAGACGGATGAAGTTCTGATTGGACTTAAGATCGGGATATCTTTCCACCACGACAAGCAGCCTGCTCAGTGCGCCGGACAACTCGTTATTTGCCTTAATCTTATCTGGTACATTGCCGGCGCCGCCCACTTTCGCTCTCGCATTCGTCACCTCGACAAGCACATCTTTTTCCTGCTTGGCATATCCCTTCACCGTTTCCACGAGGTTGGGGATCAGGTCATACCGCCGCTGAAGCTGGTTTTCAACCTGAGCCCAGGAGCCCTTTACGGCCTCATCGAGGGAAACGAAGGTGTTGTAGGTCCCCTTGAAGAAGGAATACAGAGAAAAAATAACCACAAGGGCCACCACAATGGCAATGATCAGATTTCTTTTCCCGCTGGTCATGTTGTACCTCCAAATATATGAGAATTTTTATTAAATATCCAAACGATCAACCACCCCGGACAGTCTGGTGATTTCCTTCAGGTAGGCCTCAAAGACGGCCTTCATGTCAGAAGCGGCAATACGGTCGACGCCCTCCTTGATATCAGTACATGTGAAGAAGATAGCCGGGTCAACGGAATACTCCCCGGCGACGGCCTGAATAATCTCTTTCCTGCCCCGGGGGATGTCCATTCCTTTTAAAAACAGGAGGGCTTTAAACAGGGAAATGAAGGCTGTCAGTGAAAGTTTTATCAGTTCCCGAATCGGCTTCGCCCGCCCCTCTGTTTCAAGAAAGCCGCTTCTTAAGTGAAAGATCTTCCCTTTCAGCTCTCTTTCGCACTGTAACCGTAGCGGATAAGCCTTGAAGGATATCCGGCTCAGAATATCCTCGCCATAGACGAGGACATGATTCGCCTTGATATTGAGAAATTCTATAGGGTATGAATCAAGAGAGGACAGCATGTCTTCTTCCGTCATAAAAAGCGGGGTGGCCACCTTCCTCTTTCGCCACCGGGCGAGCGTCTCAAAGGCTTTATCCAGCTGATCCATGCCCTCCCCGGTGAGAAGGATAAGAAAATTGATATCCGATTTCCCGGGAATATAATCTCCTGCCGCTCCGCTGCCATACAGGATCAGAGCAAGGAGGTCTTTCCCGAAAATTCCCTTGAAATCCTCCGTAATCGCCGGAAAGATCTCTTCCGGGTTCCTGGGTATTTTTGCCATTTTCTCACCTGTAATGATGTTCCCCGCCCGCAGTGTGGGCATTCCCTGCAGGGAAGGGACTTATTTTTAAAAATCGCCGCCCGCACCGCCGCCGCCGCTGCCCCCACCCCCGAAGCCTCCGAAACCGCCGCCTCCGAAGCTGCCAAAGCCTCCTCCCCTTCCGCCGCCGCTGCCACTGATGAAAAAAAGCAGCAGCCAGGGGATCATCTCTCTCCCCTGCCTCGTGCCCAGAAGGGGAATCATGATCAAAAGAAGGATGATCAGGGGAATGATATTGCTGCCCCGCCGAAGCTGCTTTTTTTCGGGCTGGTCAGGGGCGGAACGTCCTGTGAGAGACACACCGGCGTCTTTCGCTATCACGGTGGATACGGCCATCATGGCGTTGAAAAGCCCCTTGCCGTAGTCACCCTGCTTCAAATACGGCACCACGTATTTGTCGCGAATTTCACCGACCAGACCGTCCGGCAGAATGCCTTCGACGCCATATCCTGTTTCGATCCTGAATTTTCTTTCGCCGACGGCAATAAAAATCAGCACGCCCTTGTCTTCACCTTTTTTACCGACTCCCCAGGCCTGGTAGAGGCTGTTGACGTAGTCTTCCGCGCTATTGTCCCCAATGCTTTTTACAGTTGCAACAACGACAGCCGTCCCTGTCTTCTCCAGTACCTCGCGTGCCAGATCTTCCATCCGGGACTTGTACTGATCAGGAATCACCCCGGCGAAATCATTGACTGCGCCGACGGGTTTGGGGAAAGTTTCAACCGCCTCCAGAGAAGTAACCGTCAGAAGAAGTGCCAGGCCACATAATATGAATGGAAGGGTTCTTCTGAAGAAAAATGGACGATGGCGTCTTATATCAGGCATTTTTATACAGGGAATTCTTGGCAATATAATGCCGGACGGTTTCCGGCACGAGAAATTTAATGGACTTTCCCTGTTTTACCCTCTGCCTGATATCGCTGGATGATATATCCAGGAAGGTGACTTCTCTGAAAAAAATAACATGACCGGTCGGCCCGCTAAATCCCTTCACATCATCATTATAGGTAAACTTGGAGGAAAAAGAGGTAGGCAGAATCCCCTCTAAACCTTTGTTCTCATATCCCGGTCTTGTCATGACAACAAAATTGCAGAGTAGAAGAAGTTTCTCCCATTCCCTCCATGTCTGGATGGCGTGAAAGGCGTCCTGGCCCAGGATAAAATACAACTCCAGGTTTTCCATGTATTTTTTCAGAATATATTCGACGGTTTCCACCGAATAGGAGGTGTTTTCCCGTCTTTTTTCCACATCGGAGAAAGAAAACACCGGGTTCCCTTCAATGGCAAGGGTGATCATCTGTTCCCGATAATGAAAGGATGTGATGTCGCCATGTATTTTGTGTGGAGGCTTTGAGGCGGGAACAAATATAATTCTGTTGAGATCGAAAATTTCCAGTATTTCCTCGGCGCACCTCAGGTGACCGGTGTGTATCGGATCAAACGTGCCTCCCAGCAATCCCCATTTCATGTTCTCACCTGTCCATTTCCATAAATGATAAATTTGGTCGTTGTCAGCTCCTCCAATCCCATGGGCCCATAGGCATGCAGCTTCGTCGTGCTGATGCCGATCTCCGCGCCGAGGCCCAGCTCAAAACCGTCGCTGAAGCGGGTCGAGGCATTGACAAGAACCGTGGAAGAGTTCACATCATTCAGAAACCGCTGAGCATTCTCATAACTTGTTGTGATGATGGATTCCGTATGCAGGGAACCGTACTTTTCGATGTGGGCGACGGCCTCATCCATGCCGCTTACGATGCGAACGGACAGAACGAGATCGAGGTATTCCCGGTACCAGTCGTCCTCTTGCGCCTTCTCAACATCCGGCAGAATAGCCCTTGTTTTATCGCAACCCTTCAGGATGACACCCGCTTCCACAAAATGACGCGCCATGAGGGGCAGGAAACCGTCGGCGATATCCTGATGAACAAGGAGGGTCTCCATGGCATTACAGACCCCGGGGCGCTGGGTCTTCGCGTTCATACATAATGCGATGGCCATATCCACATCGGCGCTCGCATCCACAAAGATGTGACAGACTCCTTTGTAGTGCTTGATCACGGGGATCTTTGATTCGCTCACCACGGCCCTGATCAGATCCTCACCCCCGCGGGGAATGATCAGATCAATATGTTCATCGAGTTGCAGCATCTCTCGGACCGCTTCCCTGTCGGTTGTCTGGATGACCTGGATGGCTTCTTCCGGGACTGATTCCTCTCTCAGGGAACTCTGGAGGATACGGGCAATGGCAATATTTGAGTGTATCGCTTCGGAGCCCCCCCTTAATATCACGGCGTTCCCTGATTTCAAACAGAGGGCGGCGGCATCCGCTGTCACATTGGGACGGGCTTCATAGATGATACCGATAACACCGAGGGGAATTCTCATCTTCCCGACGAGCAAGCCATTGGGCCTCCGCCACATGGAGGTCACTTTTCCCACCGGGTCGGGAAGCGCGGCCACTTCCCGCAGGCCCGTCGCCATAGCCAGGACGGTGCTTTCTCTCAACGTGAGCCTGTCCATCATGGCTGCGGAGAGACCTTTGTCTCTCGCATGATCAAGATCCTTTTGATTTTCCCGGATCAGAGCATCCGTCTCCCTGATCAGTTCGTCCGCCATATGGAGAAGCGCCCTGTTCTTTACATCAGTGGAAAGGCGCGCCAGTTTACCGGCAGCTCTTTTAGCGTTTTCCGCGATTTCAATCACGTAAGACCTGACTTCCATGATCATTTATTCCTCAATCAATGCCGTGTTTCTTTATCCCTGCCAACAATAGAGATTGACAAAACGGGCCATGTTTAGGTATGAACCGCAAGTTGATAAAAACATATTATTGCTGTTTAATTTACTTTACCCAACGTCTAAGATAGTGTCAAGATCATTTGATGGTTTTTCATGTCACAGTCATCAGCAATGGATAGTATTCGCATAAAAGCTGGAAAGCGCGCCTGCGAGGTGATACAGGACGGCGGTTTTCATTTTGACCGGATCACCACCTACTTTGCCCCTGCAACAGGTCCGAGGTGGCTGGCTGCGACGGGTTTTGACCTGACCCTCCTGAAAAGCGATCTTCTCGGACAATCAAGACCTGTCACACTGATTGGCGCATCTGCCGGTGCATGGCGTTTTGCCGCATGGACGCAACCGGAACCAGAAAAGAGCTATCGCACCCTCATGGACGCCTACATCAAGACTTCCTACAAAAGAACGGAAACGCCGGCAACCATCCTTAAGTCCATGCAGGACATCATGAATACCTACCTTGAAGATGACGCACTGTCCTTTGCTCTTGCCAACAAGAAATACCGTCTTGCCATCATCACCGCCCGGGCAAAAAACCTTGTGTCTTCAGAAACAAAATGGGTACAGCAGATCGGCCTCGGGATTTGCTTTCTCTTCAATGCCATCAATCGATCCCATCTCTACCACTTTGCAGAACGGGTGGTATTTTACAACGGGCCCAAACCTCCGCACTTCTGTCTGAGACCGGATTTCCGGGGCCGGTTCATCCCGTTAACGGAGATCAATTTCAAGCATGCCGTCATGGCGTCCGGCGCCATTCCCGTGGTCATCGCGGGAGTCAGGAATATCTACGGAGCGCCCACCGGCGTCTATCGGGACGGCGGTCTGATCGACTATCACCTCACCCAACATTACGCGCCAAAAGACGACGACATTACCCTCTTCTTCAACCACCAGGAGCGCATCGTTCCCGGCTGGCTTGACAAGAAGCTATCCTACCGCCAGCCACCGGATCATATCCTGGATAACGTCCTCATGGTCTATCCTTCCGAGGACTTCATCGCCAGGCTGCCGGGGGGGAAAGTGCCGGACAGGGATGATTTTAAAACCTTCATCGATCACCCTGCCACACGGATTGAAAATTGGCGTCAGGCCGTTCAGCTGGCTGAACCCCTGGGGGAACAATTCCTGGAGCTTGTGGAAAGCGGAAAGATCAGGAATATCGTTACAGGCTTCTGAATTGTTATTATGCCCGCTCTCTTGATTCCCGAATTGCCTCTATAATTTCCTGAATAGTAAAACACTTGCCGAGACCCGGAACATCGAAAGGAGAACGGCGAGGACGGGGAGAGCGGGGAATAATGGCATACATATCACCCTTTCGACGTCGGATAACCACTTCTTCGGTTTTAGATTCCTCAAGGACACTCGCCAGCTTCTCTCGGGCTTCAGAATAGGTATATATCTTCATAGGATTATGTCACCACCTTTATTGCAAGACTCTTTGCCACCTCACACATACGGGTATCAAGGCTAATGAGAGGTAACTTCGTTTCGAGACAACACTGGATGTAGAATGCGTCATATGCGTAGATATCAAACTTGACCGCTATTTTCATTGCCTCGGATATCTTTACGGGCAGGAGTCTGACCGGAATGCTTTGCGAAATATCGAAGGCCCTCAAAACTTCTCGATCAGTCAACCGACCTTTTCGTCTTACTGCTATCAGTGCATTCGCGATTTCATAGGGAAGGACCTCCGGCGAAACAACTCCGCAGCCGGACGTTCTTTCGATCACCCATTCACGATTCAACTCATCGAGAACTACTGCCAGAAATGAACTTGCATCAGAAACTATTTCCATGCTTCATCATGTACAACTCATTTCGTGAGTTGTCAATATGTTATTTGCAATGCTTTACATGGCAATTCTTGAGGCTGGTCTTGATAAAATTCGGGGAAAGCTCGGTTTTGTTGCACCTACAAAGTCCTTAAAAATGCAAATCTTAAAAAACAACGAATACTGTTTGAAAGCATCACAAAAAACAGAGGACTTCCTTCAGGAAAGCCCTCTGTTATGCTCACGGTTGGTCGCAAACCGTATTCAGAAACCCTGGATTCTCATTTCTTCAGCACCGCGATGACGTCAGAGGCGTTCCCCGTCACGACAGGACTCTGTTCGTTGCCCGTGAGCCTCCTGGCCATGTACGGGACAGTCTCCTTCAGGTACTGATCCATCTCACCCACAGTTATTTTGCCGTCTTTGTTTGTATCGGCATCCCCTTGGAGACCTTTCAAGAAGTAGTACGTAAACAGCGAATGCTTTTTCTCCCGGTACCAGGTGGATACCTGATCGACGGCGGCGCTGGTCATGAGGACGGCGTTGGCCGGCCCCCGGAACTCCTTCTTCACCTTCACCAGGGTAGGACTGATGTTCTTGAACAGCATCCCCTTGTCGGAGTTGCCGGAGAAGCAGGCGTCCAGAACGACGGTCATCTTCTTCGCCGGAACCTTCGCCAGGTTGTCATAGAAGGTCTGGAGGCGATAGCCGTTCGATTTCAGATCCTGGGGGTTGGCGTCCACGGGGACGAAATAGGCCTCGTTCGACTCCAGGTCCGGGGCGCCGTGTCCCACGTAGTAAACAAAGACCTTTGACACCCCTCCCTTTACGTAACGGAAAAGCCTGCCCTTGTGGTTCCTGTCGCTTCCGAAGAATTCGTTGAACTTGGTGAGCGTTGCGTCCTCGGCATAGAGGATCATCTCCGGATCGTAGCCCATCGTGCGGATCAGGTACTCCTTCATGACCTGGGCGTCCCGGTTGGCGAACTCCACGTCGGGCGAGCCGGAGGCGGCGTAGTTTCTATTGCCGATGACCACGGCCACATCATACTTGCCCGCCTTTTGCCCTTCCGGGATATTCGTGTCCACATCGACGGAGAGGCCCCCGGCAAGCTGGATGTCCACTTTATTTCCCGTATCCTCTCCTTTGACAACGACCTCTTCCAGACGTTTCTGTGGAGCATTCATGACGAGCTTCAACGGATGATCCGCCTTGAAGCGTGGGCGTGCCTCGTTGAGATTGATGGTGATGGGAATCGTCTCACCGTTGCCGATCCTGTTGTTTGTGTAAAAGGACAACTTGAAGTCCTTGAACTGACCGGACGGGATATTGCCCAGATCAAAGTGGGTCACGCTGTCAGCCGCTATAAAGACGTTCTTGCCGGTCTGCACATCGGCAACGGCCTCCCGTGCGTCTCCGTGACCGATGTTCTGCACACGCACCGTCAGCTCGACGATTCCTCCCGGCTCGATCCGGCCGCTGCCCTTCTGATCGTTGACCCCGACATCTGCCACCACGAGCTTCGGCGGCTCAAAGGCCTTTGTCTTGAAGGAAACCTTCATGGGGTTGGGGTCGAAGCCGTTGGCTTCCCTGATCTCCACGGTCAGGCTGATATTGGTAGTGGGAATATCCTCCACGGCCTTCAGTGCGATCTCCTTCTTCACCGTCCCTCCGGCGGGCACCGTCCCGATGAGGACGTCACGATCGAACTCAAGTCCTTCCGTCTTTCCGGAGGCTTTGATTTCAGCGCGGACATCGAAGGCATCCCCCTTGCCCCGGTTCTGCAAAGTAATGATGAGCTTTCCCGTCTCGTCGGCATCGAGAATCCTGTTTCCCGATGGTTCCGTGAATTGGACCGAAGCCGTCAGGTTCGGCGGCACAGGAGCAACCTTGACCTGGATATTGCCATCCTCGGCCCAGGTAATCATTGTTGTCGCCATTAAAATAAAGACTGACACCAAAATTGAAATTTTCTTAAGCATCGCTTATCTCCCTTGAAGCATGTAAACGTCAATAAGGGGCACATATGTGCTGCATTATGAAAGCACAAAAATACCTATGCGCTGACAGGCAACAACTCCACCTTGTAAAGATTCTTCACCGGGAACCTTTTGCTGGACTCGAGTATTTCAATTCCGACGATCTCATTTTTTTTTGTTGTATGGAGAACGACACCTTCTGAAATCTCTACACCGCCATCCGGTTTTTTTGAGGATAATTGAATATAGGCAACGTCGGCTTGCTTATCGTATCTAATCTTCATGGCTTTCCTCCCAACGCTTTTTTTAATGGATATACCGTAATGATAAAGATGTCTCGGCCCGATTTTTCATAAACTACCTTTAAAGGATATTCCGAAAATCTCTCCGGTAAAGATTTGACGGCGATAAGCTTGCTTTCATCCGCATCTCTAAAATCGGCGGATTCAATTGCCTGATATAGATCACCAACGCCTATCCCGTACAGTTTCATATTATTTCTGGCATGTCTTGAAATCTTCAATGTCGCGTTTCCCTTATCTCGATACGAAGTGCGCCATCACGGTTGTTATTCTATCATGATTATGGCAGGTTTTCCAAATATATAATCAGACCCGCACTCTGCATCAACCTCAATCTTCATCATTCCTTCCCCGCACATGCGGCGGTTTCCGGATCGACACCCGTACCCCAGCCCATGTCATAGATCCCCTGCGTGACAAACCGGTGAAACGTATAATAGGGCCAATCGCCGGGAGATTTGGAGAGCCCGTGTTTTACCGGATTGTAATGGATATAGTCGCAGTGCGCTGCATAATCGCGCTCATCACGGATCGTATGTTCCCAAAACCGCCGTTGCCAAAGATTGCTTTCCCTACGCCGCGAACGCGATGCGTTTCGGTGCGTTACGCTGTCGCTAACGCACCCTACATTGTATGCTGCAATGCCAACAACAGTCTCTTCCAAGGTTTCAGCGCAGTCCCGGGAAACCCTCGCTTTGATCAGCCGCCAGCGGACGGAAAAATCATGGTCGTCCTCCGGCAGCTCCCAGAGGCAATGCAGGTGATCCGGGAAAAGCACCCAAGCCTCGATGGTAAAGGGTCTTTTGGCCCGAACCTCCTGTATTGCCATGCGGAGAGAATTCCTTGCCCTTTCGGTGCACAGCCACGGCCTTCGCCCATGGGTAACGACGGTAAAGAAGAATGTCCCACCGGGAAGGAAGTTCCTTTTATAATTCGACATGGCGATTCCGGGGTTTTTGGGTTCATGGTGCTTTAATTCGGTGCGTCATGTTGCGGTGCGTTAGGCGGCAGCCGTAACGCACCGATCATCTAAAGCCCCCATACCCCCACCAAAAGGTAAAAATGTAAAAAACCAAAAACTAACGTGTCCTGAGGAGGCGAAAGCCCAGGCTGACGGAGCGGCTGCCTGGGTCGTTGCTGTGGCGAGCCGCGGAGCGGCAATTTCTGGCATCGTTGCTCCAGGAGCCGCCGCGATACACGCGGAAGGAGCCCGATGAGGGACCTTCATGATCAGTGACACTGCCGGAGGGATAATTACCGTACCAGTCCTGGACCCACTCCCAGACGTTTCCCGACATGTCATACAACCCAAGACCGTTGGGTTTCTTCTGTCCCACGGAATGAGTCTTGCTGCCGGAGTTAGCGCCATACCAGGCATAATCCCCCAGGTTCGATTCGCTGGATGTACCCGCATATTCTTCCTGCCTGCCGCCGCTTCGGGCCGCATACTCCCACTGGGCCTCCGTGGGCAATCTATATTTGTCCGTCCCTTCCTGTCGGTTTAGCCTGCTGATAAAGTCCTGGACGTCGTTCCAGGAGACCATTTCCACCGGGCAGTCATTACCGCAACTGCTGAAATGCGACGGATTGCTCCCCATGACCTTTTGCCACTGCCCCTGCGTCACCTCCGTCGTCTGCATGTAAAAAGGCTGGCTGATCGTCACCTGGTGCCTGGTTTCATCACTACCACTTCCCCCCATGGTAAAAGTCCCGGCGGGGATCAGCACAAACTTCGCCCCCAGGATGGGGCTGGTAAAGACCTTCCCCCCCGCCTCCAGCCGCCAGGCCACATTGGCGTCCAACCCCCTTGGAAAATCCTGCAGAACGTTCCAGTGAATCTTCTTTTCCTTCCCCGTCCTGACCTTTCCGAAGTCCCCCTCCAGGTGAAGATCGGATGCCTTGTAGGATTTCCCCTGGATGGTGAGGGTCACATCCACCTCCGCATCCGCCTCATCGCCGATAAGGTCATAAGTGAACTGTATGCGGTTGCCTACCTGCCTGGATACGGTGTTTTTTACCTCCGCGGCGTGGAGATTAAAAGCCGTCAAGAAGAACAATGCCGTCAGCAGGATACTGAGTTTCTTCATCCGTTGATCCATTCATCATTCCGATTCATTTTCCCCCCACAACTTCATATGGCATGATCGTATCTTCAATGCGGTCGGCAATCTCCGCAAGTCTCCCGAAAAACTCGCTTACGCCCAAGGGTTGCGTCTCCGGGAAAAGTTCCATTATCCGGATATCGACAGCGCTGTCCCATGCGATGAGAAGGTAGGCTTCGGCGTCCCGCTGATGACCCGGCAGTGTCTGTACTTCCAGCTCTATTTTGGCGTCTTTCGCGGGGAAAGTCATCTCCCTGCCCGGTGGAATCAAGTTGTCCGACTCGTGGATATTCGGGAAGATCATCGCTACCCGGTCATCAGCCATGATGTTGAAGACAGCTAATTTTGCGCTTTTGGTAGCCCTTAGGGAGAAGGTTGCCTTCTCTCCGCTCCTGAAAACCGTGTTGTTCAGCTTTGCCTTGAGACCGACTGATGCTTTCGTTTTCCTTGGAACATAGACATCGGCGGTGATCCTGACACGGTACTCCGGAATGGGGGCGACGGAAGCGTCTTTCTGATACTGGCCCAGCGGCAGCCACGTTACCTTTTCCCTGACGATGAACCCCCTGGCGTATGTCTTGATGAAATCGGCGGCGAGGGCAAAGTTGGTGACCAGGGTGCTGGATGTTACGGAAACGCCGGCTGCCTGCTCGATAGCCGCCGCTCTGGCCCGCTGCAGGGCTGTAAGTTGCGACTGCTCGGCGCTCATCCCGACGATGGCGCATGCCCCTTCCGCCTGGACGCCTTTGATGGTTTCGCCGGATTTGTGCGATGTGTCTTTGGCCAATAACGATCCGTGGGCAAGAAGAAAGACAAGCGCAATAATGATAACATGGGCAACTCGCGTCATATTGATCGCCATTTCATAGGATTGAAGCCATTTATAAATGAATTAGCGGGGTTTATCAACAAAAATGAACGGACGAGGGTTGGATCAAGGCAGAATTATTTCAACTCTTCAAGAAAAAGGCATCTTGCTGATTAACAAATGAAAGGATGCATGTTTGTGAAAATCACCGAATGCTTGACTACAGGAAGACAGGCGCTATTTCCTTAACGGAAAAATATACTATTCAGACCTCCACATGTTTCATCCCGTAATCAATAAGCTGGTCCGGAAATCCAGCCTGCACCTTTTTGAAGTTTGAGCGGATATTCTTTAAAATCATTTCAAAAATGTTCCATGACGGCTTCTGCCATGAGCCTGTAGCCTTCCTCCGTGGGATGTACACCATCATACTGCACCAAAGAACCGAATATCACGCCTTCCCTGATCTTCCTTTTCCAGTACTCATGCGTCAATACAACGGGAATTCCGTAATCCGCTCCCAACTCTTCAAGCTGGTGATAATATCCTTCAACATGCCGGTTATCCTCATTATCGCCGATGTATCCGGAGGTTATCAGCACAATGTCGGCATCGCCGTTTTCCCTGATTCCATCGATGATCCCTTTGATATTGCTTTTGAAGCTTCGTTTCGTAAATCCCGAAAAGGCATCGTTGATGGCGTATTGTATGAACACGCAATCGGGGCTGTATCGAAGGACATCCCACTCCATGCGGTACAGGCCGGAATCCGCCGTATCTCCCGGAATGCCGCTTCTGATGAGCTTGAACCTGCTTTGAGGAAACTTTGTGTGAAGCATTTCCTTCAGAAAATCGAGATACCCCTTTGAGACCATCCATCCCTGTGTCAAGGAATCGCCGAGAGCCACAATGGTGAGAGGAGCGCCGTTGGTGAGTTTATTGATCGTCTGTACAGGTTTAATCAATGATTTCCATGTCCGTTATTATCACGCCCAGAGGATCAGTCCGGTCTCCTGCCTGGATGCGAGGAGTTTGTGGTACGGCAGGACACGAACACCGTAGTAGTACGGTCCGTTCTGTTTCACAACGTATTCAACGGAAAACGTCAGCACGCCATCCGACGTTGTGTCGGCCACCTTCAGAGGTACGCAATCCGGCACGCCGTCGAAGTCGTAACCGTCTTTTCTGCCGATCAGCAGTTCCACGAGGATTTCATCCGCTTCCATTTTCCCGGGATCAATCCTTGCGTTCACGTTCAGGGGTTTGTCAACCAGGACGGTATCTCCGTGAATGCCCTCGATACTGACATCTAACAGCTTGAGAGAAGAAAAGCGCATGGGGATTTTACGCTTCCAGTCCGCAAGATCCCTTGCCATCCTGTAAGAATCTTCGTATAGAGCATGTTCCCTGTTTGCCGTGGGCAGATAGACGTCATGATAATACTGGAGCAGCATTCTCTGGGTGTTGAATCTCGGCATCAGGGTCTGTATGGACCGCTTGATCATGCTGATCCACTTTTCTGGCAGTCCGGATATCTCCCTGCTGTAGAAGGTGGGAATCACCGTATTTTCGAGGAGGGAATAAAGAGACTGACCGTCTTCTTCATCGGCATTGACCCTTTCTTCGGAATATCCTCTCACGACGGGCCCTATGGTCCAGCCGTTGGTCCCATCATAGCCCTCGGACCACCACCCATCGGATACGCTCAGGTTCAGAACCCCGTTTGCGACGACCTTTTCACCGCTCGTGCCGCTTGCTTCGTAAGGGCGTCTCGGCGTATTCAGCCATACATCCACGCCCTGAACCAGATAACGGGCAATGTGAATGTCATAGTCCTCAAGGAAAAATATTTTACCTCTGAATCTGTCGTCCTTGCAGATATCGATGACCTTTTTAATCAGATTTTTTCCCATTTCGTCATTCGGATGGGACTTTCCGGCGAAGATGATATGAACAGGACGGTTTAGCTGGTTTAAAATTCTTTCCAGCCGATCCAGATCCGACAGAATCAGATCGGCCCGCTTATACGGTGCAAATCGCCGTGCAAATCCGATGATAAGCGCTGCGGGATTGATTTTTGAGAAAAATTCCTCCCGCCACGTCTTTGAATAACCGTATTTTACCCAGTGCATGGAAAGATATTCTCTCAGGAAATTGATGGTTTTCTGCTTCAGTTCATATCTCATGTCCCACAGGATGGAATCCGGTATATCCTGCACCCGTTCCCAGATTTCGGGGTCTGCGGCGTTCCTTTCCCATTCTTCACCCAGATAGGTATCAAAAAGGTCTTTCATTCTCGGTGCGATATAAGACAGGGTATGAGCCCCGTTTGTGATATGACGGACCGGTACATCGGACATGTTAAAACCCTTCCATACGTCACGCCACAGACGCCTTGAGACTTCTTCGTGAACCCGGCTTACGGCATTGCTGATGTGCGACATTTTGAAGGCAAGAATCGTCATGAAAAACGGCTTGTCTTCGCCAATTTCTTTTCGTCCCAGCTCCCAGAACTGCGCCCAGGACATTTGCGTTCGTTTGACAAAGCCGGTAAAATAATGTTCCATTAAATCTTTCGGAAACCTTTCGTTACCGGCTTCCACAGGCGTATGGGTCGTGAAGACGGTGCTGCCGCGAACCACTTCCATTGCCTCATCCAGAGAAAGCCCATCTTCCGTCATCAGATTCGAGATACGCTCGAAAATGAGAAAGGCCGAATGTCCTTCATTGATGTGGTAAACACGAGGTCTGACACCTAACTTCTTAAGCAGCCTGACTCCCCCCACACCGAGAAGAATTTCCTGTTCTATCCGGGTTCTCTGGTCCGCGGGATACAGCCGCTCCGTAATTTTTCTGTCCTGAACGGTATTTTTCGGAATATCCGTATTCAACAGATACAGGGAAACCCGGCCTACCTTGACCTCCCATAAATTAGCAAACAGGGTTCGCCCCGGCAGTTCAAGGGATATCTGCACCTCATTGCCCACATCATCCCGTACAATCTGGACGGGCATGAGGGAAAAGTCGTTTTCCGGATATTCCGCGATCTGAATGCCGTTTTTGTCTATGACCTGTCGAAAATAGCCGTTCTTGTAAAGGAGCCCGACCCCGACAAGGGGAATATTGAGGTCACTGGCGGTTTTCAAGTGGTCACCGGAGAGCGTACCCAGTCCGCCTGAATAGATGGGAATGCTTTCATGAAGACCGTATTCCGTTGAAAAATAGGCAATGGGGGAAGACCATTTGATCGCCTGAGAGACCTGTACATTTTTTGAAGGGGTTTTCTCGTTCATGTATTCATCAAACTGCTGAACGATCTGCGAATACAGATTCATGTAGCTCGTATTTTCCGATGCTTCCATCAACTTTTCGAAGGATATGGTTTCGAGCATCCTGACGGGATTGTTTCCCATCTCCGGCCAGATTTTGGGATCGAGGGAGATATATAGACTGCGGGCCTTGGGGTGCCATGTCCACCACAGGTTGTAAGCCAGCTCCCGCAACCGGCCAATTTTATCGGGAAGATTCGCCACGGCTGTGAACATCCGGAAATAGGGTTGCGCCGATACGGTCCCCACAAAGGTGTATTTCTTTTCCATCCGGTAATAGATGGAGGAGAGCTTCTCGGATCGGTCTCGGGCAATAACCACAGCCTTTTCATACGCGTTCAGATAGGCTTTGAAAAAATCCTTCCAGTTTGCCTTCAGGGCGACATGACGGGCGCCCTTCCGCCTGTCCTGGGTTTCCTTTTCTGTCCAGGAGAGAAAGTTTTTAAAGATTCCATAAAAATTTTCTTCAATGACATGAAGATTCTGGCCTTTCCGTTTCAGCAGAATTACCCCGCCGTTTTCACCGATAGTCTTTTCGACCCACAGGCCAAAGCCGGCCTGATCCGTGGTGATGGTCGGCACGGCGTAGGCGGCGCTTTCGAGAGGGGTGTATCCCCAAGGTTCATAATAGGAAGGAAATACACCCAGGTCACACCCGGAAAGGGCTTCGTAATAGGTCATGTTGATAAGGCCGTCATGACCATTTAAATAGGCCGGGCTGAAGATGACATTGACCCTGTTTTGCTGGGAATTCCTGAGCCCCAGCCTGCTGCAGGTGTGCAGAATGGGATCCGACGCCTCATACTGAAGCCTGTGGGTTGCAATGGGAGGGTTTCCCGGCTCCGGTCTCGTGTAATCGCACTGGAGAGCGGGAATCAAATCCGTGTGACCTCCAAGAACAAACAGAAAAGCAAGGACAGGGTCCTTTCCTGCCATTTCTTTATCAAGACGCCCGAGGGCATTCAAAAAGATATCAATCCCCTTGTTGAGGAACTCATAGCGGCCCGAGATGATCATGATCTTCGTGCTTGCGGGAAAATCCTTTTTCAGAAAATGTGACGCCGCCTTCAGGAGTTTTTCCCTGGATTTTAATGCCGGGCTCCGATGATCGGAAAGATCCGCAATATTGTCCATATCCAGGCCGTTGGGAGTGATCACATCGGGGAGCCTGCCGAGGAAATTTTTTGCTTCCGATGCGGTGATCTCACTGACAGTCGTAAAACAGTCCGCTTCTCTCGCGGCGACGACTTCCATGGAGTATTTTGCCTTGATGTTATGGGCGGCGGCTTCTCCCTGAGGTGAGATATTGTCCATGGCCATATAAATATCAACGCCCGATCCGGCGAGCGTCCTTCCCAGGATGGTGGCATGGGTGGTAAAAACCGTCCCGATTTCGGGAACCTTTTTCTTTATACACAGGATGCCCGCCCCGCACATCCACTCATGAAATTGAGCAACAGCGGGTATTTCCTGGGGTCTGATGGCCAGATTATAGATCGTTTCAATGACCTCGCCGCAGGCATAACTGAACATCACCGGTTCCACATAATCCCACCCGCCGGCTATGGAATCCACGCCATAATCTTCCCAGATACTGAAGAGGAGCTGATCCTTGTCGTATTTCTTTCCGAAACCGACGAGAATGACCTTGGGTTCACCCGGAATTTTCCATCGGCCAAAACGGCAGGGTATTTCTTTGATGGCCGTGACTTCCCTGATCTTTGTCCAGCAATCCTCATCCGTTTCTTCGAATTCAAGATTGCTTTTAAGATCGGGCCCCAGGAGGATATAACGATCCCCGTAAATCTTTATCGCTTCTCTGAGTTTACTCGCTATGACCGTATATATGCCGCCAACCTTGTTGCAAACCTCCCAGCTGACCTCAAACAGATAACCTTTATCATGACGCTGCTTCACGAACGACGCTCCTTCTCTTCCCCATTGTACCGGAAAAATCATCAAGAATATTCATATAGTTGATATATGCATCATAGGGTGATGCATAGGGATTGAAATACTTATGGACATCCCCGTCGGCAAAGTATTTGGTGCACATATAATAAAAATGGTCCGACGTCTGGAACATACGCCAGGTCCGGAGGATGTTTTCGTCTTTTCGGCGGCGAACCTTCGCCTCCATCGCGTAAAGGGTTTGGATGGCATCTTTCTGAAGGGTATTCCCCAGCCAGGCGCTCAAATCCCTGTCTATATCCGCCCAGGAGACGAAATCCGGCACATCAAGGGTGGCAACGGGTCCATGATCCCCGGCGGCTTCGGAGGGCGTCTGGAATCTGAAGGCAGGATGCTTGATAATTTCCCGGGGAAGCATCCGGATAAATTCAAAGATCCCCGTTTCCTGCCACTGGTGCTCGCCAAAGGTCTCATAATCCATGAAAAGATTGATCACCGCGTCCCCGTCCCTGTTCACATGATGGATCCAGTGGGCATACTTGTCGGCCATGAGGGGATATTCAGACCATTTCGTGTTGGAAAACCGGAAGGCCACATCATCGGACAGCCGATAGTTTCTCAAAAGAAGTTTCAGGCTCTCGCATCCCGCCGGCTGATATACATAATTGGGGCTCCGCCATCCGAGGATTTTATCCGCCCCTTCCGCCAGAATGACCCGGTAGCCCATCTTTTCCACGACCTTTGCAAGATCATTATTATAAATCAATTCGGTATGACGAAAGGTCCTCCCCGTCTGACCGAAAAGGGAGGTCATTTTTTTCTTATGCAATGTCACCTGCTCTTTAAACTCCCGCAAAGAAAAGAGAAAGGAGAGCGAATGGTTGTATGTTTCGTTGAGGAATTCGACGCATCCCGTGTCGGCAAGTCGCTTGAAACTGTCCAGGACATCCATCCGGTACTTTTCAAGCTGATCGATGACGGTACCCGTGATGGAATAGGAAATCCGGAAATCTCCCCGGTACCGCCTGATCAGATTCAGCATGATCCTGTTGGCGGGGAGATAACACTTTTCGGCGACCTTATTCAGGATCAAGCGGTTTTTTTCTTCGTCCTCGTAATCATGGTTATGATCGATATCGAAAAAAGTATAGTGCCTCAATCGACGGGGCTGATGGACCTGGAAATAAAGACAGACACTTGGCATATTCATCACCTCCTGGATTGATAAACCGTAACTATTTTTTCTGCCGCGTTTTCCCAGCGGATATTCCTCACCTCTTCACGGGACCGTTCCACAATTTCATCGGAAAGGACCGGGTGTTTTAAAATGGCAATGATCTTGTTGGCCATTTCTTTTACATCCCAGAAGTCCACTTTCAGGGCGTGGCGAAGGATTTCAGATACACCGGACTGCTTTGAAATAATGACGGGCACATCATAGACCATCGCCTCCAGAGGCGAGATGCCAAAAGGCTCGGATACACTCGGCATGACATACAGATCACTCATGGTAAAAATCTGCTCGACTTCCGCACCCTGCAGAAAACCGGTGAAGTGAAAACTTTTTCCTATTCCCAGCTCGGCAACCCGCTTGATCATGCGGGGCATCATATCTCCCGCGCCCGCCATGACAAATGTCACATCGGGAATCTCTTTTAGCACTTTCGCCGCCGCTTCGACGAAATAGTCCGGACCTTTCTGAAAAGTGATACTGCCCA
>Ga0315284_10004008_pt1 | contig 20916 bp, 10 predicted proteins | sample YL17G09_16_MG_FD_203696 | JGI IMG/M metagenome (GOLD analysis project Ga0315284, IMG submission 203696) | Sediment microbial communities from Yellowstone Lake, YNP, Wyoming, USA - YL17G09_16 | ecosystem: Environmental > Aquatic > Freshwater > Lake > Sediment | place: USA: Wyoming | collected...
GAGTGCGCTTTTTATGGCATGATACCTGCGTCGGTTGTCACTCATGGTATGCTCCTTGCTCTGTGATATGGTTTGAGCTAGAGCATACCATGAGTCAACCATTCAAAAAAGTGTCCGGTAGTGAATCATCGGCCAATACTGTTTACTTTGTCGGTAAGGTTCTGTCACGAACAGCCAGGGAATTCATGTATGTTTTAGGGCAACGGTTAGCAGCAGGAGCAACTATTCGTTTCGTGATTCTTGATCCAGAACTGGATGGATCGTTGCACCAAGCTGTCCTTCAGAGTTTTGAAGCGCCTATTGAGTTCTGGCGTGATACTCTGAAAACAACAGAGACCGTCATTGAAGCAACTGCCAAGACCCCAAATAGCAAAGGGATGGTCGCAATCGGTTATGTGCCATACGTGCCTTCCTTTGGTCTGGCATTGATTGATCCAGATCAAGCGCACGGCATTTGCTTTGTCGAGTTGTATCAACACAGATCGTCTGAGCCGCACCCAACCTTTGAGTTACGAGCTGCGGACGATCCATACTGGTTTGAGTTCTTCCGCGATCAATTTGACAAGATCTGGGAGAGTTGCCGTGTAAAGACCTTCACTCAGTAAGAGGCAGCCCAGCTATGGTCGGCAGGGCGATCGCCCACCCCACCCCCACTACCGAACCGTGTTGCAGGTGTCTTCAAGTGACCATACCCGATACTACCGATCTCATCACATCCCAAGGCCGTGCCCTCGTCCGCGCTGTCGAGACCCTGGGCACCATCGAGGGTTGGACGCAGAGATTGACACGGTGGTGCCCGAGTTGAACGGCTTGACGGAGGAGGAGATGGCCGTGGTGGAAGGACGCTCACAAGGCCAGGGCCGATCCCGAAAGCGGACATCAAGAGGTGAGATAGATGAAGCCTTCGCGAGGCTTTGAGAGAGGCCAGCGCCCAGAGAGTGGCCGGTCTCTGTTCAGAGACGTGGCTACCGGCTTGTTAGTGGCTGTAATCAGTGGTGTCATAGTTGCTTGGCTCATTCAAGACGCCAGGTTCTCGTCGGAACGGGGGAGTAAAGCGACCCCGAGTGCAGCGTTGTCCCCCACATCCAGGCTGTCTTCGCCCACGACACGTGAAGTGGAGCCTACTCTCCAGGTGGAGTCCGAGCGGTGGCTGTCTCCCACTCCAATTAGCGCGGGCACAAGCTATAATGGAACGCTAGCTGCTGGAGAAGCAGATGTCTACAGCCTTTTAGACCCTGACTCAGCATTTGTGGGAATCACTGTTTATTCCCTCAATCACTTCGATTATCGGTTGGAAGTCCGTCACACGGACGGCACCCTGATAGTGGCACAGGACAATACCATGAGTTGGTTCTCCAGGATCGAATTGAGCTTTGCGCCAGAGCCAGGTGTTGAGTACATAATTCTTGTACGTAACCTTGAGAGCACCGAGGGTTCTGGTGGAAGCTACGTTATCAGCATGAACTAGCCGTTGAGTGTTGTCTGTGATCAGCATGACTGCAGAACAAATGCTAACACCCACTCTCACCAACCACCTCATATCCCAAGGCCGTGCCCTCGTTCGCGCCACTGAGGCCCTGGGCACCATCGGGACCACCGGCCCATTTGAGCAGGCTTAGGCACAGCTACTTATGGCAGCCTACAAGCGTCGTCTGCGGGCTATTGTGAAGGTCGCGCCTACCTGGGCTAGTGAGCAGATGCTGAGCGCCAGTGAGAGGACCGGGGACGAGCGGGCGGCGCTCTGGATGAGTGAGAACTGATCAGCCAGTTATCAAGCGCACAGGCCAAGATGGCTTGGGGATTGCTGAGAGCGGCGGTCCCTGGAGGGATTCGATGAGTTGAAAGGGACACTCGTTGTGGCAAGCAGACCGAAATACCTCGCAACAGCCAACGAGAATCTTCGTCGCAACATGGCGTCGATAGAAAAGATAGTCGAGACATTCTCAAGGGTATTTGAATTGGATGTTGCGACCCGAGCAAAGCAGGTAAGGGATCTACTGCAGAAATTGGTGGATCTCTATTTCCAGGAGACTTGGGACACATCGGAGGTCATTACTTCATCGCTTGACTGGTCGTTTGCAGAACTTGACTACGAGACAAGTGAATACTCTGACCGAGTTCATCAACTCGACCAATCGATTAGCCAGCTCAATCGGATTTACGAGCAGTTTGTACTTCCACAAGCCGTCGTCATGCTGGTGGGCTCCTTAGAAGTATACTTGTCAACTGTTTTTGCCTCCTGCCTATCTGACGTGCTTGGCCTGAATGATCGCGCTGTATCCAAAATCAGCGGCCGGTACAATTTCCAGAACTGGGGTGACTCAGTGGATGCCTTTCGCACTTTTCTCGACATTGAGCTTTGTCCAGAGGGTGTCAATAGCTCCGAAGTTGTCGGCCTGCAACAAAGAAGACATGTGCTCGTTCACCGATTGGGCGTGGTTGACGAACGAGCTGCTCGCCAGCTTAATCTGCCGTTGTCCTCAATTGGAGAGGACCTGAAGGTTAGGTACTCTGAGGTCATAGAGTATGTAGAACTTGTTCGCAGAATTGGGGAGCATCTGTGTCTTTCTGTCGAGAAGCAGTCACAACTTCCGCAGGCCAGACACGAACAAGTCTGATGAATAGTCTACCCCCGCTATCTCATCCCAAAGCATGTCCGCCTAACAGCACGGAGCACAGCACAGACGCTACGTCCGTGGCGGGCAGTGCTGCGAGGGTGCAGGGAAAGGAAGGAAGTGATGAACAAGTACCTCACCTCCATTGCCCAAGTGTGGGGCTGTAGCGAAGATGAGGCGTTCCGCTTCTGTCTCAAAGTACAAGCACTGCAACACAACCCAACTCCCTCATACAAGAGCATTGCGCAGGCTGTGGGGCAATCGGGGCCAGATGCAGATATAGAAGCTGTGGCCCAGGAAGCGGCTAGGATTCATCGGGATGAGCTAAGGCAGCTAGGACGTGGACTCGGGCGTGGTCGGGGCCGCTGGCAGCCGTCTGGGACTCCCAAGTATGTCATTGTGGAGGGCGTTGTAGAAAGCACCATGGGGTGGCAAGAGCGAGAAGGGATAACAAAGGACAGGTGAGTGCATCAGGGATAGGCGGGTGGTGCTGGGGACGAGGAAGAACTGAGTGAGACCAACGTCGTTCAGGAAGGAGTAGAACTTGACGCAGGAAGACACGACTGAACTGCTGGAGCGCTTGAGGCGGCTCCTGGCGGAGGACCCTACCCTCGCCGCCCGGCTGGCTGCCATCACCGGCGACGGCAACGTGGTCGGCGACCACAACATTGCCACTGTCACCAAGCAGTCGGCGGGTGACTATGCCATCCAGATTGGGCAACTCAATCTCACACTCTCCCCCGAGCAACTGCGTTCCCTGCCTGTGTCTGCCTACACCCCATTGCCTCTACCCGACGCCGACATACTCCCATCGAAGAGTACAGAGGAATTGGGGCAGCGTGCCGAGGCAAGGGAAAGAGCTTTTCTGGAGCAGGTCGAGTCACTCAAACGCCAACTGGCAGAGGCGGAGGAGAACCTGCGGCTCGTCCGCGAGCGGAAATCGGAATTCATCCAGCAGACTGACATTCCGCTTGATCTGATCAAGAATGAACAGCGGGTGGAGCAGCAGATCGCGCGGCTGCAAGCGTTTCTAGCGCAGGTACCTCCATCCCAGCATACAGCACAGCCTGTCACTCCTATGGAATCGTCGCGCCAGTTGAAAGTCTTTCTTTGCCACGCCTCCGGCGACAAGCCCGCAGTCCGTGACCTCTACCATCGGCTGCGTGCTGCGGGCATTGACCCCTGGCTTGATGAGGAGAATCTGCTACCGGGACAAGACTGGCAACTGGAGATACCAAAGGCGGTGCGGTTTTCACATGCAGTTATCATCTGCCTTTCGAGTAGGGCAATTACGAAGGCCGGCTACTTCCAGAAAGAGGTCAAGTACGTTCTGGATGTGGCTGACGAACAGCCCGAGGGTGCTATCTTCTTGATCCCTCTCCGCCTGGAAGGATGTGAGGTTCCTGAACGTCTTCGGCGCTGGCAGCGGGTTGACCTTTGTCAGGAGCCGGGATACGAGCGCCTGCTCCGTGCGTTACGAGCGCGTGCTGAGTCTCTCGGTCTGGATACGCATCCGTCCAGGCCTGCGGCAGACCACTGGCGCAATCCCAAGGATGGCAAGGAGATGGTGCGCGTGCCAGCGGGCAAGTTCCTCTACGGCGACGACAAGAAGGAGGTCGAACTGCCCGAATTCTGGATTGACAAGGCCCCTGTCACCAACGCTGAGTACGCCCGTTTCGTGGCCGAGATGGAGCACAAACCGCCACAGCACTGGGAGGGCAAGACCCCGCCGACCGAGATCGCCGACCATCCTGTGACCTACGTCGCCTGGTACGACGCGACAGCCTACGCTAGGTGGGCTGGCGGGCGCTTGCCCACCGAGCAGGAGTGGGAGAAGGCAGCACGGGGTACGGATGGGCGGGAGTACCCGTGGGGTGACTGGGGAGAGGGCCACTGCAACTCGTTGGAGGCGGACATCGAGGGCACTACCCCGGTGGGCCAGTACTCGCCGCAGGGGGATAGCCCCTACGGATGCGCGGATATGGCCGGCAATGTCTGGGAGTGGACTGCCTCCGATTGGGAGCCTGAGGCCGAGCGGCGTGTGGTGCGTGGGGGGTCGTGGAACTACAACCAGAGGGAGGCCCACTGCGCGTACCGCTACTGGTTCATCCCTGATGCCTTCGTCAGCGATGTGGGGTTGCGAGTGGTGGTGTCGCCTGGCTCTCCCGCCTTCTGATTTCTGACTTTCGGTTTTCGAATGCGGGATGCTGAATGCTGGCAGGGGTCCACACGAAGTGCCAAGGGCTACCATAGCAGCAGAGAGGCTTTTCTGAGCAGGTAGGAACTGGAAAGCCCGATGAGGAGCGGAGATGCCGACTGTACCGCAGAGTGAGCTGCCGATACCGAAGTCGTGGGATGAGTTCGAGGACATGGTGGCCGACCTCTATGGCCGCGTGTGGAACGATCCCAACACCCGGCGCTATGGCCGGACGGGCCAGCCACAGCAGGGCGTTGACGTCTACGGCTGCGCCACCCACCTCGGAGGGCGCTACGCCGGCGTGCAGTGCAAGCGCTACGACGAGGGCGCGCTCACGCGCGCGATCGTCGAAGGGGAGATCGCCAACGCCGAGGAGTTCTCTCCCCCTCTGGCCGAGTACACCATTGCTACCACCGACCGCCGGAACGGCAAGCTGCAGCGAGCTGTGCGTGAGATCAGCCAGAAGCGGCAGTCGGAAGGCAAGTTCTCCGTACACATCGCGTTCTGGGAGGATCTGTGCAGCCTGCTGACCCACCCGGACAACAGCGACCTCCTGCAGAAGCACTATGCCGACTGGCTGGGCCGGCTGAAGGAGATGGTGGGTGCCGAGGTTGCTGCGCCTCCCCCGCTGCACCAGCTCCCGGCCGACCTGGCAGACTTTACGGGCCGGGAAGGGGAAGTGCGCGAGTTGGTGGCGCTGCTGGGCGAGGGGACAGGAGGAGCAACGATCTCGGCCATCGGCGGGATGGGGGGAGTGGGCAAGACGGCGCTGGCCGCCCACGTGGCCCACAAAGTGGCCGCACAGTACCCCGACGGGCAGATCGTGGTGGAGATGGGGGGTACCTCCGAGCGTCCGCTCAGTCCGGTCGAGGCGATGGGCCAGGTGCTCCACGCTTTCCAGCCGGAGTTGCGGCTGCCGGACGACCCGAACGAAGTGACGGCCCTGTACCGGACGACCCTGGAGAGCCGCAAGGTGCTGCTGCTCCTGGACAACGCGGCCAACTCGGCCCAGGTGCGGCCGCTGGTACCTCCGGCCGGCTGCGGGCTGGTGGTCACCTCGCGGCACAACATCTCGCTGCGCGGGCTGCAGCACTTCGACCTGGATGCCCTGCCGATGGAGGAGGCGTGCGCGCTCCTGCAGACGATTGTAGGGGAGGGGCGGGCCACGGGCGAGGAACTGGTCACGATCGTGGGGTTGTGCGGGTGGCTGCCGCTGGCGCTGCGGGTGGCGGGTGACCTCCTGGTGGTGCACCCGGACTGGAGCGCGGCAGAGTATGCGCAGGCCTTGGCGGACGAGCGGGAGCGGCTCAGGCGCCTGAAGCACGAGGACCTGGACGTGGGGGCGGCGCTGGGCTTGAGCGCGGCGCAACTGGTGCGGGAGCGAGCGGACCTGGCAGCGCGCTGGCAGATGCTGTCGGTGTTCCCGGCCCCGTTCGAGCGGGCCGCCGTGGCGGCGGTGTGGGGGGTAGAAGAAGAAGAGGCCCGCGACGGCCTGAGCGACCTGGCGGCCGGCAGCCTGGTGCTGTATGAGCGGGAGGGGGGAATGTACCGGCTGCACGACCTGATGCGGCTGGTGGCGGAGGATGCGTTCGGCTACGGGGGCGGGGAGCGGGAGGCGGAGGCGGAGCGGGCACGGCTGGGGGAGGCGGCGATGCGCCACGCGGTGTACTACCTGGAGGTGGGGAGGCGGGCCAATGCTCTGTACATGCAGGGCGCGGAGCACGTACTGGAAGGGCTGCGGCTGTTCGGCGGGGCGTGGCCGCACCTGTGGGCAGCGTACGGGCGGATGCGGGAGCAGGAGGATGAAGCGGCTGCGCAGTGGATCAGCGCCTTCCCCGGCCGGGTGGCGTACGTGTTGGACCTGCGGCTGCTGCCAAGGGACAAGATCCCGATCCTGGAAGCGGCGGCAGCGGCCGCCCGCGAGATCGGGGACCGGCGCAATGAGGGGGCGCACCTGGGCAACCTGGGGCTGGCCTACCGCGACCTGGGGGAGACGCGGCGGGCGATCGCGCATTACGAGCAGGCGCTGAAGATTGCCCGCGAGATCGGGGACCGGCGCGGGGAAGGGGCTGACCTGGGCAACCTGGGGCTGGCCTACGCCGACCTGGGGGAGGTGCGGCGGGCGATCGAGTACCACGAGCAGGCGCTGGCAATTCGGCGCGAGATCGGGGACCGGCGAATGGAGGGGAATGCCCTGGGCAACCTGGGGATTGCCTACGCCGCCCTGGGGGAGACGCGGCGGGCGATCGAGTACTACGAGCAGGCGCTCACCGTAGCCCGCGAGATCGGGGACCGGCGCGGGGAGGGGAACGACCTGGGCAACCTGGGGAGTGCCTACTACAGGCTGGGGGAGGTGCGGCGGGCGATCGAGTACTACGAGCAGGCGCTCACCGTAGCCCGCGAGATCGGGGACCGGCGCGGGGAGGGCAATCAACTGGGCAACCTGGGGAATGCCTACGCCGACCTGGGGGAGGTGCGGCGGGCGGTCGAGTACTATGAGCAGGCGCTGGCAATTCGGCGCGAGATCGGAGACCGGCGCGGGGAGGGCAATCAACTGGGCAACCTGGGGAATGCCTACGCCGACCTGGGGGAGGTGCGGCGGGCGATCGAGTGCTACGAGCAGGCGCTGGCCATCTCCCGCGAGATCGGGGACCGGCGCGGGGAGGGGAATCAGCTGGGCAACCTGGGGCTGGCCTACGCCGACCTGGGGGAGGTGCGGCGGGCGATCGAGTATTCCGAGCAGGCGCTGGAGATTGCCCGCGCGATCGGGGACCGGCGCAATGAGGGGGCCTGGCTGGGCAACCTGGGGAGTGCCTACTTCACCCTGGGGGAGACGCGGCGGGCGATCGAGCACTACGAGCAGGCGCTGGCCATCTCCCGCGAGATCGGGGACCGGCGCAATGAGGGGACCTGGCTGGGCAACCTGGGGAGTGCCTACAAGAACCTGGGGGAGGTGCGGCGGGCGATCGAGTACCACGAGCAGGCGCTGGCCATCTCCCGCGAGATCGGGGACCGGCGCGGGGAGGGGAATGACCTGGGCAACCTGGGGAATGCCTACAAGAACCTGGGGGAGGTGCGGCGGGCCATCGGGTACTACGAGCAGGCGCTGGTGATTGCCCGCGAGATCGGGGACCGGCGCGGGGAGGCTTTCCTTTGCTGGAACCTGGGGCTCCTGTACGAGGACAGCGATCCGGCCCGCGCGGCGGAACTGATGCGGGTGTGCGTGGAGTACGAGCGTGAGATCGGCCACCCCGGTGCAGAGGCAGACGCCCAACGCGTTCAGGGCTTGTTGGACAAGGTGGCGAAGGGCAAGTAGACGGCAGACAGGAGATGGGGAAAAGATGAGCGAGACCGATCTGCAGGTTGGTGGCGGGTACGTATACCAGTGGGAATGCGCGCTCTTGCTGGCGCTCAACCACTTCTTCGAGCCGGTGCGCTACGACCCCACCCTGTTCGACCTGATCCAGGGCTTCCTGGGCGAAGTGGCGGAGATGCAGTTGGAGGGGGAGGACCGGCAGAACGGCGTGGAACTGGAGGACATCAACCTGATCAACGGCGATCGGCGCATCCTGATCCAGGTCAAGACGAAGCAGGCGGAGGGGGAACCGTGGACGCCGGGCGATCCCCTGCTCCTCAAGGCGCTGTACCGCTTCTACGCGAGCCGCTTGTCTGTCGAGGGGCCGGACAATGTGCGCTTCGTGTTCCTCACGAATCGCCCGTTCAACCGCGACCTGGTGCGGGTCAAGTCCGCGATCAAGGATGGCACTGTGGGGCAGTGCGCCCAGGCAACCACGCTCTGCCAGCACCTCGCCCGCTATGCCCAGAAGGAGAAGAAGGCGTCCGTGGATGCGGGCCGCTTCCACGAGGTGTTAGGGCGGACGGCACTGGTGGAGTACCTGTCGGTGGACACAGTGAAGGCCAATGTACAGGCCAAGCTGCAGGCGTACGGCCGGGCCGACTGGGAAGCGGCGTACGCGGTCTTGCTCGAGTACTTTGTGCGCCAGTCCACCCGCGTGGGTGGAGGTGTGGTGACCCGGGACTCGGTCGCTAAGGCCCTGGGGCCGCCGCATCGTCCAGTGGAAGCGATCAGCCCACCGCACCAACTGCCTGCCGACCTGGCAGACTTTACCAGCCGGGAGGGCGAAGTGGGCGAATTGGTGGCGCTGTTGGGTGGCGGCGCAGCGGGAGCCACGATCTCCGCCATCGGCGGTATGGGCGGCGTGGGCAAGACCGCGCTGGCCGTGCACGTGGCCCACAAAGTGGCCGCGCAGTACCCCGACGGCCAGATCGTGGTGGAGATGGGGGGTACTTCGGAGCGGCCGCTCACACCGGCCGAGGCAATGGGCCGGGTGATCCACGCTTTCCAGCCCGAGTTGCGGCTGCCGGACGACCCCAACGACGTGACCTCCCTGTATCGGACGACCCTGGAGGGCCGGAAGGTACTGCTGCTCCTGGACAACGCGGCCGACTCGGCCCAGGTGCGGCCGCTGGTACCGCCGGCAGGATGCGGGCTGGTGGTGACCTCGCGGCACAATATCTCGCTGCCGGGGCTGCGACACTTTAACCTGGACGCCTTGCCGGAGAAGAAAGCGCGCAAGTTGCTGCGCACAATCGTGGGTAGGCGACGGGCGACGGTGGAGGAACTGGACGAGATTGCGCGGCTGTGCGGGCGGCTGCCGCTGGCACTGCGGGTGGCAGGCGACTTTCTGGTGGTGCACCCGGACTGGAGCGCAGGGGAGTACGCCCAGGCGTTGGCAAACGAGCGGGAACGGCTGGCGCGGCTGAAACACGAGGACCTGGACGTGGGGGCGGCGCTGGGGCTGAGCGCGGCGCAACTGGTGCAAGAGCGAGCGGACCTCGCGGCGCGCTGGCAGATGCTGTCGGTGTTCCCGGCGCCGTTCGAGCGCCCTGCCGTGGCGGCGGTGTGGGGAGTGCAGGAGGTGGAAGCGCGCGATGGGCTGAGCGAGTTGGCGGCGCGCAGCCTGGTACTGTACGAGCAGAAGAGTGGGTTATACCGGCTGCACGACCTGATGCGGCTGGTGGCGGAGGATGCGTTCGGCTACGGGGGCGGGGAGCGGGACGAGGAGAGGGAGCAGGCACGACTGGGGAAGGCGACCGTCCGCCACGCGGCGTACTACCTGGAGGTGGGAAGCCGGGCCAATGCTCTGTACATGCAAGGCGGGGACCACGTGCTGGAGGGGCTACAGTTATTCGACAGGGCCTGGCCGCACCTGTGGGCAGCGTACGGGCGGATGCGCGAGCGGGGGGACGAGGTAGCCGCACAGTGGACCAGCGAGTTTCCTGGCCGGGTGCCGTTCGTGTTGGACCTGCGGCTGCTGCCAAGGGACAAGATCCCGATCCTGCAAGCAGCGGTGGCGGCCGCCCGCCAGATTGGGGACCGAGGGCTGGAGGGCAATCACCTGGGCAACCTGGGGCTGGTCTACGCCGCCCTGGGGGAGACACAGCGGGCGATCGAGTACTACGAGCAGGCGCTGGCGATTGCCCGCGACATCGGGGACCGGCGCGGGGAGGGAAATGCCCTGGGCAACCTGGGGATTGCCTACAAGAATTTGGGGGAGGTGCGTCAGGCAATCGAGTACCATGAGCAGGCGCTCACAGCGGCCCGCGAGATCGGGGACCGGCGCGGGGAGGGGGCGGACCTGGGCAACCTGGGGCTGGCCTACGCCCTCCTGGGGCAGGTACGGCGGGCAATCGAGTACTACGAGCAGGCGCTGGAGATTGCCCGCGAGATCGGGGACCGGCGCGCGGAGGAGAATACCCTGGACAACCTGGGGAGTGCCTACTGTAGCCTGGGGGAGGTGCGGCGGGCGATCGAGTACTATGAGCAGGCACTCACAGCGGCCCGCGAGATCGGGGACCGGCCTGGCGAGGAAGCGCACCTGGGCAACCTGGGGAGTGCCTACCGTGACCTGGGGGAGGTGCGGCGGGCAATCGAGTACTACCAGCAGGCGCTGGAGATTGCCCGCGAGATCGGCGACCGGCGCGGGGAGGGAAATGCCCTGGGCAACCTGGGGCTGACCTACACCGACCTGGGGGAAAGGCGGCAGGCGATTGAGCACCATGAGCAGGCGTTGGCGATTGCCCGCGAGATTGGGGACCGGCGTGCGGAGGGGAATCACCTGAACAGCCTGGGGCTGGCCTATGCTGTCCTGGGGGAGACGCGGCGGGCGATCGAGTACTGCGAACAGGCGCTGGTCATTGCCCGCGAGATCGGAGACCAACGGGGAGAGGGGAATCGGCTGGGCAATCTGGGCAGTGCCTACGCCGCCCTGGGGGCAGTGTGGTGGGCGATTGAGTACTATGAGCAGGCGCTCACGATTGCCCGGGAGATCGGGGACCGACGGGGGGAGGGACAGCGGCTGGGCAACCTGGGCCTGGCCTACAAGAGCCTGGGAGACTTGGCCCATGCCCGCAAACTGTGGGAGCAAGCATTGGCGATCTACGAGGCCATCGAGGACCCCAATGCAGAGCAGGTGCGTGGCTGGCTGGACGAGTTGGCCGGAGCAAGCGCACCGTAGATATGCCGCCGGCGTGAACCTTGCCGCCGGCGGGCACCGCCAGCCCTCAGATGGGCCAGCCCTCTGCATCCCACGTTTCACGTTTCACGTTTCACGCCTCATGTTTCACGTTTCACGTTTCACGCCTCAGTATCTCGGTTCGTGCGCGGCCGTGATCAGCGCCAGGTTGATGGCCTGCGCAGCCCGGCTCAGGTGGCGGGCGTCAATGCCATCCGGCGTGTCGCCCTCCAGGGCAGGCGGCGGGTTGCCCCAGGTGACGACCAGTGTGCCGTTCTGACCCTTGAACAATCGCTGATAGCCGTGGAGCAGCGCCGGGCCGCGGGTGACCTCCACGTTCAACCGTCCCGCGCTGGCCACCAGCAGGTCGAACAATTTGTCCCCCCCACTCACCTGCTGGACCACCAGCCCGCTGCCCGTCGCGCTGCCCAGCCGGTCCAGGTGTACTACCGCGGCCACGTCGTAGCGGTGGATGAAGCCGGCCGGCTGGTCGTGGAAGTAGTGGGCGCCCGAGTAGGGCAGTTCGCCACCGGCCCACAGCGCAAAGAGCACCGAGCGGCGCGGCTGGAACCCCTGCGCCTGCCATAGGCGAGCGATCTCGAGCATGGCGGCCACGCCGGAACCGTCCCCGTTGGCCCCGGGATAGAGCGTGCCGCTGGACTCTGGCAAGCCGGCCTGGACCGGCGCACGTCCCAGCCCGTCGTAGTGGCAGGAGACGATGACGAGCTCGTCCACCAGCGTGGCATCGGAACCGTCCAGCAGCCACAAGACGTTGTAGGCAGTGACGGCCTCCGGCGGCCGGAGTTGAACCCGCATGCGCACGCGCGCGTTCAGTGCGCGGGTGACCCAGGTGGCCACGTTCGGGTCCAGCGCGTGGCTGGCCTCGCGCAGCGCTGCCACGTCCAGCCCGTCACCCGCCAGGATGGCGTCGGCAGTGGCGGGCGTGATGCGCAAGACCGGCAGCGCGGGGCGCTCCAGATAGTCGCTGGAGAGGACCTGGTTGCGCGGCGTCACGTCGTCGGAGGCGATCAGCACCCCCAGCGCGCCCCGGATGAGCGCCTCGGTGGCGAAATCGTCCGGCGCGTTGCCGGCGATGACCAGCGCGATGTGCTCCCGCAGGTCCAGCCCCTTGAAGCGGGCATAGGCCTCCTCCGGCGGACGCCGCACGATATCCTCGGCGGGGGCGAACAGCACGAGCGTGACGGGGGCCTCGGCCTGCCCGCTGCCACCGTGATGCTCGATGGACTCGCCGTAATCGGCCAGGCGGGTGAAGGTGGTCAGCGCGCGCCCTGCCGCGTCCACCAGCGCCAGTTCCGGCGGCTCGGCCGGGCGGGCCAGCGTGAGCGGCACCTCGCGCAGCCAGCCGCCGGGTGGTGCACTGATGCCGTAGCCCTCCAGTTCCTGCGCGATGTACTCGGCCGCCCGCCGTGCGTCGGGGCTGCCGGGGCCACGCCCGTTCAGGCCGGGGTCGCTCAAGAATGCGACGTGGCGCATCAGGTTGGCCTCGCTGACCTGCTCGGCCAGATGCCGGTAGGAGGGAGCCGGCCCCAACGTGAGGATCACGTAGACGCTGGCGGCGGTAATGAGCGCGCTGGCGGCGACCCCCCGCCAACTGAGCAGCACACCCGTATTGAACAACCCCTGGTCAATCAGCCGCCGCAGTCCCTCGCCCAGCAGGTTGAAGCCGACGACCGCAGCAAAGAAGGCGATGGCGGGCGACAGTACCATCCAGGGGTAAGCCCGCGCCCAGGCCCGTGAGCCGGCCATCATGGCCCCCCACTCGGGCATGGCGAAATACTGCTGCCGGGTAAACTCGTCCATCTGGACCGCCGTGCCGCCGCCGATGTAGACGCCGACGAAGCCCAGTTCGCCCAGGATCATCAGCACGGCCCCCATCTCCAACAGCGTGATGACAATCAGCGCCGGCAGGAGGTTGGGCAGGACGTGGCGGACGGCCAACTGCAGCCCATTCAAGCCGATCGCCCTGCCACTGTCCAGGAACGGCTCTTTCTTGAGCCGGATGAACTCGGCGCGGGTGTACTGGGCAATCTCTCCCCAGCCGATGGCGCACAGGGCGACGATAAAGACCGGCAGGCCGCGCCGGATGTCCAGCGCCAGGATGAGAACCATCGCCACCAGCAGCATCGGCAGCGAGATCAGCATCTGGATCAGGCCCATGACTGCCTGGTCCAACAGCCGCCCCTGGTTCCAGCCGGCCAGGCCGCCCAGGGCCACTCCTAAGACCAGGCGCGCCATGGCGATGAAGGCGGCGGCCACCAGCGTGTTGCGCGTGCCATAGAGCAGCATGCTCAGCGTGTCCCGCCCCAGTTCGTCGGTACCGAACGGATACTCGGCCGAAGGAGGAAAGGGCGGGGAGTGGAGCGTGCCATCCACGTATTCGATGGAGCGGCGGCCGCCCAGGTAGGGGTTCTGGGGAGCCAGGAGCGGGCCGAACAGGACGCCCACGAACAGCGCCAGCACAATCAGCCCGCCGGCCGACAAAGGGACGTTGATTAGGACGTGGCGAGGGCGGAGGCGGCGTCGCCGCACTTCGCCATCCATTTTGGCAGGCTGGGAAGCCTGCCCTACAATGTGGGGCAGCCGGGACAGGTCGGCGCGAGGATTCAGCAGGCGCGCGAGATGTTCCCCCAGCCTCACGCGCCCTCCCCTTCTGTTCCCCCACGCAGGCGCGGGTCTATCAGGCGGTAGAGCAGGTCTACGGCCAGGTTGATCAGGAGAAAGGTCACCCCCAGGCTCAGCGCCAGGGCGGCCAGGACGTGGGCATCCCGGGCATAGATGGCGTTCAGCATGGTGACGCCCAGGCCGGGCCAGTTGAAAAAGATCTCGGCCACCGGCAGGCTGCCCAGCGCAAAGCGGAACGAGACGACGACCCCGGTCAGAATGCTGACGCTGGCATTGCGCAGCGCGTGCCGCTGGAAGACGGTGCGCCGGTGCAAGCCCTTGGCGCGGGCAGTGCGGATATAGTCCCGGTCGAGGATCTCGGACAGGGAGATGAAGGTGATGCGGGTGATGTAGGCCAGCGGGCGCGCGGCCAGCACCAGGGCGGGCGGGACAATGTGGGGCATCAGGCTGCGGCGGTATCCGCCCAGGCCGAGGATCGGGAAGAGGCCAGTGCCGGTGCGTTGGTAGAATTTGATGTCGGCCACCTGGAGCAGCAGGGCGAGGAAGAAACTGGGGATCGAGACACCGATCACCGTCAGGGTGAGCATGGGCAGGGACAGCAGAGAGTGGCGCCGGGCAGCGGCCAGCCCACCGGCGGCCACGCCGATCACGGTGGACAGGGCGATGGACAGCGCCAGCAGCGTGGCGCTGCTGGTGAAGGTCTCGGCCAGCAATTGCGTCACCGGCATCCAGGTGCGCTGGGTGATGCCTTCCCCGGCCACGCGGCCGAGGTCACCGCGCAAGGCCCCGGCGAAAAAGTCAACCGTCTCCTCAAATGCCGGCCCGGCCAGTTTCCACACGCTCTGCGGCCGGCCCAGCGCGGCCGAGTTGAGGCTGAGGCGCACGCCGAGCACGCAAAAGTACACGATGGCAACGGCGACGACGAGGATGAACAAGAGGCGGCGCAACACGAAGGGGAGCCAGAGGGGATACGAGCCCGCCCTTTGCTGTTCTGCCGCCACTTCCGGCTGGTCCGTGACAGAGCGCATCCTTTGAGTATATCACAAGGTTCTGGCGAGGGCAAAGGACATTTGGACCACGAAAGGCGCGAAATCTCGCGAAAAACACGAAACCGGCCACCTGCAATATGCAAGGACTTGACGGGCACTCTGGTGCGTGGGTCGTGGGGCGTGAAACGTGAAACGTGATGCGTGATGCGTGATGCGTAATTCGTAATGCGTAATTCGTAATGCGTAATGCGGGTTCCGTGCGGGGTGCGCTAGCCGAGGTCTTGGGAGGCCTGGATTATGGGTTGGTGGGCGGCGTGGAGGGCGGGGGCGATGGCGCCGGCTATGGTCAGGAGCGGCCAGAGGAGCAGACCCGCTGCACTGGCGATGAGGAGTGGGAGCCACGCGGCCAGCGAGGAGGTGGTGGACGGGGATGCCGGGTGGACGGTCAGACCCAGGTAGGTGCGGGCCAGCGCCAGGAAGAGCAGGGTCACGGCCCAGCCCAAGATGGTACCGATCAGCGCGGCTGCTGTGCCCACCAGGGCGGCCTCGGCCAGCACCAGCCGGGCGATCTGCCGCCGGGTGGCGCCCACCGCGCGCAACAGCCCGATCTCCCAGCGCCGCTCGGCCACGCTGGCCAACATGGCGTTGAGGGCGCCAAGTGCGGCCACCAGTCCGCTGATGCCGATCAGCAGGCCGATGGACAGGCGGGCCTGGTGGAACACCTGGCGCACTTGCGCCGTGGCCTGGCTGAGCGAGAGGAGCGTGCCGCCGTGGGTCTGCACGGCGTCCAGCAGCGCCCGCCGCACCGCTTCCATGTCGGCGCCCGGGCGCACCTGCACCTCCACCCCATTGACCTCGTTGGCCCCGAAATAGGTCGCGCCGTCGGCCAGGTCCAGGATGCAGGTGGTGAACTCGCTCTCGCCGATGCCCGCCACGCGGAAATCCACCGGCCCGCGCGGCGTGTCCAACCGCACCTGCTCGCCTAACCCCACGTTCAAGCGGCGGGCCACGATGGGCGTCAGCAGGACCGCTGGCCCCTGGCGGAAAGCCGCCAGCGCCCGGGGCCAATCCCCCGCCTGGAAGCGAAAACCCCCCATCCGCGCATACCCTTCGACGTCCAGGAGGAGCGTCGGATGACCCGGGAAGACCTGCAGCGCCGCCACGTCGGCGGTGGTGCCGCGCATGAGCCACACCTCACCCGACAGCCCCTCCAACGCTACCAGCAGCCTGGCATCCAGCGGCGGCACGTCCGACGTGTCTTGCCCGGCCAGTTCGCGCAGCGAGATGGTCGCCAGGCCCGGGAGAACCAGGTAATCCCCGCCGGCCAGGCGGCCAAAGGTGGTGGCCAGTTCGTCCCCCAGCAGCGAGAGCACCCCCACGTTCCCCAGCGCCATGCCGAGGACCAGCGCCAGCGCGCCGGCCATCCGCGCTGCTCGCCTCCACTCGCGGGTCAGGCTGGCGAGCGCCAGCGGCGCTTCGGCGGGGATGAGATTCCTCGTCGCTACGCTCCTCGGAATGACAGGGGGGGAGGCTGCGCTCCTCGGAATGACAAGGGGGGAGGCTGCGCTCCTCGGAATGACAGGGGGGGAGGCTGCGCTCCTCGGAATGACAGGGGGGGTCGCTGCGCTCCTCAGCGGAATGAGATTCCTCGTCGCTGCGCTCCTCGGAATGACAAGGGGGCTCGCCACGCTCCTCGGAATGACAGGAGGGGGCGCTGCGCTCCTCGGAATGACAAGGGGGCTCGCTGCGCTCCTCGGAATGACAAGGGGGATGGTGCGCAAGGACTCCAGGGGGGGCTGGCGGGCCGCGCCGAGCGCGGGGCCGAGCGCACCGGCCAGGCTGGTGAGCACACCTAGCGCCGCGGCCACCAGGAGCGTCGTGGGCGGCAAGGGGGGCAGCGCCGGGAGGGAAGCCGGGGCGAAGGCCGGGGCAGAAGTATTGCCCAGGACCAGGCCAGCCCCTCCCCAGGCAAACAGGGTGCCGGCGACCAGGCCCAGGCCGCTACCGGCCAGGCCCAGGAGCGCGGCCTCGGCCACCAGCAGCGCCAGCACCCGCCAACGCTCGGCCCCCACGACGCGCAGCAGCCCAATCTGCCTGCGGCGCGCCCGGGCGGCGGAGGCGAACACGGCGTAGACCAGGCTCACGCTGCCGGCCAGGACCAAGCCGTCCACACAGGCCAGCGCCCCCACCACCAGCCGCTGCCACAAGCGGGCGGACTGCCCGGGCTGGGAGGGGATCGAGACCGCATAGGCCGGCCCCAGCGCCTGCTCCAGGGCTGCCCGCACCTGGCGCGGCGAGGCGGCGGGAGCCAGGCGCACTTCCAGTAGCGTGAGCGCATCGTGCACGCCGAACAGGTCCGCCACTGTACCCAGCGGCGCATACAGGGCCAGCCCTTGCTGGACAGCGGCCAGGTTCCCGGCCTCGATCAGGCCGGTGATGGGCAGCGCGACGTCACCCGAGGGGGTTGTCACCGTCACCGGCTGCCCCAGGCCCAGGCCCCGGACGGAGGCCCAGGGGGCCAGGGCCACCAGCCCGAGTTTCTCTGTAGAGGGGAGCGTGCCCACCGCCAGCGCCAGGTCGTGGAAGGCAAGATAGGAGCCGGGGTCAACGCCCAGCAGTGTGAGGGTATCGGTATAGGGGGTCTGGACGCGCACGGGGCGGCGCAGGACCGGCTGCACCTCGGCCACACCGGGCGCCGCCGCGACCTGCGCCTGCATACGAGCCGGCAGGTCATAGTCCACGTCGTAGGCGCTGGCGATCCACAGATCGGCGGGGCGGCCGAGCAGGCGAGCGGGCGTGGCCACGCTCGCCTGCATCCGTGCGCCGATGCTGCCCGTGGCCACGACCAGGCCCACGCTCAGCGCCAGCGCCGAGAGCGACAGGAGCGAGCGCCAGCGCCGGCTCCACAGCCCGCGCAGGGCCAGTCCGCACAGCCAGCGCATCCCTACTCTGGGGCGAAGAAGAGCATAACGCCGTCCATCCTCTGCGGGGTGAAGCGCAGGCCGACGCCGACCGACTCGAACGCCTCCAGCAGGGCATACTCGAGGTTCGTTTGGTACGCCTCCTCGGTCGTGTTTGCCTGGTAAAGGCGGGTCAACGGCTCGCCGTTGAGGTAGATGATGAGTGAGGAGTCAGCGGGCAGCGCTGCCTGCAAGGCCTGAAAGCCCTCGGCCAGGCCCAGGTTACGCTGATTGCGCGGGGCCGCCACCGCCTGGCCGACGGCGTCGGGTGAGGAGCCGAACAGCAGCGTGCCATCGTCGAAGCCGTAGGTAATGGCGTACCCACTCAGCCTCGTACCGGCCTGGGTATGCACCGCCACACCCTCGACCTCCCCCGGCCCAAAGATCGCTCCCCGGCTTTCCATGGCGGCCTGCACAAGTGCCGCCTGCGTTTGCGTGGCGCCCCGGCCCACGATCAGCAGTTGGCCGGCCAGCAACCCCTGGCCGACCGGCTGGTCGGGCAAGGGGGGGAGAACCGCCCAGGCATAGCCACCGGCCAATGAGCCGCCCACACTCGCCAGGTCCGCCTCCAGGTCCAGCCCGACCGCCTCGCGCACCTGGGCCAGAACCTCAGGGCTGACCAAGCCCTCTTTCAGCAGCGGCCAGAGGACGGAGGCGTCGTAGCCGATGACCGTGATAGCCGCCTCGGCCGGCACGTGGGTCCAGGCGGTGGGGTCTACCGCAGGTGAATCGAACACCGCACGGACCTCGGGAGGAACGTCCGGTTGCAGGGCCACCGTCCCCGCAATCTGGACGCGCATCCCCTGCTGCTCGGGGATGGCGGCAGCAGCAGCAGCCTCGAACTGCCGGTTCAGTACCTCGCCAAACGACGCGTCAGCGGGGATGGGAGTGGACCGGCGGTTCTGCTCGGCCAGGTTGTTGAACAGCAGCATCATCGAAGTATCCGGCAGGCGGCCGCGCAGCGTCTGCCAGGCCGGCAGAGCGGCCAGGCTGTCGCGCTGGTCCATGCTCAGCAGGTCGCGCAACTGCCCGACAGGAGCCAGGCCCTGATCGTAGACCAGGTACAGCAGCCCGTCACGCACAGTCCACGCCAATCCCTCCTGCTGTGTCCTGCGCCCGGTCCTGCCGTGATAGAGCGGCTGCCCGTCGTACTCCTCCTGCTGCCACGCCACGTCCTCAAAGTACTGGAGCATGGCCTTCTGGACGGCGACCGAGCGTTCTGTATCTGCGTCGCCGCCAACCTGGGCGATGACGTATTCGATCCTGCCATCGTACCAGTTGACCGCCGGCCCCACCAGAAACGGGTCCAGCCCGTACTGCTTGACCCTGAATTGGTCGTATACTGCATTGAGGCCATCCTGCCCCGCCGGGGTGGATGCCAGGAGTTGGCGGATGCGCTCCCAATGGCGGCCCATTTCGCCCGTGGGCTGGAGGTCCATGAACGTGACGCTGATGGTATCGCCAGGCACCCAACGGGCCAGCCCCTCGAACCCCGTGCCCTGGGAAAAGACAGGTGCCGGTCGCTCGCAACCGGAGAGCGCCGGCACACTCAACGCCAACACCAGGAACAGCCATCCGATCCGTTTCATACCCCACCTCCTCGGACTGATGGCTATAGTATAACATACTTAGGCATTGCTGTCAACGGGGATCAGTAGTACCTGGGTACCATCGCCACGTGGTGCGTGGTGCGTGTTCCGTCTTCGTCACGCACCACGCATTACGCATTACGGATTACGGATTACGCATTACGCATTACTCCACGTATATCTCAACCCTCTCATTGTCCTCCTCGTCCACCACCTCGACTAACTTGCCGTCCGCGCCGCTGGCGAGCAACTCTTGCAGTTCCTGCACGTCGAACCCCTCGAACTCTGGGGCGAACCGCTCCGCCATGCGCAACCCGGCGCCGACCAGGCCCATGGGCAGTGTCACGTTCACCTTGGCCGTCCCCGACGCCAGGTCGGTCACCTGGATGCGCAGGAACTGCCGCTTGCCACCCTGGGCGGGGGCCGGGGCCGGCCCACTGCGCCGCCCTCCCTCCAGCGCCCGCAGCAACGTGGCCGCTTCCTCTGCGGTTACCTTGCCCTCCTCCAGCATCTGGAGGATCTTGACCCGTTCTTCGTTTGCTACCATCATGCTTCACCTCCTAGCCAAAGTACACTCGCACCTGTTCTCCGCCCTGGCCCTCGTTCACTTCTACGGTGAAGGGGCGTCCATCCTTGAGTTCTTCGTGCAGCGCCAGTAGCAGTTCGTCCACCCCCGTCTCCTTGAGTTGCGGGACGAAGGGGCGAGCGATACGCAGCAACCAGCCAACCAGCCTCAGCGGCAAAGGCATAGCAATCAGGATATTGGGGCCATCAGCCTGCCGCACGTGCACGTATAGCCAGCGGGCCCGCTGCATCCACCAGCCCACCAGGACACCCAGCACACCCAGCGCCAGGAGCAGGCCACCCACGACCAGCCACCCGTGCGCCGCCTTCCAGGCGTAGACCGCCGTCACCGCCAGTCCTCCCAGCGCCAGGACCAGGACTCCCGGCCAGAACACGACCTGCCACAGCCAGCGCACCCACACCGGGCGAGCCGGGGCCTCCGGCGCAGGAGGGGCAGCCGCTGCTTCTGCTTCCTCAGGAAACCCCGTCAGCGCCTCCAACCGCCGTGCCCCCTCCTCGACGCTGATCTCTCCGGCCTCGATCAGCTTGAGAACCTGCAACCGCTCTTCCATAATGCCTCCCCATTCAGGTTTCATGTAGCCAGCCTACTCTGTTTCGACGCTCACCGGCACTGCCGCAGCCACTCGTGTTTCGGCCTTGACGCTGCCGGACCCGTTCCGGTTCTGTTCGACGTTTACGATCACCGGCACGAAAAAGGCTCCCAGCCCCATGATCACGGAAACGGCCCCTCCCACCACGTACCACGGGCGCACACCGACCAGGTCGGCGATCGGTCCCGCCACTGCCAGGCTCAACGGCCACG
>Ga0315284_10004009_pt1 | contig 20915 bp, 14 predicted proteins | sample YL17G09_16_MG_FD_203696 | JGI IMG/M metagenome (GOLD analysis project Ga0315284, IMG submission 203696) | Sediment microbial communities from Yellowstone Lake, YNP, Wyoming, USA - YL17G09_16 | ecosystem: Environmental > Aquatic > Freshwater > Lake > Sediment | place: USA: Wyoming | collected...
TCCGGCGGGTAGTAGATGCTGAGATGGACGCGCCCGCCCTCTGGGATGGTCCAGAAGATCTTGCCGCCCCCTTGACCGCTTGCGACTGAGAAGTAAGCACGGCTGCCGGATGTGTCTGCCGGTGGTGAAGCGATGTTGGCACCGCGGGCGGATTGCACCTGCGGCGTCTCAGGAGGGGCGCCGGGGCCCGGCCTAAGCACGCTGAGGGCGACTGCGGCGAGTGGCCAGGCTGCTCTCAGCAGCTCAATCGGCCACGCCGCGGGAGGCAGTCGCATCTCATCCACATTCTACCCTGCCGCCGTGTTAGAATCCGCGCGGGTATGGCCCCTGTGGGTACTCTAGGCATGTTTGTGCACCGTGCGTGCCTCGCCTGCGGGATTGCCATCGCTGCGCTGGCCGTTGTGAGCTGCATGACCAAGCGAAGCGAAGCTGATGGACTGAAGCCGGGGCTCAACTACATGCAGCCGGTCAAGTGGCGGCTGACCTGCACATATCGCGTGCGGCAGATCATCCCCGAGGTGGAGAAGTTCGTGCCTAGGCCGGGGGAAAGCCCTGCGGCTTTGCGGTCTGCGGTCGGACGCGGTACCTACGAGGTATGGCTCGTCGGCCCTCAGGAACGCGATGGGGTGCGAGGCGTGCACCTGCTCTACTCCAACCCGCCCCCGCAGCGGGACACGCCGTCCACCGACGAGTCGGGGGAGTGCCTGTACTACGACTTGGCGCCGGGGGACCTGCTTCCCGGGGAGGTGCAGATCACCGCCGCGTGGGAATTCGTGACCTTCGAGGAGTACACCTATTGGGGCCCATTGCGCGACGTGCGCGGGGGCGGAACTGCCAAGGGCCTGGAGGAGTGGCTGGGCGAGGAGCCGCCGATCCTGCTGCACGCCGAGCTTGCCCGCCAAGCGCAGGATTGCCGCGATCCGGACGGGCGTGTAGTGGACACGGCTCTGAACTGCTACAACTACATTCATCGCAACTTCCAGTACGACGAGACCCAGCCGTTCCGCATCATCTACAACGGCCAGTCTGCCCTGCTAGATACCTTCCGGACGTGGCAGAGCAAGTCGGGCCAGTGCGACGAGCTGTCGAGCGTACTTGTAGCGATGCTCCGCTCGGCCGGCATCCCCGCCCGTACCGTCGCCGGGCTGGCATACGAACCGGATCTCGCGGGGGGAGGGCACACGTGGGCGGAGTTCTGGCTCATGGGGGCAGGGTGGGTACCGGTAGACGTGGCGAAGGGCTGGAACACGAAGGTGATCAACGCCGGCGTGAGCCCGCTGGGCTCCAAACGCGGTATCCCGGTGGAAGACTACTACTTCGGCAAGCACGATCCCTACCGCGTGCGCATGTACACTGGGTGGAACTACCGCCTCGTGCCCGCCCCGCGGACGCCCGACGCCGCGCCGGTCCAGCAGTGGCTCATATTCAGCACGGAGCGCTACAGTGGCGTGAAGCGGCTGGTGCGCGGCTTTCCGGGACCAGCCCCGCTCGCTGAGACCACGGGTGCAGGCTGGCGCGTGGCCGAAGGCATGGCTGGGACTAACTGGCGGGCGGAGGTGGAGTTGTTGGGCCCGCCATCTCAGGACGAGCTAGAACCCCTGCTAAGGCCGATCACCGCGGAAGGCGGGCATTACCTGCCAGTTGCGGTTGCCGGCCGCTTTCCGGTAGAGAATGACGCTCTTTCGGAGAAGCCTGGCCAAGCCGAGTAGCGGGGAGTGCTAAGATCGCCATGTCGCGTGGGGAGCCCAGGCGTGGCCGGATTGGCTGCGCACTGGCTGAGAGGGAGCAATCCGACCCACACAACTTGATCCGGGTAATGCCGGCGTAAGGACGTGACCGACCCCGGGGCCCCGCTGTCGTGCCCTGCCAGCCGAGGAGCGTGGATGAGCGCTCAGGAAGCCCGTTACGCCGGTGCTTTGGAGGCACTGACATGACCGACGAGCACCCTGGCCTGAGTACTGAGCCTGTCGCCCCTAAGCAGCGCATTCTCACCACGTTTGACATCACCCAGCTCTGGTTCGGCGCGGCGATCAGTATCGGCGAGATCTGGGGCGGAGGCCTGGCGCCGCTGACCGCGCTCGGACTGGGCCTCGGCCTCATCGCCATCGTTTGCGGCCGCATCGTCGGCAATGGGCTGATGGCGGCCATGGCGCGCAGCGGCGCCGAGACCGGGCTGCCCACGCTGGTGCTCACGCGGCCAGCCTTCGGCATCCGCGGCAGCTACATCCCAGCGTTCCTCAATATGCTGCAGCTCATCGGCTGGACCGGCTGGATGCTGTTCGCGACGTACCTCTACCTGAACATCGTGGCCGGATTTCTGGGGCTGCCCAGCGGTGACAGCGTCCCAGCGATGCGCTTCGTGTGGATCATCCTGCTGGGGGTGCTGTGCACGCTCTGGGCCTGGGGCGGGAGCAGGTTCTGGAAGGCGGCGCAGCGCGTGAGCACGATCCTGCTGCTGCTGCTGACGTTGGCCATGACGGCGGTGGTGCTGCTGAAGTACGACGTGCGGGCCTTGTGGGGGCAGGCCGCCGGCACGCCGTTGCAGGCGCTGGGCGCCGCCGACCTCGTCATCGCCATGAGCGTGAGCTGGCTGCCGCTGGTGGCGGACTACAGCCGCTACGCCGTGAAGGGCCGCGCCGGAGCGACTGGCACGTTCTGGGGCTACTTCGTGGGCGGAGTCTGGATGTACGCCGTGGGCCTGCTCGTCGCGCTCGCCACGCACACCGGCACGCCGGACAACATGGTCCTCTCGGTGATGAGCGGGCAGGGCTTCGCCTGGGCTCTGGCAGCCATTCTGCTCGTCCTGCTCAGCACCGTCACCACGACGTTTCTCGACATCTACAGCACGGTGGTCAGCGCCCAGAACCTGCTCCCGCGGCTGCCCGCGCGTATGAGCAACGTCGTCGCCGGCGCGTTGGGCACGGTCATCGCGCTGACATTGAACGTATTCGGCTACCAGCCGTTCCTGCTGGCCATCGGGGCAGTGTTCCTGCCCGCGTTCACCGTCGTCCTCGTAGATCACTACGTCGTGAGGCGGCAGCAGGTTCACACTGCGCGCATCACCGAGCGCGGCGGGCCGTACTGGTACCTTGGGGGGTACAACTGGCGGGCGATCGTGGCTTGGATCGCGGGATTCGCTGTCTACGACTGGGCGCAGGGGTTTTCAAGCATCAACGCGCTGGGCGGCGCTTTCAGGCTGAAGCTCACCGCCACGCCGTGGACGTCCGGCGCAAGCATCCCGTGCATCCTAGTCAGCGCGGCGGTCTACTTGCTGCTCGCATATGCGTTTCGGACCGGCGAGCCAGCGGTGGCCCCGGTCGAAATGAGCAACTAGTGCAGATCCCAGGTGTAGCCCACCAGCCAGTCGCTGGTGTCGATTCCGCTATTGGGGATGGCGATTCTGGCGTTGGAGTAATGCCGCACCCAGCGCTCAACACTGACACTCGCATCCTTGCTCACCCTACAGGAGAGGCCGATGGCCGCGTAATGGACGAAGTTGAGGCGGGTAGCCTGCTCCAGCGTGTCGAGCGACGTGTACATCGTCCCCGTCCCGCCCTTGGCATACACGCTGACCGGCCCAGCCTTCCAGCTCGCCTTAATGGCGAACATCGCGCCCGCTTCCGTGCGGCTCTTGGGCCGGTTGACGATGCTGACGAATGGCTCGATGCGGTACTGCCATTCCCCCCCGGGGCGCCAGCCGAGCTTGCGATCCAGGAACGGCTTGAGGTCGTAGCAGAAGGCCACCACAAGATGGGAGTCGTTGATGTTCGGCTGCGGATTGTCCAACGTGCCCTCGCCAGTACCCACGAGGACTTCGATCGCCTCGGGCCCCGCGAGCGCCCGGCCGTGCCAGAGAAGAACTGCGGCGAGAGCAGCTGCGATGCGGCAGTACGCGGTCCTGCTCATGGCGCTAGCCGTTTGTCCCAGCGGCGTGCCCCGATGCCATCGCACACATGAGCTACTTCTCCTTCCGCGGTTCATCATATCGCAGCACGGCGAGGAACGCCTCTTGCGGGATGTCCACGCTGCCGATCATTTTCATCCGCGTCTTGCCCTTCTTCTGCCGGTCCAGCAGCTTGCGCTTGCGGCTGATGTCGCCGCCGTAGCACTTCGCCGTCACGTCCTTGCGCAGCGCGGCGATGTTGGTGCGGGCGATCACGGTTGTGCCGATGGTGGCCTGCAGCGGGATCTGGAACTGGTGGCGCGGGATGGTGCGCTGGAGCTGCTCGACGACCTTGCGCCCGCGGTAATGCCCCTCGCTGCGGTGGCAGATGAACGACAGCGGGTCGGCGCGCTCGCCGTTGACCAGGATGTCCACCTTCACCAGGTCGGCTTCGCGGTAGCCGGAGAACTGATAGTCGAAGCTGGCCAGCCCTCGGGAGATGGTCTTGAGCTGGTCGTAGAAGTCGAAGAGGATCTCCGCCAGCGGCAGGCTGAACCTGAGGTTGAGCCGGTCGGAGCCGATGTAGTCGGAGCCGAGAAGCTCCCCGCGCCTCCCTTTGGAGAGGTCGATCACCGCCGACATGTACTTGTTCGGTACCAGCACCTGCGCCTCCACCACCGGTTCTGCAATGCTTGCCACGCGCGTCAGGTCAGGGAATCGCGCGGGGTTGTCGAGAATGACGGAAGCACCGTCGTTCAGCTTGAGCTGGTAGACGACGGACGGGCTGGTGGAGACGAGGTCCAGGTCGTACTCGCGCTCCAGCCGTTCCTGGACGATCTCCATGTGCAGCAGCCCGAGGAATCCGCAGCGGAAGCCGAAGCCCAGCGCCTCGCTGCTCTCCTGCTCGAAGTGCAGCGCCGCATCGTTCAGCTTGAGCTTCTCCAGCGCTGCCCGCAGGTCGTCAACACCCTCGGCCTGCGACGTGTAGAAGCTGCAGAACACCAGCGGCTTCGCCTCTTGATAGCCGGGGATCGGCTGCAACGTCGGGTGGTCCGCTCCCGTGACCGTGTCGCCCACACGAGCCTCGCTCACCGTCTTTATCCCGGACGCCACGTAGCCGACCTCCCCCGCCATCAGGCTGGCCGTCGGTTGCATCTCCGGGCTAAAGATGCCCACCTCGACGACTTCGTGCTTGCGCCCGGAGCTCATCAGCAGCACCCGGTCGCCGGGCCTGACGCGGCCGTCGAAGACGCGGCAGTAGGTGATCACGCCGCGGTACTTGTCGTAATGGCTGTCGAAGACGAGCGCGCGCAGCGGCCCGTCGGGATCACCCCGCGGAGGGGGCACCTGGCGCACTATCGCTTCGAGCAGCTGCTCCACTCCTGCGCCGGTCTTGGCTGAGACGCGCAGGATTTCCTCAGGTTTCCCGCCAATGATCCCCGTGATTTCCTGCGCCACCTCCTCCGGCCGCGCCACGGGCAAGTCGATCTTGTTCATTACCGGTATGATTTCGAGATTGGCGTCCAGTGCCAGGTACAAGTTGGCGAGCGTCTGGGCCTCGATGCCCTGGGCGGCGTCCACGAGGAGGATCGCCCCCTCGCAGGCCCGCAAGCTGCGCGACACCTCGTAGGCGAAGTCGACGTGACCCGGCGTGTCGATCAGGTTCAGTTCGTAGGTCCCGCCGTCGGAGGAGGGGTAGCTCAGCCGCACCGCCTGCAGCTTGATGGTGATGCCGCGCTCGCGCTCCAGGTCCATGCGGTCCAGGACTTGGTCGCGCATCTTGCGGGCGTCGATCGCGCCGCAGATGTCGATGATCCGGTCGGCCAGCGTCGACTTGCCGTGATCGATATGGGCGATGATGCAGAAGTTGCGGATGTGCGGCAGCTCAATCATGCGCACAGGGATGATAACAAATACGCGGCGCGGCCGCCGGGCGGGTGCATAGCGGCACGGTAATAGGCGGTTTGGCGTGGTATCATATCCGCTCCGAAAACCCAGCCGGAGAGTGCTATGGCAGCAAAGAAGTACGCTCTGCTCAGCGTTGCAGACAAGCGCTTCATCTCCAACTTTGGGCGGGACCTGCTTAAGTCCGGCTACGACTTGCTTGCCACAAGCGGGACCTATGCCAAGCTAAGGGAATCCGGCGTTCCGTGCAAGGAGCTCTCGCGTGTGTTCAAGTCTCCGGTGCTGCTTGGGGGCAGGGTGAAGACGCTGCAGATGCAGGTCCACGCGGCGATCCTGGCGGATCGCTCCAACCCATCCCATATGAAGGACCTGCAGAAGGAAGGGATCACCCCCATCGATGTGGTCGTCGTCAACTTCTACGCGCTCCCCCAGAAGCCTGCCTCCGCCAAGGGGGCAGCCGAGGGTGCGATGGACATGATCGACATCGGCGGCCCGGCAATGGTCCGCGCGGCGGCCAAGAACTACCAGCACGTCGCAGTCGTTTCGAGCGTCGAGCAGTACCGGGAGATCAGCCGCGAGCTCAAGACAAAGGGCTCCATAGGCCTAGAAACGCGCGTCAGGCTGGCTGCGGAGGCGTTCGCCGCCACTGCCCGCTACGAAGCCGCTCTGAGCGCCTGGTTCCAGGGGATGCTGCCTAAGGAAGCGCTCGTGGAGAGGGTGGGGGCCGTGCCGCAAGAACTGCTCCCCGACAAAGTGACGATACAGCTCAGGCGCTTGCAGAATCTGCGCTACGGTGAGAATCCGCATCAACGCGCTGCGCGCTACGGTGGCGCTAACCTGCCTGTCGTGCCGTTCAAGGTGCTCCAGGGCAAGGAAATGAGCTACAACAACTTCCTCGATGCCTCATCCGCGCTGGCGATCGTGAGCGCCGAGTACCCACAGCCCATTGTCGCCTGCATCGTGAAGCACCTCAACCCCTGCGGGATTGCCGTGGGTGCCAAAGAGGTGGACACGTTCATCAAAGCCCGCGAGGCCGACGCCCAGAGCGCCTTTGGCGGGGTCGTCGGGCTGAGCTGTCCCGTGGGCGGGGCCTTGGCGGATGAGCTGCGCAAGTCGTTCTTCGAGATTGTCGTCGCGCCGCTCTTCGACGCCGACGCCCGGCAGGTGCTGGCGAGCAAGCTCAATCTCCGGCTGGTGCAGGCCACCCCCGCTGACTGCCGCAGCGCGCTGGCCGCGGGCGCCAAGCTCAGCGCGCACCTGTTCGGGGTGATGCTCCAGGAGCACGACTTGGTGCAGGAGAAGTGGGAGGACTTGCAGGCCGTCACCGATCACGCGCCCGCGGAGGCGCTCCGGCAGGACATCCTCCTGGGCCTGACCTTCATCCGCTTCCTCAGAAGCAACTCGATCTGCTTGGTGAAGGACGGAGTCATGGTTGGCGCAGGCTCGGGCCAGATGTCGCGGGTCGACGCCGCGGAGATCGCCTTACGCAAGGCGGGTAAGCGGGCCGCGGGCGCCGTGCTGGTCAGCGACGGCTTCTTTCCCTTCGCCGACGCGATTGAGCTGGCGGCCAAGGCGAAGGTGGGCTGCGTCGTCGCTCCCGCCGGGTCAAAGCGCGATCAGGAAGTCGTGAGCGCTGCCAACAAGCTGCACGTGCCCTTTGTGTTCTCGCCCTACCGCCACTTCCTGCACTAGGGCGCGGGGAGGTCTACTTCGGCCGGCGGTAGAAGGGCGTCTCGCAGGTCTTCGCCGCCACGCGCTTGCCCCGGATCTCCACCGCGATGGCAGAGCCCGGCTCGCTGAATTCAACGGGCAGCAGCGCCAGCGCGATGCCCTTGTCGAGCGACGGGCTGAAACTGCCGCTGGTGATGTGCCCGATATCCTTGCCGCCGGGGGCGTAGACCGGGGCGCTGTGCCGCGGCGCGCCCTGGTTCTTGTCCACCGCCAACCCCGTGATCAGCCGCTTCGCCCCTTCATCGCGTTGCTGGAGGAGGAATTCCCTGCCGATGAAGTCGGGCCCCCAGCGGACCGCCCAGGCCAGGTTGGCTTCCAGGACGGAAATCTCGTCCGTCAGCTCGTGCCCGTAGAGGCTGTAAGCCATCTCCAAGCGCAATGTGTCGCGGGCGCCCAGGCCGATGGGCATTGCGCCAAACTCCTGGCCCACTTCCAGCAACCTGTCCCAGAGCCAGGTAGCCAGGCTGTTGTCCACGATCAGCTCGAAGCCCCGCTCGCCGGTGTAGCCGGTTCCGGCCACGATGACCTTGTTGCTCTGCACCTTCAGCTGGCGGAAGCTGAACGCCGGCTGATGCGCGATGTTCTTGAGGCCGAACGCCCTCAGCAGGTCGTCGGTCAGCGGCCCCTGAACCGCGACCATCGTCAGCTCAGCGCTGCGGTTGACCACCTGGCAGTCAAAGTGGTTGTGCCGCGTGACCCAGTCGTAGTCCTTTTCAGTATTGCTGGCGTTGACCACCAGCATGTACTCCTCAGGGTTGAACTGGTAGACGATCAGGTCGTCCACGACGCCACCCTCGGGCGTGGGAAAGAGCGTGTACTGGCACTGGCCGTCGCCGATCCTCCGCAGGTCGTTGCACGTCAGGTACTGCAGTAGGTCGAACGCCTCGCGCCCGGTAACGAACACTTCGCCCATGTGCGTCAGGTCGAAGAGCCCCACCTGCTTGCGGACAGCGAGATGCTCGGCGACCACACCGCTGTACCAAAGGGGCATCTCGAAGCCCGCGAAGGTGCCCATGCGCGCGCCCAGCTCAACGTGCCGCTCAAACAGCGGAGTGCGTTTCACGACAGTCTCAATGCTCATAGCTTACCCCTCAGCTCAGGTGCAAACTCCCAGAGGTAGCGTTTCACGACGGTGACGTAGCTGCGGGTTTCCTTGTAAGGGGGAACGCCGCCGAAGCGCTGCACGGCGCCGGGCCCGGCGTTGTAGCTGGCCAGCACCAGCTCCAGCCAGTTATCGGACTCACGCCACCGGTAGATCTCGCGCTCCAGGTACTTCACGCAAGCGTACAGGTTCTGTACCGGGTCAAACGCGTTGCGGATGCCGTAACCCCGGGCCGTGGCGGGCATCAGTTGGCCCAGGCCCATCGCCCCCGTCCTGCTGACCGCTTCCGGGCGGAACGCGCTCTCCGCCCTGACGACGGCCATCACCAGCCGGGGGTCGACCCTCCAGTCGGTCATCTCGCAGTAGGTCAGGACCGAGCGCGCGATCACTGTCGCCTCGGCTTCCGACAGGCGCTTGTTGAAGCGCCGCGCCGCTCGGGCGTAGCGCTCCTCGTGCCCGGGGTACGTCTTGAGCTGAGCCGCGAGTAGCGGCATCGACCCCAGCGTGCTGCGGTATCCCTCCACGTCGCCGTAGGCCAAGGCTGCCCAGGGCGCCTCGCCGCTTCCCTGGTTGTAGTACTCGGGAGTGTACTTGTTGCGGTCCTCTTGCTGGAGGCGCTCACGGACATAAGGTTCCAGCGCGTTCCACAGCTTGCTCGCCGCCTCCGCGAAATCCTTGTAGGACTCCTTGTTGAAGTTCCCGTCAGGCCCGCACCAGTAGGTGTGCAGCACTTCCTCCACGCGCTTGCTCTGCGACATGATGAGGTGCAGCTCAGACAACGCCGTGTCCAGGTCATCAAGCACGTGAAGCCGGCGGGCCTGGCGGCCGGTGGTCATTTCGTAGATCGTCCAGGAGTTGTTCCGCGCCCAGCTTATCCCGTGGCCGTACTTCGCCTCGGCGGCGACGACCGCCAGCGCGAACTCGGGGAAGATGTTGTTGCGGTAGGCCGCGCGCTCCACCCTGTCGTACAGGTCGTCGAGGTATGCCCCGTCAGTCCGGCCTGACGCCCAGGTGAGAACCTCGCGGTAGGCTTGCGCTGCGGAGGGGCGGGCCGCGCCGGGCACCGCCGGCTGCTGCGCATGGGCAGGGGTGGCAGACCCCAGGAGGAGGCAGAGCAGGGCGAGCCGCTTCAGCACTTGGCTAATGCTCGCTATCAGCAACGAAGGCGTCCCACGCACGAGCGACGGCTTCCCTAAACTCCTCCAGCGTGCCATCGTTGTAGATAACGGTGTCTGCGTACTTCTCCTTCTCCTCAAGGCTCATCTGCGAGGCTATCCACGTCCTCGCCTCCTCCACTTCGATGCCGGACCTCGCGCAGAGCCGCTCGAGCTGGCGCTCGGGCGAGCAGGTGATAACCCATAGACGGTCAACGTCCCCCGTCATGTTCGCCTCGATAAGCAGCGGCGCGACCACGACCAGGGGCTCGTCATAGGCATGCGCCGTCTCGATGTTGGCCTGTACTACCGCCTTGATCGGCGGGTGGAGAATCTGCTCCAGGGTGCGCCGCTCGCGATCGTCGCTAAACACAATCCGGCCAAGGGCGGTGCGATCCAACGAGCCGTAAGGCCGGAAGACCCGCGAGCCGAAGTGCTCATAGATCGCCGTGAGCACCGTCGCGTCGTAGTCGGTGAGGTAGTGCGAGACCTCATCGCAGTCGATGATCCGCACACCGGACTGCGACACGACACGCGCGGCGGTTGTCTTGCCTGTGCTGATGCCCCCGGTGATGCCTAAGATCATCGCGTCACTCCACGCGTTCCTCGCCTTCGCAGGCGTTTTCGGCTTCCGGCTCTACATCTTGATCTCTGCCATCCTGGGAGGGGCCCTCATTCTCAGCTTCCGCGACGCCCTCTTCGGAGGCCGGTGTGACATCTTCGGGATGGGGTTCTTCGCCCGGTTCCTCGTCGTCGGTCGACGAGCCCTCTGCCTGCCCCAGCTGCTCCTCGGGAGGCACAGCCGTTACAACCGGCACGCTCTCCTCTTCAGTCGCCGGCTCGGGCTCAGGCAGGGGTTCATCGCCCGGTTCCTCGTCGTCGGTCGACGAGCCCTCTGCCTGCCCCAGCTGCTCCTCGGGAGGCACAGCCGTTACAACCGGCACGCTCTCCCGTTCAGTCGCCGGCTCGGGTTCGGGCAAAGGCGTCTTGTCCCTCTTGGCTACCCCCGTCAGGTCGAGTTTCCCGCCCAGGATGTCGCCCAGCGTCACCTTTCCAGCCGTCACCCGGCTGTCGTCGGCCAACTCCACCGCGAACTGCTGCCTGCCAACGTGCTCCTCGGCCACCTCGGCCTCGGTGCGCTTCAGGCTTACGCGGATCCGGCGCTTCGAACTGTCGATGGACAGGATCACGCCGCTGACCTCGTCACCCTCCTTGGCGATATCGCTGGGGTGCTTCAGCCGTTCGTCCGACATCTCGCTTATAGGCACGAATGCCTCGAAGAAGTCGTCGAGCTTGATCACCAGCCCGCTCTGCAGCACCTGAATCACTGTGGAGTGGACGGCCTGACCAGTGCTGAACCGTGAATACACCTCGCTCCAGGGGTCGCGTTCGCAAGCCTTGGCGGACAGGCTGACGCGCCGGTCCTCCACCTGCACGCGCAGCACCTTCACCCGCAGCGGTTCGCCGGGCTTGACCAGCTCCGAGGGGTGCCCGAACTTGCGGTGGGAGAGCTCGCTGACATGCACCAGTCCGGTGATCCCGTCCCTCAGCTTGACGAACACGCCGAAGTCGGCCAGGCTCTCCACCTTGCCGTCAATCTCCTCGCCGGGCAGGAGAGCCATGAGGGGATCGCGCATCGTGGCTTTGCGCGACAGCGATATCTTGTTCTTGCCACGATCGATCTGCAGGATTTTCACTGGTACGACGTCGCCCGGCTTGAGGACCTCCGAAGGCTTCTTCACGTGCTCAAAGGAGAACTCGCTGATGTGCAGCAGACCAGTCAGGTTGTCGGTGATCTTCACGAAGGCGCCGTAGGGCGACAGCTTGTCGACGATGCCCTCCACCACCATACCCTCTTGCAGGACGCTGAAATCGCGCTCCAAGGCCTCCTCGCGCTCGCGCTGGAGGATGTCGCGCCGGGTGAATACGAGCTTGCGCGCCTTGCGGTTGAGATCGAGGATTCTCGCCTTGACCAACTGGCCCTGCTGTGGCCGGCCCTTGAAGTTCGTATGGTGGATGAAGCCCTCGATCAAGCCATAGGCCTCGCACATGTAGCCGTTCTTGACCTTCTCCAGGACCTTGATCTCCACGTCGCGGTCGCCGTCGCGGTCTTCCACCAATTGATTCCAGGCCAGCTCGAAGTCGACGCTGCGCTTGGAAAGCTTGAACTCGCCGTCGATCTTCTTGATGATGCGCACTTTGAGAGGGTCCCCCACCTGCAGCTTGGCCAGCTCCTCCTGCTGGATCTGGTCTAGCTCAAGATGCCCTTCGCTCTTGGCGCCGATGTCGACGAACACTCCGTCTTCGCTGATCTGGACGACCTTGCCGTCCACCACCTGACCTACTGAAAGGGCCCGACCAGCTAGGTCCTCTTCCAGGAGGTTGTTGAAGTCGCCTGTCATCACTCCTCTCCACTACACGAACCCTACATTTTATCACCGCCCCTGAGGCTGCGCAACACTCTGCGCATTAGTGGCGGAGTCCGAGCTGGGAGCTGGGGAACGACTGGCCAGCCTTCTTCTGGTTCATCGGTGGAGACGGCAATAGTAGGCTGGTACTTCGCGTGAACGCCGAACTGCGGTGGTAGAATGCTCTGTGACTTCATTCATACAGAGGTTGATGCAAAATTCTCACTAGCCAGTCCATTCAAGTGCGTTCCCGGGAGGAGATGCAGGAGCTCTTTGGGGACTTCGACAACAACCTACGCCTGCTCAAGGAGCGGTTTCGCGTCAAGGTCTACGCCCGCGGGCTGGACGTGTTCATCTCAGGTGAAGAGGAGGACGTCCTCGCTGCCCAGCGGGCGCTAACAGACATGGTGGCTGCCATCAGGAATCACGGTGAGCTGAGCGAGGAGCTGATCTCCGAGCTGGTCGTGCCGGCGGTGAACGGGGATTCCATGCTGGCCCATCTGCCACACTTCCGCCCGCAGACGCCTGGCCAGGAGCAGTACCTCAGGGCGATCGAGGCGCATGAGGTTGTCCTGTGCCACGGGCCGGCGGGTACGGGAAAGACTTACCTCGCCGTGGCGGCAGCGATCGACTTCTACCGGCGCAAGCTTGTGCAGCGGATCGTGCTCACCCGACCCGCCGTCGAGGCAGGCGAGAACCTGGGCTTCCTGCCGGGCACGCTCTATGAAAAGGTCAACCCCTACCTGATCCCGCTGTTTGACGCGCTCAACGATCTGCTGCGCTATGAGAAGGTGCGCCGGCTGATGGAGCGGAACGTCGTCGAAGTAGCGCCGCTGGCGTTCATGCGGGGGCGCTCCCTGAACAGCAGCTTCGTTATCCTCGACGAGGCGCAGAACACCACCTACACTCAAATGAAGATGTTCCTTACGCGCATTGGCCGGGGCAGCCGCTGCGTGGTGACGGGGGACATCACCCAAATTGATCTAGAGCACCACTCCAAGAGCGGCTTCATCCGGGCGCTCTCCATCCTCGGGGGCGTCAGCGCGAAGATCGCCATCTGCGAGCTGACGCGCGCGGATGTAGTGCGCAACCCCGTGGTTCAGACGATTGTCGACGCCTACGACCGCTACGAACAGCAGGAAGCCGGCAAGGACTAGGTACTAGGTTGGATGGCCGCAGGCGGTCTCACACGGGTGTACCAGGCGATGCGCCGGGCTGGCTTGTCCCGCGTCAGCCGCTTTGTCGCTGCGATTGGCGCTTTCGCCCTGGCCCTGGCCATCCTCTACTCCCATCTTGTCCTCTGGCCCCAGGAGTTCCGCGTCGGCCAGGTCGTGCCCTACACCATCTTCTCCCCAGTGTCATTCGTGTTTGAGGACAAGCAGCTCCTCGCCAAGATGGCAGGTGCCACGACCGAGGGAGGTGTGGAGTGGGCCGTGGACTTGACGGTGAAGCAGGGCGCGCTGGCGAATCTGGAGGAGTTCCGCCAAGCATTCGTCGAGCTTCGCCAGGAGTACCTCGAGAGAATGGCCGGCGCTAAGGCTCTGGAAGAAAAGACGGCGGACCTGTCCCACGATTTCAACGTGGACTTGCTGGTCGTCAACCGCCTCCTTCAGTTGAGCGATCGCCAGCTGGGGCTGGCCTTTGGCGGGGCGGCAGGGCGGCTGGGCAGTGAAATGGATGGGGTGGTCACCGAGACCCTCGTCCGCCAACTACGCCAGGGTACACCGGCAGCAGCAGTGCAGGACTCATCGCTGCTGTACAGCTACTTCCTGCGTCCCAATCTGCACCACTTCCAGGCACCGGACTTAAGCGACCAGGCCCGGCGTAGCGCGAGCATCGCTGTTGCCAAGGGGAGCGTGGTCATCGCCGAGGGCCAAGCTGTAGATGCGCGGCTCGCTGACGAGCTCTCGCAGCTCGAACCGTACTTCCGCGAGCAGCAGTTCCTTCGCTTCACCGGCATCGGCCTGCTGCTGCTTGTCGCGCTGCTTCTCTGGCACCAGTACGCCACGCGCTACGCCACTCGGCTGTTGGCGCGACCGGGCATCGTGGCGCAGATTGGCGCGCTCTTCACCGGGTTCCTCGCCGTGGGTCTGCTGATCGGCCGCTTGCCGTTCAACTACTTCTACTATGGTGCGGCGTTCGCGGTTGCCGCCGGGGCAATTCTCGTGGTGCTCGTGCACGACGCGCAGTTCGGCATTTACTTCGGTCTGGGCCTGGCCTTCGTGCTCTCGCTGGCCTTAGGATTCGGAGCGAACCTCATGCTCTACACCATGGTCGGCGCGTGCCTGCCCACGGTCATGCTGTCATCGGCCCGGCAGCGCCGCAACCTGGTGCTCTTCTCCTTGCTGCTCGGCCTGGTCAACGTCGTTCTGGCAGCGACAGTCATCCTGGTCTCCGTGCAGACCCTGCACTGGGAGGTGTTTCTCATCGCGTTTGCCTCGGGCTTTGGCGCGGCCGTGTTCGCACTGGGGCTGTTGCCGGTCATTGAGACGCTGGCGTCCCAGCTCACCCCCGGCAAGCTGGTCGAGCTGGCCAATCCGGAGAACGAGCTGCTGAAGCGCCTCAAGCGGGAAGCGCACGGCACATACGCGCATAGCGTAATGCTGGGCGATCTCGCGGAGGAGGCGTGCCGGGCGATAGACGCCGACTGGCTGCTGGCCAAGGTGGGAGGGCTCTATCACGACATCGGCAAGCTCAAGCGGCCTGGGTTCTTCGCCGAGAACATCCACGATCTGTCGAAGAACCCGCACCAGGGGCTGCCGCCGGAGACCTCGATGAGGATCCTGCGCGACCACGTCGCCGACGGGCTGGCCATGGCCAAGGAACGACGCCTGCCCCGGGAGCTGCTGCCGTTCATCGCTGAGCATCACGGCACAAGCCTGATCAAGTACTTCTACTACCAGGCTCTCAGCGCGTACGAGGCCAGTCCCAACGGCCGTCCTGCGCCGGAGCCGGCTGACTTCTGCTACGGCGGGCCACTGCCGTCATCGCGCGAGAGCGGCGTGGTGATGCTCGCCGACATCACCGAGGCGATGCTCCGCGCGCAGGGCGATGCGGAGGCGGAAGAAGTACGGCGCATCGTTGCTGTCATCGTCTCCGAGAGAATCACCGAGGGCCAGCTTGTGAAGAGCGACCTTACCCTCGGAGACCTGGAGCTGGTCAAGGAGGCGTTTGCCAGAATCCTGATCGCACAGCGCCACCATCGTGTGACTTACCCGGGCAAGGCACTTGCAGGCTTGCGGCTGCACTTCCTCGGCCGCGAGCTACCCCATGTGCCAGGGACCGAGTAGACCCGGCGACCCGCCGGACTTCCAGCGCTAGGGGAGGCGGAACCCGGGCTGCTATAATCCGCCGTTCCCTAGAGGAGGTCTTGCACCGCCATGCGATTCCACTGGGTTAGGCGGTCCGGGCTAATCCCCCTGGGCTTCGCCTGCAACGCCGTTGTACTGTTTGCGGCTCGTGGCCTTTGCTACGCGCCTCCTCCGGCGCAAAGCAGCGGCGGCGAAACGGTGCTGGCCGCGGCGTCGCAGTTGTTGCTGCCCCAGGAAGTGCACCTGCGCAACGCACGGCAGCTGACGTTCGGCAATAGCCCGGCTAGCCCGCCAAGCCGCGGCGCCGCAAGTTACGCCGAGGCCTACTGGTCGCCGGACATGCGCAGCCTGATCCTCCAGGCCAGCTTTGACCAGTACCCCTGCGACCAGCTGTTTCGGCTGGATCTGCTCACCGGCCATCTGGAGATGATCGGCAGCGGCAAGGGACGGGTTACCTGAGCGTACTACACTGGCCTGGATGGCCAGTTCATCTACTCCAGCACCGTTGAGGGGGGCGATGAGTGCCCGCAGACACCCGACCCAAGTCTGGGTTACTTATGGCCGATGTACGACACCTACGATATCTACCTCGGCAAGCCGGGTGCTCCGGCGCTGCGCAAACTCACAGACGCACCAGGCTATGACGCCGAGGCGACTATCGACTGGCACACGGGGTGGATGTACTTCACCAGCGTGCGCAGCGGGGATCTCGACATCTGGCGCCAGAACCTGAATACAGGCGTGGTGGAGCAGCTGACAGACGAGTACGGCTATGACGGCGGGCCGTTCGTCAGCTACGACGGCAAGACGGTCGTCTACCGGCGCGAGTTCTTCAAGAGCCAAGCTGAGCGCGACGATTATGCCGGGCTGCTAAAGCAGGACCTTTACCGGCCCGGCAACCTGGAACTGATGGTGATGAACGCCGACGGTAGCGACAAGCGCCAGCTGACAAGTAACGGTGCCAGCAACTTCGCGCCCTTCCTGCACCCCGACAACAAGACGCTGATCTTCTGCAGCAACCTGCAGGATGCCCAGGGGCACAGCTTCGAGCTGTTCATCATGCCGCTCAGCGGAGGCGAGCCGGAGCGAGTGACTTACAGCAACGATTTCAACGGCTTCCCAATGTTCAGCCCCGACGGGAGGTACCTGGCTTGGTGCAGTGACCGCAACGCCAGCATGAAGTACGAGACTAATGTCTTCCTCGCCGAGTGGGTACCGTAAAGTCTGATCCGCGGGCAGTTGGTGCTAGGGCACCATGCGCCGACTGCGACGGCCTCACACTAGGGTCTGCGGCCTTCGGGCCTGGCGCCGGTATCCCTAGTTAGTGGAGCGGGCTTCTCGGGGCTGACGGGCTGTGGTAGAGCCAGTGGTGGGACCGCCTCAGTCGGGCCTTCGTACTCCGGGATGACCAGCCGCTGGTTTGCCTCCATCAGAGCCCGCGTGGCGACTCGGCCTGAGGGGAACCGCACGATGACGCTGATGCGCCCGCGATAGCCGCCCAAGCCGAAGTGCGCGATGAGTTCGTTGCCGCATCCCACTCCCTGGCCGCATTGAATTTCGCGAATGAGGCTAGTCTTACCCAGCCCGATGGTGATGCGCGCGCCGATTGCCGCGCCGTTGGACAGGCGCCCGTAGCCTGGGTCCGAGGCGGCGCCCGCCTTGCGCGCAGCAGGCATGCCGCCTAGGCACGCCACTTGGAGCCACTGCTCCGGCGGGCTGTCGTTGCGCAGCAGCCTCACGCCGCCCGGCCCGGCCACGGCGAGGTCAACATCGCCATCAAGGTCATAGTCCGCGGCGGCGCAACCCCAGGTGTCGAACAGCCTTGCGCCGGCTAGGTATGTCATGTCGTGGAAGCGTCCCTGGCCGTCGTTCACGTAAAGAAACGTCCCGCGCCCCTGGTAAGCTGCGGTGACGAAGAGGTCGAGCCAGCCGTCGTTGTTGGCGTCGAACAACAGCGGCTGGACGCACGTTGAGGCAAACCGAATGCCCATCGCTGCGCGGCGGTCAGCGAAGGTAAGTTGCTGGTCAGAGGAACCGGCGATGAGCAGCATCGACTTGTTCGACAGGTAGGACTGCCGAGAGTCGACCTGATTGCAGCAGAACAGATCGAGGAGGCCGTCGTTGTTGACATCTCCCCAGGCGCTGCCCAGGGTGCTGCCGAAGAAGCCGTCCACGTCCAAGCCCGCCGCGCCAACCAGCCGGGCAACATTGGTGAAATCACCGCCGTCGTTGCGGAACAGCATGTTCCCCTGCAGGCGGTAGTTGCCGACGAAGACGTCCTGGTCGCCGTCGTTGTCGAAGTCCGCAGCACCGGCGCCCCCGGCAGCGCAGGTTTCGCCAAAGTGTGGGCTCATCCCGATCTTGGCGGGATCAACGTAGCGCAGCACGCCGGTGCCCGCGTTGTGATAGAGCCGGTCCGCCGCGCCGCTGGGCAGCCCGGTGTTCGCTACGTACAGGTCCACGCATCCGTCGCCGTCGTAGTCAAGGAACGCTGCGGCGCTGCTATCATCGTCGTCCGTGGGATCACCGCAGATCGTCGTTACGTCGACGAAGGAGCTGCCTTCATTGCGCCATAGGTGGTCGCCGCGCTTGCCATCGGCGAAGGTGTACAGATCGAGGTCGCCGTCGTTGTCCACGTCGGCGAACACTCCTCCCCCCGATGACCGGTGCAGGCCGCGGGCGTTCGTAACGTCGCTGAATCCGGCCGGCAGCTCGTTGTGCAGCAGCACGCCGCCGTCCAGCAGCAGGTCCGGGCGCCCGTCGCCGTCAGTGTCCCCCCAGGCGACGCGGCGTGCGGCGTAGCCCTTGAGCCCTGCGGCACCGGTCACATCTGTAAACTGCGGAAGTGGCACAGCACTGAGCGCCTGCGGGACGTACGCCAAGCGGGCCTGCTCCAGCTGCGCCTCGTCAAGCTGCGCCGCGAGCGGGCTCAGGGCTGAAGCGGCCTGAAGAGCGTAGCGGCCCGTAGGATCCCCTTCGCACAGCGCTCCGAGGTAGCAGCGGTAGGCCAAGGCCCTATCGCCCAGCGCTTGCTCCGCCTGTCCGGCGATCAGGTAGAAGGGGGCGAGCGTGAGCTCCTCGTCCGGGCTGAACGGGTCGAGGTCGAGCACGGGCTTGACCAGCGCCAGGGCGCCATTGGCGTCCCCGGCGGCGAGCAGGTAGCGGGCCAGGTTGAACCGGCTGCCGAGGTAGTCGGTGAACTGCTGGCGCTTGCCTGGCGGCAGGTAGTCGCGTTCCCGGGGAAGGTCCCGCGTCTCTGCCTGAAACCGGCGCAGCGTATCGGGCGAGCCGTCCAGCCCCAGCGCCGTCTCATACAGTTCGACGCTGCGCTTGGCGTGCTTCAGCCCCGCGTCGAGTTCGATGTCTGCTTCGAGGAAGTACCTGCTCACCGAGCCGTGGCTGTCGGGGTGGACCGGATAATGGCTTAGGTAAGCGGCCGCGTCAGTGCGCAGGCCGTGCAGGTCGCCTCGGAGCCAGTCGCCGTACAGCATGTAGCGATACGCGACATGGCGCCAGTAGCAGCCGGGATAGTCGGCTAGAAACTGCCTGGTGCGCGCCGACCGGGCAGCTTCATCCTCCTGCGTCGCGAGCTCATCCACGGCCCGCTTCGCCGCGCGCAGCACGACTTCGCTGCGTGGGTACTTCACGCGAAGCTCCTTGCTTGGCGTCAACTCTCCCGACGTGATCTCCTGCAGCACTCGCTCGAGCTCGAGTGCCAGCTGCCGTGCGGGGCCGATCTTGAAAGTCTGTTCGAGCTTCGCGGCGATTTCGGCTTGGGCGCTCGCGATCCACTGTGCGCCAGGGTCTTGCCCCGCGGCAACCCAGCGGCAGCGCCATTCATGCTCGCGCGCGTCCCGATAGGCGTTGTTGTCAGTGACCAGCGTGCCAGCATAAGCGGACCAGAGGTCAGCCGCGGGGGCATAGTCGTGCATCTCCTCCGTACAGCGCGCCGCCGCCCCGAGGAACTGCGGCGTGCGGTCCCCGGCTGAGTTGCGCGTGGCGATGATCTCGCGGGCGGCGTCGAACTGCCCGGTGCGCCAGAGCTGCTCGAGGCCCTGCGCATCGCCTTGCGCCCAGGCGACGGCGCTCAGCGCGAGAGCGCAGCCAATGACCGTCAACGACTTGGGGAACACCGCGATCCTATTCTACACATCCGCGCGCACTCCGCTTCACCCGGCACGCGGCGGATGGCGCCCTGCGGCTTTGATGTGGCGCTACAATGGGCGCGATGCGGCGGGTGATCAAGTTTGGCGGTACGTCGGTGGCCACGCCGGAGCTGGTGCGCGAAGGGGCGCGCCATGTTGCCCGCCTGGTGGAATACGGCGAGCAGATCGCCGTCGTGGTCAGCGCGCCGGGCGATACGACGAGCCAGCTGCTCAGGGCGATCTACGGGGCGGCGAACGGAGGCGCCGCAGGGGCGGTAAGCTTTGCTGACGCCTGCGCCTTCGTGGCACTGGGGGAAGAGCAGAGCGTGCACCTGATGACTGCGGCGCTGCGGAGCTTCGGACTCGCCACGAAGCCCTTCCTCCCAGGCGATCCCGAGACCTGGCCGATCATCGCGGATGTGGAAGACACCTCGCCCTTGGCGACGGCGAAGATCAATGAGGAGCGGCCGTTCAAGTTGCGTACGCAGCCGACGATCAGCCGCTTCGCCCGGTTTGTCCTGCCCGATCTGCGCGTTGGATGCGTGCCGGTGATTAGCGGCTTTTTCGCGCTGGACAGCGCGGGGCGCATTGTGGCGCTTGGCCGCGGCGGCAGCGACATTACGGCGTTCATCGTCGGGGCGCAGATCAGTGCGGACGAAGTCGTGATCGTCACGGACGTGAAGGGCGTCCTGACAGCCGATCCGCGCCTGGCGGCAGACGCTCGCCTGCTGGAGGAGCTGTCGCTGGAGGATCTGGAGGTCATCTCCGCCGCTGGCGCGCGCGTTCTGCATCCGCGGGCTCTTAAGTTCAAGCGCGAGCACATGGGGGTGCGGCTGATCGACTACCGCGAGCTTGACAAGCTGGAAGAGACCGGGACGTCCGTCCTTGGGCGGAGTGAGACTACGCTCTACCGCAACCCGGCCGAGTTGAGCGTCCTGGCGCTCGTCGGCGAGATGCAGGAGCTGGAGGGCCTTCAGGAGACGGTGCTGGAGTGGCTGCGGGCCAAGGGGCTAACTCTTGCCGCGGTGAGCAGCAGCCCGCGCTTCACTTGCTTCTACCTTCCTACGCGGGTCGCTGACGAGGCCTACTCCAGCCTGCACGCGCGCTTACAGGAGCAATTCCCGTCGCTGACCAACATCAGCCTGCGGGGCCGCCTGGGCGAGTTGCGGTTGCGCAGTGCCCGGTTCATTGACGAGCCGGGCGTGCTGGCCGAGGTCTGCGGCGTGCTGGCGAACGCGCGGATCAACATCGTCGAGCTGATCAACGTGCTGACGGA
>Ga0315284_10004011_pt1 | contig 20911 bp, 14 predicted proteins | sample YL17G09_16_MG_FD_203696 | JGI IMG/M metagenome (GOLD analysis project Ga0315284, IMG submission 203696) | Sediment microbial communities from Yellowstone Lake, YNP, Wyoming, USA - YL17G09_16 | ecosystem: Environmental > Aquatic > Freshwater > Lake > Sediment | place: USA: Wyoming | collected...
GCGACATCCACATCGAGCCGCAGGAGAAGGACGTCGTGGTGCGCTTCCGCATCGACGGCACGCTCCAGCAGGCGCAGGTCATCCCCAAGAAGATCCAGATGGCCCTGGTTTCACGCTTCAAGATCATCGCCAAGCTGGATATCGCCGAAAAGCGCCTGCCCCAGGACGGCCGCATCAGCGTGCGCATGGAGGATCGCCCCATCGATTTTCGCGTCTCGACCATCCCCTCGAAGTGGGGGGAGAAGATCTGCATGCGCATCCTCGACAAGTCCAACACCCTGCTGGGGCTCGACAAGATGATCCTGCACGAGGAATCGCTGGCGATGGTGCGCGACATGATCGCGCAGCCCTACGGCATCATCTACGTGACCGGGCCCACCGGCTCCGGCAAGACCACGACGCTTTACAGCGCGCTCGCCGAGATCAACCAGCCGGACGTGAACATCTCCACGGCCGAAGATCCCATCGAGTACGACCTGCCACGCATCAACCAAGTCCAGGCCCACAAGGATATCGGGCTCGACTTCGCCCGCATCCTGCGCGCCTTCCTGCGCCAGGACCCCGACATCATCCTGGTGGGTGAGACGCGCGACAAGGAAACGGCGCACATCGCCGTGGAAGCCGCCCTTACCGGCCACCTGGTCTTCACCACGCTCCACACCAACGACGCGGCCGGCGCCTTCATCCGTCTGGGCGAGATGGGCATCGAATCGTTCCTGATCTCCAGCTCCACCATCGGGGTCATCGCCCAGCGGCTCACCAAGCGCCTGTGCCAGGCCTGCAAAGAGCCGTACACCGCTGACGAGCTTTCGCTGCAATACATGGGACTGAAACCCGCCGGGCCCATCACCTTCTACAAGCAGAAGGGCTGCGACCGATGTTCCTTCACGGGCTACAAAGGTCGCGTGGGTGTGTACGAAGTTTTACGCATGAACGCCGAGTTGCGCCGTCTGGTGGCCACCGGCGGCACCGCCGAGGCTATTGCCGAGGCGGCGATCAAGAACGGCATGAAGACCCTCAAGGACTACTCCGTTTGGCTGCTCGAGAATGGCTGGACCACGATGGACGAGATCCTCCAGGTGGTTTCGGTCAAGGACTAGCGCCCCGAGGAGGCGCGCAAGTTCCTTGACCCGAGCGCAGGTTCGAGTTCCATCATGCAAGACTCGCGTCAGGAGAACGGATCGATGTCCCTCATCATTTCGAGTTCCATCATGCAAGACTCGCGTCAGGAGAACGGATCGATGTCCCTCATCATCCGGTCGGTGATTCTCTGTATCGCGTGGCTTATGTGTGTGCCGGCTACGGCCGAGGATGCGTGGCGGCCCCTCTTCAACGGCAAAGATATGGAAGGCTGGGAGCACGTCGGCCCGGGCAGCTTCCAAATTGAAGACGGGCGGCTGAAGACCGAGGGCGGGATGGGTCTGCTCTGGTACACGCGCGAGAAGTTTGGCAACGTCGTCCTGCGCGTAGTGTACAAAGTCTCCCACCCCGAAGATAACTCCGGGGTCTTCATCCGCATCGCCGAACCGCCGCCTGACCCTTGGTACGCGGTCCACCACGGCTATGAAGTCCAGATCCTCGAGCGCCCGCCGGAAGGCATGCCGGACGACCTCTGGCACACGTCGGGCGCCATCTACTCCCTCTCGAAATCCGAGGCGCGCGCCGCCAAGCCGCCCGGCGAGTGGAATACCATGGAGATCACGCTCGACGGGCCGAACACGATCGTCACGTTGAATGGCGTGCCGGTGAATCACTATCGGGAGGGCCAGCCGGTTCCGCCCCGCCAGCGGCAGTACGAACCTGAGCGCGGCCCCCGACCGGACTCCGGCTACGTGGGACTTCAGAATCATCATGCCGGCGCCGTCGTTTATTTCAAGGAGATGAGCGTCCGGCCTCTCAAGAAGTAGCAGCCGGAGACCTCGGCAGTCCCGATTCCGGCAGCGCGGGCTTGCCCGCCACGGCGGGCCTGGGCCGGTCTTCTTTCTTCATGCCTCATTTCCTCGGCATCGACGGCGGCGGAACGCGCACCACGGCGTGGCTGGCGGACGAGCGCAAGCGCGTTCTCGGCCGGTCGGTGGCCGGCCCATCGAACCCGCTCAAGGTCGGCTTTGCCGCCGCGGAGCGTGAAGTCCTGCGCGCCGCGCGCGCGGCCTTCCGCGAGGCGGGCTTGCGGTTCGCCGGCCTCGAGGCCGTGTGCGTAGGCCTGGCAGGAGTGGACCGGCCGCAAGTGCATCGCCGGCTTTTCGCCTGGCTGCGTCGCGCCATCCCCGCGCGGCATCACTTCCTCACCTCCGACGCCGCCATCGCCCTGCGCGCGGCGATCGGGGATTCGCCCGGCATCATCGTGATTTCGGGCACCGGCTCGATCTCTTACGGACGCGACGACCGCGGCCGCGTGCTGCGCTCGGGCGGCTGGGGCGCGCCCCTCGACGACGCTGGCTCGGGCTACGACCTGGGGCGCAAGGCGATTGTCGCTGCGCTGCGCGACTACGACGGCCGCGGGCCGTGCACGCAATTGACGGCGAAGATCGGCGCGGCGCTGAAAATCCCCGACATCACACGCGTCATCCTCCTGCCGCTCACCCCGCAGGATATCGCCGCTCTCTTCCCGCTGGTGCTGGCGGCCGCGCGCCGCCGCGACACGGTCGCGCAGCAGTTGTGCGAAGAGGCTGCGAAAGACCTGGCCGACCTCGCCATGGCGTTGCTCAAGCGCCTGGGCTGGCAGCGGCGGATCGTACCCGTGGTAACCGCGGGTGGCGTCTTCCGCGCCAGCCTGCGCATCCGCCGGGCGTTCAAGCGCTACCTGCGCCGCCAGGCGCCGCAGGCACGCATCCTCCTGCTCCATCACCCGCCCGTCGAAGGCGCGCTCGCCCTCGCCCGCGACCTCGCGGACCAGGCGTAGCGGTGGGCTTCGCACCGACTCTGTCTCGTCCCTCGCCTCGCCGGCACGGCTATTTCTAAACTTGGAAACATTGCTCGCCACAGGACGCCCCGCGCCCGCGACCGGTGGCACCGGGGCAGGAAGGATATTTTGTCGTCCAAGTAGCAACATGTTTCTAAGCGTCTTTTTTTCAGTAGATTATGGGAAGGGCTGGAAATGATCGGAATTGGCCGCTTCTGCCCAAATTCGAGTGGTTTTGGCGCGTTTTCGAGTCGGTTTAGGGTGGGTTTGTAACCACCTCTAAGCTGCTATGTTCTTTACTATGAATAAGATCTCAGCTTTGGGAGCCCCCAAAACAATCTTTTTGGCACATTCGGTTCCGGGGCGATTTTTGTCTATTTCATAACTTGTGAACATACGGCATCACTCCGGGTTCCTGCCAAGCTCACCTCCCCGCCCGGTACGGCAGGCATCTGATCCACTCTAGACTAGCACAATGGGCCAGAGTTGTCAAGTGAAAAATTCGAGGCGTCCGGCCCCGCGGGGAGCTCCGCGCCGGGCGCCCCTGCCACGCGCGGGGGCGAGCCTGGAGAGGGAAGAGCCCGGGTTGCCTGGCGCGCCCCGTGTGTCTATGATGGCCGGGCTTGGATCATCGAGGAGCAATCTTATGTCGCTAATGATGGAAGAAATCCTTGACCAGCCGCGCGCCTTGCGGCGGACGTTCAAGGCGGAGCGCGAACACGCCGAATCGGTGAAGCAATACGCGCGACGGCAGGGCTTCCGCCTGATTGTGCTGGTGGCGCGGGGGACCTCGGACAACGCCGCGGTGTTTGGGCGCTACCTGCTCGAGCTGACCACTGGCCTTCCCGTCTCGATGTGCGCGCCCAGCATTCACACGCTCTATCACACGCGCATGCATCTTCGCCAGACCGTAGTGGTCGGAATCTCGCAGTCGGGCGAAGGCGCGGACATCAACCTGGTGCTCAAGGCGGCGCGCCGCCAGGGCGCCTTCACGATCGGAATCACCAACGAAGCGCGCTCGACGATGGCGGGGCTGGTGGACGAAGTCTTCCTGGTGCGCGCCGGCCGGCAGCGTTCCGTCGCCGCCACCAAGACTTACACCGGCCAGCTTCTGATGTTCTACCTGCTGGCCGGCGGCCTGGGTCGGCAGCTATCGATGGAGAGTGTCAGCGAGATTCCCGACCGCGTCGAAGAGACGCTCAAGCTCGCGCCGGAAATTCGGGAACTCGTGGAACGCTACCGCTACATGCGCCAGTGCGTGGTGGTGTCGCGCGGCGTGAACGTCGCCAACGCTTACGAGTTGGCGCTCAAACTTATGGAGACCTGTTACGTGGTGGCCGAGAGGTTCTCCTCCGCCGACTTTGCACACGGCCCCGTGGCCCTGATCGAGCGCGACTTCCCGGTCTTCATCCTGATGCCGCCGGGAAAAGTCTTCAGCGATCTCCGGAAACTGGCCGAGCGCCTGCGTAAGCTGCGCGCGGAGACGCTGCTGATATCCTCGACCGGCGTACGCCTGCCCGTCTCCACGCGGACGATTCTCGTCCCCGGACAAATTCCCGAAATCTATACGCCCATCCCTTACATCGTCCCGGGTCAGATTTTCTCCGCCCTGCTGGCGGAAGTGAAAGGTATCGACCCCGACAAGCCGCGCTCGCTGCAAATCGTGACGCGGACGGTGTGAAGAACAGTTGTCAGTAGTCAGTTACAACCAACAGCGAACAACCAGCAACGGACCATGGGCGAAGGACAAAGTACAAAGGACTAAGGACGGAGGACAAAAGGCCCTATCTCCTGACCTACAAAATTCCTTGCCCGCCGCGTGATTTGCGATTAGTCTGAGGGATTCAGCTATCTTGAATATTGGAGGCTTTTACATGGCGGAAATGAAAGTGGGCTTTTACGGCCACGTTCGGCAGTACCACAACCTGAAGGCCGAGATCGACCGGGCGATCCACGAAGTTCTGGAGAGCGGCACCTATGTGCTGGGGCCCAAGGTGAAGAAGTTTGAGGAAGAACTCGCCGCCTTCTGCGGGCAGAATGAGGCGGTGGGTCTCAACTCGGGCACCGACGCTTTGTGGCTGGCGTTCATCGCCATGGGCCTGGGGCCGGGCGACGAAATCATCACCACATCGAATACGTTTTTCGCCACAGCCGAAGCAATCTGGCTGGTGGGCGCCACACCGGTTTTCGTGGACATCAATCCCAAGACCTGCAACATGGATCCCGCCCTCATCGAGGCGGCCATCACGCCCAAAACCAAAGCGATCGTGCCCGTGCATCTTTACGGCCAGCCGGCGGAGATGCGGGAAATTGCCCGTATCGCCCGCAAGCACAACCTTTACATCGTGGAGGATAACGCCCAGGCGCTGGGCGCGCGCGGCAACGATTTCGCCATCGGCGAGCTCAGCGACGCCGTGTGCACCAGCTTCATCATTCAGAAGAACCTCGGCTGCTTCGGCGACGGCGGCGCGGTCGTGACCAACGATGCCAGCCTCGCCAATCACATCCGCAAGCTGCGCAACCACGGCTCGTTGAAGCGCTCACGCCACAGCATCGGCTACAACAGCCGGCTGGACGAAATCCACGCCGCGGTGCTGAGCGTGAAGCTGGCGCACCTCGACGAGATGAACGACGCGCGGCGGGCGCGCGCCAAGGAGTTCGACGCCGGCCTGGCGGGTACGTCGCTGACGCTGCCCACGGCGCTTCCGGGCTACCGGCACATCTATCACCTCTACGTTGTGGAGACCGACGCCCGCGACGCGCTGCAGGCGCACCTCCTGGCCCAGGGCATCACCGCCCTCACTCACTACCCCATCGCCATCCATCAGCAGGAGGGATACCCGTGGGGCCGTGGGGCGCGCATCTCCGGCTCGCTCCAGCACTCGGAGCGCTCCGCGGCGCGCGTGCTCTCGCTGCCCATGTACCCCGAACTGACCAGCGAAGAGGTGAAGTACACGGTCGAAGCCGTCAAGGCATGGGACAAGGCCCATGCCGGGAAGGTAACCGGAGCCGGCGCGGCGTAGGCCGGCCGTCCCCAACTGCAAGCAGGCTGCTCGCTCAACCTTCCGGCTGAGGCGGGCCGCAAACCTGCGGCCCGTCCGGCATCCTCATCCCGAACGTTGGAGTCATCATCTATGAGCCAGAAATATACGGTGGTGGTGGTTGGCTGCGGCAAGCGTGGCGTGCATCACGCCCAGGAGTTTTTCAAGAACCCGCGGTTCCAGCTCGTGGGGCTTTGCGATATTGACGCGGGGCGCCTGGAGGCCGCGGCCAAACAGTTCGGCAATCCCGAAACCAGCCTGGATGCCGCGCCGCTGGTCCGCAAACTCCGCCCGGATGTTTTCTGCTTCTGTACGCTGCCCAACCTGCGGCTGCCCATGATCCGATTGGGCGTTGAGTCGGGCGCGAAGCTCATCGCCTACGAGAAACCTATCGCCACCTCCACCAACGAAGCGCTTGAGGTCATGAAGCTCCTGCGGAACTCCGGCGTGAAGAGTGTGGTGAGCCACCAGCACCGCTACGGCGAGCACTACAAAAAGGTCAAGGAGATCATCTCGAGCGGCGCGATCGGCCGTGTGCATACCGTCTATGGAACGGCGACGGGCTGGATGCTCCACATGATCACCCACCTCATCGAATACACGCGCTGGTTCAATGATTACGCCGAGGCGGAATGGGTGATGGGCCAGGCGTCGGGCAAAGGGAAGTTCTCGGACAATCATCCTTCACCCGACTACGTGGCGGGCGTCATCCAATTCGCGAACGGCGTGCGCGGCATCGTCGAGAGCGGCGACGGCGCGCCCGACGTCCCGGAAGTAGAAGCCTGGTGGCGCAAGTGCCGCATCGGCGCCCAGGGCACGGAAGGATTTGCCGAAGTGCTCACCGGCGGCGGATGGCGGGCCGTCACGCGCGACTCCGGCGGCGTGATCTCCGGCACGGGAAATATGGACTACGCGCACGACATGCCGCCCTACATTCAGGAAATCGCGGATTGGCTTGATGACCCGGCGAAGCTCCATCCTTGCAACGGCGAGCAGGCCTACAAGGGCTTAGAGATCATGATGGCCATCTGCCGCTCCGCCGTCGCGCGCGGCAGAGTCAAGCTGCCCCTCGGCCCCGGCGAGCCGGAACTCGAGGCGCTCCAGCGCGCGCTGCCGGATTGAAACGAGCCGTCAGCCTTCAGCCGTCGGCGGTCAGTACGGACAAACATTGCTGGCGCCTGGCGGCCAAACTGCAATGAAGCGTTTCCGTCTGTTCTCACGGATTTTACAACCAGCTTCACCTCCCCCCACCATCGAGACCTTATCCTGGGTCGTGACCGCGGCAGACGCACCACCGACGTCGTCAGGAGGGCAATATCCATGTCCAAACTACGTTCAATTGTTGGGCTCGTCTTTGTTCTCGTCGCCTTCGCAGGGCTGATTTCTTTCAGCGCCCCGGCGGCACCTGTTGGGGTGCCGGCCGAGCCCGCCGATTTCTTCCCCGTCGCCGTCTGGTACGGCGGCGGCAAGGCGCGCGCGCCGATGCTCGAAAAAGTTGACGCGACGAGCGCCGAACGCTGGGGGCGCGACCTCGATCAGATCAAAGGCGTCGGTTTTAACACCGTCAAATGTTGGGTGGACTGGGCGACGGCCGAGCCCAAGCCGGAAGAGTATCGGTTCGAAAACCTCGAACTCTTACTGAAGCTGGCGGAGGCGCGCGGGCTGCGCGTTATCGTGCAGCTCTACCTCGACTCCGCGCCGGACTGGGTGGGCGAGCGTTACCCGGACGGCCAATTTGTGGACCGCTCGGGGGCGGTGATCAAGTCGCAGGCGTCGCCGGGGTTCTGCATTGACCACGCCGGCGTGCGCTTGGAAATCACGAAATTCCTGCACGCGCTTTCCGAGCGCGCCAACCGCTCGCCGGCTCTTTACGGCTGGGACGTCTGGAGCGAGCCGCACGTCATCAATTGGGCGGAGTTCCCGTACCTCTCCAATCCGGAATTCTGCTTTTGTCCTTCCAGCCAGGGGCGCTTTCGCGAGTGGCTGAAGACGAAATACGGCGCGCTCGACGCATTGAACGCCGCCTGGTATCGCGGCTTCGAGCGCTGGGAGCAGGTGGAGCCGCCACGCGGCTCGACGATTCTCTCCTACACGGATTATCTCGACTGGCGGGCTTTCATTGACGACAAGCTGGCGGGCGATCTGAAAACGCGCGTCGATTCCATCCGCAGCGCCGACGCGACGCATCCCATCACCAGCCACGCTGCGGTCCCGGGGCTGTTCACTTCGCCGACGGACGGCTACGGCGAGCCCGACGACTGGAAGATGGCCGCGACCGCCGACTTCTTCGGCACCTCGCTTTACCCCAAGCACTCGCAGTCCACGCGCCCGTGGCCGTACACGATGATCGCCGCGGGGCTCGACTTCACGCGCTCCGCGGGACACAGCTTCGGCAAAGGGTTTTGGATCGGCGAACTGCAGGCGGGGCAGGGCGTCACGGGAATACGCATCGCCGACGCGGTGGTCCCGCACGACCTGGAATTCTGGCTGTGGAAAGTGCTCTCCCACGGCGCACGTCAGATTTCCGTTTACGCGTGGTACCCGATGAGTTCCGGCTACGAATCGAACGGCTACGGGCTCATCAATCTCGACGGCACGCTGACCGAACGCGCGCGCGCCGCCGGGCGCGTGGCGCAGACCATCGCGCGTAACGCCGGCGAAATCCGCCGTTGCACGCCCGCCTCGGCCGAGGTGGCGGGCCTCTTTAACCGCCTCTCCTCGATGGTGGGTGGTTCACAGCCGTCGATGTCGAAGCTCGGCAACGCGGAGCGCGACTCGCTGATGGGATTGCACCGCGCGTTCTTTGAGGAGCAGATTCCCGTCGATTTCATTCACCCCGAGGACATCATTCAAGACCGGCTGGGTCAGTACAAGATCGTCTTCCTGCCTTTTCCGGTGATGCTTTCGAAGAACGTCGGCGAAGGTGTGGCGCGCTTTGTCCAGAACGGTGGAACGGTGGTGGCCGAGGCGCGACTGGCCTGGAACGACGAGCGCGGGTTCTCCAGCGACCGCGTCCCGGGCTTCGGGCTGGATGAAGTTTTTGGAGCAAAGGAGAAACTCATCCGGCCTGTCGAAAAGGCGAAGATCCTCGCTGCGCCCGCGGCGAATCTCCCCGGATGGGCGCCGGGCGAAGCCGCCGCCGCGGAAGCCTTCGAGGAAGACCTCGAGCCGCTGCCGAACGCGCGCGTGCTGGCGAGGTTTGCGAACGGCGAGGCCGCGATTGTGGAGAACCGATATGGAAAAGGAAGGGCGATCCTGGTGGGGTCGTTTCCGGCGCTGGCCTACCAGCGCCAGCATGACCTTTCCACAAAACGCCTGTTGCTGGCGCTGGCCCGCTCAGCAGGAGTTTCTCCGGAGGTGCGCTTGACCGGCACCCGCACTTCCGAGGTCGAGGTGCGCCGGCTCACGAGCGATCGCGTGCAGATCCTTTTCGCGTTCAATCACGGCAAGGCTCCGGCCCGGGCGAGTTTCTCGATCCGCCTGCCCTGGCCGCAGGCGAAAGCTCAGAATCTGGAGAACGATCAACCGGTTGCGTTGAGAAGCGCGAAGGGTGAGGCAGTCGTCGAAAAGTCGCTTGCCGCGGGCGAGATCTGGGTAGTCAAGCTGACACCGCGCTAGTCGGGTCAGTTCGCGACGGGTGAGTCGGCTGCTGTCGCCGGGCCGGTTACGCTGCCGCGGATAACGTAGGTCTGATCGGCAAAGTAATACGCTGTGCCGCTAGTGCCCACTTGAGTGGGGCCGCAGTTCAGGTTGTACCCCTGGTATTTTCCCGATGCGTCAGCGAGGGTGGGCGCATAAGTAAAGGAATAGCCGCTCTTCACGCCGCTGGCGAGGACGCTGTCAATCAGCCCCGCTGCCGAAGCGTCGGCGGGAGCCCCCGCCGCCGGGGGGCCCAGTTGGACCAGGGTGCTGGAATATCCCGTGCCAAAACTCGATGAGTAGGTAACCTCGGCGGTGTTGATGATGCGCAAGCTCCCGATCGCCGAAGCCTGGTTGGCCGCGATGCGGCTTCGCAACAGATTGGGAATCGCAATCGCTGCGATGATCAAAATGATCGCAACGACAATGAGGAGTTCGATCAGCGAGAATCCACGATCCTCACGATGCATAGTCTGTAACCCTCCGCCTGGGATTGGCCCTGGCGGGCCGCGCCCCAGCCGCCTCAGCTTGCCTTGTTCAGCAGTAGAGAGGTATGGGCAAGTCCGGTACCAATGTGCAATTCTCTTTGCAAGCCAATTTCAATTGGAAACGCAGAACTTCCTACACCTGTCGCCTGGCATCCTACCACAGAGTGACAAAGAGTGGGACCTAGGCCGACAAAAATTGTCAAGAGTATTAACTGCATGGTTAAGGAGTGCCCGTGGGGATCAGTCTCAATAATCTGGCTCTGGGCGGGGCAAACGGGCGACTTTCTGACCGTACACACATCGCTTCCCGCGGTGCTCGTGGCGTGGTAACTGTACTGATGATGGTCGCGCGCGGTCTCTCCGTCGCATCGGCTTTATTGGCACTCACTGTCCCAGCGCGAGCTCAATCCGCGCCGGGCGTGCTGCTCGGACGCGTGACGGGACCGGCGGGTGAAGGGCTCTCCGGCGTGAGCTTGCAACTCACCGGAGAAGCTTCGCGGTCGCTCGTCTACAACGCGACGACCGACGCGGCAGGTAAATTTCAGTTTGTAGGAATTTCTCCGGGAAGTTACACCCTGGAAGCGACGGCTCCGGATGGGCACAGCGTGACGCGGCTGCACCTGGAAGTACGATCATCGGTCGCCCTGGAACTCAACCTCACGGCTTCCTTTGCCGCGGCGACTCCGCTGCGCGCAACTCCTCAAACTCGTGCCATCGACCGCGAAGTCTCATGGGGCACACAGTTCGGCGCGCTCTCGATTTCCAAACTCCCCAGCGCGCGAAATGTCTGGTCGGTTCTCGAGAGCCAAGAGCCTTCCACAGTGACCGACCGGCTGGACGTTGGAGGCCTGCGCACGGGCGAAGCCGCGCTTTTCGGCGCGCTGGGCGCATCGTGGACGGAGAATCAGTACGAGCTCAATGGCTTCAATGTGACGGACCCTTACCAACCGGGCCGTCCGCTTGCTGACCCGGACCTTGATGCTCTCATCGAATTGCAAACAGTATCCGGCGCGAAGCCTGTGACATTCGCAAGTGCGGGCATCAACCTGACCTTTTCAACTTCCGCTGCAACGGAAGATCTGCACGGCGCGGCGCGAGGGTTTTTTTCCGGGCGCAGTTTGCAGAGCGACAACCTCGATGCGCGCCTCCGCCGGTTCCACTTTCCCGGCCCTGAGCGTTTCAAGCACTCGGCGGACGGAACGATTCAACTGGGCGGCAAGCTTCCGCTCCCCACTGCCGCTTGGCCCTTCTTCGTTTCCCTGTCGACTCAGCAGCTCTCGAAAAGCCTCGGCGGCTTTGCCGGGCCGATCGATGTGCGCGTCTACCGCGCGCTGGCGGAATTTACGCCGCTTTCCCGCGGTCCTCAGCGTGTGGACCTCCTTTACTCCGGCCAGCATATCTTCAACTCGCGCGAAGGAGCCGAGCCGCGCCTCGCGCCGAGCGCCACAACGCGCGCCAATCAGAACTTCCATCAGTTCCAGGCGCGCTGGCAACGGAGGTTGGACTCCACGACGTGGCTCGCGGCGGGTTTCGGCGTCGCGCACGCCATCGTTTCTTCCGAGATCCAGCCGGGACTCGAGGGAGCCAGCACCATCGATTTGCCGCTTCTTACCAGGACGGGTCCCGCGTCACTTTCCTGTGCTGGACTTCGGACCCGCTATGAGGGCAACGCGCTAGTTCAGACGGTGCGTGCCAATCATGTCTTGAGCCTCGGCGCGGACGCGCAGCGCAGCTCCATCTCCAACCGCTGGGACTCGCTGAGTGGTCTGGAACAGGTGCTCGTAAACGGCGTGGGCACGGAAGTGACGCGCTGGAATACGCCCGCGCGGGCGTACGCGCACGTCCAAAACATTGCCGCGTTCGCGCAGGATGCTTGGCGGCCGCTGCGCTGGCTGCGCCTTCCGCTCGGCCTGCGGCTGGATTCCTCCTCGGGACAGGCGGCGGGCACGCCCACCGGGATACGCTGGACGACGCTTCAGCCGCGGGCCGGCCTTGTCGTGCCGGTGGCTCGAGCCGGCCCGGTGTTGCGCGCAAGCTGGTCGCGATACGCGCACCTGTTCCAGGGCCGCTATCTCGACTTCGGAAATCCGGCGGCGCTGGGCGGGCAGGTTTTCTCATGGCAGGATTTGAACGGGGACCAAGCGGTTCAAGCGGGTGAGATTTCAACGCTGCTCCGTGTTTTCGGCGGCCCCTATTCCGCGCTCGACCGCAACCTAGCCCGTCCTTTCACCGACGAGGTCAGCGTTGGCCTGGACCAGGATTTCAGCCCGGGTATCCGCGCCAGCGTCCGCTTCTTCCGGCGCGACTCCCATCGCCTGATTGGGCTCTCGAACGTAGGTGTTCCAATGCGGGACTACACTCCCATTAGCTTTCCCGATCCGGGAAACGACGGAATCCCCGGCAACGCCGATGATCAGGTTCTGACGCTCTACAACCGCAATTCTACTGCCCTCGGGCAGGACTTCCATCTGCTTACAAATCCGCCCGGGCAACATGCCAGTTTCAAGGGTTTCGAGATTCGGCTAGTGAAACCGTTGCTGCACCTCTGGGCGTTCTCTGCGAGTTTCACGGCCATGCGGACTCTCGCCCCCACGAGCCCGGGCAATTCCGTGCTTGAGAACGACACGGGCATCGTTGGCTTGTTGGGCGCCGACCCGAATACCCTCGTCTTCGCGAGCAGCCGGACTTATTTCGATCGGGCGTTCGTCGGCAAGGCGGCGGGATACTATTTCGCGCCCGGCAAAGTGCAGCTTGCCACGGTGGTCAAGTATTACGACGGGTTGCCTTTTGGCCGTTTATTGTTTGTCGAGGGATTCAACCAGGGACCGTTTTTCGTGCGCGCCACGCCGCGCGCCCACCCCGGCGGGTTTCAGACGCAATTCAACCTGGCTGTCGATGTGCGCGTCGCCCGGGAGTTCGCCTTGCGGCGGGGAACACTGTCGGGTTATCTCGATGTCTTTAATATCCAGAATCTGAACAAGAACACACTGGAAGGCGACCTGACCGGCCCGATGTTCGAATCGCGCGTGCCGCTCGCCATCCAGGCGCCGCGCGCGGCGCGACTGGGGATCGAGTGGAGGTTTTAATTGTAGGGGCGGGTCTCAGACCCGCCCCTACACAGGTATCTCAACTTCCGTGCCACGGCGCTCGGCCGAGAGGTAGGCACTGTAGAGGACAGCGATGGTATCGCGGCCGAGTTCCGCGCCGCAGAGCGGCTCGCGATCGCGGCCGATGCTCTCCATGAAATCCTGAAATTCCTGTGGGTAGCCGTGCTGCCAGTCTTCGTCCGGTGCCGGATGGCTCCAGCCCTGCTTGGTGCCGAGTTTTTCCGTCACGTACACGTCCTTCAGGAATTCCTCTTTGGGATTGTAGGTCTCGAGCGCGTCGATGGGGTTCAGGTTGCAGCGCGTGCGGTGGTTGTTGGCGAAGACCTCCAGCCAGTTGTGCACACCGCCCAGGACGAGTTCGCAGGAGAAGATATCGGCGACCGTGCCATCCGCGAAGGTGATGTGCATCTGCCCGTAATCTTCGATGTCGTCGTAGGTGGTGCGGAGGAAGCCCAGGTCGCGAAAGTTCTTCATGCGCGTGATCTCATGCGTGCGCGCGGAGACGGTGGCGGGGCGGATCGGCTTCTCGTCGCGCGCTTCGCCCTCCGCGCGTTTCAGGTGGAGCGCCGCGGTCAAGGGATGGCAGCCCTTGCCCACCAGCGACCCGCCGCCCGAGAATTTCCAGATGCCATAGTAGGGCGAGTGCGAGCCGCTGTGGGATTCGTCGCCGATGATCCAGAGAATCTGGCCGCCGCTTTTAGCCAAGATCTCGCGCTCCTTGGCAACCGCGGGCGCGTAAACCCAATTCTCCGCGTAGCAGATCTTTTTGCCAGCCGCGTGTGCCGCGGCGAGGATGCGATCGCAACTCGCCATCGACTCGCGCAGCATGATTTCTTTACTGAAGATGTTGCCCCGGAAGTCTTCTGCGCCCGGGCCGTAATATCCCGTGAAGGGTTTCTCGATGATGACGTGTTTGCCGCGCTCGAGCGCCGCGATCGCAAGCGGCTCGTGGGTGGAGCCCGGCGTGCAGAGATCGACGGCGTCGCAGGCGTCGCAAAGCTCATCAATCGAGGCAAACGCTTTGATCCCGCGATCGCGGGCGAAGGCCGCAGCCGAGTCGGAGGATTTTGACGTTACTCCGACAACTTCGATCGGCACGCCATAGACGCGGCGGAATCCCTCGAAGTGAAAGCGCGCGGCAAATCGCGCGCCGACGATGCCAATCCGGATGGGATGAGCCATGCGGCGCTCCTTTCGCCTGTTCAGCATTGCCCGGAAAGAAGAACAGGTTTGTCTTGACCCTCACTGTGAAGCGGGCGATTCTATCACCATTGAAGGAAATGTGTGATTTGCACACTATGCGGCCTGCTCTGTTGTTCGCAACCCTCGCCCTTATCGCCCTGAGCCGTCCCTCCACGTTGGCCGGCAGCACGCTTCGAGATGCGCTGGCGGGGAGCGGCATCGCAGCCTCGGGCCGAAACGCCGCCGACCTCGACAGGAAAATCACGAGCTACGCAATTCTCGATGCCCCGGATGTATTCGTCATCGGCTACTATCCGGATAACGGCGGCGGGCTGCTCGGCGAAACGCTTGATGTGGACCTGTACAGAAAACTCCAGCGCGTCTGGGTGACGCGGCGGTATGGGCGCAACGCCGAAGGCGGCGATCGGCAGTCGCTGTTCGGTGGGTCGGTGGTCGGGATCATGAAGTCAGGCGACTATTTTCTGATCGACACTCACGTGAATCCCTCCGCGAGCCTCACGCTGATCGTGGACAAAGACCTGAACTACCAGGACACCCTTTACGGCTGGGCGGTGGCAGTTTTCCGCGATGGCCTGGTGGTCTATCAGCACAGCGAAGTGCACTTTGCGCCCACGCATTACGTCGAGATCTCGGTTTACGACCCGCGGAACAAGAAACACTGGCAGATCTATCCCCAGAAACCCTATCAGCCGGTCCGCCAGCAGCATGTCGAGAAGGTGCGTGCGGCGTACCAAAAGCGCGGCGACGCCTGGTTTCGCGAGCACAACCATCATGGTGATCCGGAGCTGTTCGACAACGGCTTTCAGGGTGAGGTGGCGACCAATGAGGCCAAGCACTCGATCGCGTTCCTGATTGCCTTCGACAATACGGACACGTGGGATTATGCTGATAAGCTGAAGCTGCAGAACTTCGGCGCACTGGCCCACAGCCTGGCGGACTATAAAATCTCCGCCTCACCGCCGGAGGGCATTTTTGAAACGTTTGGGCAAGGGTTACAGGGGTTGATGCGCGGGAATCTGCAGGATACGTTTCTCGACTTGTTCAAGACGGACGGCGAGACGCAGGAAATGGTTCGGCGGGCATTGGCCAGCGCGGCAGAATCTCCGGACGATTGGCGTCGGCGACTGATCGGCCTCGACGCGCGCTGGGGACGGCCGGAAGTCTGGAGGAAACTGCAGGCGACTCTCGCTACGCCTCCGGAAACAACGGAGGTGATCTGCGTTTTGCGTAATCTCGATCAGGAGCGGAGTTGGGAATACCGCGAGATGCTCCTCGCCGATTTCCAGAAGAAATTCGGGGATCGGCCACTCAGCGAATACCTGGATGCGAGTACACTGAGCAAGGTTTTCGTACATTAAGCCCTTCGCACTTTTCACAAAGGAGTATTGAGAATGTCAAATCTCTCTCGACGTGAGTTTCTGAGGAAATCGGCGGCCACAGCGGCAGGCGCGGTGGCCTTCGAATCGGTTATGAGCCATGGCGCGGCGGCGAATGCGCCCGACCTGAAGTTCCCGACCGCCCCGCGTGAGCGGCTGGCGGTGGCCTCCTGGCCGTTTCGCATGTTCATTGATGCTCCCGGGAACAAGTGGGCGCGCGATCTCAAGCTGCCGGGCATGGACCTGAAAGACTTCGGCGCGATGGTCGTCCAGAAATTCGGGCTGCACAACATCGAGCCGCTGAGTTTCCATTTCCGGTCCACCGACCCGGCGTATCTGGGCGAGCTCCACGAAGCCACGGCGAAGGCCGGAGCGCGGATCATCAACATTCCGGTGGACGCTCCGGACAGTGTTTACGACATCGACGCTACCAAGCGGGCGAAGGCAGTGGAAAAGGCGAAGGCGTGGATTGACATTGCTGTGGTGCTGGGCTCACCGAGCCTGCGCTTCCACATCGCAGGCGGGCGCAACCTGAAACCCGATGTCGGTCTGGCCGCCGAGAGCCTGACGCGGGTCGCCGAGTATGCTGCCGAAAAGAGGGTTTTGGTGAACCTCGAAAACGACGACAATCGCACCGAGGATCCGTTCTTTATCGTGCAGGTCTTGGAGAAGGTGAATAACCCTTACCTACGCGCACTGCCCGATTTCTGCAACTCCATGCTCACGCACGACCAGGAGTTCAACAACCGGGCGATGGAAGCGATGTTCAAGCACGCTTACAACATCGCCCACATGAAAGACTCCGAAGTTGGCGATCAGAACAAGCTGTACATCGTTGACATCGCCAAGTGCTTTGAAATCGCCAAGGCCGCCGGCTATCGTGGCTACTTCTCGATGGAGTGGGAGGGCGCAGGCGAGCCTTACGCGGGCACGCAGAAGCTGATCGATCTGAGCCTCAAGTCTTTGGTGTAGCGCCAGAGCACAGCCATGGCCGCAGGCTCTCCCTTGCTTTGGGCGGACGCTGGGGCGGCGCCAGATGTATGATGAACAGAGGGAAGGGAGGTTCTCCCTCCGATCCGAATTGAACGTCCGGGGCCCGAAGCCCGGGAGGAAGAAGGATTTATGGCTGAAGAACGGCTGAAACTTGCCGTCTTTATTGATTTCGACAACATTCAGATCGGCGTCAAGGACACACTGGGCAAGGAATTTGACGTCTCGCTGGTGCTGGAAGCGCTGAAGGAGCGCGGCGAGGTGGTGACGAAGGTTGCCTACGGCGACTGGCCACGCGCCGGCGAGCAGAGCCGTCAGATGACGCAGCACGCCGTGCAGATGGTGCAGCGCAACGTGACGCCGCGCGGCGACAAGAACGGCGCGGACATTAACCTGGCGCTCGACGCGCTGGAGATGGCTTTCAACCGGCCGCACATCAATGCCTTCGCCATCGTGGGCGGCGACAGCGATTTCATCGCCCTGGTCGAGAAGCTGAAACAGTACGACAAGCGCGTGTACGTGGTGGGCGGGCGGGCGTTCACCAGCAACATCCTGCAGCGCAACTGCCACGAGTTTATTACGTACGAGAACCTGCTCAAGGGGCAGGAGAGTCCGCGGACGACGCGCTCGCCGCGTGAACGTGCGCGGGCCACTGCGGACAGCCGTTCCCTCGCATCGGCGCTCGGAAACGTGCAGCGTGCACTCAAGATCCTGGCCGAGCGCGAGGTCGCGCCGCAGGTCGGACTGCTGAAGAGCACGCTCCTGCAACTCGATCCAACCTTCAGCGAGCGCGATTATGGCGTGGGGTCATTCCTGGAGTTCATGCAGAAGATGGAGCGCGCCGGTTATGTGCGCCTGCGCCGCACGGAGCGTGGTTTTCTGGTGGAACCTGCGGACGGAGACACGGAGGCTGCGGTCACGCCTCCGGCGACTGCGGCGGTTGCGCCATCAGAAGTGACGGAAGAGCCACCCGCGTCGGCGCTTGCACAAGAGCCCGCGCCCCCGAGTACTCCGGAAAGCCGCGCCAGCGCTGCCGCGGCACTCGAACATTTGAAGCAGGCCATGTCCGAGGCCACCGCCAAGGCGCCGACCAAGCCGCTCTATCTCCGGCAGATCAGCCAGATGCTGCGGGCAGCGGGGCAGGACTACGACTCGCGTCGGCACGGTTTCCGCCCCATCCTCGATTTGCTGCATCAGGCGCAGCGCGAGGGTTGGTTGAGATTGCACCGCGACCGCAAAGGGGTGTGGCGGGTCTTTTCTGCAGCGCCCTCGGCGGCAGGAGCGGAGCCCGCACCGGCCTCGCCTCTGGAAACGGTCTCTGCCGCCGAGCCGTCAGCCACAGAGATCGACGCGGGCCAGGCGGAAGTGGATGTGGCTTGGGAAATGCCCACGCCCGTCGAAGAGATCCCGGTCGAGGAACCAGCGCTTCCTCCCGAACCTCCGCCCCTGGTGGTCGAAGAGGCTGGACCCGTCGGAGCGCCACCCGCTGAGCGCAAAGCCCGCAAGCCGCGCGCCGCAAAAGGGACAAAGATCGGCACGCGCAAGAGCTCGCCACGCCGGAAGCCGAAAGAACCCAGCGTCGAGTAGCATCGAGTAGCGCCGGTCCCGCAGGGCGGGATCGGCACGCCTCCGAAGCGCGCATCACGATAAAGCCAGCTCACGCCTGTGTTCATTTCGCCGCGGCGCCCGGCATTTTCATGTACTCCCGCAAGGTTTGAAACACATAGCCGCGCTTCTTCAACTCCGGGATCAGCGTGGACAGCACCTCGACCGAAATCGGCAGTTCGTGAAATACGAGGACATGCGTATAAACACCCTTCCGCTCTCGTTGCTGGATCCTGTTTAGTACGTAATTGCGCTCCGTCGTAACCGGGGACTTGGACGAGTCTTGCAGCGAGTAAAGGTAGTCCTGGGAATCGACGTCCTCGAGGGCCGGCGCTTCCGCAATATTTCGCTGAGATTTGGTCATCACGTGGTACCCGCGGGACTCAATCTTTTTCAGTAACCCCTTCCAAATATCCCCGTCCGGCGGCCGGACGTATTGCGGTCGCACTCCCGTGACCGATTGAATGATCCTCGAGGCCCGGTCGATGTCACTCAAGATCCATTCTTCCCCGTAACGTTTCGCCATCCGGCTGAAGGCGCCGTGTCCGTGGGTATGGTTTTCGATTTCGTGCCCTCGGCGGTGCACTTCCTCGGCAGCCTGCCGGCAATTGATCCCCACGTCGATTCCCCGGCAAAATTCATTTGCCGAATCAGCCAGGCGAAATCCCATCACAAAAAACGTCGTCTTCACGCCTTCTCGGTCGAGCAGTTCCAACAGGCTGGGAGATGAAACGCCGTTCTGTGACTTCCTCCCCACCAATACGTACGGCTTCGGGCCGTCATCGAAGGTCAGCGCGATCGACTTCCAGCGAGCCACGTCGACTGGCGCCGGCCCTTGGGTGCGGACCGGAGAAGGTTCAGTCGGACGAGCCACAACCACGAGACTCACCAGCGTCACGGCAAGGGCGAGGCTCCGACGTTCCCTGACTCGACTGAGGAATAGCGTCTTCATCCTCCCCATTTTATTCTTAAGCCGCAAGCCGAAGATTCGGTTGGAATTGCCCTGGTACATCGTATCCCCCCTGTGGGGTTGAAGTGTTTGAGTGAGATGAGGAAAAGAGAGATGACTGCCTTGCTGGGGGGAGAGCAAGGCAGTCGCCGCGTGGGGATAAAATCGGCGCCCTATGTCGGCTCCCGTCCCCTACTTCGAGGTGGTTCGTCAGATGCCCTACGCTTTTGATTATCGCCTCCGCCTGGTCACGCACGCCCGTCAGCACGGGATCAAAGGCCGCGGCGCGGGCCTTCCGCACCACCGTGCCCACGGTGCGCAAGTGGCTGCGGCGCTATGCAAGGCAGGGGTTGAAGGGGTTGCAGGAACTCTCGCGCGCCCCGCACTCCTGTCCGCACAAGATCGTCGGCGAGCTGGCCCAGCAGGTGGTCGAACTGCGTCGTCAGCTGCCCACCTTCGGGGCCCGGCGCCTGCAACGCGAATGGGAACTGCCGTTGGGCCACATGGCCATCCAGCGCATCCTGCGCGAGCACGGCCTGATCCGTCCCCGCCGTCGCAAGTACCAAAAGAAACAGGATCTGGCCAAACGGAAAGAAACCTGGGCCTTGTTCCAGCAGATCTCCGCCGACACCAAGGACCTCGACGATATCCCCCACTATTGGCCCCCAATGCAGGCCCACGGCTTACCCGCCGTCCAGTACACGGCCCGCGAGGTTCGCAGTGGCTTACCGTTCTTGGCCTATTCCTCCCACCGCTCCGCCCCGGCCAGCATCTTGTTCGCCCAGCGCATTCAAGCCCACCTCGCGCGTTGTGGCGTTACCCTCCGCGACCTGACCGGGCAGACCGACAACGGCAGTGAGTTCATCGGCGAGTTGCAACCCGATGGCTCCCGCTCGCACTTTCCCGCCGCCGTCACCTACTTCGGCTCCCAGCATGAGCGCATTCCCCCCGGCGCCCACACCTATCAGAGTCCGTCAGCTGACGGATCGAGACCGTCCACCGCCTCATCGAAGACGAGTTCCTCGACTTGGAAAGCTTCTCCAGCCGGCTCGACTTCCTGGCCAAGGCTTCTCTCTACCAGCTCTACTTCAACTTGGCTCGCCCTAACTCCCATAAACGAGGTCTCACCCCGTGGCAGATCATCCAGCAACTCGCTCCCCGCCTTCCTCTCCGCGTCTGCTTGCTTCCTCCCACCTTCCTCGATTATCGTCTCGATGCAGTGCGTCGCGACGATCGCACAACCACCAGGAGGGGATACGATCTACCCAGTCTTCCCTAGCCGAAGATTCGGTTTTTTCGCCAAGCGACAGGGAAACCCGTGGCTTCGCGGGTCTCTCAGGCACACGTCACAATTTGGCTCAAGGGGGAAAATGATGTGATGCCCTGCTGACTAACCCGCATTTCTCACCACGGATGTGAATGTGCGGTGGGTGCAGATTCTTAGAGTGGAAGAGCGATGGGGTGGGCGAGGGAGGCTGGTGCGGGGGCCGAGTCCGCGGCAGTGGGGAGGAGGCGACGGGTTATCGGACGGCCTGCCTCGGCGGTTCTCGGGAGGAGCGAGGACACGGGTCCCTCCCGGGTCCGGGGCACGCTTGTGGAAAATCTCCCTCG
>Ga0315284_10004013_pt1 | contig 20906 bp, 19 predicted proteins | sample YL17G09_16_MG_FD_203696 | JGI IMG/M metagenome (GOLD analysis project Ga0315284, IMG submission 203696) | Sediment microbial communities from Yellowstone Lake, YNP, Wyoming, USA - YL17G09_16 | ecosystem: Environmental > Aquatic > Freshwater > Lake > Sediment | place: USA: Wyoming | collected...
CTGTGTGCGGGTGTGTACCTCGGAAGCCATCCTGGGGGAGAAGAAGAAGGCCCATACGATCGACAACGCGAAGTGCATCAAGTGTGGCTCTTGCCTGGAGGTCTGCCAGCCCCAGGCGGTGGTGGTGAGCTAAGGAGCGGCCGGTGCCCCAATTGACCATCAACGGCATCCGCATCGAAGTTGAACGCGGCACGACCGTGCTGGAAGCGGCGCGGCTGCTGGGCATCCCCATCCCCACCCTCTGCCATGATGACGGGCTTGCTCCCTATGGCGCGTGCCGATTGTGTGTGGTGGAGGTTGGGACTCCGCCGCGCAGCAAACTGCAAAGCGCCTGTACCGTGCCCGCCGAAGAGGGGCTGGTGGTGCAGACACATTCGGCGCGGGTGGACCGGGCCCGCCGGCTGCTGCTCGAACTTTACGTTGCCACCTGCCCCCAGTCGAAAACCATCCAGGACTTGGCTAGCCGCTACGGCATTCGCCGGGTGCGCATGGAACCAGAGTTTGAGGCCTGCATCCAGTGCGGCAAGTGCGTGCGGATGTGCGCTGAACAGATGCGCGCCGGGGCCCTGGGCTTCGGTTTCCGGGGCCGGCGTCGAAAAGTCATGACTCCTTTCCGTCCGCAGTCCGAACTCTGCCGCCATTGCGGCGCCTGCCTATACATCTGTCCGGTGGTGGAACTGCGCTGCCATGGAGCGCACCCCGAGACGACACTTTGCAGCGGCTGCATCAACTTCACGCCTTCCTGCCTCCAGTACCATGACCACGCCATGTGTTTCCTGGAGCCCTGCGCCGCCTGTGAGCTGGCCGGGCCGTTGCGGCTCGCCGGTCCGCTCAGTAGGGACAGGGTTTGGGAGAAGCCCGAGCCGCCAAAAGAACACGGAGAGCTAATATGACCTACTCGCGCCTGAATGCGTCTGCGGCGACCTTGACCAAGAACCGCACCGAGGATTCGGTCAGCCCGTTCAGCGGGATGTGTACAACCTGCATCGACGGCTGCATCGGCATGTGCGAGATTGGCAAGTCGGCCTATCGCGGCCCGGAGATGATCTACCCGCAACCCTTCGGGATCATCACCACGGCCTCGGCCAAGAACTATCCGGTCGATCTTTCCCACTTCACCATCTTGGGGCGGGCGACCGGGGCGTGGGGAATCGAAGCGGACAGCGATAAGGCCCTCTTCCCCAATGTCAACTTGGAAGTCCGCTGGGGACGCGAGCCCGGCCTGCGCTCGAAACTGCCTTTCATCGGGGCGGCGCTCGGCTCCACCAATATCGCCAAGAACAACTGGGAGGGGCTGGCCATCGGCGCGGCGATCTCGGGCACCAGCCTGACGGTGGGCGAAAACGTCTGCGGCATGGACCCGGACTCCCAGCTTTCCAACGGCCACCTGCTCTCCAGCCGCGAGCTGGAGTGGCGCGTGCGGACCTTCCGCGAGTGGCAGGAGGACGGCTGCGGGGAAATCGTCATCCAGGCGAACGTGGAAGACACCCGGCTCGGCGTCCACGAGTACGCGATTCAAAAGCTGGGCGTCAAAGCCGTGGAGATGAAGTGGGGGCAGGGCGCCAAGGACATCGGGGGCGAGGTAAAGATCCAGGACCTGGCCAAGGCCGTGATGCTCAAGAAGCGCGGTTACGTAGTGCTTCCTGACCCCGAGAACCCGCTGGTGGTTGACGCCTTCCATCGCGGCGGCTTCCGGGAGTTCGAGCGCCATTCACGCGTCGGCATGGCCGAGCGAGACGCTTTCCTGCGCCGCGCGGAGGAGCTGAGAAAGGCCGGAGCCAAGTGGGTCTTCCTGAAGACCGGCGCTTACCGGCCCGCCGACTTGGCGCGCGCCGTGAAGTGGTCGTCGGAAGCCGGCCTCGACCTCCTCACCGTGGACGCCGCCGGCGGCGGTACCGGCATGAGTCCGTGGCGGATGATGAACGAGTGGGGTGTCCCGGGGATCGAGTTGCACTCGCTGCTGCGTGAGTACTGCGCGCGTCTGGCCAAGCAGGGCCACTACGTGCCGCCCATCGCCCTGGCGGGCGGCTTCACCTTCGAGGATCAGATCTTCAAGGGCTTTGCGCTGGCGGCGCCGTTCGTCAAATTGATCGCCTGGGCCCGCTCGCCGCTCGCGGCAGCCATGGTGGGGAAGACGATCGGGCGGTGCATCGAGGAGAACAGCCTGCCGGTTTATATCGAGCGCTTTGGGACTACGGTGGATGAGGTCTTCGTCACCGCTCCCGAGCTGCAGGAACGCTACAAGGACCGCTACCGCAACATCCCCATCGGCGCCATTGGCCTCTACACTTACTACCAGCGCGTGGCCCAGGGGCTGCGGCAGTTGATGTGCGGGGCGCGCAAGTTCGCCTTGGAGCATATTTCCCGCGACGATATCGCCGCGCTCACCCCTCGGGCCGCCGAGATCAGCGGCATCCCGCAGGTCACCGACACCGACCGCGAGGAAGCGGAGCGGATCCTGGAAGCGCCGTAGAGGGCTTCCGCAAGCGGAGATTCCAGCAACCGCCCTACTCAGGGGGCAAGTAGTCTCTTGAGTTTTCGGGAGAGCAGGCGGGACGCACGAACCGTGTCGAACACCTTCCGCATGACCGGGCTGGGTAACCTTCCCTTCACCTCCAACTTACCATCTGCTCGCAACTGATCGAGTTTTCCGATTTGCATTGAATGAGCGTTCCGACAGTCTATGGCCGTCTCTTTCGTGAAGGGTCGGAAGAGCCCTGGCTCAACCCGGACAATCTCACACTCCAACCGCGGGTTGTCTTTGAAGAACTGCAACTGTGAGGTCTTTACGAATGCAAGTATTCGGTCGTTCTTGGTGTCCACATGCATCACAACAAAGAACTTTTGCTTGACTGTTCCGCCAACGAAGCCCCATTCAGCAAGAAAAATGGTTCCTGGCGATAGTTGGTCGCGAAGGGAGGGTGGCAAGGTCAGTTAGAGGTTGTTAATCGCGTCCACGAAATCCCGCACTTCCTGGTCGGCTTCCAGCAACTTGGAAGCGTTCCCAGCGGAAGTTGGATCAGCCCTGAAAAACAATCGGTAGTCAATCTCACCATATCCCTGGACTGCTTTCCAAGCCGGCTCGTGGTGACTTAGCTCGATCAGCGCTCCCCCAGATTTGTTTCCGTACTGGGCAACCGTATGTTCGAGCGCTTCAACTTCCGATTCGGAAAACACGTCCAGGTTTGGATCTTTCTTGGCCCGGAACCTAGGGTAACGGTGCGCTCTATCTACCGAGATGTAACCCTCAAAAAGGTCCCTGAACGGACGTTTCTTGACGACAGGCGGAGAATCGTGAATCGTCTCGTTCATGATGTCCAGCGCCTGCGATGGAACAGGGCCGTAGTCCAAGCTGTGGTATCGATCGCCAATGATCGGACGACCGTAGTGGAGCAGGTGGTACTTATCGGCGAAGAAGAGAAGCTTGGCGGCCTTGAGCTTATCGAGATCACGGATGCGCTTGGCAAAAAACGCTATTGCGTTCACAAACTTCTCCGCCTCAAAGCGAAAAGCTATTCGACGCATGGATACCATAAGAATTTCCGCTGCTTAGGATAACTCATGACCGCAATGGAAACAATAGCGACCAGGCCGATTGCTGACCTTGCTTTACTCGCCCGTGCTGCTGTCGCTTTGGAAGGACCGCGTTTGCCAATGGTCTCAGAGTAGCCAAACCAACCACCGATTCAATCAGTGCCCGGGTTCGGGGATGACGGGGGTATGATCCGTCGCGCGGGGGTTTTGCTGCATCCGGTAGAGGTGGTTCAGGGGGAGGCGGCCGGGCCCTACGGCATAGGCTTTGCGAATGGCCTCCGTCACGTACGCCTTGGCGAGCACCACGGCGTCGCGGAGTTGCCGGCCCAGGGCCAGGTTGGCGGCGATGGCAGAGGAGAAGGTGCAGCCCGTGCCGTGGGTATTGTCGGGTTTCACCCGATCGCCGATGAAGCTTTCCATCTCCGTGCCATCGAAATAGACGTCGATGGCCTTATCCAGGTGGCCGCCGGTCACCACCACGGCGCGCGCGCCCATCTCCACCAGCTTGCGTGCCGCCGCCTTCATTTGCTCCATGTTCTCAACCTTCAAGGCGGTCAAGGCGGCGGCCTCATCCAGATTGGGCGTGACCAGCCGGACCCGGCCCAACAGGTGCTCGCGCAGGTAGTCGAGCCCTGCCGCATCCACCAAACTCAAGCCGCTCGCGGAGCGCACGACGGGGTCCAGAACCGCGGGCAGCGAGGCGTTCGAATCCAGAATTTCGCCCACGACCTCGGCATTGGCCCGGTTGCCGAGCATCCCGATCTTGATGGCTCTTACGCGCTCATCCGCCAGAAGAGACACGATGGACTGTTTTAGCAGTGAGGCCTCGACCGGGTGCAGGGCGCTCGCCCCCTGAGTGTTCTGCACGGTCAGGGCCGTGATAGCAGCTACGCCGTAACAGTTGTGGGCAGCGAAGGTCTTGAGGTCGGCGGTTATCCCCGCGCCACTGGAGGGATCAAATCCCGCAATGGTCAGAACCACCGGCGGGGAAGGATTAAGCTGGTGATTCATCTATGTAGCTGAGCCATCCACCTCAGGTGCAATCCGAATCGATTATAAAATCGCCCGCCAGCGTGTCAATAAGGATTTGAGGCGGAACCGCGAAAAAATCGTACCGTTGGTCAACGGCTTCTCTCCGGCGCGCCATCCACCTCCAGCCGGGTCTCAGAATCGACTTCGAGCGTGAGCGGGCCGGTACTTCCGCGTCACCCTGACCTTTCGGCCCCACGCATGGGCAGGAAGACTCCAGCCGAGGACCAGGAGCGCCGCGACGATGCACCTCGAGGCGGCCTTTACGCCGGCACGGCATGCCGGACTAAAGCCCACTGCTCTGTTCCTTGGCTCAGGACTGAGGTTCATTCTTCTCGTAGCGCTCCAGGCACTCGCGCGAACAGAAATGCAGTGTCTCCTTGCCGCGCCTCAGGCGATGCGAAAGCTCCGTGGAAACAAACATGCCGCAGACAGGGTCGCGGGCCGTCTCGCCGCGAACCACGCGAGTCCCGTTGCCTGTTCCTGACCCGACCCGCGGACCCCGCACGTGCACCCCCAGCGCTCCGAACAGGCGGCGGACAATGCGGTTCAGAATCCACCCGATAATGATTACGAAAACCAGGTTAAGCAGGTAAAGCAGAAGTCGGGTCATAAATCCTCAGACGATATCGAGGGCCGGAAGGATGTCCAGGCTTACTGGCGGGCGGGAGCCTTCGCGCCGGACCCGCGCGCGGCCTGCACGCGGCTTTTCATGTTGTCGAGTCCAGGATAGCTCGGATTCAACTGGTGCAGCCGGTCCCAGGCCCGCTCGGCGGCGGCCACGTCGTGCAGGCCCTCCAGGTTGACAATGATCGAATTGAACAATGTGGGCTCGTGCTTGGGGTCGATGGCGAGTGATTGGCGATATTCCCGGAGCGCGTCCTGGGGACGGCCCAGATTGAAATAGGTCGTTCCCAGATCCGTGCGGGCGCTGACATTCTTCGGGTCCAGTTCCAGCGCCTTCTGGTACCACTCCGTAGCCTGCTGCCACTGCCGGTGGTCGTAGAGGTAGTTGGCCAGCTTCAGCCGGGGCGCAGCGTCCTGCGGATTCTGCGCGGCTTGCTCCTCGAGAGTCTTGACGACGGCGGAGATGTCTACGGGGGGATGTCCTTCCGGAAGCCCCTGACCCATCCCTGCCGGGGGTCCGCTGGGTGTTGCCGCGCCGCCCGCCTGTTCCTCATGGAGAGGCGGCACTCCGGAAACGGCCCGCTGCTGGGCCGTGCGAAAACTAGTCTGGGCCTGATAGATGTAACCGGCCAGGAATCCCAGGCTGAAGAAAATGATAGCGGCGATGATCGTTTCCTTCTTCACGCGGTTTCCTCACTTCGTCGAGTGCAACCTGAAAAAGTCTATAGCACGCCTCGAGAAGCGTCAAGGAAAGGCGCGCCTGGAGCCGCGGTTGACGTTGACGCGTTCACAGGGGTACGCTCCATGAGATCTATTTGCCATCGGGGGATTCTCCTTTGGAACGCCACCCAAGCTACTTGATGACCGGGGTTCGATTCCTTCCGTTGGCTCTACTGCTCTTTGTGCCACGATTGTCCCGCCCAGATGCCTTGCCGCCCCCAAATAATCCCGTCGCCGACGAGATCTGGGCGGACTTTCAACGGGCATTGTGGGACACTCCAATCCGGGATTGGGTTGGGGTTGAGAGTATCGGCCGCGGGCCAGATTGCCAGGAATTCCACGGCTACAGCTACGACACTAACGTCGATGGGGGATGGTGCTATCGCTGCACCCAGCAAGGCGAGAATCGGAAGACCGAATGGTTCTTTTACGCCCTGACACTTGACAAACCACTCGCCTGCCGTCTGGAACGCTTCCAGGCTGTCGCCACGGACTTCCCGCTTCCCATTCTCGAGTCAATTTACCAAAACCTTGACAGCCGCTTGTCAGCAGGCTACGGACCCGGGGAAAGCCCAGAACGGAGCATGGGTGCCTTCGGCGAGGCTGGGTCGGCACACTGGCACAGGGTAAGACGCTGGCAAGTGAAGGACCTGCAGATCTTCCTCTACATTTCGAAGTCCCACGACGAACCCGCGGTTCTGGCACTGCTGGTGCGGCATCGTCATCTGGTTGAGGCCATCGCCGTAGAGAAGAAACAACCGTATTGGTTCCGGTGGGGTCGGTGGGTGCAGCGATGGGGCACGCCGCTTGATGAAAAGTTAGTCGCGGAACTGCATGCTGACTATCAGCATCTGCCGGCCCTCGTGCTCAAAGGACCCACATACCCGCCGAAATCCGTCGAACAGGAACAGGTGCGGAGAACGCTCCGGCGCCTGCTCGAAAATGCCACAACGGCACCCCCGGAGCGCCGGCCCGCGCTGTTGTTGGCGGCAGACCGCCTGGCGGAGAGAGCCCATGCTTTCGAGACATCTCCCACAGGTTCGGGGCAAATCCTGGATCAAATCGCAGGCTGGGAGCTCAGGTACGACTGGAGCCCTTTGGGCAACGACTGGGCGTACGACCACGCTGTCCTGTTGCGAGTGTGGCATGATTACGGCACAACTGATTGGGGGGAACTCGCCTTTGTGACACTCGTCAATATGGGCTGGGATGCCACGACCTCTTGTGGCAATGGTAGCGACCAGTTCCGCGAGGTCATCCGCCACGGCGAGGAATTCTTGGCCCGGCGTCCTCAGAGTCATTATCGGAAGGACGTGATGTTTGCCGTGGCGCAGGCGTACGAAACCTGGTGGTCGCTGAGCAAAGCCCACGTTCAGGACGGTTATGTTGACCGATTCAAGTACCTGAACGGGGCAGACGCAGCCCGCCACAAAGCCCTCCGTTACTACGGACAAATACTGCAACTTGCACCCGGTGGCTACGAGGCCGACTACGCACGGCTCCGATTGCCTCGCCTGAAATTGGGAATCGATACCAGTCAGCGCCGCTTTTTCTGCATCTATGACTGACCGCGGAGAAGGAGATACACATGCCTGACTTGGACCTGGGCTGGGCCCGCGCGCAGTTTCCAGCCCTGAAGCAAGAAGTAAATGGCTATCCGGCAGTGTTCTTCGACGGGCCCGGAGGCACGCAGGTTCCCCAGCGCGTGATTGACGCCATGCGCGACTACTTGGTGCGCTCGAACGCCAACACCCACGGCGCGTTTGCCACCAGCCGCCGCAGCGACGAGATCATCGCCACGGCTCACGCCGCCGTGGCCGACCTGCTGGGTTGCGACGCGGACGAAGTCATCTTTGGGCCGAACATGACCACGCTGACGTTCGCGCTCAGCCGCGCCCTCGGCCGCGAACTCCGCGCGGGCGACGAGGTGGTGGTCACGCGCCTCGACCACGACGCGAACGTCGCCCCCTGGGTGGCGCTTGCAGAGCGTGGCGCCGTCATTCGCACCGTGGACATCCACGTCGAGGACTGCACGCTCGACATGGCCGACCTGAGGCGACAGATCAACGAGCGCACGCGCCTGGTAGCCGTGGGTTATGCCTCGAATGCGGTGGGGAGCATCAACGATGTCGCGGAGATTATCCGCCTGGCCCACGGCGTCGGCGCGCTGGCCTTTATTGATGCGGTTCACTACGCGCCCCACGCCTCGATCGACGTCCGCGCGCTGGACTGCGATTTTCTGGCCTGCTCACCCTACAAATTCTTCGGACCGCACACCGGCGTGCTCTACGGCAAGCGCGAGCATCTGGCCCGTCTGCGTCCCTATAAGGTCCGCCCCGCTCTCGAGGAACTTCCCGGTCGCTGGGAAACCGGCACGCAGAACCACGAAGGCTTGGCAGGCGTCCGAGCGGCAGTTGATTATCTGGCGGAGCTGGGACGCCTTTATTCGCCCGCGGCGACGACGGGGCGCGCCGCGCTCGTCGCCGCTTATGAAGCGATCCGCCGCTATGAGCGCAGCCTCATCCAGCCACTCATCGCCGGACTGCTGGAGATTCCGGGGCTGACTTTTTACGGAATCCGCGACCCGGCGCGCTTTGACCGGCGGACACCGACAGTGGCCATACGCCTTGCCGGTCACACGCCGCGCGAGCTGGCAGACTTCCTCGGCACGCGCGGCATCTTCACCTGGGACGGCAACTACTACGCGCTCAACCTGACCGAACGCCTCGGGGTCGAATCCAGCGGCGGCATGTTGCGCATCGGCTTGGTGCACTACAACACCGCGGAAGAAGTCGAGCGGCTGCTCGGCGCGCTGAGGGAACTAACGCTGACGTAGCTTTCGGAATGCAAAAGCCGCAGCCCGTCAGCCGACGGGCTGCGCTACCTGTGGTGCTCACGCGGCAGGAGCACCGTAAGCGTGCTCCCCCGCTTGATTAGCTACCGTTGCGCGTTCATAATCCTGCTTCTTGCTGACGCGCGGCTAGGGCGCGGACCCAGACAGAACAGCGAGGTAATGATGAACCGGCACAAGATCATTTCACTGGTGCTTCTCTTTTGGGTGGCGGGGGCTGCGGCGCTGGCCGCCGAGCGCTATGAGGTGACGATTGAGCGTGGCGTGGCGGTGAAGATGCGCGATGGCGTCATTCTGCGCGCCGACATCTACCGGCCCAAGGCCGAAGGCAAGTTCCCTGTGCTGCTCCAGCGCACGCCTTACGATAAACGCGGTGGCGTGGATTTCGGTCTCAAGGCGGCAGCGCGCGGCTACGTGGTGATCATCCAAGACGTCCGCGGGCGCTACACCTCCGAGGGTGAGTGGTACCCGTTCAAGCATGAGGCGGAGGACGGCTACGACACGGTGGAATGGGCTGCCGCGCTGCCGTACGCCAACGGCAAGGTGGGGATGTTCGGCGGTTCCTACGTCGGCGCGACGCAGATGCTCGCCGCCATCGCCTCGCCGCCGCATCTGGCGGGCGTCTTCCCGGTAGTCACAGCGTCCAACTATCACGACGGCTGGACCTATCAGGGCGGCGCGTTCCAGCAATGGTTCAATGAATCGTGGACCTCGGGCCTCGCCCAGGACACGCTCAGCCGGCGCGCGCGAGAGAAATCGGGAGCCTTGCCGTGGATCTGGAAGTTGCCCCTCTCCGCCTACCCGCTCCTCGAATTGGGCAGCGCGGAGGGTCTGGCGTCTTACTTCACCGACTGGCTTGCCCACCCCAGCTACGACGACTATTGGAAGCAGTGGTCGATTGAAGAGCAGCACGCGAAGGTTCTGGTGCCCGCTTACCACGTGGGCGGCTGGTACGACATCTTTCTGGGCGGGACGCTGCGGAACTACGTCGGCATCAAGGCGCACGCCGGAGGCGACGCTGCGCGGCGCGGCCAGCGGCTGCTGGTCGGGCCCTGGTATCACGGGCGGTACGGCAGCAAGGTCGGCGAAGTGGATTTCGGTCCCGCGGCGCGCAACGGCGCGGAACCGTTTGACACCGAAGAGCTGATGCTCCGTTGGTATGACTACCTTTTGAAGGGCATAAATAGCGGTGTGGAACGCGAGAAGCCGGTGAAGATCTTCGTTATGGGAGAAAACGTTTGGCGGGAAGAAGACGATTGGCCCCTGGCGCGCGCGAAAACCACTCCGTACTACTTGCACTCGGGCGGCAACGCGAATTCCCTCCTCGGCGACGGAACACTCACGACCGAAGCGCCGCAGGCGGAGACGCCTGACCACTTCGTCTACAACCCTCTCGAGCCGGTCCCCACGCATGGCGGCGGCCTCTGCTGCGACAACGAGAGCCTTGCTTCGGGGGCGTTTGACCAGCGCCCCGCCGAGGCCCGAGGCGATGTCCTGGTGTTCACCACCGCACCCTTCAAGCAAGACTTCGAGGTGACCGGGCCCGTCAGTCTCGAGTTCTATGCGAGCTCTTCCGCCGTGGATACCGACTTCACCGCCAAGCTCGTGGACGTCTGGCCCAACGGCTTCGCCCAAAACCTCAGCGACGGCATCCTGCGGGCGCGCTACCGGAACTCGCCGGAGAAGCCGGAGTTCATGAATCCGCGAGAGGTCTACAAGTTCACCCTCGACCTCTGGGCCACCAGCAATGTCTTCCGCGCGGGGCACAAACTGCGCCTGGAAGTCTCCAGCAGCAACTTCCCGCGCTTCGATCGCAACTTGAATACGGGCGAAGAAGTCGGCGGCGCCACCCGCCTGACGAAGGCGACGAACACCATCTATCACGACCGCGAGCGCCCTTCGGCTTTGGTTCTGCCGGTGGTGGCGCGGTAAGTGAAAGTGTAAAGTGTGAAGTTTGAGGGTTGAAGTGCATGTCGGCGGGTTTGAGACTTTACACTTTACCCTTTAGACTTTTGCGCCCTGAAGAGTAGACAAACCAATGCCTGACACGATTCTTGCCATCGCTGCGCACCCCGGCGATGCCTTATTCACTATGGGCGCCACAGTAGCGCAACACATCCGCAACGGCGGGCGCGGCGTTTTCCTCAGCCTCTCGCTAGGCGAGCGCGGCCACAAGACCATTCCGCCCAAGGAATATGGCGAGATGCAACGCGCCGCCACCGAAAAGGCGGCAAAAATCCTGGGCGCCGAAACTGCCTTCTTCACCTATCCCGACGCCGAGATTCCCCTGCATGACGAAGCGAGCTTCGCCGTATGCGACGCTATCCGGCAGTTCAAGCCTGCCCTGGTCGTGACCCACTGGAGCGGCAGTTGGCACAAGGACCACCAGAACTGCCATGCCCTTGTGCGCGACGCCCTCTTCTATGCCGGCCTTCCCGCCATCACACGCGAACGTCCGGCGCACTCCGTAGGCAAGCTCTTCTTTGCGGAAAACTGGGAAGACATGACCAACTTCCAGCCCGATACTTACCTCGATGTCAGCGCGGTTTACGATCGCTGGCTGGAAGCCTGCGCGGCCTTTCCCATGTGGCGAGGCGAGACGGGGTTTCGCTACCACGACTACTATCGGAGCCTGGCGGTGATGCGCGGCTGCCTGGGCGGCTTTCAATACGCTGTCGCGCTGATGTCGGACCCGGAACAACGCTCGGCACGCGTCCGCTCTCTCTTGTAGGGGCGCACCCGCGGGTGCGCCCCAGGGCGGACACCCAGGCCCGCCCCTACCGGGGTCAGTAGCGCGTTCCCGAAAGCGCCCCAATCACCGGCGCCTGAATTGCCAGCACCACCTGAATCTGCTGGTCCCAAACGGGCCATTCGTGCTTGCCTGGAATCTCGCGGTACTCGTAGGGAATCTTCAGTTGCGTCAGAAGCCGGACGAACTCCCGATTCTCTTCCAGCAGGAAGTCCTCGGAACCGATCGAGAGGTAGAGTTGCGGGCGAACCTCGGCTGGCACCTTCTTCACCAGCTCGAAGGGGTCATTGGCGGCACGCGCGGGATTGTCAGCCGGGCCGAATACGCCATCGATCAATTTATTGAATTCCGCATCGTCGAGGGGCCGTTGCCGCCAGCGGGCTGCGGCCACTGCCCCGCTCAGGCTCGCCACGGCGGAAAACATCTGGGGGTACTTCAATCCCAGCTTCATGGCGCCGTAGCCTCCCATGGAAAGGCCGGCGATGGCGCGTCCGCTCCGCGAGGCGAAGGTACGGTAGTGGCTGTCCACGTAGGGAATCAAATCCAGGATGAGGAAATCCTCCCAGGCGAGGTTGGGGTCAGACGCACTGTTAGTGTAGAAACCGTTGTCGCCTTCGGGCATCACGATGATCTGATCGTAGCCCCGCGCGTATTGCGTCAAACGCGTGTAGCTCACCCAGGCGGGATAGTGGTCGGTGTAGCCGTGCAGCAGGTAAAGCACGGGGTAGCGTCGCGCGGAGGTGGCATAGTCGCGAGGCAGAATGAGGTTGAAGCCCACAGTCATGCCGCCCAGATGCGCGGCGGTCATCTCCATCGTCTCGTAGTCTCTTGCCGCGGCACCGCTGGCGAGTCCCACCAGCACGAGGAACTCAAGGGCAACAACGCTCTTGCGCATGTCCCCCTCCAGAATTCGCGAAGATGGATATTTTCAGGTTTGGAGAGAATTAGCAACCAGATCGTGTTTGCCGCTAGACGAATCTGCACGTCGCAGCGGGCGCGGAAACGTATTGAAACGTCGCGGGGAAGCGGGTAACATTCAGGCTAACTTGAGGATGCAAGAACCGGAAAGAGGGAGAACGGTCATGTCATTCGAAGAAGCTCTCGAATCACTGTCGAGGGATGAGCGTTTCAAAGCTACTGTGTACGCCATGAACAGCCTCCTGACCCAAAAGGGCGTATATTCGCCAGCGGAATTCGAACGCATGTTCACGGAGTGGGCGCAGAAGGAGCGCGAGGAGAAAGCGGCCAACAGCATCTCACTCCACGCCGCTCACCCTTAGCTTTTCTTCCTTGCCAGATCACTCCAGTTCGGCCATTCACACTCGTTGCCGCGCTTGCCGCAGTGGGCGCCAACGTCGCACTGGGTGCATTTGCAGTTGCATTTCGGCGCGGGCCTCGGCGATTTCTCAGGGAGCTTTTCTGGTTTCCGTTTCACGGGGCGCATTGTAGCCGAGGGCTTCGCGGCCTGGCAACTGCAGGCATCAGCATCGCGGCTCCGCTTGACACTCACCAAACCGCCCGATGATAATGACTCGCCGCAGCCGGGAATCGAAACCCCATCGCCATTCGCGCAAGGGAGGCTCTATGCCCGAAGTGTTCCGCAATTATGTTGCTGGCCAGTGGGTCGAGTGCAAATCCCAGAAGACGTTTCCGAACATCAACCCGGCTGACACGGACGAGGTGGTGGGTCTGTTTCAAGCATCCGGCCCCGCAGATGTCCAGGAGGCGTGCGACGTGGCCGCGAAGGCGCAGCCCGGCTGGGCAGCGCTGCCCGCCCCGCGACGCGGGGAATATCTTTTCAAGGCCGCAGAAATCCTGGAGAGCCGGCTCGCCAAGCTCGGCGCGGACATGACGCGCGAGGAAGGCAAGACGCTGCCGGAAGCTAAGGCGGAAGTGAAGCGTGCCATCAACATCTTCCGCTACTTCGGCGGCGAGGGCGCGCGGCAGTTCAGCTATCAGATTCCCTCGGAGCGCGAAAACGTCTTCTGCTACACGATGCGCAAGCCGCTGGGAGTGGTGGGCCTCATTACGCCCTGGAATTTTCCCAGCGCCATTCCCGCTTGGAAGATGGCGCCGGCCTTGGTGGGTGGCAATACGGTGGTCATCAAACCGGCGTCGCTTGCGCCGCTGAGCGCTCTGCGCCTGGTGGAAGCGCTTCACGAAGCCGGCATCCCGGCGGGCGCCATCAACTACGTTACCGGCGGAGGAGGCACGGTCGGCAACACGCTGGTCGAGCACCCCGCCATTCGCGCCGTATCCTTCACTGGCTCCTGCGAAGTCGGGAACACGCTCTACGACCGCGTGGCGCGGCGCAAGATTCGCGTGCAGCTCGAAATGGGCGGGAAGAACCCCACGGTGGTCCTCAAGGACGCCGACCTGAATTACGCCGCGGACGTCCTGGTGAACGGCGCGTTCTTCTCTACGGGGCAGAAATGCACGGCGTGCAGCCGTGCCGTCATCGAGCGCGCTATCTATGAGCGGCTGGTCGAAATCCTGGTGGCGAAGACCCGCAAGATGAAGGTTGGCAACGGCCTTGAACCCGGCATCGACATGGGCCCGGCCGTGGACGCCAGCCAGCTTGAGACCGATTTGAAATACATCGAGATTGCCAAGCAGGAAGGCGCGAAGCTGCTGTGTGGCGGGAATCGCCTGACCGGCGGGATCTACGACAAGGGCTACTTCGTCGAGCCGACCATCTTCGGTGAGGTGACACCTGAGATGCGCATCGCGCAGGAAGAGGTCTTTGGGCCGGTGCTGGCGCTGATGGTGGCGGAGGATTTCGAAGACGCCATGCGCTTGGCCAACAGCGCGCGCTTTGGCCTTTCCGCGTCCATCGTCTCAAGGGATCTGACGCGCGTCCACCAGTTTATCAACAGCATTCAAGCGGGCCTGATCACTGTGAACCTGCCCACGGCAGGCGTGGAATATCAACTGCCCTTCGGGGGCACGAAGGAATCCAGCTTCGGCATGCGCGAGCAAGGCCCACTGGCGCTGGACTTCTACACCGAGACGCGCACGGTCTATCTGAAGTATACGCAGTAAGGAGAAGGCAGGAGTCAGAAGTCAGAGAGGTAGCGCAGAGGGGTTCTTCAACTCTGCGCCTTTTGCTGACTGAACGGAGCAAACAATGAAAAAGACTCAACAGTTTCTTGCCAAGCTCGGACTGCCCGCAGAGGATAACCACGCGCTCAAGCCGAGCGCGAAGCGCTTCCCTGACGGTGGGCAATACCGCTTCGAAGTGCCGAGCGTGGAAGGCCCCCGCGTTTTTCGCGAGGTGCTGGCCGCGGCGAAAGAACTTCAAGTGCCTGTGCACCGCGTCAGCCAAGGCAGCGGCATCATGCTGCTCACGAAGAGGGAAATCGCGGAGATGGCGCACATCGGCGCCGACCAGCGGATCGAGGTGTGCCTGTTCGTCGGGCCGCGCGCCACGTTTGAGACCGGCGCGCAGACCGCCTCCAGCGCCGGCAAGGTCATTGGCCTGCAACATCGTGGCGCGGATCAGCTGGTGTACGCCATCGAAGATGTGAAGCGCGCCTGTGACCTGGGCATTCGCAGCGTGCTGCCCGCTGACCTCGGCCTGATTTGGGTGCTGAACGAAATGAAGAAGAAGGGCGAATTACCCAAGAACCTGGTCATCAAGAGTTCGGTGACGCTGCCTGCCGCCAATCCCGCCACCGCCAAACTCTTCGAGCGCGCGGGAGTCTCCACGCTGAATATCCCGACCGATCTGACCCCCGCCCAGGTCGGCGCGCTGCGCCAGGCCGTGGATATTCCCATTGATATCTACATCGAGGTGCCCGACAACTTCGGCGGGTTCGTCCGCTACTACGAGATGGCCCAACTGGTGCAGGTGGCCGCGCCGGTTTACTTCAAGTTCGGCCTGCGCAACGCCCCGGACATTTACCCCTGCGGCCGGCACATCGAAGACTTGGCGGTGAACATGGGCCGCGAGCGCGTGCACCGCGGGCGCATCGCGCTGGACCTGCTCCAGGAATATGCGCCGCAGGCGAAGATGTCGCCGCTCGGCAGTAAGGATTTGGGGATTCCAGAAGTTTGACGCTGTAGCGGCCGTCGCTGACCGCCGAGAGCAGCTCCGCGGCGCAGCCTTGAATCAAGCTGGGTCAATGAAGGGCCATCGCTGACCTGCCACGCTGCGCCATTGCAGATTCCCTGCTCTTTACACAATTCCTTCCAGCACCGAATTCGCCCAGATATAGAAGGCCACGTGCGGGCTCCAGTACTCGCAGGTGCGCCAGTCCTGGGTATATTGCAGGTCGAGGACGGGCTCATCGGCCATGTTGCCGGCGATGCCGTTCATGATGCCGCCGGGAATGAGCCCCACGAAGCGCGAGTGCGGATACGGGTTGCGCATGCCCTCGCCGGTCATCAGGCAGGCGGCGAAAGGATTGGCGCCCATTACCCACTCGAGCTGCCGGTAGGCGAGGTCCACGTAAGGCTTTCCTTTGCCTGCCACGAGCCGCGCAAAGCGCGCCAGCAGCAGAGCGTTGGATTCCAGGTGGGACGTTGTCCCCAGCCACCAGAACTGCTTGCGCGTCGGCATGAAGTAACGGTAAGTAAGGTCGCCAGCCAGCGGCCGGTAAGTCTCGGGCGTCGGCGAACCCACGAACAATCCGAGGGGCAAGGTGCGGTAAGCGCTGCGTTCCGCCATGGGCAGCAGATACTCATCCAGGTGCAACTGGACCGCGTCGATCCATTTCTGGCGATCCTCGGCCTCCGGGAAAGTCTCCTGAAGTTCCAGGAGAGCCAGGGGCGGGAAGGATGAATACACCGCGTCGACATAAGGCTTGTTACCTTCCATCCAGAAGCCGCGCACCTGACGCTGCTGGGCGAGGAACGCGGTGTTCTGGCGCGCCAGCAAGGCACGGCCCAGGAGTAGCGCGTGGTCTCGCAGCTCGGGGTCTTTGGTGGCGCGGAACAATTCGCAAGCGGCCAGCGTCCACCACGCGCAATCCAGGGTTGGCTCCGGCGGGCCGAAGGCCTTCCAGGCGCGCAACCCCGCCTCCAGACACTGACTGGCATAGGCGGCATCCGACTTCGCGTAGCCCTGGGCCACCAGCCCCTGCAGCGTGGCAAACACGGCGGCTATATCGCTGCGCTTTTCGGTGTTGATGTAGCGATCGTCGGCGTTACCAATGACGTTGTCGGTCCAATGGTTGTCGCTGTTGTCGCCGTTGACGCCGCCGGCGGTGTCGGCCCAAATCTTGCCGTCGGTATCCTGCATCTTGAGGAAGTAGCGGTTGCCGTAGCGGACTTCCTCGAGGATTTGCGCGTGGGTCGGGTCGCCCGGCCGCGGCTCGGGAAAGTTCCGCAGCAGGTTGAGCAGCGCGACGCCGTTGAGCATGGTCACGTCCATCCACTTGCGCAGGTCGCCGGCATCGTGCCAGCCTCCGACCTCGTCCACGTGCTGGCCGTTGTCGCGGCGACGCGCGTCGTCCAGATGGCAAGCCGGATGAACCCCGGGCACCTCCACGCCGCAGCGCTGGTAGCGGTAGTAGCCCACCGCTTTGGGCAGCGTGCGCCGCCACACCTCCTCGTCGATGAAGAACGGCACCGAGTGCTCCCTGCCAACCGTGACCTGGTACATGCCGGGTCGGTCGAGGTCGGTGAAATCCGCGGTCAGGCATGGGCCTAAATCGGACCGCGCCTCAGCCAGGGGCCGCGTGAAGTGAAACGGCCGCTCGCTGACGTCTTGCAGCGTGAACTCCTTGGGATGCGGCGACGCGAGCGCCCGCACCACCAGCGTCTTCCTCCCGGCACGCGGCCGGAAGCCGAGATGGTTCAAAGCAATGGTGGGCTTCGCCGGAGGAGTCATCTTCTCCACGGGGTCCGGTATCGGCGGACCTTCCTGCGCCCGCAGGGTGACCGGCAACGCCGCCAGGGTGGTGAGGAAATTTCTGCGGTTCATGTTCTCTCCTTTAGGGGAGAGAGACTACCACAAGGAACACAGCGCGATTGTCGGGAATTCTGGCCCGGGTGTTCTTTGCTTCACAAAGTACTTGACAGAACCGTGAAAACGGGTACTATACCACCCATGTTGCCCTGTCGCCCTCTGCGTCGGCCCGCGCCAAAAGCCCCCGGACTCGACCACCAGGCCATGGAAGACATCCGCTACATCCGCGAAACCCTGGAGCGCTCGACGTCCTTTACAGCAGTCCCGGGCAAGGGTGGAGTCCTCATGGGGATCACGGGGCTCCTGGCCGCGGGCGTCGCCGTGCGCATGCCGAGTGCCGACGGGTGGTTGGCGACCTGGATGCTCGAAGCGCTGGTCGCGCTCGCTCTGGGCGGCTGGACCATGCGCCGCAAAGCGCGGGCCGCGAATGTCCCGCTGCTTTCCGGGCCAGGGCGTAAGTTCGCGCTCGGCCTCTCGCCGCCCTTGCTGGCCGGGGGATTGCTGACGGTGGGGCTTTATCGTGCGGGTTTGCTCAGCGCGCTGCCGGGGACCTGGCTGCTCCTCTACGGCGCGGGTGTGGTGACGGGAGGCGCCTTTTCCGTCCGGGCCGTGCCCCTCATGGGCGCGTGCCTGATGGCCTTGGGCGCGGCGGCGCTGTTCTCGCCCGCCGCTTGGGGGAATGCCTTCCTGGCGGCGGGGTTCGGCGGAGTACACATCGTCTTTGGCGTGCTCATCGCGAGGAGGTACGGTGGCTAAAGTCCATGCAGTGTTGCATCGCCGGGCGCGGCAAACGCGGGCGCTGCGGCGCAGGCCGGGGACCACGTCCCGCCGCGGCCTGGAGAACGCGCCCCAGCTTGACCGTCTGATTCACGAACGCGTGAGGCTGGGCATCGTCAGCGCCCTCGCCGTCAACGAGTCCTTGAGCTTCCACGACCTGAAGAGATTCCTGAACACTACCGACGGCAACCTGAGCGTGCATGCCCGCAAGCTCGAGGAAGCCGGCTACGTCGCCTGCACGAAGTCCTTCGCGGGCCGCGTGCCCAGGACGGCGTATCGCTTGACGGCCGCCGGCCGCCGGGCGCTGGAGCGATACCTGGACGGCATGGAAACGGTGATTCGCGCCGCGCGGAACCATCCTGCCTGAGCGCGTCTCTTTTTTTGAGTCGAGGCTTTATGATGCAAAGTGCTTTTTCATCTCCGCCAGGAGATCCGTTGCACGTGGCCATCATCATGGACGGGAGCGGGCGCTGGGCGACCCATCGCGGCCTGCCCCGCGAGGCTGGCCACCGCGCCGGCGCGGACGCAGTACGCCGCGTGGTGGAGGCGGCGCGCCGCCTCGGCATTGGCACGCTCACGCTCTTCGCGTTCTCCGGCGACAACTGGCACCGGCCGGCGCAAGAAGTGAGCCACCTGCTGCGCCTCTTCGAGGAATTTCTCCAGGGCGAGAAAGAGCGCTGGGCCGTGGACGGAACACGCCTGAGCGTGATCGGCCGCCGGGACCGGTTTCCTCCTTCGCTGTGCGCGGCCGCAGCGGCGGGGGAGGCCGCCACGGCCGGCAATCACGGGCTGCACCTTCGCTTGGCGCTTGACTACTCCGGACGCGATGCCATCCTGCGCGCCGCGGGTCGGTTGCACACAAGCCAGGCGGCGACGCGCGAAGTGTTCGCGCAGTTGCTCGGCGAGGCGACGAACGGCGGTGCCGCGCCCGACGTCGATCTCCTGATTCGGAGCGGCGGCGAGCAACGCTTGAGCGATTTCCTGCTTTGGGAAATCGCTTATGCCGAGATGGTGTTTAGCGACCGGATGTGGCCCGACTTCGACGGCGCCGATCTGGAGGCTGCGCTCCAGGAGTACTGCCGGCGCGACCGCCGCTTGGGGCGCATTCCGGCGCCCGTGGCCGGCTAAGCTGCGGCGCTTTCCGCGCCGGGAGAAACGCGAAGCTGGCGCGACGGCCCGCCCGCAAGCTGCGCTGCCACGGAGGCAGTGCGCCCATGAACGACAAGACAAAGCTGGGAGTTCGTATTCTGGCCGCGGCGCTCGGGCTCGGCGTTCTGGGTGATGCTCTCCTACGGGTAGTCCCCTGGGGGATTAACGCCACTCTGTGGACCGCGGCGCTCGTGGCGGTGGTCGTCCTCCTGGCCGGACGGCATGCAGCCTTCGCGGGTGCCGGGCGATGGCTGCTCTTACCCTTGCTCTTGTTTTCTGTGGCTTTTGTGTGGCGGGATTCTCCGGCCTTGAAGATGCTGAACGTTCTGGCGCTGCTGGTGGCGTTGGCGCTCGCGGTCCTGCGCGCGCAGGGAGGCCGGATTCTCCTCGCAGGCATCATGGAATACATCATGGGAAGTCTGATTGCCGGCCTCAACGCGGCGGTGGGCCTGCTGCCCTTGCTCTTCGGCGAGATGCAGTGGAAGGAGGTTCTGAACAATCGCGTTTCCGGACGCGCGCTGGCTGTGTTGCGCGGCCTCGTTCTCGCCTTACCCGTCCTGGTGATTTTCGGCGGCCTTTTCGTGGCGGCGGACGCGGTCTTCGAGGGTATGGTAAGGAGAGTACTCCATGTGAACTTCGCCACGCTCTTCTCGCACACCTTCCTGACGGTCTTCTTTGCCTGGATCGTGGCCGGGTTTTTGCGCGGCATGCTCATGGGAAGGGAGCGCGAGTTGGCCACAAGTTGGCGGCCGCAGGTTTTCTCGCTGGGGATCATTGAGACGGGAATCGTTCTGGGATTGCTCGATCTTCTCTTCCTGCTTTTCGTCCTCGTGCAGCTCCGTTATCTCTTCGGCGGGGCGGCGCTGGTGGGAGTAACGCCGGGGCTGACGTACTCCGAATACGCCCGTCGCGGGTTCTTCGAGCTGGTGGCGGCAGCGGCGCTGGTGCTTCCGCTTCTTCTCCTCGTGCACTGGCTTCTGCGCAAGGAAAATCCCGTGCACGAACGCGTCTTTTGCGGGCTGGCGGGCGTCGAGATCCTGCTGCTTTTCGTCGTCATGGCCTCGGCTCTCCAGCGCCTGCGCCTCTACCAGAGCGAGTACGGCCTGACCGAGCAGCGCGTCTATCCGACCGCCTTCCTGGGCTGGCTGGCGGTGGTTTTCGTTTGGTTCGCGCTGACCGTGCTGCGTGGCCGCCGGGAACGCTTCGCCTTTGGCGCGATGGTGGCGGGCTACCTGCTGCTTGCCGTACTTCATTTCCTCAATCCGGACGCGTTCATCGCGCGTACCAATTCCGCGCGGGTGAAGGCCGGCCGCTCCTTTGATGCACGCTATGCCACGTGGCTCAGCGCTGACGCTGCGCCGGAGCTGGTCTCGGCGCTACCCAGCTTGAACCCACCGGACGGCTGCACCGTAGCCGCCAGTATCCTCAAACGCTGGCCTCCGTCCGAAAAACCGGACTGGCGCACCTGGAGTTGGGGCCGAGCAGAAGCCCGGCGCGTGGTGAACGAGAACGCCGCGACCCTGCAAGCCGTGGCTTGTCGAGAGAAGAAGGACTAGATA
>Ga0315284_10004015_pt1 | contig 20902 bp, 24 predicted proteins | sample YL17G09_16_MG_FD_203696 | JGI IMG/M metagenome (GOLD analysis project Ga0315284, IMG submission 203696) | Sediment microbial communities from Yellowstone Lake, YNP, Wyoming, USA - YL17G09_16 | ecosystem: Environmental > Aquatic > Freshwater > Lake > Sediment | place: USA: Wyoming | collected...
GAGCATCAGGAATGGGTGGGGGTTCTGCAGGAGCAGGACCATATTTACAAGACGAAACGACATTTATGGGTTCTGGCGGAGGCGGAGGAGCAGGAGGGTACGGAGCCACCGCAGTTCCTAACGCGGGCCCGCATGCGTACTCAGGCGGAGGAGGCGGAGGTGGAGCTGGCTGGAGAGGCGGAGGGGTGATTAGGTTTATAGCCTCAGTACAAATAAATATTTTTGGGTCTGTTTTAACAGGTGGTAAAGCTAGCGAGTCAGGGCACAATGCAGGGGAAACCGGCAATGCTCATGGACAGGACGGGGGCCGAGGGGGTAATGGGAACGTTGACGGAGGCTCGGCAGGCGGAATAGGGAATACATACAACCTGTATACGGGTGGGACAGGGCACACTGGAGGTGGGGGGGCAGGGGGAACGGTTTTGTTAAAGTTTCGTTCTAGAGGCTCGCAGATAACGGCTGGTCCTAGAGTGGGGATAACAGGGACCGTTGATGCTAGAGAGTGGCTTATACCTCTTTATGGGGGAACAGTTAAGATTTTTACTCCTTCGTACAGCTTGACGGGAGCCATTAATACAAGAACGGAGGGTCCTTATAGGCCATACGTTTTGCCTTTTGGGACTATGGCAGGATGAGTTTAGATAGCGTTTTGAAAGAGGTTTACGGCAGATGGTTTGGGGTTAAGCCATCAGGACCGGATTTGGGTAAGGTTGTAGCTGTGTCTAAGGCGCAATTGGGTAAGCCCTACAAGTTTGGGGCCAAGTGGGATTTGAAGGACCCTGAACCAAAAGGACCGATAGACTGTAGCGGGTTTATAAGGTGGACCTGGGCGCAGGTAGGGATAGCGGTTCCGGACGGCTCTCAGTTTCAATACGACGCATCATGTCCTATAGTTCAACCAAGGCCCACAGATTTGGGGTTTTTCAAGGCTCTGGGGAAGGATTGTCACCACGTAGGGATGATTCTGGATGATGTTAATGTGATTGAGGCAAGGGGACTTCAGAAGGATGCGGCTGGGAACATGGTTTACAATGCCGTTATACTTAGGCCAAGAGTGAAGTGGGAAGCATGGCGTGAGTTCACAGGTTGGCGTAGACTATCAATTTTAGGTAAATAGGAGTGTATTAGATATTATGGCACCTCCAACTATTCCGCAGGTAGTACCGTTTACGTTGGGTAGAGCTACCGATATTAACGCTATATCTTTAGCTTTGTCCAATTTGATTAGCTATTATTTCGCCATAGCAACAGGGGTACCTGGAAAAAGTACAAATGAGATGGATGTTACTGCTGTCTCTTCTTGTGTGGTAACCCACAATTTTGGGTACTATCCTTTGGTTCAAGTAATGGATGCGACAGGAGTTCTTGTGAGCCCGTGTTGGCCACCCGCTCCATCTTTTTATGGTGTGGAGCATAGTAATAACATGATGTTTACAGTTACTTGGACACAGCCGTTTTCAGGTAAAATAATTTATAGGTAGGGCATATGGCAGAAGAGACCAACGGTAACGGCAAAGTTGACATGGCTATACTGAAGACTCTCCTATCAGGGGTAAAGGAGAGGCTGGGGGAGCTTCAGAGTAGTCAGCAAGCCTTTTTAAGAGATTGGCCAAACCATGTTGCGAAGGTGGTTGGGTTAGAGACCAGGGTTGATAACCTTGAAGAGCACCACGCAGGCGGCAGCACAAGAACGGCCAACTTGCTGTCCCTTTTGTCAGTCATTTGTACTTTAGGACTACTCTTGTGGGAAGTGTTTGGAAGAAAATGAACTGGGTAAAGCGACGGTGGTCGGGACTTAAGAATTGGTTTAGGCACCGTGACGGGCAGGTACGCCATCCTGATTTTAAGGTTCTGGATGTTACGCAGCAAGTTCCTAAGGACCTGGTTGACTGGGGCCTACAGAAACTCCATGTTCCCGATTTGTGGAAAGAGACCAAGGGTAAAGGGATTAGGGTGGGTGTTATAGATACAGGGGCGTGCCTGAATCATCCGGACCTTAAGACAGCTATAGTTGCATCAAAGGACTTTACCGGGAAAGGCACGGCTGAGGACGGGGGAGGCCACGGAAGTCATTGTGCTGGGATTATAGGAGCTAGAGAAAACGGGATGGGGTGTGTAGGAGTGGCCCCAGAGTGTGAGCTATATATTGCAAAGGCCCTTCGTGACAATGGCTCAGGGGACTTTTCATACATAACAGCGGCCGTTTATTGGTTGATGGAGCAGGATGTGGACATTATAAGTATGAGTCTTGGTGGTGGGTATGACGATGTGCCTTTGCATGAGGCGCTGAAAGAGGCGGCAAAGAGCGGCATCGTTTTAATAGCGGCAGCCGGAAACGATGGGGTAAGTAGCCTTGACGATGTGGACTACCCGGGAAGGTATGCAGAGGTTGTTGCTGTTGGTGCTATAGACGCTAACATGAATATAGCCGGATATAGTTCAGTAGGACCGCAAGTGGATGTTCTGGCTCCTGGCTCTAATGTGTATTCTACGTACCTGAACAACTCTTATGCGCTGCTAAGTGGGACCAGTATGGCAACGCCCTTCGTTTCTGGGGTTGTTGCGTTGGTGTTGGCTCATGCTGAGAAGGAAGGGAAGAATATCAGGAATGTAGGTGTGGTGCATAAGCTTTTGATGGAGCACGCAATACCCGGGAGTGGTGCCACAATGAAGTACGGCATCATAAACCCGGTCGAGTTCTTCAAGTCGGTGTAGTTCCCTCCAAGGGCGTGGGGTTAATGTGATAAACGACGGTTTTGTATTGCCGGACAGGGAGATGGTGTTTGATAAGCGCTTTGACCTCAATGGGTGCCTTTTAGCGTTTCATTCTTTTTTGAGGAACTATTCGGTTGGAGGAAAGCCATTTGACCTCTTTCTTAAGGAGATGTGCATAGCTCATAATGTCAACATGAGGCTGATTCTGCCGTTCCTGCAGATGGGGCATGGGATGTTGAGCCGAAAACAGGAGCCGGGGCAGGTGCGTATGACGGTTCCCGAAAGGTGGGGAAATGACAGACGGCCGTTTGGGATTCAGTTGGCAGAGTCTATAAAGGCATTTCGTACATCTTACGATACTGCGGACCTAGAGGAGCCTTTTCAGTTAAAGGATACTGTGCTTTTGCCTAAGAGTAGAGTTTCGTTTGCGCTCATTTCGTATATAGGTGAGGCAGGTCAGCAGGCATATCCCGACTCAGGCTTGTGGCTGTACGTTAGGTGTTTTAACCAGCTTGGGCGATTCGTGAGATATTATGGAGCTAATGGTTGAGCCTACTTTGGAGATAGAGCAACTGAAGGCGTTGAGTGCCCAGATTAAGGCTTTGACAGAGCCTACTATTCAGGTTAATGTCAATGGTCCCTTTTCCACGGAGCAGAAGGTTGGAGTGGAGTTTTTGTACAGGATGAAGCGGGCTTTGTTGGCCGATGAGATAGGTCTCGGAAAAAGTGCAGTAACTGTTGGGCTCCTTAACTACTTGGCTGAGCAGGGAGAAGGCAAGAGATTTTTGGTTTTGTGTTCAGCCTCTATTCTCCTTCAGTGGGCCCAAGAGATTGCCAAATACGCCCCTAAGCTTCAGGTGGTAGTTTTGAGGTCTAGTAGGGCCGGAAACAAAATGACCCGTATGGCTAAATATAATGCCATTAAGGGCATGGGGGAGCATCCGGTGGTGGTGGTTTGTTCTTACGATATATTCTGCACAGACCTGGATTTGATGTATAAGATACCCTGGGACGCCGTAGCAGTAGACGAGTCCAGCGCGGTAAAGAACTCTACAACAAGAAGGTTTAAGGCTGTTAGAGTGATAGCCAAGATGGTAGAGAGACTAGTTTTGCTTTCTGCTACCCCACTTGAAAATGACGTTATGGACCTATACTCTAATGTGGAGCTGTTGTATCCTGGGTACCTTGGGGATGAAGAGTATTTTAAGGACCGATACGTTATCCAATATGAGATTCCTTTGAAGGTCAACGCACACTACTATAGGACCATAAAGAAGATATCGGGGTATAAGAAGCTGGATGAACTTAGGAGCCTTACCGAATGGATAATACTCCGGAGGAAACCTGAGGAGTGTGGGGTTAAGTATCCCGATTTGAAGGTCAACCGTATATTTCTTGATATGATGCCCCAGCAGAGAAAGATATATGCCGATTTGAGGGATGGCATACTGAAGTCGGCCAGGACGGTCAGGAAGGTAAAGCTGATTGCCAGATTTAAATACCTATTTATGTGTGCAGATGGGTCTTTGGCACAGTATTTAGGGCTGTCGAGTAAGATACAGGCAGCTATGAATTTGATAGATGCGTTCCTGGCCTCGGGTAGAAAAGTGGTGCTGTTCTCGCATTCAAAAAGGGTAGTTAATTATCTTGAGCCTTTGATTTGTAACAAGGGACTCAACGTGCTTAGAATTACCGGGGATGAGGACGACAGCACCAGAAATAGGGCCATGATGCTTTTTAATAACGACCCTGACTATAAGGTTCTGCTTATGACGACAGCAGGCTCTAGGGGAGTAAATCTTATAGGGGCGTGCGATATGATAATGTACAACAGCACGTTTAATTATCAACTGAACAGGCAAATTTGGGGCCGGTTGATGCGTAGGACCCAGGAATCGGATGTGGTGAATGTGTATGAGCTGTATACCAAGAGGTCAATCGAGAAGTCGTTGCTGGATATTATAGAGCGTAAGAAGGACCTGTTTAATCAGGTGATAGAGGGTCAAAGCAAGGTGGTTAGGGCCACAAAACAGATAGGGGTTAGTGAGATGTTGTTGGCCTTGAGGACTGATAATAGCGAGGGGGTACAAGATGGCTAAGAGCGACGTCCCGGGAGCACGGCACTTGTCGGCAAAGGCTAAGGAGGTTTGGCTGGAGCAGACGACGCCGGAGCAGCTACCGCATTTTAGACAGGTGATTTACAATATGGTGCACGAGTACTGTTTCTGGATGTGTGGCCAACCTAAGTGTGATGGATGCGCCGTGGTCAAGCTGCGGTCGTGGGTGGCCAATGTTAAAGCGCTACCGCAATCATTCTCGACTCCGGTTATTAGAGAAATGGAGCCAGAGGAATTGGAAAAGTTGGAGTCTGAAACTAAAAGGATGGTGGTAGAAGAGGGTGGGACCAAATCTAAAGCCGATTAGCATATCAGACCAGTTGGAGAAGAGGTTTGATAGTGCGTGGTCTGTACTAGGTTCCAGCAAGCCTGAGCGAGGGAGCTTTAGCAGGCCGGAAAAAGACCGGATTGTGGATGAGATTCGGGCAAAGCTTTCTATGTACGGGGTGTATGAGCACTTTGGTGGTTCTCTTTATAGGGGGTGGGTTCCTCAGGCTGCTCACTGTGTTATCCATGAGGACCAGAGGCGTAGCGCTAAGGTTATGGAGGACCAGTACGTTTGCTACGCAGGATGTGGCAGAGGGGATATATTTTGGGTCCTTAGGAAGATGTGGGGCAATATTCCGTACGGAACGTTCCTGAGGAAGATAAATGATGATTTCGGGTTGGGTTTAGAAAAAGATAAGGATGTAGTGCGTAGGGTACTTACTGGTGGTCCTTCGGTATATAAAAGGCCGGTACGTAAGCCCGGCCCGGTAAGGGATAGGATTAAGGTTCATACTACATATCAAGCAGTTCTGGACTACCTGCCGCTGCTAAAGAGGCACAGGGAGCACATGATATCAGGGCGTTCACTGCCGGCGGACTATGTGGATGTTTTGGAGAAGAAGGGGTACCGGTCTTACAAAAGTTCGTGGGAGCCGCAGTTTATTAAGGACCTTACCGACAGGCTGGGGGCAGAGGCATTTTATGGAGTGCCTGGTTTCTATCAGCCTGAGACCGGAGGTTGGAGGTTCTACTCATCGGAAGGTATGATTTTCCCTGTTTTGGACATAAACGGGACCATTCAGGCTTTGATGGTTCGTAGGGATACTGATGGAGACAAGAAATATTGTTACGTATCGTCGTCAGATATGCCCGGAGGTACTAAGGCTGCGTATGGTCTTCATGTAGTGAGGATGGGGACCAGCTTTAAGAACATATGGGTAGTGGAAGGAATCCTTAAGTCGGACGTGGTGTCCCTTTACCTTAAGGACTCAGGGGTGGGTATGATAGTTGGTGTGCCAAGCCTGAGTTCCGGCATTAAGGAAATAGCTAAGGTTTTAAATGACTTTCCTAAGTCCAAGGTTTATTTTGCCCTGGACAGCGATTGGAGAGATAAGCCAGCCGTCAGGAACGGGGTAATGGAGATGGTTGGTGGTATACTAAAAGAGTTGAATGGCCAAAAGGCTTATTTCGTTAACTGGGAGCCTGGGGACGGTAAGGGGCTAGACGACGTTCTGGTAGGTGGTAATGCCAACAGTCTAAAGGTTAGTTTACTGTAGCAGAATAACGGTTTTTCATTGTATGGGAAACCGTGAGCCAGTCCCAATATCACTATAGGGGGAGAGCGTCAACAGCAGGGTATTTCACTGGTGGTTTCTGCCTTATTCCAGCGTTCAGGACATGGTTGACTAAGGTGCTCCAACAGAATATAGACTCAGACGTTGTGTGCACAATTAGGATAAAAGGTAATAAATCTCACCACATTGTCAGGTTTAAGAACGGAAAGCCAAGGTCGCCTAGACGTTAACCGTTATTTCGTATATATAGTGTAGGGGGAAATGTGATAAAGCTATTTGTGGACGATTTAAGACCTACGCCAAGCGGGTGGGTGGGAGTAAAGACCGTTACCGAGGCCATCAGGCTATTGGCTACTCGTGAGATAGGAGAGGTTTCGTTGGACCACGACATTATGCACACGGTCCCGGCCAATCAGCCTTTTCTCCCTATACCGCATAACCCTATCCAAATCAGGAACTTCCACATAGCGTGTGCCGAGACGTACGAGCCTGTAGCTTGGTTTATAGCGTTCTGTCCTTTTGGGGTAAAGAGGGTTACCATTCACACCGCTAATTCAGTAGGGGCCGAAAGGATAGCTAATATTTTTGAGCAGGTCAAGGGGCATGGGGTAGAGGTAGTGAGAAGGATGCACACAGCATAGGGGGTAACATGAAACTATGGTTTGAAGGCTTCGGGATTTTGGCCTCTTTCATTGCTGCCGTGGGGTTATTGTTGGTGGCATGGCCTCTGGGCGTGGTAGTACTCTTTTGGTCAACAGTGTGGGCCAACCTCTACAACAAGAAGGTTGAAGAGACTACGATTGAGGACAGGGAGAGTTTGCGTAGGGTTATGATAGACCGTTCCAAGAGCGTAGTAGAAACCGCTTTTAAGGCCGATACCAGGTCGTTCAGGAAGTTTGCCGCATCAGCCAACCTAAATTAGGACATTTCGTATATATGAGATAAGGGGGTACCTTTTATGGTCAGAAACTTATCTGAGCTTACGGCCGAGTGCGAAAGGAACGGAGTAAGAATACCTCCAGGTTCGGGGAAGAAGGAGATAGAGGCCGCTTTACGGGATTACTACTGGTCTAAGAACCATTCCGGCGAGACCATGCCGGAACAGGTGGAGCCCATGTTGGCGGAAAAGTTTAAGGATTTGGAGACTGACCAGCAGATAAGGATTTGGAGTTCAGCCGATTGGGTGGCTCAAGCGAAGTTAGACGGCTGCCGGTTGTTGATGCATATTTTGCCCGGAAAGAATCGGTTTACTTCTAGGGGTAAGTCGGTTAAAGACTTTTTGTATGTGGAAAAGACCGACAATCTTCCTTACCATAGGGACATGCCGCTTCAGGGGTTAGAAGGGACCATTTTAGATGGAGAGATTTTGTCGCCTTACGCCAAGGTCAAGACTGAAAGTGTGGTTACAACTTCGGCGTTGCAGGCCGTGGCGGCAGTAATCAATTCGGACCCGGCGTTAGGGGTAAGGATTCAGGAGCAGTACGGACCGATGGAGTATCACATTTTTGACATTCTTAGATTTCAGGGGAAGGACGTAACTGGACTGCCGTATAAGGACAGGCTGGCCTTGTTGGAGCACGTTAAGGAGTCTATAATTCAGGCACGTGCAGATAAAGGTTTTAAGGTCGTCTCGGTAGTGGCAGAAAACAAGGAAGGTTTTTTTAAGAGGTTGGTTCAAGAGGGTGGTGAGGGCATAATGCTTAAGGACCTTCGGGCTCCGTATTACCGGGGTAAAAGGTCGGGCAGCATGTTGAAGGTTAAAAGATTTGAGGAGTACGATGCGTATGTGGTAGGATATGTCCCTGGTGAAGAGGGCAAGGAGTGGGAGAAGCAGGTTGGCGGGATTCTGTTTGCTGTTAAGGACAAGTCGGGCAAGGAGAGGATTATAGGGTGCGTGTCCTCAATGACCGACGAGTTCAGGGCCTGGATAACGGTGCCAGGCGCAGAGATAGCCGTTCCGGCAGACAACGAGTTTTTAGCCGGGGTCCAGAAGAGGGTAGGGAGTAGGAAGGTGTCGTATACAATGAGGCCGGATATTTTTCGCAAGGTGGCCACAATCCAGGGTCAGGAATTTACCGGCCGTAACTTTAGGTTGAAGCATTGTGTGTTCTCCAACGCATATACTAAAGGGGGAAAGTTTATTCCTTGGCGCGAGGATAAGAGAGCAGAGGATTGCGTTGAAGACATAGAGGCGGTTGTAGAGAAGATTTCCCACGGGGAAAGAGCGTAATAATAATAAAAGGAGAGGTTACATGATAGATAGAGCGTGTGGCTGTACGCACGGCGTGGAAAAGCATGAGTTCAAGAAGACGGAAACTTCTAAGTGGCGTGGTAAGTGCTCCGTGGAGAGCTGTGAGTGCAAGCGCTATAGGTGGGATAAGGATGCGGGAAAGAAGATTCAGGACGATGTTACCAGTCCGCCGGTAGCCGCAAGCAACTGAAGGGAAAGGAGTAGCGCGCCATGGACGGCACGGCACGCACCGCAATTCACCGCCGGGCGCCGAGCGCGCCGATGCGATGGCTGAAGGACAATGGCGCGCTACGTGGCCGTGTGCTGGACTTCGGCTGCGGCCACGGCTTTGATGCCAGGCACTACGGCATAGAGGGATACGATAGGAACTGGTGCAACACTAAGCCGGAAGGCAAGTTCGACACGGTGACATGCATCTACGTCCTGAATGTTCTCTCCCCCGCAGCTAGGGCTGCAACCATAGCTCAGGTCATGTCGTTGCTCAAGAAGCGAGGCACAGCATACTTCGTAGTGCGCCGGGATAAGCTTGTGACAAAGGGCCAGTACGTTGTTGAGCTTGATATGCCGCAGGTGTACAAGCGTGGCGGGGCGTTCGTGGTGTACATGGGGCGACTAAGGAGTGATGCCTAAATCTCAACCTGAATCGTTTACCGCTTTCTCGTATATATAGTTAAGGTGGTACAGGGGGTGGTTCATGGACAACGCAGAAAGGTTGTGCAAATGCGGGCACGGGGCAGGGGCGCATGAGGTTAAGAGGTCCGAAAAAGCGGTATGGAAGGATAAGTGTTCCACCGAGGACTGCCCCTGTAAGCGGTTTAGGTGGCAAAGGCAGGCTGCAGCACCATTAACACCAGTACCATTAAAGGAAGATACTGAGAAGGGGCAGTTGTATACGCTTGCTCAGTTAAAGGCCCGCCAAGTACTCAAGGTTCCTTCGGGGCTAGAGTATTTAGATGAGGCCATGTCGGGTGGGTTCGTTGCCAATTCCGCGGTCTTGTTGGCAGGAAAGCGTGGGTCTGGTAAGTCTACGCTTATGACGGTGGTGGCAGGGGCCATGTCGCTCAAGACCCCGGTTTTGTACGTTTCGGGGGAAGAGGATGCGTCTCAATTTGCGTATAGGGCCGTCAGGCTTCAGCTTCCAAGGGACCTTCCTAATCTTCACATAATGGACTGTGCAAACCTGGACCTGGTATGGGAGTATGCCAGTAAGGTCAAGCCCGGGTTCATCATCATAGATTCACTTCAGAGCCTTTATGGAAAGGATATGAACGGAGCGTTTGTCGCCAATAAGAGGACGGCAAACTACTTCACCTTTCAGCTCAGGAAGCTCCGAAAGACTTTCGGTTCCACTCTGGTCTTGGTTGGGCACGAAACGAAACAGGGGGAGATAGCCGGTGATGCTTCCCTTCAACATGAGGTGGATGTGGTGCTTCAGCTCGACCCGGATGAGATAACGGCGGCTAAGGTGGTCAACATAGACAAGAACCGGTTTGGCCCGACTCCAGCGACCTTTAGGTTTCTTATAAGGGACAATGGTATTGAAGGAGTCAAGCCGCTTCCGAGCCTGGACTACAAGGCGCCGGAAATACTAGGGTAGTAATTCGCCCGGGTAGGTCCCCGGGTAAGGCGCACGAGCGCATAAAAGGGGGTGTCTCATGGCTGAAAAGATGGACGGACTCAGGCCCTTGAAGCAGGTCATTGCCGAAGTCAAGGCTGAGCGTGCAGGCAACAAGGATGTGATTATCCGCGACCCTGATAAGGTGAAGGTAGAGGTTGTGGATAAGACACAGGTAGGGTACGGCCTCAACCTGAATGGTGAGGTTGTACCTTTTGACATGGACGGGGTGAATAGTCTGTGCAAGTGGCTCAAAATGGACTTCAGGTATTTCGCCAAGTTCCCGCGGAAGCTTGAGTTTATTGAGCACATTCAAGCACTTCTCCCCAACCTTATGAGAGCCAATGCGGGGGCCCTTATTCGTATGTCAAAGGAAGGTACCATTCGTGGCTTCCTGCCGGGTAAGTATACCATCCTTGATGATGAGCAGGTCCTGGGTCTGTTGGGGGAGCTTGCTTATCAGTCAATACGCAATCTGAGGGGGGTTCTGTCTCCTTCAACCAAGGACAACAGTAGCCTTTACCGGCTGGTCTTTGGTGAGTCGGCACTGAATCGGGATGAGATATACCCGAGCGTGACGATTCGGCATAGTGAGGTGGGTGGCAAGCTGTCCGTGCAGTTCGGGACCTTGAGGGTGCGTTGCCTGAACGGTTCCATTGACACCACCAAGATGGGCAGTATCCTGAACTGGGGGCATCGGGGTTCTTTCGACAACTGCGTGCAAAAGGTGGGTGATGCTCTTAGGGTTGTAGGGGACAGAGTGGCCCCTATGTTGGAGGCCTTAAGGCTGGCTCAGGATAAGGTGTTGGAGAGGCCGGGAGAGGAGCTTTCTCGACTGCTAAGGGCCGGGTGGATAGGGGGTGCGTTCCACGACTCCGCTAGGGCATGCCTGACAGAGCAGTTGAGGGCAGGGGAGAAGTTCGGGGCTCAGTCCGGAAGCTCCAAGTACGGTGTCTTCAACGCCATGACCGAGGCCGCTAAGGGGTATCGTCCCCGTGAGCAGGCCCGGTGTGAGGAGATTGCTCACCGCTACCTCCTCCTGAAGTAAAACGTCGTCGGTAGGTCAACGCTCGACCGGTTCCGTAAAAGGGGCCGGTCGAGTTTGTTTATAGCTATTTCGTATATCTATATCATGGTAATAGGATTCTGCGGGAAGCTCCAGACAGGAAAAACCACTAGCGCCAAGATTTTGTCGGATTACGGTTTTGAGAGGAGGTCATTCGCCGCAGTTTTGAGGCGGATAGTAGCCTCTATTTTTGGATGTACTGAAAAGCAGCTGGAGGAATCCGCCTTTAAGGCACAGAGCAGCGGGGTGGGAGAGCTGACCTGGAGGGACGTCCTGATAAAGACCGGTATGTTCTTACGTTCCCTGGACCCGGATTTTTTTGTAAGACGATTGGATTGGAGTGGCAAGCTGGTAGCTATAGACGATGTTAGGTTTATGAATGAGGTGAAGAAGGTAAAGGAGGTAGGTGGAGTTGTGGTGAGGCTGCATAGGGACCAGGCTACCGTTAAGCTGGAAGATGCGTCAGAGACCGAGTTAGATAACGGGCCTTGGGACTATTTTATAGACAATTCAAAAGACTTCCTTCATCTAAGAGCCGAATTAGAGAAGATTTTTGCAGAGTTGGGGGTAGTAAATGGCCGACCAGTTAACGTTGGAGATAGAAAATGAGGTTGAGGGTTGGAAAAAGGAGCTAGAGTCGTTAAAGGTCCAGGGAGTAAGGATAGCAAAGGTAAAGCTGATAGAGCTGGAAAATATAGGGGGGAGGGACATTACTGCTTTGCAGAATTGGACCTCTTCCCTTTTTTGGTTATCTAGGAGGAATAAAGTAATGGAAGAAGCGGAAGTGAAGGTTAAGAAGAGAGCTAGGAAGGGCAACGTGGAGGCTGAGCCAGTGGCTGCGGAGCAGGCAGATGTGTTGTTGGCTAAGGATATTACGGATAAGTTTTTAAAGGCCGTGCCGACTATCCCTCATGCAGAGCCCACGGAGCCCACGGGAACTGAGAAGATGGTTGCCCCAAGGAGGTTTAAAGACTTTACCGATTTGAGGGCATTTTATGATTCCAGAAAGGCTCGCCGGGTAGATGGCAGGGTGAGCAGCAGCTCCTTAAAGGTCAGGCTTCAGGACGACCAGCTGTTTATGGATATATCGGCTCCTACAACTACAGAATCAAGGCAGACAGTGGAGCCGGGGTCGTACCCTATGCTAAATGTTGGGATAGTTACATTCTGCCGTCGGCTGGGTATGTCATATACGTATTTTTCTAGGTACCCGGTTAAGACCGAGATTGTGGAGCATATGAATGTACTGAACTCAAACCACCCTAAGGAGTATATAATTCGGGTGCTGCAGGATGATGGGGGTTCCTCGGTTCAGGCCGTGCTGCCTAAGGGATTCGTGGCCATAGACCATGCAGACATTTTTGCTGCACTGGCTCCGTTTAATCCTCGGTTAGACTTCTTCTCCGAAGGTCCATTTGATAAGGCTGTGGACTACATGGACTTTGGATTTGAGGGGCCTGTGGTGCAGGGGATGAAGCCGTATAGGCCCGTGCTGCGGGTAGTGAACAGTGAGGTAGACATGTCTCCTGTGCTGTTTAACATGGGGGTTACGGATGGGCCGAACTCTTTTATCACCATGTCAAAGATACACGGTGGGGTGAGGGTTCCGCACAGGGCTAAAGCGGGTGAGATAAAGGACTGGCTGGTGGTTCCGGAAATGGCTGCTAAGAACGACGCGCTGGTTAAGGCTCTGGATTCAGCAGATGGTAAGCCAGTTTCTAAGCTGGCGACATCGGAGTTTCTGACCAGCCTGGGGCTGCTGGGTCCGGAAGTAGCACGACATATAGAGGAGTACTTTATAGCTTTTCCCTGTGCAGAAAATTTGCTAGCATATGCGGCAGGGATAACCCAGGCGGCTAAGTCTTTCCCTCTGGCTAAGATGCAGAAGATGTCAGACTTGGCTGTAGCTCTGTGTTTTGGGGAGATTCCTGTTATGTAGAGTAGGTCCAAAGACTGGGGGAGTCTAGGTCCTTTGGCCTTGGTTAGATGCATTTTAGGGGGTATAATTCAGTTAGATGGTAATAGAAAGTCCGTTGTGTAAGGACGTGGTGACGGACGTGGGTGGGGGAGGGAGCTATGAATTGGTACGAAAAAAGAGAGCTGGTGAGGTCCCTCCAAAGAACGTCGAGCAGTTTATTGCAAAGTATGACCGTGAGGTAGCTCGGAGGGTTAGGTTGTTCAACATCCGCGACGTAGACGAGGTCAAGGCGGACTTTTACGAGCGCATACTAGAGCAGGGGTGTTTTGAGAAATATGACGAGAAGAAGATTAAAGGGTGGGACACAAGGCCGCCCATTCAAAACTTCGAGCGTTATATATTTCACATTCTGCGGACTTGTCTTATAAATAAATCCAATAGGCAGAGGATGATAGACAGCAGGATGGTGTCGGTGGAGCAGATGGCAGCCAGCTGGAATAGTAATGATGAGGATGGGGGAGGAAGTGAGGCCTGCTACGGCGGTATAGAGGATAATATAGACAAGACCAAGGCCCCGTTTTCGTTGGATGATATTCTTGATATTTGCCATATGTTCCCGGTTCGAGTGTATAAAGAAGTGGCGGGCAAGGTTCAGACTGTAAGCGTGGAAGTTGTGGCCAAGATGATAGCCGAAGGGGGCACTGAGCTGGACATAGCTTCCAAGTTAGGCATATCCAGTTTTTTGCTGGACGCACTTATGGCTGACTTAAGGGTTGTGGCCTCTATGCTTGAGGTTCGCATTAGGGGACTACTTGATGAGGGGGGAGTAGCGTGAGTGGAGAAAGGTATGGATAGTGATAATATGGATGCAGAAATAGAGAAAATTTCCGCTATCCAAAGGTCGCAGATGGATATGGACAGGTTGCTGTACAACCTGCACAAGGCTTCGGAGAGATGGGATTGGATGCAGAGTGAGGCCGGCGCATATAGCAATACGGGAGTGTATAAGACGGCTGGAGTACTTCCCGTTAAGTATAAGGACGCAATCAGGCTGCGCAACGCCCGACTTTGTTTTGAGGCGCGGCAGGACTCGTTCAAAAACGCTGGGCTGGCGTAGTGTTTGTAGGGCAAAGCACCTGCAAACAACAGGCTGTAAAGGTGTCCGATAGGAGGTAGCATGCTAGCAAAGGTATCATCCATCCGACTGGCGTTTCGGGCTACGGACGAGAAGTTTGTTAAACTGTGGGAAGAGAAGCAGGATAGGCCTTGGTTAGGTGGTAGTAATTCAAACATGAGCTATTCTGACATATTCATGTGGGCTGCTCGCAAGGCAACGTGGTATGTTGACGTTGAGAAGTTTGAGGGGGGGAAGGATTACGATGAGAGCCCTGACGTACTTCGGAAGATGAGGGATACTGGCAAGGGCGTGAAAAGTGATTGGAGCGACCTGTGGTCAGACCTTTTCCGCTTTGTTTGGATTCCTGCCATCGAGAAATGGGACAACAAGCTGCCTGAGTCCCAAAGGAGAGACCCTACCGACCCTCAGCATGCAGAATCGTTTTATAGGTGGGTGTTGATGTTGTTGGGAAATAAATTGACCGAGCTTAAGAAGTTTGACATGACTCAGAAGAATCGTGCCCGGAAGCGGTCGGAGCCTATTGAGGTTCCCCGGGACGACCAGGACCCTAGTGAGGGTGTATATGAGGACATAACTCCGGCAGAAGGAGAGGCTTCTTTAAATGAGTTAAATTCTGTCCTTAGTAAGATTGAGGATAAGAAGTGGTTGCAAGACGCCTTGACGGCCATAAAGGACGAAAAAGTTAAGGCGGCTGTGGCAATTATAGTTAAGTACGGTCCCAACAAGGTGCTTTTTAGGGGGGACCAGGAACAGTCGTCTGGACCGGAGGAAACTTCGGATATGTTTAGTAGGCTCAAGGCAGCCACGGGAATGACGTGGCCTAAGCTCAGGGACCTTTTAGCCAGTGATGAAGACTTGAGAGCCCTTTTGATGGAGGGGTTACAGAGGAACCGCCGGAAGAGGGTCAAGGTTAAAGATACCGAGGAAGAGGATACAACTGTTGAGGTATCTGATGAGGGTACCGTAGAGGCAGAGCCGGAGAACGTGCCTGAGAAGCAAAGCGTTTTAAGGATGTAGGGGATAGTGGCTAGGGGCGTTGTGGGCTCCTAGCCACTGGTGTATGTGGGGGGTAATTGGTAGATTTAAATTCTCGCCTTAAATCATATATTACAGCTAACCGAATACCGTCAGTCCTTATTTTTATAGGGGAGACAGGTTCTAGCCGAAGGGATACAGCCTACGAATTTGTGCGCCAGGCTGTTTGTGGTAAGGAGGGTTGCACGTGTAGGGAGTGTCGGGCTATAGAGAGCCGGGAATATGAGCTGATGGATGTGGTCAAGGGGAAGGAGTTTTTTGGTGTGGAGAAAGCCAGAGAACTCCTGCTTACCAAGGCGGTCCCGGCAGGTAAGAAAAGATTTGTTGTAGTTGAGGACCTAGACAACGCGTCTAAGAATGCCTGGAATGCGCTGCTTAAAATACTAGAGCAGCCGCCAGAAAGGACGCACTTCATTATAGCGGCATCTGGTAGGGGTGTGCCTGATACCATAGCCAGCCGTGGTGTGGTGCATTATTTTGGGGCTGTTACGGACGAAGAGATTAAGGATAGGATAGAACAGGACCCTCTGGCAAAATTGATGTGGGGTAAGATTACACCTATAGATAAAGAGCTTTTGTTGGCCGTTTCTGAGGGGTCGTGGGGACGGTTGAGGTCTATTCTGGCTTCGGATGCAGGACTGAAAACCCTTTTAGGCATAGTTCATAATTTTACAGTTTGCAAAATAAAGCCCGAGTTTTTCAGGCAGATAAAGGAGTACGATGGTCTGGAAGACTCAGGGGCAATACCTCTAGAGTCTGTTTTTAGGGTGCTTCTGGAAGGGGTTTTAGAGGACAGGGACTTGGTTTACTCAAAAAGACTCAAAAGAAATATACCTAATTTGGATACTAGGGCTGCTTTAAGGTTAGTCGGAGAGGCTGCCAGGATGAGGTACCAGAGAAAGAGGGTGTGGGAGTACTTGTATCTGACCACGCGTTGACCCACGGTCGTTATAGGAAGCCTGGGAGGGTGTTTAATGGTTCGCAAGATGGGTTTTGCTCGTTTTTTAAGGGACCAAAAGCTCAATAAAACTAAGATTTGGTGCTTTGTGGGTAGCGATGGGGCCCTTGTTAATATGGGGTCCCAGAGGCTCATAAAGCAAATAGGGTGGCCTGTTCGGAGGGTGCAGGGGAAGCTTAGTGCTGTTGGGGTAGGTCACGTTATGGGGGAGCTGGAGCTGGTTGCCGATAGGTGGGTAATGGTTTTAGACGATGCCAAGAAGGTAGACCGTTTTGAGGCTTTTAAAAGAATGGTGGCCGAGACTTTAGGGGATAACTACATTATTATTTTGGCCAGCGAAAAAGCAGACGAAGAATTTTTAGATTGGGCCGGAAATGTAGGCAAGGTTGTTAACTGCGATAAGGTTGAGAACCGCCGGGACCTGATGGAAATTTTAGAAAATATTTTTGCCGACGCCAACATCCGTCTGGCCAGCCAGGCAGGGCAGGCAGTAATGAATCTGTCAGGTTTTTCGGTGGGGCCGCTAAGGAACGCAGCTAGGCTTCTTCGCATGTACTACGACCCTGAAGGAGGGCCCTTGGAGCTGGACTACTCGGACGTGGTTAAGGTCGTACCAGCTCTCAATTATGAAGACGTTTTCGCCGTGGTGAGTGAGGTATTGTACGGTAGGATGGCTACAGCAGTTGATTATTACCAGAAGCTTTCCGATAGGGAGGACGTTCAGTGGCTGTTCTTGGACCGACTTCTCTCAATATTTAGGGATTTGTGGGTTTACTCCAGGCTGGGGGAGTTGGGCTTGGAGCAACAGGAGGACCTAGGGCTGGATTCTAGGACGTATGCAAAAATAGGGGCGTTGACCCCTCCAAGTGAAGAAATGCTATCTCGTATATATAGGCTCGTGCTGGACGTTTACGGGTCAACTAAAAGGGCTGCAGACCAGGATTTTGTGGTTGAGAGCCTACTGGTTTTTGTTATCAGAATTTTAAGAGGAGAGGATGTTGGAAGATTCCCTACTACTAAGGCGTCAGCGAAGGCGTGAGCGCTGCGCTAACTGTGGCAAGACGATAGCGGCAGGAAACGAAAAGAGGCTCATGGGGTTTACCCTAGGCCCTCGGTGCTTCCTAATAGCGTCCGGTCTTTTACAGGACGACAAGACTCACATTCGTAGGATTTTTAAATTAATGGCTACAGCAGAGAGGCAGGCAGATGCCACGGACCCGTAAAGCTCAGATGGACATTGAGGGGGTACAAGCACAGGCCGCCCCTAAATTGAAGAAGGGGGTAGACCCCGAAATGATGAAGGCCCCTTATTATAAAGGGGAAGACAACGCTTTTATTCTTACGGTAGAGGATTGGAAGGCATGTTTGGATTTGTGTAAGCAGGCAGAAATTTGTGGGTGGGACATTGAGACTACCGGCAAGGACCCGTACAAAGACACCATTCATGGATTTTCCCTATCGTGGGCTCCGGGGTGTGGAAGGTACGTATATTGGAGTTTTATAGAGCAGCACAGGGAGCTGTGCACCAAGGACATGAACGCCTTGAGGCTTGTAACCCACGGCGGCAAGTTTGACTTTCATTTTACAGCGGAACACTGGCCGGAGTTAGACCCAACTATTGAAGCAGACACGATGCTTTTGTTGCACTTGGAGGACCCTGACCAGAAGAAGGACCTTAAGGGTTCGGCATGGAGGCACTTGAAGGTCCACATGATGACTCTTCCCGAGTGTCTGGGGATTAAAGAGGAGGAATGGGACCAGAGCAAGATAGTTATAGATTTTGATAAGGTTCCTAAAGAGAGGCTGCTTCAGTATGGTTGTGGTGACGCCGACCTGACCAGACAACTTTACTTTCAAAAGGTTAAGGACATCAGGGACAATTTTGGGAAGGCTGAGTCCGTGGACGTGCCTTTGCAGGTGCCTGTTTTGAGGGACATCGAGCGTTGGGGTTTGAACATTGATAAGAAGTACCTTGAGGCATTGGTGCCCATATTTGAAAGGTGCTTGGTGAGGATGCAGAAAAATATTTACGATGTGGTAGGTCACCAGTTTGATATAGAGTCGCCACAGCAGGTAGGGAAGGTGTTATTTGATGAGATGGGACTGACCCCGTTAAAGTATACTAAAAAAACATTGAGGCCTTCTACCACGGCAGACGATTTGGAGAAACTAGCCAAGTCTACGGACAACGAGGTTTTGAGTTGGATAGTCGAGTACAAGCACCATAAACATTCGTTGACAGCGTATGTGAACGGGACATTGAATGGGGTGGGGCCCAAGACAGGTAGGCTCCACGCAGAATACATGGTCTGCGGAGCCCCTACTTACCGGCTGGCGTGTATAGGCGGAAAGCTGGATGGGGGTTCGTTAAATGTCCAGCAGGTGCCTAAAGACCCTGAGGAGCTAGAGGTTGAGCTGGCGGATGAGGAGAAGGATAGGCTTATAGCAGCAGGAGTAGAAGTTAAGCCGGGAACTAACGGTTTGTCCAGAGTGGTATACATGGCTAGGAAGGCGTTTGTGGCAAGCCCTGGAAGGTACCTTGTTTCGGCAGACTATCAGGCAGTTGAATTTCGCATTATGGTCAACCATTCGGGTGAGAAGGGGATAGGTGTAGCTATTCGCTCAGGTAAGGACGCACACCTTTTCGTTTCGCAGATTATATATCGGAAGCCTGAGGAAGACGTTTCTAAGCCTGAAAGAGATGCAGTTAAGGCTCTTTGCCTGCACCCGGATACGTACATATGGTCTAATGGGATGCAGAGGATTGGAGAGGCGAGAGTAGGAGACACAACAAAGCTACCGTTTTCTAAAGGAGACGGAAATATATCGGCTGTGTATAAAAGGCAACGACCGGAGTGCGTAAAGATAACCACTAAGGCTGGTTTTAGGGTAACAGGTTCTTTAGAGCATAAGTTTTACGTGATGAGAAAAGGGACGCCTGAGTGGGTGTGCCTGCAGGACATTAAACCAGGAGATTGGGTTGGAATAAAGGTAGGAGATAACTTTAGTGGGGAGTGGCCTAAGTTTAAGGATAGGGAGTACCAGGATAGAAATTTTATAGATGTAGAAAAAAGATGGGTGCCTGGAAAGAGACTTACTAAAGAGTGGTGTTTGTTTTTAGGGCTGCTGCTTGGAGATGGGTGCATGCACAAAGACGCAGGTATGCTAAGCATGCATAGTGAGGATGAGGATGAGTTAAGGGAGCTTCAAAGAGTTTCCAAAAGTGCTACGGGTAAGGCAGGTTCGTATTTTAAGTGCTTGGATAGAAAGGGATGGACTTGGAGATTGGGGTATGCGCCTGTTGTTAGATTCTTAGAGAGATTAGGAGGTGTGGAACCCAGAAATAAGTACATTCCTGATATCGTGCTGAGAGCGCCAAAGGAGGGGTTGTGCGCCCTATTAAGGGGCCTCTACTCAACAGACGGCTCTAACACCAGGAGTCAGATAGGGGTTAGGTTTGCTTCTACTTCAGAGACAATGGCGCATCAGGTACATCAAATTTTATTAAGGTTGGGGATAAGGGCAAGAATTGCACCCGACTTAAGCAACAATCGTAAGAATAGAAGGTATAAGGTGCTGTGGGTCGTTACTATAGGCAGTTATGAAGATGCGGTTAGATTTAGAGACCTGATAGGTTTTGTGATGAGGCGTAAAAACAAATCTCTAGAAAAATCACTGAGTAGGAGCAGAGCCAGGAAAGATAATTTTTACATCCCTCAACAGGAGAGCAGGCTAAGAGTGATAGCAGGGCTGGAGGACCAGGGCGGAAGGGGGGTAGGTGGTATATCAAAGTTAAAGTGTGGTGCTGTTCAAGGTAGGATTAGGGATAAGTTAAAGGAGTGTATAAGGGGACACGGAGCTGTCCGTTTAAGTCCTAAAAGATGGGAAATGGTTAGAAAACAACTGCAAAGTAAGAAGCTGTTAATTCCAGAGGCGCAAGACATAGATAAGGTTGCATCTACGGGTTTTTGGTGGGATGAGGTGAGGAGTAAGGAGCACGGGATTGGAGGGGAGTTTTTTGATATAACAGTCCCGGGTGAGCATGCGTTTGTCGCGAACGGGTTTGTTTCTAAGAACTCATACGGCCTTGCGTATGGCATGCAGCCGTGGGGGCTTAAAGAAAGGCTAGGAATCTCCGAAGAGATGGCCATAGAGCTTTACAATGCTTACTTTAGGTCATTCCCTAGAATTAAGCAGTACATTCAGGCGGTGCAGCGGAGAGCAAGAAGAGACGGATTTATAGTCACTGCAGGCGGTCGGCGTAGATTTGTAGAGAAGGAGTACGAGACATCTAGGAGCAGAGGGGATAGAAGCTCGATAAATACGACCATCCAGGGCAGCGCTGCGGATGTTATGAGAATGGCACTGGTTAAGACATACTACTACATGAGGGATAAGTACGGGGATAAAGTTTGGCTGATAGCCACTTTACACGACCAGATTTTATTTGATGTGGATAAAAGCATTCCCTTGGAGGAGTTTGTTAAGGATGTAAAGAAGGCTATGGAAATGGACAGGAAGGAGTGG
>Ga0315284_10004016_pt1 | contig 20902 bp, 18 predicted proteins | sample YL17G09_16_MG_FD_203696 | JGI IMG/M metagenome (GOLD analysis project Ga0315284, IMG submission 203696) | Sediment microbial communities from Yellowstone Lake, YNP, Wyoming, USA - YL17G09_16 | ecosystem: Environmental > Aquatic > Freshwater > Lake > Sediment | place: USA: Wyoming | collected...
TACAATACCGACGACGATCACAAAAATATTTGTGATAATTTTCAGTAAACGGCTTCGTATTTTCCCGGTAAAAAGAATTTGAGCGAGCGGTGGTATAATGGTCACTGCAATGATAACCGAGGCAAGAAGCGCGAATGTCTTGGTAAACGCCAGCGGCTTGAAAAGCTTTCCTTCCGCGGCCTGCATGGTAAAGACCGGAAGAAAGCTCACAATGGTCGTTGAAATCGCTGTCACAACAGCGCTGCCAACCTCGCTCGAAGCCCGGAAAATGACCTCCAGCCTGTTTTCCTCGGGCGGGGCGCTTTCGAGGTGTTTCAGGATATTTTCTGTGATGATGATACCCATATCAACCATCGTTCCGATTGCGATGGCTATACCGGAGAGGGCAACGATATTGGCGTCGACCTTGAATTGTTTCATGGCGATGAAACACATCAGGACAGCGAGCGGCAACAATCCGGAAATGAGAATCGAACTCCTGAGATGCACAACCATGACGATAATAACGATGATCGTGATCAAGATTTCTTCGACCAGCGCAGTATTCAGGGTGCCGAGCGTTTCATAGATGAGACCGGAACGGTCGTAGAAGGGGACAATCGTAACCTGGCTGACAGTTCCATCAGGAAGCGTCTTTTTGGGCAGGCCCGTCGAGATTTCACTGATTTTTTTCTTGACGTTGTTGATGGCCGCGAGCGGATTTCCACCATACCGTACAACGACAACACCGCCGACGACCTCGGTTCCCTCCTTGTCGAGAACTCCCCGCCGCACAGCAGGGCCGAGTGTCACATGTGCAACATTTTTTACCAGTATGGGAACGTTGTCATTGACCTTTATCACCGAATTCTCGATATCTTCAAGCTTTTTTATGAATCCGATGCCCCGTATCAGGTATTCGACCTTGTTGATTTCGATCATCTGTGCCCCGACATCGAGATTGGCCATGCTGACCGCCATCACAACCTCCTCGATCTCGACATTAAAAGCCCGCATGGCGTCCGGGTCTACATCGACCTGGTATTCCCTGACAAAACCCCCGACCGAAGCGACTTCGCTGATTCCCTCGGCAGAGAGAAGGGCATAGCGAACATAGTAATCCTGGATACTCCTCAATTCCTGGAGTTCCCATCCGCCTGTCGGCTTGCCCCGTTCGTCACGGCCTTCGAGGGTATACCAGAATACCTGGCCAAGGGCTGTGGCATCAGGGCCGAGTGTGGGCGTTACACCCTGCGGGAGCACACCGGAAGGCAGACTGTTCAGCTTTTCAAGAATCCGTGATCTCGACCAGTAAAAATCGACCTTCTCATTGAAAATAACGTAGATTGTCGAAAAGCCGAACATCGAAATACTCCGGATAGTCTTCACCCCCGATATGCCGAGGAGCGAAACGGTGAGCGGGTAGCTTACCTGATCCTCGACATCCTGGGGAGACCGACCCATCCATTCCGTAAAGACGATCTGCTGGTTTTCTCCGATATCCGGAATTGCATCGACCGGCACCGGATTACGCTGGAGGCCGAATATTTTCCAGTCGAAGGGAGCCACGAGAATGCCCCATCCGATCATCATGATGACAATGATGAAGACAAAGAGCTTGTTCGTCAGGCAAAACCAGATAACCCGGTCTATCAAACCCATCTCGCGAAGCTGCACAGGAGAGTCCATCAATGTCCTTTCATCATGTATTCGGGTTATGGTGTCCCTTTTGAGATAGTTTCTTCGAGCGATCCGCATTTAGGCATCGAGGAACCGAACCACGGATTTGCTGTTTCGGCAGATTCCTGGAGCCAATCCGCCCCCTTGTTTTCGAAGGCCATCGGGCAGTGAAAACGATAGATCGCAACTTTTCCGGTTACCCCGAATTGACGGGCAACGCGTATCATCACCTGTGAAAGCATATTGAATGAGATTCGCGCATCATCGATCGTTTTCGCACCGGCGATGTTGCCCGCGCTCGTATTTAACATATCGAGCTCTTTCATCCAGGCTGTATGGGCCTGGTGACTGAGAAGGGTCATGTCGACAGTCTTCAGAGCGGTGGTGAATTTTCCCGCGCTTTTCACAGAGGCATCGAGGGAATCAGTGCTCAGAGCCTTGTGTATCTCAAAATATGCACGGTAAACGTTGTCGAGCTGTTCCTTGAATTGCATCGAAACCCCGGAAGTATCCGCCATAGGGGCCGTTTCTTTCATATCCATCCCCGAAGTTTCATGCCCTGTGTGCTGCTCAACCACCTGTGATTGTCCGTGATGAGTGGGCGGCATGACACCCCCTGCAGGATTCATCATGCTCGGCCGGGCGAGTATCTGGATTGCGCTGTCGATCTTGAAGTTCCCGTTGACAACGACCCGTTCTCCTTCGCTCAGGCCCTCGGTTACCTGGTAATAATCGCCGGCACGATGGCCGAGCACTACTTCCCTGCCCTCGTAGGTGTTCTCTTTTTCAGGCACTTCGATATAGACGATCGCCCGTTTCCCGGTAATCAGCGGAGCTGAGGCGGGAATGACGAGCGGTTCGGTCTTACGTCCGGTGATTGAAGTGAGGTTCGAATAAACGATCGCATGGACAAACATTTCCGGTTTGAGCTTTAAACCCCGATTCGGCAGGCTGACCCTGACCTTTATTGTACGGGTCCTGTCGTTGAGGACGGGATCAATGAAAGTGACTTTCCCCGTGAACACCTCGCCCGGAAATGCCTCCGCTGTGAAAGTGACCTTCTGGCCGAGACGGATGAATTCGATATCGGATTCATACGCATCAAGATTCACCCATACCTCGGAGAGGTCGGCGATGGAGTAGAGCTCTGTTCCGGTGGCGATATACATGCCTTCGAGGGCGTTTTTATGAATGACGATTCCGTTTATGGTGCTGTTGATGGTCACATGCTCCGAAAGCTCGCGGCTCTGCTCGAACGACGCGATCTGTTCTAAATTAAGACCGAGCAGACGGAGTTTTTCACGGGCGGCATCCAGCGTCCGGCTCATAACCTCTTTCGTCGTCGTAAATTCCGAGCGCTTCACACTGTCCGACATGTTCAGAACCTGGAGCAGCTCTTCCTGAGCGCTGTACAGTTCGGGACTGTAGAGGTCGGCAAGCGGTTCCCCCTGTTTGACCCATGTTCCGGTGAAATCGACATACAGATGATCGATGCGGCCGGGGAACCAGGCCGAAATGGTCTTCACTTTCGTCTCATCGTAGGTAACCTTGCCGACAAACCCGATCTCTTTCTCCACATCCTTGCGAGCGACCGGGGCAACCGCAATTCCTGCAAGTTTCACCGCATAGGGTGAAAGAGTCAGTTCCCGTTCCGATCCCGTATCCTGAGAAGTTGTTGTCACCGGTATCAGATCCATGCCGCAGATAGGGCACTGACCGGGACCAGGCTGCCTGATCTGCGGATGCATCGAGCAGGTCCATATCCGGACGATTTGGTCTTCAGTGATGTTTTCCGATACTGCGGGAGATGAAAGAGATTCATGGTGCGTCGGGGCTAATACCCCCCTGATGAGAAATCCGATCAAAAAGGCAATAACGAGGAACAGTGCAACCATGTATTTTTTCAGTGTTTGTTTTAAGGATATCATTGTATTAACTCCTCTATTCAGTGAACGTTTTATTATATCTTTTTATCGGTCAAATCCTGTCCAACGAGCATTTCCAACTCAGAAAAGTACTGCGCGTGGTTACTCAGCATACGCTCGTACATCATTTCGAGATCGAGCAGGGTCGATTGGGCATCAAGCAGGTCGAGAAAGTCCGCTGTCCCGGCTACATAAGCGAGGGTCGAAACATCGAGCGACTCCTGCGCCTTCGGGATGAGCACATCCCGGTACAGGCCGATTTTCCGTCTGGCATCGCGGTAATTATAAAGCGCACGGTTAAGTGCTGCATCCAATGAATTTTCACGGGAGTTCAGGGAAGAAACAGCCGTTGTGCGGGTAATTTCCGCCTCGCGGACGGCAGCCCTGTATTTATTTCTCCATAAAGGAATGGTCACACCGAACATGGCCATGAGCGGATTCATGCCGCTATCGGATTCACCCGACATTCGGGCATTGACTTTTTCATAGTCCAAGCCCACGGTGAAGTCCGGATAAAACTGTTTTTTTGCAAGGTTTATCGTGTCTGTTTCACGGGCAATTCGGATATCGAACTCGCGGAGCTCCGGATTCTTTTCCCTCATGAGGCGGTAGAGGGACTCCTCGGTCCGTGTGAGGACATAGTCGGGTATCAAAGCCGGAGCCGGGAGATACTCGTCAATGGCTCTGTTCAGGAGAGCATTGAACTCTGCAATGAGAGGGTTCTTCATGTCATTGAGACCCACCAGTTGCTCTTCGAGTTTCGCAATCTGAACCTGAGCCTTGATGACATCGGCATACGAGGCTTTTCCTGCAATATATCTGATACGGGCGTTGTGCTCGATGACTGTCATGAGTTCCAGATTTTTATGAGTGATTTCGATTGCTCTGGTCAGATAATAGTATTCGAAATAGGCAAGCTTGACCCTGTAAAAAAGGTTCGTTTTCAGAGCCTCGAACTGCTCCCGAAACTCCTGCGATTCTTTCAGGGCGACCTCTTTGTGCAGATCCAATGTGCCGAACCATGGAAACATCTGCTCAACATTGAATTTATTGCTTTCTGGAATGACACCGGTGTTAATATTTTCGATATAATAGGTATAGGAAAACCGGGGATCGGGAAGAGATTGAACCTGCGGTACTTTTTCAAGGGATGCTTTCCACCGGTTAAATGCCGCCTCAAGTTCCGTATTGTGCAGAGCTGCATACCGTAAGTAATGGTCAAGCGAAGAGCCTTCATTCAATTCCGGAGGAGCCGGCGCCTGCAACTGGTCTTCTCCGATGACGGCCTCACCCGATTGCCGCACTTCCGTAATGTTTCCCCTTTCGATTTCTCCTGCGGCAGGACTAACGGACAGCACTGCCATCAAAAAAACAAGGCATGTTCTAACAATCGGAAACGGTTTTATTGTCATTTTTCAATCCCTCCAATCTGCCGTGATATGGATGATAAGGGTAAAATAGAAACATGTTTTTCATGTATACCACTTCTCGCTCAGGATCTCATAAAAAAATACAATTAAGTTATTTTCTATAGTTTTTCCATACAGTACATATCACTGTTAAGTCAATGTGTGAATTTAAAATAAGTTCCCGTCTTTTCCGTATATTTACGAAATATAATCGAATCAGTCAATAACTTTTTATGTTAAATTATTATTTTATCTATAATAATAATGATAAATAATTTCTCAAAGAAGAAAATGATTAAAGGGTGTACATTATCGGGTGAAATAGTTCATAGAGAAGTAAAAAACATTTGCCCAATAGCTACTATTTAACGACATTTCTTTCCATGTAGAAAGACTTAGCACAAATATAAGGAGTTCAACTTATGGAATTTACTCTATTAAGTGGCATTGTAATTGCTGTTCTCGCTGGACTCGTTATGGGAACCAGTCCCTTTCCACTCAAGCTTATGGATAAGTTTCAATACGAACAATTCGGTTTTATATCCATGTTCGCAGCGCTGTTTATCATACCATGGGTGATAACGGTGAGTTCATGCCCTGATGCGATTTCTGTCTTCAGCGAGTTAGACCGGGCTCTCCTGATCAAATCCAATATTTTTTCTTGTGCATGGGGCATCGCCCAGATACTTGCAATGCTCTGTTTTGTGAGAATCGGCGTAGCTTTAACCTATGGCATTCTTTGCGGAATAGGGGCATGTGTTGGTGTCATCACCCCTCTGATCATTAAGGCATCCGGTCAGTTCGAGGCGGCATCGGATATTACTTCAAAAGCTGGAATGACCATTCTCTCTGGTGTGGTGGTTATGCTCCTGGGTATCCTTTTCGCCACACTCGCAGGATTCGGACGGGAGAAACTGGAAAAAGCCGCAGGAAAGACACAGGAGAAACCAGGTGGATTTGCTCTTGGACTGATCATGGTGGTTATTGCCGGAGTATTGTCTGCAGGATGGGGTTTTGCCTTCGTTTATAGTCAGGGACCGATAATCGAAGCAATGAAAGACCATGGCGCCGGTGATTTTTCCGCCAGTATCGCGGTATGGGCGTTCGTACTGTTCGGTGCCGCCTTTGTTAATATACTGTATCCCGTTTACCTTATGAGCAGGAAAAGATCATGGAATGTACTTTTGACATGTACAAAGGATATCTGGTTATCGGTGACGTATGGTGTATTGTTTTTTTCAGCTTCCGTGTTGATGGCTAATGGTATGTTACGGCTTGGAGCCTTAGGCGCTTCTGTTGGTGTCGGCATCACTCAGGGCATGCTGATAGTAGGTGGAGCCTCACTGGGGTTCTTGAGCGGTGAATGGCGGGGTATCACCGGCACACCGAGAACACACATCAAAACGGCGATAGCGGTATTGATAGTTGCTGTGATGATCATGGCTTATGGAAACTCATATTAAGTCTCTGTGTATACACCGAAGACGCTCTATCGATAAGTGGCAACTTCTGAAATATGAAGATGTAAAACCGCAAAGAGAAAGGTATTGAACCTGTGAAGAAAAAGATGATTGGGGGCCAACTGTCATGGAGTTTTTCCTCTTCTACTGTCAAAGCCTCTGTGACCGAGCAGGGTGGACATCTGGCTCCGGTCGTTTTCGACCGGACGGGACGAAAAATAAAACCATATACTATCCCACCCTGGTCGAAGGAAAAACTGCCCGATAATCTTCCTCAGATGTTAAAAGTATTGAGAGGAGACTTCTTCTGTATGCCCTTTGGAGGAAATGAATCACCGTACGGCAAAGAGAAGCACCTTCCTCACGGGGAAACGGCAAATAAAAAATGGAAGTTCAAGGATTTGATACGAGAGGCGGACCGGGTTACAATTCATCTGCGCATGAAGCCGAAGGTCCGGCGGGCTGTAGTGGACAAGAAGATTACTGTGGTGGACGGTCACAATGCGGTTTACAGCCGGCATATAATCACAGGAATGAGCGGTAAAATGACTTTTGGGCATCACCCCACGGTGCGGTTTCCCGACAAATCCTTGAGCGGAGTGATATCTACAAGCAGAATCAAGTACGGAATGGTCTCACCACAGCAAGTCGAGAATCCCGAAAACCGCGGCTATTCGTGCCTCCAACCGGGTATGAAATTTGAGCGATTGAACCGGGTGCAGATGATTACGGGAGAGTATGCAGACCTGAGCCGTTATCCGGCGCGCAGAGGGTTTGAAGATATTGTAATGCTGGTGACTGCGCCCTGTGAGCCTTTTGCATGGACAGCGGTGACTTTTCCTGAAGAACGATATGTGTGGTTTTCGTTGAAAGATCCGGCTGTATTGAAACAAACACTTCTCTGGATGTCCAACGGCGGTCGTCATTATGCTCCTTGGAACGGACGACATATTAATATTATGGGTATGGAGGAATTGACATCGTATTTTCATTACGGCCTTGCCGAGTCTGTTCAGGAGAATTGCATCAACAAGCTTGGAGACGATACGTACCTTGAATTTAATCCTGATAAACCTCAGGCGATAAACTTTATCACGGCGGCGGTTGAAATCCCCGATGGGTTTGATTGTGTGAAAAATATCGAACCGGGTAAGGAGCAGAGTTCTGTAATATTAACAGCCAACAGTGGGGTGCATATCACCGTACCCATCGAATACAATTTTTTGAAATCAGAGAGTTAAGGAGTAATTCTACCGACGCATTATGGAGGAAGTGACATGAGGCTGGAAAAGAAAGTAGGAATTATAACGGGAGCTGCGACAGGTATCGGTAAGGCGATTGCACAGGTTTTCCGGAGAGAGGGTGCAAGGGTGGTGGTAGCCGATCTGGATGCAGTGCGAGGAGAAGGTGTTGTCGCGGACATTAAAAAACAAGGCGGGGAAGCTCTGTTTGTTAAGGCAAATGTGTCTATAGAACCCGATGTGATCCGGATGATCGAAAAGACACTGTCAGTTTTCGGTAAAATTGACATAATGGTAAACAATGCCGGTATAATTTATCAGAGTCTCACTATAAACATGAGCGTCGAATGGTGGGATAAGATCCTCAGGAATAACCTGCGAAGTTGTTTCCTGTGCGCCCGTGAGGCGGCCAAAGCAATGATCAAAACCGGTGAAGGGGGGAAAATTGTGAATATTTCTTCCATTCACGCCAGCCTTTCTGAACCGCAGGCATGTGCATATACTGCAGCAAAAGGCGGTATGGAGGCATTCTCGCGAACCCTGGCTACCGAGCTTGCTCCCTATAAAATAAATGTAAACTGTGTAGAACCGGGAGCCACATTCACCGATCTGACCATCCCGATGTATACCGAGCCAGTAAAAAAGGCCCTGTTTGAACGAATACCGCTCAAAGAGATAGCCCAGCCTGAATGGATTGCCGATGGAGTCGTATTTCTGTCATCAGACGAGGCCCGCTATATCACAGGCCAGGTATTGGTCATTGACGGTGGTTATATAATGGATGGAAGTCTTCCGGGAGCACAATACTGGACTGAATAGGGAGTATTTTTCATGGACAATCAAAGATTACAACGATTGAGAAGCGCTATGGAAAAAGAAAACCTGGATGCCCTTGTATGCAGGCTTCCGGAAAATGTTGTTTTTTTAAGCGGGTACTGGCCGCTCAATGGCTGGTCTTTTCTTGCATTCCCCCGTGAGGGAAAACCCGTCTGTATTGTGCCGCATTGTGAAGAAAAAGAGGCACGGGAAGAATTATGGGATGCGGACTGTGTTTCGTTTCTTTTTGGCGTTTTGGCAGCGGGTAATCCTTACAGGGAAATCAAAAATGCCCTGATAGATATATCCGCCGGTAAAAACTGGACGCATATCGGCTATGAGGGGGATTTTGAATCTGTCGCCCCGCCATGGAACGCTGCAGAGCCTGCCATACCCGCAGAAACTACTCGTAATCTTTTTAAGGAAGTATTTGGGCGGGAATCCCTTGTCGATGCAACCGGTTTTTTGATCTCCCAAAGATCATGCAAAACGTCTTATGAAATTGAGAAACTCCGGATAGTCAATGAAATCTCCGCCTTTGGATTAAAGACTTTTTTTGAATTGGTTGCACCGGGAATCAGCGGCGTCGAGATTGTGGCGGAAGTTGAGCAGGCTGTTATGAAGCAGGGTACCGGTTATAAAGGCGCTAAACGAGTGCGGGCATTCGCTCAGGTTTCAACCGGAGTGGAAGAAACTGCGGCAGGTTTCAGGCCGATGGTGATTTCCTCAGCCAGGAATCTTGAATCCGGCGACAGTGCGTTGATCGAAATGGGCGTTGTTGCGGATGGATTCTGGAGTGACCGGACACGTTTCAGTGTTGCAGGTAAACATACCGAACAACAGGCCCGTATTTTTGAGATCATAAAATCCGCACAGGAAGCCGCTATAGCACAAGTGCGGTCAGGCGTCACCGCCGGAGAAGTCGATGAGGCTGCCCGTGCCATAATCAGAGATGCAGGTTATGAAAGGGAATTTCTGCACGTTACCGGTCATGGATTAGGATTCCGCTACCATGAGCCGGTCCCCCTTATCTGTCCCGGCAGCGATTTTGTCCTTGAGGCCGGTATGGTGCATACAGCGGAACCAGGAATATATTCACCCGAAATTGGAGGTTTCAGGCTGGAAGATAATGTTGTGGTAACTGAAGACGGATGTGAAGTGCTGGGCCCGGCCGCAAAAGATTTTATCTTCTGATGATAAAATTGAACAGTTACGAGGGCGGTGAAAAAGTATTTTTTTCACGCGCCCGATAATGAAATATGTTGTCTGTTTGCTGTCAGGGGCATGTAAATCAGCACTTCGTACTGACCCTTGACAGTCATGTATCTATACTGATGATATTTTTCACCGGGCTTTATAAAGTTTTATTCAACGACTATGTATAAAAGAAACCTGAGGAGAATACTATATGCAGTATCAGCTTCCATATGACTACCTTCCACTTCTGGAGATTCCTGGGGAAAATCTCATCGGCATATTCGAGGCAGGTTTGGAAAAACCGACTTTATCACCTGAAAAAATTATAAGAGGTGCTCTCGAAAATCCGATAGGTTCTCCATGCCTCTCAGAGCTTGCCAGAGATGCGAAACATGTTTTGATTCTCTGCGACGATAATACACGATACACACCAGCGTATCTCATTGTGCCTCATATAATAAATGAATTGCATAAGGGTGGCTTGACTGACGACCGAATTCGTTTTCTTATCGCTAAAGGTTCACATAAGTTAATGACTGATGAAGAATTAGTCGCAAAACTGGGCAAATCAATTTGTGAGAACTATGTTGTTGAACAGCACAATCATGATGTTATTGAAGAACTTATTCCTACAGGGGTAGAGCTTGATGGCGTACAATTTTTAATAAATAAACGGTTGAAAGAAGCTGATCTCATCATCGGTATCGGGAATATTGTTCCGCACATGATTAAAGGTTTTTCCGGTGGAGGTAATATCATTTTGCCCGGTGTCAGCGGAGGATTGGATGCAATCGGTAAAATGCACTGGCAGACTCTCGAAAGTCCTGTTGAAGATGTTCTCGGAGTTCCTGACAATAAGGCGAAATCACTCATCGATATGGTGGCCCGTAAAGCAGGATTGAATTTCATTGTGAACGTCATTGTGAACAATGACACGGAAATCCTCCATGCTGTGGCTGGAGATCCGGTTCACGCATACCGAAAAGGTGTTGAATGTGCATCACAGGTGTTCAATGTCTCCATCCCGCGAAAAGCCGATATCGTTGTTTTCGATGCCTATGGAAACGACCTTGACTTCTGGCAGGCAAACAAGGGGCTCAATCCCTCATACATCTGTATGAAACAGGGGGCTTTGGTGATATTGATCGCCGATTGTCCGGGAGGTATCTGTCATAATATTCCCGAGATACTTCGATATGGATTCAAGGATAAAACGAAAATCATGGACCTGCACAACAAAGGTGTCCTCAATCCGTTGGTATCTCATTTCCTTCTCTCAATCCATCGTATGATCATGGAAAGGGGACGGTTGATCATTGTGAGTCGCGGTATTTCCAGGGAAGATGCCGAGCATGTTGGTTTTATTTATTCGAAAACTCCGCAGGATGCTCTTGATAAAGCATTTCATTTGAAAGGCCCTGATGCCTCGGTAATCGTTCTCAGACATGCCGGGAATATATGTCCCAGGATATACAATACACTGCAATAATACCAACTAATGTCTTGTTTACTCTGTAAAACTCGAATTATTCACAAATGTATGAATATTTTAATTATTCCGGCACTCAGTCCCTGCACCCATTTCTCTCGGGCGAAAGAAAAGAAGGATGGGCTTGTTCAATAGTGTCATGTCTTTCCCCCTGAGGAATCGCCGGGCGAACAAGCACTTTCCCGAAAAGAAAGATCAGGCGTCAGGGTGGACAGGAAGGAGATTGAGATTCCCGGGAAATAACGTCCACTGATACGGTTTTTTTATTGAATTACCAGGAACATTTCTCCAGATTACAGGTTGAATACACGGAATTTTTTTGTGACTTTACTATGAAATAATTGGAGGTATATATACACAATGAATCTTAATAAATTTACCCTTAAAAGTCAGGAAGCACTTGAGCGCGCCCACTCTTACGCGGCCGAATTCAGCCACCCGCAGGTCGAGCCGGAACATCTCCTCCTCGCGCTCATCACGCAGGAAGAGGGGCTCACAAGGAACATACTGTCGAAGCTGGAAGCAAACCCGGACGCTGTCGAAACCCGTATCCGTGAAGTGCTCCACGCCATGCCGAAAGTGTCGGGACAGGCCCAGATATACCTGTCGCAGGCTCTATCGGCTGTCCTCAACGCCGCCCAGAAAGAGGCGGGCAGGATGAAGGACGAGTATATCACTGTGGAACACCTCCTCCTGGCCATCAGCGCCGAGAAGTCACGGGCGTCGGATGTGCTCACTGCTTTCAGGGTCACCAAGGACCAGATATACCGGACGATGGTCGAACTCCGCGGAAAACGCCAGGTCACCGACCAGGATCCCGAGTCTAAATACCAGGCGCTCGAGCGTTACACGCGCGACCTGACAAAGCTCGCACGCGACGGCGACCTCGACCCTGTCATCGGACGCACTGAGGAAATCCGCCGTGTCATGAAAGTTCTGAGCCGGAGAACCAAGAATAATCCCGTGCTCATCGGCGAACCCGGTGTCGGTAAAACAGCGGTCGTCGAGGGCCTAGCACAGAAGATAGTGGAAGGTGATGTGCCGGAATCGCTCCGGAACCGCCGGATTCTCATGCTCGATCTGGCGGGTATGATCGCCGGGAGCAAATTCCGGGGCGAATTCGAGGAGCGGATGAAAGCGGTCATCCACGAGGTCGAGGAAGCGGAAGGCACAATTATCCTCTTCATCGACGAACTCCATACGCTTGTGGGCGCAGGTGCGGTCGGTGGCGCAATGGACGCTTCGAACATGCTCAAACCCGCCCTCGCCCGTGGACGGATGCGAACTGTCGGCGCCACCACGATCGACGAATACCGGAAAAACATCGAGAAGGATGCCGCCCTCGAACGACGGTTCCAGCCAATACTGATCTCCGAGCCGACAGTAGAGGACACCATATCCATTCTGCGCGGTCTCAAGGAACGGTACGATGTCCATCACGGCGTCCGTATCCAGGATTCGGCGCTCATTGCCGCAGCCCGGCTTTCTGAGCGGTATATCACCGGCCGCTTTCTTCCCGACAAGGCGATCGACCTCATCGACGAGGCCGCCGCGGAATTGCGGATCGAGATCGATTCGATGCCTTCGGAGATGGACGCCATCAAGAAACGTATCATGCAGCTCGAGATCGAAAAAGCCGGTATCAGGAAGGAAAAAGACGCCGGCGACCGTCTCAAACCGATCGAAGAGGAACTGGCCGGGCTCAACGAAGAGTTCACTGCCCTGAAAACGCAGTGGGACTCGGAAAAATCCGCTGTTCAGGCCATCCGTGACCTGAAGGAGCGGATCGATCAGCTCAGGGTAGCCGAGGTGCAGGCGCAGCGTGACGGCAACCTTGAGCGTGCCGCGACGATCCGTTACGGAGAGCTTGTGGACGCCGAAAAGAAGATGAAAGAAGCCGAGGAAAGGCTAGCGCAGGTCCAGCAAAAAATGAAACTGGTCCGTGAGGAAGTCTCTGAGGAGGACATTGCGGAAGTGGTCGCCAAATGGACCGGCATACCGGTGTCACGCCTGCTCGAAGGGGAACGGGAAAAACTGATCCATATGGAAGAGCGCATCCACGAGCGTGTCATCGGTCAGGACGAGGCTGTCAGGGCGGTGTCCAACGCGGTCAGGCGGTCACGTGCCGGTCTCGGTGACACCAACCGGCCGATCGGGTCGTTCATGTTTCTCGGGCCGACCGGTGTGGGTAAAACAGAACTGGCCCGTGCGCTCGCGGAATTTCTCTTCGACGACGAGGCTGCGATGGTCAGGATCGATATGAGCGAGTACATGGAAAAACATACCGTATCGAGGCTGATCGGCGCTCCCCCGGGATATGTGGGGTATGAGGAAGGCGGCCAGCTTACCGAAGCGGTCCGGCGGCGCCCTTACCAGGTCGTGCTGTTCGACGAGATCGAGAAAGCACATTCCGAGGTCTTCAACGTCCTCCTCCAGGTTCTCGACGACGGCAGGCTGACCGACGGGCATGGGCGGACAGTGGATTTCCGTAACACCATCATCATTCAGACATCGAATGTGGGCTCAGACATTATCGACCGTTTTTCGGCTGGCGGCGCGCTCACAGATGATATCACCGGCAAGGTCCTGGATATGGTCAGGGCGCAGTTCCGCCCCGAATATCTTAACCGACTCGACGAGATCATCGTTTTCAGTGTGCTGTCGAAAGAGGATATCGTCGGAATCGTGAAACTCCAGGTGAGGCGGCTGGCAGAGCGGACGAAACAGTCCGCCGGAATCGAGCTTATATTCACCGATGAGGTCATACGGCACATCGCCCGGGAGGGATTCGACCCCTCGTATGGCGCCAGGCCTGTCAAACGTTATATTCAACGTGAGATAGAAAACACTCTCGCCGCGGAACTTCTCGAGAGGAAGCTTCCCCGCAGAGTCACCGCGGAAATAAGCGGCGGAAAAATTGTCTTTTCATAACGCCGTAAACATTATATTTTTCGTTGTAAGATATTTCCATACAGAGGGGGACAATAGTTGAGAACAGTCACTCTGTTTGTAGTCATGCTTGTTTTCGCAGCGACGACAGCGACGGGGGAGATTCCGCCGCCACACCGTCTTGTGAACGCTCCGACTGCAGGAACGCTGCCAGCCCGGTCGTTCGTCCTGGAAACGCACCTATTCGAGGACGGCGGTGTCGCCCAGCTGATCGGGGTGGGTTTGCTCGATGTGGTCGATGTCGGCGTGTCGTTCAGCGGGATAGGCATCATCGGTTCCGAACCCGTGCGCTGGCAGCCCCATGCCGCATTCCAGGGGCGGATCAGAATCATCGAGGAATCGATGGTTAGTCCTGCCCTGGCGATAGGATTCGATTCGCAGGGAGAAGGGGCGTATGTATCCGGAAAAAACCTGAACCGTTTCCGTACGAAATCAAAGGGCGCATATTGTGTCGCGTCTCGAAACTACAGGTTTTTAGGCAATCTGGGTTTACATGGCGGTGTCAATTATTCCTTCGAGGATAACGATGGTGACCGTGACCCGTCGTTCTGGGCCGGAGCCGATAAGACCATCGGTCCCATGTTCGAGGTGTGCGCAGAATACGACTTCGCAACGAACGACAACGAAAACCGGTCCATCACATACAACCGCGGCTACCTGAACGGTGCTGTCAGGATGCACATCGGAGGTTCCTTCATCCTTGAATTCGATCTCCGCAACATCCTGCGAAATGAGAAAAAGGGCCTGGCGGGTAACGCCGAGACCCTTCCCGAACCGTCACGGGAACTCAGGATATACTATAGAGGAATGATATAATATAGACTATTTATATTCCGGCTTCCATCGTTTTCAGCGGTCTCGGCTATCCGGATTTATGGTAGAGAGGTAGATATATTTGAGGCCGCTTTCGCTGATCGATGATGTGTTGTCGGTATCTGATCTGATTCTGATTTTTTTGAGGACAAGATCGGTGTTTTTCCGCAGGAGATTATAGTCTTTTCGTATGTTGCGTTTCTCCTTTATCCAACGGTTTTTGATGACATCGTTCGATTCGATGGGGATGATCACTGTCCGCTTCGATTCGGGGCTGACATAGGGCCTGTCCGAAGGGACGTTGACGGACCAGACATAGCTGACTATCAGTTCGGGCGGATACCCTCTGAATATGGAGGTGATCAGCCCTTTTTTAATGGCATTGAGGATATTCCAGCCGCTTCCCTTGAAGTCGTAGACGAGCTCGATGCGCAGTGCGAAATCATCAGAGGATGGTTCCTGTTCCCATTCGACTTTGGGAAACCTGTCGACTTTCCACTGCCATTCCATGATTGTAAAATCCGCGAGGTTCCTGTCTGACAGGTCCAGTTCGAGCCAGGAGGATGTGGAAGCCGACCTGATGAGCAGAAAGGGCCCATCGATGCTTCGTTCGACCACATAATTGGTATATACACGGTGTTTAGGGGGGAGAATATGCTCCCAGTGTTCGGGCAGGGTTCCGGGTTCTGTGGCACTGGCTTCGAAAACGACGAGCGTGTCGGATTCGGCTCCGCCGGCGCTTACGGGCAATATATAGAACATCAGTATGACGAAAGGAAAGCAGGTGACATTCATAACGGTTGGCAGGAGAGTCCTTTCGGTATGGTCGTTACAGAAACGAACGGCGACACAATCAGTAATAATTATATGTGAAAAGAGCCGCCGAACCAAGCAAATGTTTTGAATTATGCTTGACAACTGATTACCCTACAGCAGATATTGTAAAACCCCTGAATTTTTTTATGTTTTTTTATTTGTTGATATTGAAATATGACACCCGATGTATTATATTGATTTCACCGCAAAGAAAACATTCGTTGATGGTGTTTCCTTTTTTCGATAACAATGAGTATATTCAATATATTACCATTATGGTGCATATCGCCTGCCTCTGAAGTTTTTCATGGTATTCACTGTATGGTCTGGTTTACGAGGTGTGAGTACAGGTTGAGCTATAGATGATTGGGGGAGCCATGAATCAGGCAAATCCGATTGATCAGGAAGTCCTTGAAAGGATTATCAAGGAAGTTTTTGAAAAGATTGAAGGTTCGGGCCAGTCAGGCGCTTCACCGGGTACGGGAAAGGCGCCTGAAAGCGGTGTGTCGTTCAATCCAAAAAGAATCCCGGTCGGTATATCCGTCCGTCACCTCCATATCTGCAAGGAGGATCTTGAAACCCTCTTCGGAAAGGATGCGGATCTCCATCCCGACCGTGAATTGTATCAGCCCGGGGAATTTGCGGCGAAAGAGACTGTTGCGCTCATCGGTCCGAAGATGCGCCTTCTGGAGCGTGTCCGGATACTCGGTCCCATGCGTGACAGGACCCAGGTCGAGCTTGCCAAGACTGATGCCATATTTCTCGGTGTTGATGCCCCCGTGCGCATGTCCGGTGACATTAAAGGATCGGCGCCTATCACCGTAATCGGGCCCAAGGGGATTATCCAGATGAAAGAGGGGTGTATCCGGGCGATGCGGCATATCCATATGAACCCTCAGGAAGCGGATTATTTCGGACTGAAAGAGGGCGATCTCATCAGTATCCGTGTGGGCGGCCTGACTTCGGTGACGTTTGATAATGTTGTGGTCAGGATCAAGGAAGGGCTGCTGCTCCAGCTTCATCTCGATACGGACGAAGCGAATGTGGCGGACATAAACTGCAACCAGGATATAGAAATCATAAAGAAAATAAAAACACGCACATAACAATTTATCCGGAGGTAAAAAATGAGGAAAGCATTAGGGCTTCTTGAAACCAGGGGATTCACCGGACTTGCGGTGGCGACCGATGCGATGCTGAAAAGTGCCAGTGTCGAACTGTTGAAGCAGGTCGGTATTGGCGGCGGTTATGTTACCACGGTGATTACGGGTGATGTCGGTTCTGTAAAGGCTGCGGTCGAGGCAGGGACCGAATCGGCGAAGGTCGCAGGCGAATTTATCGCGTCTCATGTCATTCCCCGCCCCCATGATGAGCTTGAAGGCCTTTTCAAGTAAAACGACACGGGAAACCGAAGGAGAAAACATTAATGCAGGCATTAGGATTCATAGAAACCATCGGACTGGTGGCGGCGACCGAAGCCGCTGATTCAGCCCTGAAGGCCGCGAGCGTTTCCCTGCTGGGCAAGAAAAGTGTGGGGAGCGGTTATTTCACCGTTATCATCACCGGTGATGTAGCCGCGGTGAAATCGGCTGTTGACGCCGGGGTCGAATCCGCGAAGGCGATCGGGCAGGTCATTGCGGCGCAGGTCATCGCGAGCCCCCATACCGGTCTGGAACGTGCCATCATGGAAGAACCCCTCATCCCGTCACGGACTATTCTCGTCAATCCCGAAGAGCCGAAACCTGCTCCTGCTGCTCCGAAAGCGGCGCCTGCTCCCAAGGGCGCTCCGAAGAGGAAAAGCCCCGGGGTGTAACCTGAACGTGAGGTTGTAACGTGCTTATTGGCAAAGTGATCGGAGAAATCGTTTCGTCGGTCAAGGTCGACCGTCTGGTGGGGCAGAAATTCCTGCTTGTCGAAGTGCAGCGTATCGACATGAAAACGGGCGGCGAAAAGATCGTACCGACCGGGACAACCATCGTCGCGAACGATCCACTCGGCGCGGGTCGCGGCGAGATCGTCCTTCTCGTACAGGGGTCTTCGGCCCGTATGACCGATCTGACCGCGAAAATTCCCACGGACGGGTTGATTATCGGTATTGTGGATTCGATCACTGTCGAATCCGACACCGTATACCGCAAGGACGAGTAAATGAGCAAGGCGGCCGTTAATATACTTTCATTGGTTCGTGATGCCGGTATCGTTGGCGCCGGAGGTGCTGGCTTTCCGGCCCATGTCAAGCTTGGCAACAAAGTGGATACCTATATCGCCAACGGGACCGAATGCGAACCGATCCTCGAGGCGGACAAGTATCTCATGATCAACGATGCCCCGGCTGTTGTCCGTGGTCTCGAGGTGGCCATGGAAACAGTCGGAGCCGAACGCGGCATTATCGCCATTAAGGAGAAGAACAGAGAATCGGTCGAGGAAATTGAGCGCGCCATAGAAGGCAATCCCTCGCTCAGTGTCACCCGGCTCGGTAATTATTACCCTGCGGGGGATGAGCAGGTGCTTATACGCCAGGTGCTCGGAAGAATCGTCCCGCCTGGTGGACTGCCGTTCATGGTCGGGGCAACTGTCAGCAATGTGACGACGCTCAAGCAGATGTCCGATGCCCTCGACGGGAAGCCGGTCACATCCCGTCTGGTATCGGTCGGAGGGGAAGTTGCACGGCCGGTGACAGTCGAGGCGCCCATCGGGACGGTCATCGGGGACCTGATCGCATTCGCGGGTGGATCCACGGTTCCACGGTACGAAGTCGTGCTCGGCGGACCGATCATGGGGCCGATAGGCAGTGTCGACGATACCGTTACTAAAACCCTCGGCGGCGTTATCGTTCTTCCCGTCGATCATACGATGATACAGTTGAAAAAGCAGCCGGTCCGTGTTACCAAGCAGCGGGCGAAAATGTGCTGCACCTGCCAGGAATGTACAATACTCTGCCCGCGGAATGCCATGGGACATCCGATTTTTCCGGCTAAAAACATGAGCTATTCCTGGTATATCGATGACACCATCCGCCGTATCGAGAACCACGATCTCAATCCGTTCACCGAACAGATGGTCTCGGAAGCGCTTCTCTGCTGCCAGTGCGGAATATGCGAACAGTATGCGTGCATCTTCGGCCTGTCGCCCAACAAGGTGTACGCCCTTGTCAAGGATGCGATTCTGCGTGCCGGGCTGAAATTTGATTTCTCCAAACGACGTATTGACGATAAGACATTTGAATTCCGCAAGATTCCGGCGGTGACCTATACCCGCAAGCTCGGTCTCGAACAGTATCTTGTCCATACCGAATATGTTCCTGCTGGCAGGCTTGTCCCGGATGTCGTTCATATCCAGCTCTGCCAGCACATCGGAGTTCCAGCGAAAACCGTTGTCAGTCCCGGCAATACGGTGAAAACCGGCGATCTGATCGGCGAGATACCTCCGGATTCCCTCGGGGCCCGGGTTCATGCCTCTATCGACGGTCGTGTGGAGGATGTGACGGATAAACAGGTGACAATCAGGAGAGTCGGTTCATGAGCATATGCATCGGATTCCTGGAATATATCAGTATCGGAAAGGGGATTGAGGCTGCCGATCTTATTTCCAAAAACACTGCGATTGAGATTTTGCTTTCGGCGCCCAACTGCCCGGGCCGGTATCAGGTTCTTTTCAGCGGTGATGTAGATGCGGTAAAGCAGGCGATCAAGCTGGCTGAAGAAGCCGCCGATTTCAATTTCCTTGACTCCCTGGTTATTCCCCGCATCGATGATAAAGTGTATGCAGCGTTGTATTGTCCGACAGCTTTCGAGATAAAAGACGGTATCGGTGTTTTTGAAACCATGACCATGACGGCGACTATCGAAGGTGCCGACGCCATGGTAAAAGCGGCCGATGTCGATATCATCGAGCTGCGACTCGGGAAAGGTCTTGCCGGAAAATCATATGTGATCGTGACCGGTCCCCTGCAGGATTTGAAGACCGCGATGAATGCTGCGCTCGATTCGGTCCGGGAACGTGGTGTGCTGATTTCGTCGGTGGTTATTCCTTCGCTCAGCCCGGAAATGGTAAAACACATCATATAACGGGAGCGGGAGAACATGCGAGAGGGGATAGTTCTCGGCACTGTTACATCCACTATTAAGCATCGATGTCTCAAGGGCAGGAAGCTTCTAATCGTTCAGATACTCAATGCACAGGGAAACCCCGAGGGTCGCCCGGAGATCGTGCCCGATTTTACCTGCGCCGGCAAGGGTGACCGTGTAATCCTGAGCTGGGACGGGATCTACATAACTGAAGTGTATGACGACCCCCTGGTTCCCATGCGGGCGTGGATCGGGGGAATCATCGATGAAACGGGCGACCGCTGAAAACAGGCAGCATAACACAGACTGCATGCACTACCACATAAAACGAGCAGGACAGGTGATCCATGAATCAAGACGAGCTCATCGAAGCCATCGTTAAGGAAGTCAAAAAAATGCTTGCCCTGAAAGGGATCGATGTGGCGTCATCGACAGCCGCATCTGCTCCCGCAAAAGAACCGGCTCCTGAGGCAGCCGCGCCGGCCGTAAGTACGCAGCCGATGGGAAAACGCGATGTGTCAGGCAAGCAGATCATTACACAGAGCGATCTTGAATCGTTTACAGGGCAGACCATCACCGTCGCGAAAAAGGCGGTGATTACACCGCTCGCATTGGATTATGCGCGGGCGAAGGGAATCACGATAACGCGGGCTGACAAGACCACGCTTCAGGACGCAGGTTCAGGCCAGGCGAAATCCGGTTTTACAATTGCACTGGCAGTCGCTCCCGACTTTCCCGCAGACAGTATGTTTGTCAAGAAATTCCTGGCTTCAAAGGGAATTCAGATCAAAGAAATAACAGGCGCATCCTATGAAGCCGCTGTGACCAATCTCTCACGGGATGTTGTCACCGGCGGATCGAGTTTCGGCGTCTGCATCGAAAAATCGGGTATGCTCGGTCCCATCCATGCAAACCGCAATATGAAAATCCGCGCGGTTCATTGCAGGGAAACCATGGATGCACGAGCGGCTCGTGTCGATTTCGGCGCGAATGTGGTCGTGATTGACTCGGTTTCCAATCCCGAAGCGGTGCTGGCGGGATTTCTCGGATTCTGAAGCTGT